>ENA-UOWE01000051-UOWE01000051.1-activated-sludge-metagenome-genome-assembly--contig:-NODE-51-length-155471-cov-8.777545_pt1 | contig 155471 bp, 153 predicted proteins | sample MGYA00249841_ERZ761562 | MGnify/ENA primary metagenome ERZ761562 (study PRJEB28883, sample SAMN05720200) | activated sludge metagenome | isolation source: Anaerobic digester | place: Japan... | reverse complement strand
ATGACACTGGTGCATGATAATTAGGGGCACCTTTCTGAAAGTGGCGAAGTCAGGTCATCAAGGTACACTGCGGAAATGGTGATCATTGAGAGGCAGCGCAAAATGTGGCCTTTTTCGTCAATCGTGCAATTATTTCCCCATAGTATCGACAATGTGCTCTCCTCCCCTGCGGCAAGGGGAGAATTGATACCCTGCAGTGGAGACTTTTATAAGGGAAATGATGAGATGAGCCTCACCATCACAATCGCAGCCCCGTTCCGCCATGCCCGCAAGGACCAGTTGAAGAAGAACGAGGTCGTGTACTTCCTCTCGTTCAAGCAGCACTGGATGGGGATCGATCAGGCCAATATGCTCATCGCGAGGGCTGAAGAAGAAGGGCTCATCGAGATGAAAGGAGACATGATCACACCGCTGTTCGATGTCGCCAGGGTTGAGATACCGCTTGGGTACAAGCCTGGTTCTTCTGTATTCGAGCGCTCTGACCCTGTCGATGATCTCCTGCTTCGGATCTCCCAGCAGGCAGGAGTCGCCAGGGGCCAGCTGGTCGCGGAATTGAACATGCTGGTGCAGGACAGGTTCGGTGGAAACCTGAGGCACGAAGCTGCAGCGGTGCTCATGGCAAAACGCTATGGGATAGAGTTTCGTGACCTGCTCCCCGCGTTGAGGGAGCACCTGGTAAAAAACGAGTGATTATTCTTTCTTCTCTTCGGCAGCGGGTTTCGCAAAGTACTCTTCGAGTGCTTTGTCACCGTAGGCAGTGACCTTTGCATTGATCTGGACGAAATCAGCGGTGATCTCGTTGCCCCTGAGGGTCTTCCTGCGGCGCTGTCCTTCCATGACCGGCTTGAACCCTGCTCCGCCAGAGAGGAGGAGCCTCTTCCTCCCCGCGACGGGGAGGTTCCTGCGTGCAGGAGTCCCGTTCCTGTCGGAGCCCCCGGTGATCTCCATACGGTACCCGGGCAGTCCCATTGAACTTGCATCAACCTCGTCACCGATCCGCTTCCCGACCAGTGCACCGGCCGCCCCGCCGCTTACATCAACTTTGTATGCCCTGCCTGTCTTCTGGTCAGACAGGACGATCTTGAACTCTGCCATTCTCTCATCTCTCCTTCGTATGCTATCCGGTTCGGTCTACCTGGCAATCCGCCAGGGCACAGGTTCTCCCTTCCCCGGACTCACAGCCGGCAGGCATATTCTCCAGGCCTGGCCCGAGCCTCCATGAAGTACCTATGAAGTTGGATGAATGAGATATTAAAACTACTTTCCCCAGAAGGGATTCTCCCTACGCCTCATCGCAGTAAACTCTTCAAGGATCTCCTGCGTATGAACCGGCAGATGGGCAAGCATCTCTTTTTCGAGGACTTTGACATGGCGTTCAGGGATATCGACGTAGAGATCGTCCTCCACATTGAGTTGCCTGCCAACTGTCGCCCCTTCTATTGAGATCGCCACCTCCGCGCCCGCCTGGGCCTCCCGGATCGTCTCCTGGTTCAACTGGATAGACTTGAGATGGCCGACCTTCTTGCCGTCAGGCTGGATAAGATTCACATCTGTGCGCAGCGTCCCGCCGAGGACACGGACACCCACCACTGCAGGGTTGCTCTGGCGGAATATGCAATGGGGAAGGATCCGTATCTTTGCCGGGTGGATGATCTGCTCGAAACGCTGCTGCTCGGTCTTCCTCTTCAGTTCCTCCTTCCACTGGATATAGTCGTCCACCAGTTTGTAAATCACCCTGCCTTCGAAGACCTTGACCGGGAAGCCCGGCTCCTTCACCATGTCTGCTGCGTCAGGGAGGAGGGGGGTAGAGAAGGCGATGAGTACCCGGTAATAAGGGTTCTTAACAGTCTCGGCATCGATGAGGTCGTGGCGGCTCACCGAGCCCACTTCGGCACGCAGCACCCCGATCTCTTTCTCTTCGAGTTCCTTGCAGAGGGCCTCGAGCGCCCCAATGGTGTCTGCCTTGATGATCACCCCTTCTGGCGATAGGTGGACATTCACCTCCTCCATCTCCTTCCTGATCCTGGCAATCACCTCCTCCTGGTTGCCCCGTATTACCTGGAACGGGGAACCTGCAATTGCACCTTCGAGGTTCGGGGCACTCACCTTGATCCCCGCGGCTGCGGTGACTGCCCGCACCCGCTCAAAACGGTCCTCCACAAGGATCTCCTTGAGAGGGCGGGGCTGGAGCAGTGCCCGGACCTTTGTTACGACAATGCCGTCATTCTTTGCGACCGCAACTTCGTCGCCAACCGAAAGGCGCCCGTCGTAAAGGATGACATCGAGTGTAGTCCCAAGCCCCTTCTCCTCCTTCACTTCGAGCACAGTTCCCATCCCCGGGCCTTCGGCGGAGAGCGAAAGTTCCTGCTCCATGTATCGCTGTGCAAGCCCGATCATTACCATAAGGAGTTCTGCAATCCCTTCTCCCGTGTGGGCGCTGACGGGAACAATTGCCAGGTTCCTCCTGAAATCAGAGACCCTGTCAAAGCGCTCTCCCGAAAACCCGAGGTCCGACAGCTCCCCAACGATCTCATAAAGGCGGGTCTCCACAAGTTCCTTTACCCTTTCATTCTGTTTTGAGAAACTGGCCAGGAATCCCTCGTCCCTGTGTACCCTCCATCCATGTATACGGTCGATCTTCGTCGCCGCGATGACAAAGGGAGTCTTGTACGTGCGGAGGATCTGGAGTGCCTCGATTGTCTGCGGCTGGAATCCCTGGTTGATATCCACGACGACGATTGCCATATCTGCAAGTGCTCCCCCTCTCGCCCGCAGGGTGGTAAACGCATGATGGCCGGGTGTATCGATGAAGAGCAACCCCGGGACATTGAGCGGGACCTTCTCCATGCTCCCGCTCATCTTTCTGATTGCATCGATAGGAACAATGGTTGCCCCGATATGCTGCGTGATTGCGCCATCCTCTGTGCTTACCACAGATGATCCCCTGATCCGGTCAAGGAGCGATGTCTTGCCATGGTCAACGTGGCCAAGCACGCAGACGATAGGCGTTCTGATATGCTTCTTCTGTGTCATTCTCCTCCACCTCAGGGGGATGGTTCGGTCGGATACCGGGGGATTGGCATGAATCGCTGCGAACCGGAGATCCCCGCCGTCCTTCCGCATGCAACAACTGTGCAATGTAATGTATCACCAGGAATTAAATACGCACCGGAGATCTTTTGGGTGTGTGTGGAATGGGGGGGAGATATATTAAAGAGTGCCGGCGTGAAATAAAAGAGGGTACATCCTGCCAGGGTGGGGTAGTTGGTTATCCTAGGGGACTGTGGATCCCCCGACCCGGGTTCGAGTCTCGGCCCTGGCCTTGTGAATCCTTTTGAACCTAATGCCACCTCGTGATTTCTTCACTCATATCTGGTCCGCATGATGCCATTCTCATCCGGGGGCCATCTGTGCTTCACAGCGGGGACAGCGCAGGGCATAACAGGGGACTGCCGGGGGACGATCCATCCGGAACCCGCATATCGGGCACACACACTCGGAGCCGGGCCTGGAATCCCTTCCATCTTCTGCCCTGCCGCCTCTGTTCCGTTTCATCACAATTATCACTCCATTGTTCTCTCTTTCTCAATGATACTAGAATCTTCAATTCCTCATCAGGCTGCCATCCTGCGTATCCAGGTATTTCCCCTTCCAGGTCCCCGGATACCCTTTTCCCAGATGATACGTGGTATGAAAGGGCGCTTCCAGGGGAATATTTTCCTCTTCCCCTGATGCCAGGGTTCTCCCCCTGTGGAGAATATTACGGCTCCTGCCGGAAGAGGAATTTCTCCCACCCCTGCGGGAAAACTGATACATTTAAATATCGCCACTCCCTCCAGATATATATAGTTGATTGGTGGAGTGTATGCAGCGTTCATATCTGAAATGTGTGGTTCTTTGTGTCGTTCTCGCGTTCTCGATCCCGTTCTGCGTTGAGGCCGATACTCTCACGGGAGGAGACGCGGGAATTTACCGGTTCCATGTGAATGTAGAAGGCGCCGAGGGGTATGTTGATGGACAGATGGTAGGAGTGGTCAGAAACGGGCTCCTGGATCTCCCCCTTTCCACATCGGGAACCCCATACCGGACATATTCCTTCAGGAAGGAGGGCTATTATACCTACAATGGTGTGATCAACTCCGTGCCCGCAAAGGGCCAGCTCTTGCATATTTATGTTACAATGACTGCAATGCCCATAGTCGAATACAGCAGGGTACACCTGCTGGTCAGTCCCACCGATGCAAAGGTCACCTGGGACGGAGAACCTGCTGGTGAAGTCCCGCCCACGGGAATCCTGATCATCTACAACGTCGTTCCGGGGACTCATACGGTGAAGGTGACAAAGGAAGGGTACCTGCCCATTGAACAGGTGCTCAATGTCGCCCGGAACGATGTGATGAGAGTCCCGCTTACCCTGCAACCAGTGCCACTCGGCTCTATCACTTTTGAATCTGTCCCGGCGGGCGCATCCGTCTTCCTCGACGGCCAGTACAGGGGAGTGACCCCGCTTGTGCTCCACGATATCCCCGCCGGAAGCCACTCGGTGACCCTCACAAGCGATGGATTCCAGGACGCAATATCCGCAGTCCAGGTCACGAGTGGAGGGAACACCCTTGTGAGCGAGACCATGAATCCCGCCACACCTGTCCCTGGCAGCACGAGGGCTGCAATCTCCCCGCTTGTCCTGGCAGGAGCCCTGGCTGCTGCCGGAATGCTCTTTGTATCGAGAAGACCCTGACATCAGGGGCAGGCTATCTCTCTTTTTCTCTCGTCGTTCTCCCCTCTCCTCTTCCCTGTGTGAAGGCGAGTGTTCTCTTGACTGTTGTCCCTGCGTGAGCGAGTATCAGAAAACGGGAAGGGTGAATTTCAGTCCGCAAGGAGGCGTGCAACCGGGGCTATCCCTATCTTGGCCTTCCGGATACGTGTCTCATCGAGGAGGTGGCGCATATCGACGAACTCTCCTTGCGCGAGTACCTTCTTCACCTGGCCCTCGAACGATGCAGCCGGGTCATATGCCACGTTCCTGAAGACCACACCGTGAGTGTGGCTGAATATCCGGGCCGCCCCCTCCTCTGCCTTTTGATCTGGCGCAAAGAACGATTCAAGCGTTGCACTGTCAAAGTGTTGACGTGCGAGTGTAAAGTCGACCAGCACCCCAAAGCCGACCATCGTGTCACCCCTGTACCTGGGTGTCGTCTCATGCTCAAACCACAAGTCATACACGGAAGAATCCGTGATCGAGACACCGGTAGGAGGCGCATGATCCCGCACCGGAGAACGGCTCACTCCCTGGCTCTGCAGGCCCTCAAGGACTGCCCACCATGCGACGGCTAGAACCCCCCTGAAGTCGCGGTACTCTTCCCTTGCCCTCTCGAGGAGTATGCGGGAGATCTCCCTGATGGGCATGCCCTCCCGCGAGACGCTCTCAAAGATGATGAACTCGTAAAAAGGGCCCTCCAGCGAGAGAGAATAACCTGAAAAGATCTTGACCTCGCCCGTGTCCCTGACCGGAGTAAAGAAATCAGGGGTATCATTCCCATCCGTAGGCAACCAGACCAGGGAGCCGTGGAGCACCACCATCTCTCCCAGGAACGGCAGGACTTCTTCAGCATTTTTCCCAAGCGCTCCCAGGCCAAGCGCATATTCCATCCCGCTGAAAGGGATTACTGCAATATTGAGGGGGTCGATGCGGGAATGGAGCACTGCGTCCAGGTCGCCCCATAACCGCAGTGCCGAAGGCCGCCTGGAACCCTGCTCGATGCTGATTCGTGCCCCGTTCTTCTCAAAGGATGGAGATTGCAGGTCAGCAAGGAGAGAGGCCCGCTCCTCTGCCCTCCCCAGGACGCGCACGGCCTCTTGCGCCGTCGGGTAGTCCGGAAAGATCGAGAGAAAACCTGCCATTTCAAGAACCTTTTTGGGAAAATCCCCAGTCGCAGCAAGTGCCACTCTTCCCCCGCGCTCACGCAGCCTCTTCTGGAGGGAGAGCATAACCCTGATTCCGGCGCTTGAGAGATATGGGACATCCTTCATATCGAGGACAAGTGACCGGTCATCGTCATGCAGTGCCCCCTTTGCTGCCTGTTCGAGGACTATCGCACCGTGACCATCCATTCTCCCGCGGCACACCAGCACCACCACGCCATTCTCCTTTCTCTCTGCAATCTCCATCGGATGCATCACCTTACGATCAGGGGTTGGGGCGAGCGCCTTAAAAGCATTCGTGGTCCCCCGGGTGCCACAAACCCCCCTTTTATACAGGAGAGAAGAGAAGCCTCCATATTGCATGAACTACTCCCCCAAAGATAACTCCCGCGTCCAGATCTTCTCCGTCGCGTCAGGAAATCTTGAATCCTTGGAACGGGTGACCCTGCCCCTTGAAGAATGGCAAAAGCGGCTGTCGGCCGATCAGTTCCGCGTAGCCCGGCTGAAAGGGACCGAGCCAGCGTTTTCGGGTGCCTACCACGACTTCCATGATACAGGGATTTACCGCTGTGCCTGTTGTGGAACGGACCTCTTTTCTTCCAGGGACAAGTTCGATTCCGGAACCGGATGGCCTAGTTACCGTGCGCCCGTCCATCCAGCGAATGTCCGTTTCGCACAAGACTGGAGTTTTGGGATGAGGAGGACCGAGGTCCTGTGCGCACGGTGCGACGCGCACCTCGGACACATCTTCGATGACGGTCCCCCACCGACCGGGACGCGGTACTGCATCAATTCGGCATCGCTCTCCTTTGTACCGCAGGGTGCCTGAACCCCGACCATCTCCCTGCCGGGAGATAGGCGAGAGAAGTGCCTCGAGAGTGATGTTTGATCGTGCAAATGAGAGAACGGGCCAACCGGCACTCTCTTGAGAACACCCTTCCAACCTCTCCTGCAGGAATGGTCCACGGGAGGAGAGTTGCATGACGGAGGGGCCGGGCACTATACTGACTGCCGATGACGAGGAGTTCCTGAGGGATCTTTCAGAGTACCTCGAGATCCTCGCCAACAGCACCCGGCTTCGCATCCTTCGCCTTCTCGAGCGAAGGCCAATGGACGCACGCTCACTCTCGATCGAGACTGGGACAAGTTACGAGAATACCAAGAAGCACCTGGAAAGGCTCCTCTCCGCAGGGCTTGTCACCAGGCGCCCGGGCCTCGGAAAAGAGACGTCAAGGGGCATACACCCTGTGTGGGAATATTCCCCGGTGCCGGGTGTGATCCATACACTGCAGAGAGACCTTGGCATTCTCTTGGCATTGCCCCCGCAGATCCGGATAGCCGGCATGCAGGATCAGGTCTCGACAGTAAGACGGAGGATCGCCGAAGAGCTCGGATCTCCTGGGAGGATCCTCGTCGTCCTGGGAGGGGAATGGGACCAGAAGATCATCCCGCTCTCTTCACTGGCGATCGCACTCGGGAGAGCAGAAGAGGGCAGGACAGCCGATCTGCCTGGATGCGAGATCGTGGCATTCCCTCCCTCCTACAGGTCACTGACCCGGATTTCCAGGCCACATGCCCTGATATCCGTCATGGGTGGGGGATGCCTTGTCGAGGATTGCGGAAGTACCGGGGGCACGTATATCAATGGGAAAAGGATTCCGGACCGAAAAAAAGCCGCAGTCAGGGACGGTGACCTCATCGCGCTCTCCATGGGAGAGTTCGGGGTCTCCCTGCTCTTCCTCTCTGACAAGGAGCCTGGAGATGGGGATAGGAGTGAGAGGCCTTGACGAATATAAGACTCCTCATCGTCATCCTGCTCACATGCGCGGTGGTATCCCCGGGCCTCTCCTCGGCAGCAATCACTTACGAGAGAAATGCTTCACGGGGCATCCCAACGGAACTCATCGAGAAGACCCAGGCAATCCAGGAGAAATACAAAGACATCGCAGAGAGAGATGTTCTCATTTTTCCTCACCCGTTCACTCCTGTCAACACACCTCCCACGACTACAACCGCTCCCACCCGGACCATCACGCCCCTGCCAACTGAATCCCCTGCTCCTGTCTCCACTGCAGTAACCCCCACTCTCACTTTGAATGAGAGTGCCGTGCCTGGAGATGGGGATGGAGGCGATAAGGCAACGGGAGCCTTTTTCTCCACCCTCCTCATTCTTGCCCTCGTAGCCGTCTCCGGCTTCCTCTCCCTCCTCGTCCGCTCACGGGAGACGCCGGCACCGGAACACACTACCCCGTGGTGGGGGCCGTATCGCACGGCGGTGGCTGCATCCCACTCGTTTGTAGGAGCTCTCTTCTTTCTGGAGAGCCTGTCCTTTGTCGCGTCCGGGCTCACGGGTTCCATCTCATCGGGCCTGGGGGTTGCCTGGATTGTCACGGGAGGGTTTCTCCTTGTGTATGGCGCGATCTCATCGGCAGGGATGGCTTATACCTCCTTTTACACCCTAGAACGGAAGATGGGCTTGATTGTGCATACTGCAATCCTCGGGGCAGGTCTGACTGTATTTACAGCGTCACTCCTTGTCCACGTCGTCCCTTCTCCCACCCCAATCCCCACGGCAACATTTCTCGCCGGACTCTGCCTCGTCACCATTCAGGCATATCTTCCATGGCAGCGCGCTCCTGTACAGGCAACCCCCTATACCGACACCATGCTCTTTGAGGACGAACCAGGGCGATCCCCTCACTCCTTCCCTCCGGAACTTGCATCGAGGTACTCGGATGCGCGTTTTCTTCACCAGGGCGGAATCGCCCGGGTATTCTCCGCACGGCGAAGGGACGACGGGGTGATGGTTGCCGTCAAGGTTCCCATCAGGAGCGACGAGCAGACCGGGAGATCGATGCTCCGGGAGATGAGTGTATGGAGGACGCTTGTCCATCCAGGTATTGTCCAGGTCAACTCGGCCAACATCCTCCCCATTCCATTCGTGGAGATGGAGTACCTTCCCGGAAGCCTTGAAGGCGTCACGCTTCCCATGGACCCGGCCGAAGCCTCCTCCCTTGTCGGGAAAGTGGCAGCTGCCCTCTCATTTGCACACAGCCGCGGCGTGATCCACCGCGACCTCAAACCAGGCAATATCCTTCTCACGGCTGAAGGGGAACCAAAGATCGGAGACTGGGGACTCTCGCAAAACGATGGCGTCCCGGGAGAGACCACCCTCCACGGATTCTCACTCTCCTACGCGGCACCGGAACAACTCGATCCCGGAAGGTTTGGGAGGACGACGGAGAAGACCGACATCTACCAGCTCGGGATCATCCTCTTCCAGCTCCTGACAGGTACGCTGCCGTTCCGCGGTGAGAGCATCGCCGAGGTGGCAAAAGAGCGGCTTTCCGGGAGAGAGGAGCCTTTCTTTGCCGATGACCCCTCTCTTTGTATGTTCGATGTGGTCATAAGGCGGTGCCTTGCCGTGAACCCGGACGATCGCTACCCATCACTCCTTGACTTCGTCAACGACCTGGAAGCCGCAGGGAGAGTATATTATGCGTCCCGAAGTGTCCCATCACCAGGTAGGGAGGAGCACGACAATGAACCTGCAGACAGGTGATGGCATCAGGAACTCTCTTACGATAACTCCAAACGACCCGGTACCGGTTGCCATCGTGAAGTGCAGTGATTACGAGCCGGACCTGGTATACCGTGCCCTTCAGAGGGCTGTCTCGCTTGCAGGTGGCCTTGACACGTGTGTTGCTCCCGGGACACGCGTGCTCGTAAAACCCAACCTGCTGCAGGGACTTCCACCTGAGCGGGCAGTCTGTACACACCCTGTGGTGGTTGGGGCAGTGATCCGGCTCCTGAAGGAGAGAGGGTGCGAGGTCACCCTCGCTGACAGCCCGGGCGGGGGCATCCGATATACCCCGGCATCCCTGGCTCGCCAGTACGAGAGGGCAGGATACGGAGTCCTGGCCGGGGACCCTGGGTGCGTTTTGAACCTCGACACAGGTTTCGACACCGCGAGGTATCCGGAAGGGAGGGTCTGCAGGGAGTTTCCTCTCATACGCCCTTACTTCTCCTCTGATCATGTGGTCGTGGTCTCAAAGGCAAAGACCCATGTCCTGACACTCCTTTCGGGTGCAACAAAGAACCTCTTTGGTCTCATCCCAGGCCTCGAGAAACCACTCTTCCACTCACGGTTCCAGTCTGGGGAACGATTTGGTGAGATGCTGATAGACCTGAACCTCCTGGTCAGGCCATCCCTTCAGGTTACTGACGCCATCGTGATCATGGAAGGGGATGGGCCCACGTCAGGTACCCCGAGGCCTATGGGATTTCTCCTGGTTAGCCCAAGCCCTCTTGCGCTCGATATGGTCCTCTGCAGGCTCATGTCCCTCAACCCGAAGGAAGTGCCCTACCTCAGGTGTGCCATCGAACGCGGACTCCTTACACCTGATGGGAGCAATATTGAAATAATCGGCGACCCCCTGCCTCCAAGCGACACTTTTCGCGTAAAAAAGCCGCGCACCTGTGCAGGAAGCGGGGGAGGGATACAGGTCACTCCCCTCTTTTGGGCGGTTCACGCCCTTGGAAAGGTATATGCCATGCGCCCTTCCGTGAATCCTGACCTCTGCAGTGGATGCGGAAAGTGCATCGCCATATGCCCTGCCCATGCCATTACCCTCGCGGGCGGTCGTGCCCGTATCCCCTCCCGCCATTGCATGCGATGTTACTGCTGCCACGAGATGTGCAGCGAAGGTGCACTCTTTCTCGAGAGAGGATTTGCAGGGTCCCTTCTCCACCGGGTGATCAGGGCCTGCGGGTTCGCCCACGATGATGACGAGAAGAACGGTGCTTGAACCACAGGTATCAAGCTATTTTTTATCCTGTATCCTTCAACCAGTGCAGCGGAGCAATATGATGAGAGAGAAAGTCATGATGATACTGGCAATCACAGTCTTTACCTGTGTGCCCATGGTGCAGCTGGTGACCTCAGGCTGAATGGTGAAGATTAGTGGGTGAGGGTTGCCCGTCAATATTCTACCAGAACCCTGAACTTTTTTCTTGCACCCTCCCGGAACAACTCTATAGCAGGCATGTAAAATATTCTCATCATGGCAGAACTCCCGTATGCAGCGATCCTTTTTGAAAAATACAGGAAGGGAGTAATCACGAGCGGGAAGCTCATGGCATCCCGGAACGCCTGGAAGAGGGCTATTGCTGCAAACAAGTGGTCCCGTTAATCTCGGTCGCGATACCCGGCCCTCTGCCCCCCTCATTCCCCCACCCTCTCATTCATCCCCTATGGCAGCAAAAGGGAAGAATATATGAGAAAGAGACCACTTTCACCCGTCTTTATTTTCTTGACAGCCCTGGCACTCTCGTGTTCAGCACTTTGCGGAACGTGCTCTGGAGGGAGCATCACGGCAACCATAGGCGATTCCATCCCCCTGAATGGCACCGTCCAGCTCGCAGACATGGTCTATCTGTTCGTGACCGGGCCTGGGATGCCTCCAAACGGCGCCCGGATGGAGAACAGCAACGCAGCAGTGGTCACCGGGAAGCCAGATACATTCACCCAGGTCATGGTCGAGAACGACCGTTAGGCATACACGTGGAACACGGGGAGGGTATCTGGTGGACTTGCCCCGGGGAGCCACACAGTATATGTCTCTCCCACGCCTGCAGCCGCAAACGCACTTTCAGGCGTGAAGTACGCCGAGATCGAGGTCATCCTCCATGCTCAAGTCACGACAGCAACTCTCGCCGTGGAATCAAGCCCTGCAGATGCGGGAATCTACTTAAACGGGAAGTATTCGGGCAACAGCCCCCGCGTATTCTCAGGCCTTGCTCCCGGCAGGTATGAGATCCGGCTGGAAAAACAGGGGTATGACGATGAGGCAGGACAGGTAACCCTGGCAGCTGGGGACACTGTGGAGTTTAGCCGAACACTTTTACCTGCAGGAACACCTCCCACTACTGTGGTGACACTCCGAGCGACTGTCCCGGGAGTAGGGGAGACTGCGCCCCCGAGCCCTACCGCCGCACCCCTCAATGTGGCCTGGATTGCGGGAATACTGGTCATTGCAGGGCTTCTCTTCACGAGGGCCCGGTGATTCCCGGATTTTTTTTTCCCCGTGAGAGAAAGAAATGCAATCTCTTGCTGCCATAGCAATGTATACCCGGTGATTTTAGAGATTTTTTCACGATCGGACCCGAAAAGAGTTAACCTTATATCCCCTCCTCCCCATCCCTTCTGGTGAGGTGAACAAGCGTGTGCACAGTTGGTGGCCCCGTTGACATGGATATCCCTCCAGAGCGCGTGAAGGGAAAGAACTACCGGTGCAAGGATTGCGGGGAGAAATTCAAGGGCGTAGGCAGGCATCCAATGTGTCCTTCCTGCCAGTCAGAGGACGTGGAAGAAGCATAAAAGGATACCGGGGCAGGACACCCGTATATGCCCCTCTATTTTTTCCGTTTGAATTCCCCTTCTTGCGTCGCTTATGACCTGCCCCAGAGGAGGGGGAACCACGATGCCATTTGTTTCAAGAGACCGGATTTCTCCCACAACTGCCCTTGCGATCACCCTGGGATATTTCCGGTTACGTATGAGTGAAGTGATCCTGCATATTTTTAAACCCTGGTACATACAGGATGGCATGAACCTGCAGGCAGTTTTCCTTGCCTTCTTGGTGTGCGGGGTGGTCCTTTCAGCCGGCTGCACGCAACAGGAAGCGCCGCCCATGCCCACCACTTCGCCCACTCCCACAGCCCTGCTTCCGGACCTCTCTCCCGTGCCGACTGACACAGTCCCTCCGGAGTACAGCGTCCACGTGACGGTGTCAAGGAATACCTATTCATTCAACCCTCTCGTCAGGGTTGAATTCCGGGGAGGTCGGGGAATGGGCCTGGTCTCTTCGGTCGATGCAGAAGTCATACGGATGGATGGATCGACAGGGACCGCACGGCTGGAGGAGCCGTCAATCGGCGAGTACATGGAACTGCTGGGGACAACCGGCAAAGACAGGGTGATCGTCACTGCGACGATGATGAACGGTGAGCGATACCGTATTTACGACCAGGTCATGGAGTTCAGGGCCTGATACTTCCCATTTTTGGTATCGCTGCGGGAATCTGGTTTTTTACTGAGATCCCGAATACCTGAAAGACCCACGCGGGATGCGGATCTCAAACCTGGCACCTTTGCCGGGTTCACCGGTTTCCCGGATGGAGAATCCCGTCATGAAGAGGACTTCTCGGACCAGGAAAAGCCCGTATCCCGTGTTCTGCCCCACTCCGGCAGAAAATATTGCCTCTTTCTGGTCCGCGGGTATCCCCACTCCATCGTCCTCGCATACGAGCACCAGCCCCTCATCGTCATCCTGCAATGAGAAGGTGATGCGGGAGAGGTCCCCCCCGTACCGTATGGAATTCTCGATCAGGGCGAAGAATACCTTCTCGAGCATCGGGTCCGCGTAGATCTCGAGGCCGTTTGTGTCAAGATAGACCGTGACATGATGGAGATCCTGGAGTCCGGCAGCCCTCCTTACTGCAGCGCTCACGTCCTGCCAGGAGGGAGTTTTCATTCCCACGTTCTGGTACGTCTCGGTGAATTCCAGGAGATCCTGAAGCGCATCCACTCCCCGCCTCTCCTTATGGATGTAGGTGAGGAGGAGGGGGTCTTTGGTCTGCTCCTCCATCAGCTCCAGGTAACTCTTCAGGAGGAGGATCCTGTTCTGTGCATCGTGGCGGGTGATGCGGGAGAGGAGGGAGAGCTTCTTGTTCAGGAGAGAGAGGACTTCCTGCGCCTTCTTCTGGTCTGTGATATCGACGGAAAAGACCGCTGCGCGTGTGACTTTTCCGCTCGGATCACGCACAGGGTACATACTGACGAGATACGCGGAGTTCCCGCGGACCATCTCAAACCTGACTTCCTTTCCCGAGGAGAAGACATCGTCTGCATGAGCACGCATCGTCTCGTCCATCTCGCCGAGTGCAATGGCAGACACATTCGTCCCTGACATGTCGGTATCAGGGACCGAATAGCGGGTGCCGAAAGCTGCATTTGCAGAGATAATCCGGCCCTCCGCATCGATGAGGCACGAGGGCTCGGGGATTGCATTGATGAAGGTCCGGAGCAGGTGCTCGCTCTCTCCCAGCGCGGCTTTTGCGTGCTCAAGATCGGTGATGTCGAAGGCGATTCCCAGCGCCCCGACGATCTCCCCCTCTCTTCCCTTGAGTGGCTCCAGGTGGGCCCTGTAGATGTGGTCCCTGTAATGTGCGATATAACTTACCGATTCGCCCTGGATCGCCCGTTTATGTGCAGAAACCGCCTCGATTGCCCCCGGCTGGTTTTTGTAAAAGTCACTGACCTTCATCCCCACTACCTGGTTTGTCGAGATACCCATGTCCGCAAGCCCTGCACCGTAGGAGGAGGTGAAGACGAGATCGGTATCGGTTGTCCAGAGCGATCCTGGGACCTGTTCTGCAATCATATGCAACCGCTCTTCCCTCTGTCTCAGCTCCTCCTCAGCCTTCTTTCTCTCCGTGATCTCCAGGGCAATTCCACGGGTCCCGATGATTTTTCCCTCCCCGTCCCTTATCACGCTCACGTTGTTGAGAACCGGGAAGACGCGCCCCTGGCCCTTTCTGGCGACAAACCTGCATTCGAAATTAATTGCCGGCTCCCCTGTCCTGAGGAGGTCCTGGAACACCGCTTTCCCAGCATCGAGATCGTCGGGATGCAGGTTCTGGTCGAACGGATTGCCAATAATCTCCTCCTCCGCGACCTCGAATGCCTCAAGCCCTGCCTTATTGATAAACCTGATGCGCCCCTCCAGGTCAGCAGTATAGATGATGTCGGGGAGGTCGTCGACGAGTTCCCGGTACTTCTTCTCCATTGCGCGAACTGCCGCCTCGGTCCTCTTCTGGTCGGTGATGTCAGAGACGGTGAAGACGATCGGGGAGGTTCGGTCTCCGGGATTGAGGGGCGAGGAGCTGATCAGCACGTCAAAGAGAGTACCGTCTTTTCGGACCCACCTGCTCTCGACTGATCCAACCCCCGTCTCCCACATAGGGGGATATTTTTCGCTCCCAACCCTCGCAAACTCCTCGTCGCTCGGATACAGCATACGTGCACTCTTCCCCTCCATCTCCCCAGGCGAGTATCCTGTCATCCTTGCGACCGAGGCATTGACCCAGGAAAAGACGCGGTCCTTCACTATACCGATGCCAACGGGAGCCGCGCGAAAGATGCCATCGAGAAGTGCCTCGCGCTCGCGGAGATTCTCCCTCGATCTCCTCTGCTCATCGATATCAGTGATGGTGCCCGTGCAGCCGGTATACCTGCCGCCCTCCCACAGGGTCCGAAGGGATACCCGGGCCCAGCGTTCTTCTCCATTACTCGTTTTTACCTGCCATTCCACTGAGAATGGGCCGGAACTGGGCTCTTTCTTCAACACCTCCATGCCCTGCGTCACCTGTGGTATATCAGTGGGTCGCAGGTAGTCGGTGAAACGGTGTCCAATCACTTCCTCAGGCCGATACCCGAGGATGCGGGTGACTGCAGGGCTTGCGTAGGTGATGATATCGGATGAGTCAAGCGAGAAGACAATTTCATTGATCGTCTCCACCAGCTCCCGGTATTTCTCCTCGCTTCGCATGAGTGCATCCTCTGCCTCCTTTCGCGGAGTGATATCCATGGTCTGAAAAAGGAACCCCACGATTGATCCCTGCGGTTCCCGGAGAGGTTCGATGGAGCTTGATGCATACCAGATCTCCCCATTCTTTCTCTGCGACCGGAACTCCAGGTTGCGCAGGCCGGTTATGTCCCTGTATGCCCTGGACAACTCTTCGATAATCCTGTCCCTGTCGTCAGGATGCACGAGTGCAAGCGCCTGCGATTCGATCTCCTCGGCGGTATACCCCGTCAACTCCCTGATGTTCGGGCTCGCGTAGGTAATGCTCCCCTTCAGGTCTGTAATGATGAGCATGCTCGGCGCGGTCTCCACCATCGTCCGGAATTTCTCCTCGCTCCTGCGGAGCGCTGCCTTCTCCTGCTCAAGGAGCCTGCAGTAGTCGTTCATGGAGTCCTGAGTAGCCCGGAGCTCCTCGAGTGTTGCGGCCATCTGGATGTTGGAGTCCTCGAGCTCCTGCCTGGCCAGCTCGAGGGGAGAGATGTCCTGTATCAGGGCGACAAAGTAGTCAACCTCGCCATTCTCTCGCCTGACAGGTATTGCGGAAACTTCCACATTGATATGCCGGCCGTCCTTCCTGACGAACCGTTTCTTGACGGTATGCGAGGCCTTCTCACCTGACATCACCTTCCGGTAATCTTCAAGCTCTTTCTCGAGATCTTCCGGTGGCGTAAGGTCTGCCCATTTTATACCCTTCAGCTCCTCCAGGCTGTAGCCAAGCATCTCGCAGAGCTTCTGGTTTGCATTTATCCAGCGCATGTCGGGTGAAGTGATGGCGATTCCCACCAGGGGGAGTTCGAAGTAAGAGCGAAACCTCTTCTCGCTGTCCACGAGCTCGGTCTCAATCCTTTTTCGCTTGAGGATCTGCCATAGTCCGCCCATCAGGTGCGTGACCTGCCTGATGTCATCATCGCCGTATTCCAGAGTCTTGTTGCCAAGCCCTACCACCATCACGATCCTGGTCCCTTCCATAACAGGGACTCCGAGGTGTCGGAATACCTTCACGTGACCTTCGGGAACCCCTCTCTTTGCAGGGTCAGGTGATGCGTAGTCATTGGTGATCACCGGGCGACGCTGGCGGACAGGCTCCCCCCAGAGGCCAGTCTTCTCGATGGGGTATATGGTCTGCTTCTCTGCGACACGGCATTCGGAGAGTGCGGACTTCGACCAGGCATACATGGAGAGCACCGTCTCCTGTTCATTGAGGAACGCGAGATATCCCATCGTGCTCCCCGTAAGATCGATTGCAGTCTCCAGTGCGTAGGTGCAGAGCTCCATTTGATCGGCCGAAGACATCTGGTGGAGTGTGATCATTGCCTGGAGCCTTCGCTGGTTCAGCCGGACCTCCTCTTCTGCCTTCTTGTGCTGCACCGCCTGCATGATCATGTTGCGGAGTTCCGCAAACTGGGACTTCGGGTCGCCCCCTTTCTGGAGATAGAATGATGCGCCGATATTCAGCGCCTCGATGGCGACATGCTCTCTTCCCCTGCCGGTAAAGATGATGAATGGAATATCGAGGCCTCTTCCCTTCACCGATTTCAAGAACTCGATTCCGTTCATCCCCGGCATCTCGTAATCCGATACGATGATGTCGAATTCCTTACTCTCCAGCAGACGGAGGGCAGATCCTGCCGATTCTGAGAGAGTCACCGACATCTTTCCATCTCTTTCGAGGAATATCTGGGTGATATCCAGGAGGGCGGGTTCATCATCAACGAGGAGCACGGAGATCATAGCATACCACGGGAAAATCTGGGGATAACCACTAAAAAAGATGCATTTTCAGTTGTAAAAAGGGTATGGGAGACGATGCGGGGAATCCTGTCTGGTGTGTTCATGCTCGGACCATCAGGGTCCCTTTCCCCCTGTTTGCCACGTCTCCCCTGAAGAGGTTCATCCGGTACCGCTTTCCTGCATACTCCACTTCCTGAGACCCGTTTGCTCGGAAGGTTGGGAGAAACTGGCTGGCCTTGCCAAACACCATGCAGGTTCCGCCAGTCATGTTCCCGCAGGGGCGGGCGCAGTCCCCACCGATGACGAGCGTCCCGCCCCTCATCTCGACCCCAGGCAGGTCTCCGCAGTTTCCATGGATGATCACCTCGCCTCCAGAGAGATATTCGGCAGCAAAATCCCCAGCATTTCCCTTCACTTCCACCATGCCGCCTCTCATTCCCCGCTTCTCTCCCCGGTACCCTGCCGCACAGTAATGGCCCGTGTTCCCCTCGCAGAGGATGTGCCCTCCTCTCATCTCGCGCCCAAGCCAGGCGTCCGCATTCCCCTGGATGATGATCTCTCCGGCGCTCATGAAATTGCCGCAGTGCATCCCGATATCACCTTCGATGATGATGCGGCCCGCGTTCATGTACTCTCCCACCCTCTTGATGACCCCGGTATCGCCCGTGAGGATCACCTCGACCTGGTCAGGGGAGACGGCAGGACCCTCGATGGTCACAAAGAAGAGGTCGTCAAGCGACTTCTCCTTGTTTCCGTGGAAGACCGTGATCTCATTCTTTCGAAGGAAGTTCTGCGGGATGATCTCCTCTGCTTCGATGGGGATCCGCGGTTTCTCACGAGGCCTGGTCTTTAAGATTACCCTCATAACTGCGCCTCTGTGTCGATACGCACGCCGCGCGGCAGGTAGACGTCCTGCACCGGGTAATTACTCATCCTTACTGTGTAGTACTGCTCGAACTTCTTTTGGAATTCGGGGTCAAGGCTCATGTCATATGCGTCCGGGACATGAGCCTTCGTCCAGATGGTGCTGTTTGCGCCTTCGACCACCACCTCCCCATCGCGGGCGACCACCCTCCCCCTCTTGATGGTGTAGCGTGTGCGGGAGAACCCGGCCATCACCTGCTGGAAATCGACGGATGGATCGACTTTGTCAGGCATGATAGGAAATATTGCGACGTCCGCCTCGGCACCCGGTGCCATGTATCCTTTCCCGATGCAGGTGATCCCAAGCGCCTTTGCCTGGGCGGCACGGGTCATTACCGCGATCTCATACCAGTCGAGCTCCCGCTCTATCGCAAAGAGCGGGACGAAGTGCTCGGTCCTTGGGTCAATCATCCTCCTCTCGTTCTCCCGGAACCGCCGGCTCATCAGGAGGGCGATGATCTCGGGGTATTTTACAAACGGGGCACCGTTCGGGCTGTCGGTAGAGAGGAGGCACTGCCATGGGTTCCTGGTGAGGAGCGCGAGTTCAAGGCCAATGGACCACATGACGCAGTTGACCAGACTCTTTCTCCCGTAATAGACCGGGATGATCCCGGACCCTGTCTCGAGCTCCACGTCGTGGTTGCTCCACTTGTTGTGGTGGAGCATGTAGAGCTTGAACTCCATGGGCCCGTCGGCCGTCATCGTGGTGGTCCTGCCAAACATGATCTGGCCCATGTCCATGACCACCTGAGGCCTGTTGTTGACGGCACGGGTGATATCCTCGGACTTCGAGCAGATGTCTCGCCAGGTAGACCCCCCGTAGGAATGGAACTGGACATGCGTGAGGTACAGGCTCTGTCGCTTGGAGTTCAGGTCAGGAGCGAGGTCAATCGTGTCAAGAGTGGTCTGGTAATTTCCTGGAACACCCAGGTTGTTGCAGTGCAGGTGAACGGAATGCGGCAGGTTCAGGATCTCGTTTGCCCTGATCATCGTGCTGATGATCTCGGCCGGAGTCACTCCAAATCTGGGAACGGGATCGTGGATGCTCTGCACGTCCTCCCCCCAGCCCCATGCCTCGGTGCCGCCAGGGTTCGTCAGTTTGATCGCAAAACCCTTTGCCGCCGCAAGTACCCAGGCCACCACCGCTGCGGCCCTTGCGATGTCTTTTTCCCGTACCGCCTCCATGATCGACCAGTTCCCGTCAAAAAGGGTGTTGGCGAGCATGTCCTGGTGGGGTGTCGCGTTGAACTCTTCATGGGTATGGCGGGCCTCGAGGGGTGCCATCGCGCCCTCGAGGATGGTCGTGTATCCCATGGTGCTGTACCTGTACGAGTTCCCGAATGTGGTGGGAACGCTATAGCCTGAAGTCACGTGCATGACCCCTTTTCTCGCGGTTCTTCCGGCCCGCATGTCCTCGGGGCTCATGTACCGTCCAAAGTTCACTTTTGTACCGCACACATGCGAATGTGAGTCAATGCCGCCTGGAAGGGTCAGGCAGCCGCCCGCGTCAATGACCTCCGCACCGGGTGGCTCCTCTTCGACGATTTTCCCATTTTTGATGGCAATATCCATCACCTCGCCTTTTATCCCCGAGAGGGGGTCGATCACAAAGGCATTTTTTATCAGGATTCCTGCCATTATCCCCTCGCCTCCCTGACGATGCGATATATCTTCTCCAAGACTTCGAGATCGTCCGGATAGTTACCGTAAAAGAGCCGCCGGGTCCGGATAGGCACCCCGTCCATGCGATAGGCAGTCCCTTCGGCGTCTATTCCCGTCACCGCCACCGGGATCTGGATCCGCGAGAGGTGGGTGGTGGCATTGACGTGCGGATCGATCTGCACGGTGGGGATCCGGGCCAGGTGCTCTGCGCAGGCACGCGGGAAATGTGCCCCGGGATCGCTTGCCACGACGAGGCACGCATCACATTCGCCCCTCCTCAGTATATCAACGCTCGTGGTCTCGCCTGGATTGTAGAAGGCTATACCCCTCGCAAAGTCGACGGCATAGGGGTATCCGGTAATCCACGTGAAGACTTCGTTTGAGCCGTACACGTTCCAGTGGCCCCGCATCGGCGAGATGGTGAACTTGGTATGCCGGTTGAGTTCCTCCGTCAGCTCGATCGCGTTCCTGATATTCTTATTTTTCCCCTGCGCCATTGTCAGGCCGACACCAAAGAATATCGCGCCGAATTTCGCCGACATGCAGAGGTCCGCAACGCGGAAGAGCTGCTCCCGCGATACCCCTTCCACGCTCGGGGGGATAAGGTCGCGCTTCCCCCTGACAATCGCCCTGAGCGCGGAGAGGACCGCGTAGTCGCCACCGGGGTTTACCTTCACGAACTCGTCTGCCACCTGGGAGGAGTCGGTCTCCCTTACATCGACCACGACCACTTTCCGTTCCCTAAAAGCGCTCTTCACAAAGAACCCGTCGCAAAAGGTGGTGTAGCGGCTCATATGCCGGGGATGTGCCTCGATAGGGTTCGCTGCCCAGTATACTACCACGTCCGCCCTGTTCTTCACCTGCCCGAGCGTGCAGCCGGGATGGCCAACCTCCTGGATCGCCATGATGGAAGGGCCGTGGCAGACAGTCGAGGTATTGTCGATAACTGCCCCAAGGAGTTCGGCGAGGTGGACTCCTACGCTCTGCGCTTCCCCATATGTCCCGCTCCACCCATAAAGGAGCGGGCGATCGGCATCGAGCAGGATTGCGGCGGTCTCCTCGATTGCCTCGTCGTATGAGACTGCCTCCCATCCATTCCCGGCCCGCCGGATCGGTGCTTTCAGGCGGTGGTCACCCATGAACTTCTCGTTGGCCAGCGTGCAACCGTTCTCTACGTTCACTACCCTTGTGCCTTCAACCTCGACGACAAGGTCATCGCAGAGGCAGCCGCAGAAGGGGCAGACCACGTCTTCAATCTTCATAGGGAACCCCTCCGCACTCCCGCATCAGCATTGCCACGGACGGCACAGGGTCATCTGTGGGTTCGATACTCACCGGGGTGGACTTGAAATCGGGCATCCCCGTCCCGTGAGTCTCGGGGCCGACCAGGTGGTTCGCATAAGGCCCAAGGCACACAAAGACCTTCCCCCTGACGAGACCCGGGTCTGGCCTGACCCACATCACCACCTCGCCGGCGCGGCTCTTCACCCTGACGCGGTCTCCCTGTTCCACCATCAGTTCAAACATGTCGACCGGGTTCATGGAGACCGCAGACGCCTCCTCGCAGTACTTCGTGGAGTTCTTTCGCTCGACGGTGGACCCTTGAGCGATCGTCCGCCCGGTGTTGAGGAGGAAGTTCACAGGTCCTCCTCCGGTGCATGGACCGCCTCGAGGAGACGGGCGACGCGGATCGCCTCATTCGGGCAGTGGTGCTCGCATGTCTTGCATCCCGTGCATTTCTCAACGTGGAGTACCTGGCACTTCCCCTCGCTTACCTTGAGCAGGAGATCGTCCGTCGATGCACGCCCGCCGTGTGACATCTGGGCATCGATCAGCTTGTTCACCGGGCATGCAACCGCACAGTTTCCGCACCCCATGCACTTCGTCCGGTCCACGTCGATCCGAAACGAGAATGAAAGCCTTGTGTTGTCATAGAACATCGACTCGAGGACCCGCCCGCTCGAGAGCACCCCGTTCGGGCACGCCTCGACGCAGAGGCCGCACCGGATGCAGTGGCCCAGATGGATGCGGGGTTTCCATCCTTCTGGAGTCCTGATGACGTCTATTGCGCCGGGTGCCGGGCAGGCCATCATGCAGAAGAGGTGATGGGTGCATGTCTTCCCAGTAAGCTCGGGAAAGTTACGGAAATAAGGGGGCGTCTCGAGTGGGGCAGTCTTTGCAGCGAAAAACTTCTGCGCCCATTCTCTTCTGAAGAACTCCTTTGCGTAGTAGACGAGTGAGAGGGGCATATCACCGCTCCGTGCAGGCAATGCAGGGGTCAGAGGAGACAAATGTCGAAGTAACATCCGCGAGGGATGCGACCCCCTTCAGCATGTAATGGCAGCATGCCTCAATGTTCATTATTGATGGTGTCTGGATGGAGATCTCAACCACCCTCCCTGCCTCATCGGTTTTGATGAAGTAGGAGAGCTCTCCCCGGGGTGCCTCCCCCGAATACGCGATCTCTCCTGCCCCGGGTATCCCTCCTCCCCGGATGGGGCCCTCGGGGAGCGTGTCGAGGCACTTTCGAATGAGGGCAATGCTCTGGAGCACCTCCTGGAACCTGACCATGACCCTCGCAAAATTGTCCCCCTCCTCGCGGGAAACGGGGGCAAACCCTAGCTTCTGGTAGGTGGGGTGCCGGAGCCTGCGGTCGATATCGGAAATGCCGCTCGCACGGGCAGTGGGGCCCACTGCATAGGCTTCCCTTGCAGCCTCCCTCGTAAGGATGCCGATCCCCCGGCTCCTCAGGGAGATCAGGGGGCCGTGCTCGAACATGCTCATGTAGCGGGTAATGTCGCGCTCCAGCGTGTCCATGCCAGCCCTGAGATGGAGGGCATCCTCTGGCCTGAGATCAAACCGCACTCCTCCGGGAACGATGTAGGCACAGGTGACCCTTGCTCCGGTGATCCGTTCAAGTTCGTCCATGACCCTCTCACGTGTATCGAGGAGGTACATCCCGAGTGTCTCATGTTCAATGGTATAGCAGTAAGAGAAATTGGCAAGGATGTGGCTCTGTATGCGGTCGAGTTCGTTTACGACCACGCGGAGGAGTGCCGCCCGCTCGGGGACGGGGATGGCGCTGATCTTCTCGAGAGCCTCGATGAATACCATGTTGTGGATCACCGAGCAGATACCACAGACCCGCTCTGCAAGGAACATCACCTCCTGCCAGGGCCTCCCCCGCATGATCCGCTCGATCCCCTTCTTCATGTAGCCGAGCTCGACCTCAGCGGAGAGGACGAGCTCCCCGCGGGTCTCGCATTTGACCCTCGCCGGTTCCTTCCAGCAGGGGTGGACCGGCCCGACTGGGATGGAGACGTCCACCGTCTTCTTCGTCACTTCCTCACCTCGTAGTCTCTGAAGACTGTCGGTGCCACCGAGAGTATTGCCGAGAGGATCTCGGTCGGTCTCGGCGGGCATCCCGGAACCTGCGCGGCGATCGGGATGTGCTTTGCAACAGGAGGATCCACGAGAGTGTGCGGACGGGCAAAGAGGCAGCCCGATATGGGACAGTTCCCGATCGCGATCGCCGCCTTGGGATCAGGGATCTTTTCCCATAGACCCTCGAGCTTCTCCTCCCAGCCCGGAGTATAAGCCCCGATCACCAGCAGGACGTCGGCTTCCCGCGGGTTGTTGTGCACGAAGATCCCGTACTGCTCGATATCATACCGCGGAGCCAGGCATGCCAGGACTTCGATATCACAGCCGTTGCAGGATCCGACATCCACGTATGCAACGTGGATGGATCTTGACCGGACAAGGTTTTTTAGGGACTGGAGCAGGGTCATGCGGTAATCTCCTTTCGCATTCTCTCCTTTCCGGAATAGACTGCCTGGTCAAGGGAAGCCCCATTGCGGACCATCTCCCTGACTCCTTCGATGATCTGCCTCATTATCCCCTCATCAATAATCGGAACAGCATGCGTGTAGAGATGTGCCCCCAGCTGCCGCTCTGGTTCAGGTGAGTCTTCCCTCAACTTTTTCCCCTGTTCGTATCGTGCGGGCAGGTTCTCAAGGAGGAGCATGTCGAAACGGTCCATCAGGTAGCGCCGCATCCGAAGCTGAGGAACGCCAATATCGGCAGCAATTTCCCGCACCATCCCATCATGGCGCCGGCTCTGGAGAATCGCGTATTTCATGGCGGTGAGGTCCTTCTCGTACATCGGCTCCCTCATACCAAGCCTCCGAGCCTTCCGATAGCGTATATAACGAAGAGGAGGACCGCGGCCCACAGCGCAACCGCCTCCCACGTCCCCAGACGGAGCTCCTCGCGGAACCAGTAGACCCCTGCTGCCAGGCCGAGCGCGGCGGCGATTGCAAGGCTCTGCAGCCAGAGGGCAGGCCTGTCTATCAGCTGCACTGCGATTACCAGGAGATAGATCAGGGTGGCAAGCACCAATACTTCTTTGATCATGACATCACCCCGAGGATTGCAACGTATGCCACCATGAGCCCGGCAATGAGTGTCTGTATCGTGACGCTGTCATACGGCGAGAGCATGGGAGAGAGGGCGCATGTGAAAGAGAGGGAAACGGTAATCAGGATCATTGCAATGAGGATCATCCAGAATGGAAGGCTTCCAATGAAGACAAGGATGAATGTCAGGAGGAGGACATACGTCTTTAACCCGTTGCAGACCTCGAGGCCTGCCCTCCATACGCCGAAGTGCTCTGTCTTGTATCCGCTCACGAGTTCCTTGCTCTCCACGATCGAAAAGGGGCCAAAAGGCATCTTGGAGAGGAGGACCACATACATTGCCACCGCTGCAAGCGGTATGGTGAAAAGAAGAGGGCCCTGAAATTCCTGGTAGGCGACAATGTCAGATATCATCAGCGATTTTGTGAAGATCGCGATCGCTGCGACCGTGACAAAGAGCGGGATCTCGGACGCTGCCGAGATGACCGAGCGGACACCACCGAACTTGCCGTAGGGAGAACCCGACGAGAGCCCGAACCCATGCTCAACGATCTTGTGAAGCATGTAGATGGCGAAGATCACAAGGAGGCTTCCCCCCGAGAGGATGACGAGGAGCGCCGCAGTCCAGATACCGATTGCGACCAGCACGACGCCTACGAAGAGGGCAGTGCTTGCGGTTGCGGGAACCCACGTGGTCTTGAAGGAGAACTTCAGCATATGGAGGATCTCCTGCCAGATCGGGGGACCGGGTCTCCTCTGGATACGGGCGATCACCTTCCGGTGGATTCCCAGGAGGAGGAGGCCGAAGAAGGTGGCAAAGAGCAATTCGGTGATCATTGCTAGTACCCCAGGAATGGAATGTCAGCCTCACCCTCGCGGGCCATCCAGTAAAGCCCAAGACCCAGCACGAAGAGGGGGAACCCGGCGATCAGAACCGCTGCATAGACCCAGAAGGGGATGAGGCCCTGGTGACTGAGGACCATTGTTCCCGCTGCAGGGACCGCTGCAACCAGCATCAGGGCAAGGGCATACTGCTTCTTCATTCCGTCACCTCATATCAGGAGGATCACCTCTGTCACCCGCAGGAAGATCAGGAGTGACGAGAGGGAGCACATGATCACATAGGGTGCACCGGGGGCCCGGAACATCTCGGCCTTGGCCGCGTAGAATGGGGCCATCCCCTCCCCCATGACGCCGAGCACGAGGAGGGCCCGGGCGGCAACGGGGACCGTCGCGGTTCCCTTTGCAAGTTCGAGCATCGAAAGAGTTCCAGTCGTTGCGGCAACCATTCCCGCCGCCGCAAACATCGGCACCGTTCCCGCGAGCGCTACCAGCCCATACTGGTATGCGGCGTTCTGGACATGCCTGCTCCTGACCGCCGCAACGATCCCCACGTTGCAGATACCCACGAGCGAGACAAAGAGGGTGAAATCGAAGACATCCCCCGTGACCATCGCCCCCATGCAGGCGAGTCCGCAGGCGATCGACATGAACCTGCGGAACCGCAGTTCAGAGAGCGAGATCTCCTTTGCGTAGTAGGCATCGCCACCAAACGCAATCTCGAGCTGGCGCTCGGGCCGGCTCACCAGCACGAATACCGAAAAGACGAGGGCCAGGAGGAAGAGTGCAAGGGTGAAAGGCGTGAAGTAGATCACGATATCCCCAAACTCCAGGAAGAAGAGGGGTGCCCCCCCTATCTCGTTCATCCCTGATCACCCCACATGGCGCCGACAAGGGACATCTTGGTGATCACCTTCATGAGAATTCCCACCGCGGCCCCCATCAGGGCCATGTACCACCATTCGGGTGCGAACATGAAGACAAAGAACGCCGCAACCCAGAGTGCCCATGAAATCCCGCTCGCCATCTCGAGAATGTGGAAATCCCCCGAGAAACTCCTGCTCATCAGGAGAAAGACAATCCCGAGGCCTGCGATGGCACCTCCCGTGAATCCTGAGAGGATGATCCCATATACTGCAAGGATTGTGGCAATGATGACTGTCGCCGGGGATCGCATTATTACCTCGATATTCAATCCCTTCACCGGCATGTGCTGGTACCCTTCCTTTACCAGGTATATCTGCGAAAGTGCGAGGAGTTCGGCAATCCCCACCACGAGGCCGGGCAGGATCAGGGCTTCTGACAGGTCGGTCCCGATCAGCGCAATGACCGCGAGTGCTGCCGTCTCCACCAGGTCAACCAGGAGGAGCTTGTGGAGGTCATCCTTCTCCCACATGAGCGCCAGGAATCCAACGAGTGCACACGCAAATGCGGCGGCAAGTCCGATAGAGTACTCGTTCCACATCCTTGTCAGGCCTCCCTCTTCCTGAAAAGATACGCCGCAATAGCGAATGCAACGAAGAGTATGGTCGGCTCAACGACCGTATCCAGGCCCCTCGTGTTATAGAGTATCTCGTCGAGTATTCCTCCCGGGTGTGCCACGATGGTAGTTCCCATGTAGGAGGTATGCTCCGACAGAAAGAGGGAGAGGGGGGTGAGGTAGGCGGTGACATACCCCGCGGTCGGGGAGTTCTCGGGATATTGGGAGTGGATGACCGCCTGGGTAAATGGCGGGCCTCCCCTGTCATAGGGGTTGAGGGAACTGCCCGGCACGATCTGCTTCGGGTAGAGCTGGTCTTCGGAATAGGGGAGAGGAAGGGTGATGAGTACAAAGAGTGACATCGCTGCGCATGCCGCGGCGAAGACAGGGAGTATGTTGTCAAAGTTTGAGAGGATCCTGGAGATCTTCTGGATGATCATCCCGATGCCTCCTTCTTCTGGATAACCCGGACGAAGATGTAGACACTGAGTGCAGTAACTCCCCCGAATGTCAGGAGGGCGAGCGCCTCGTTGTACGAGAGCATCAGCAGGAGAAGCCCCCATGCAGGGATCTCCAGGTTGATCAACCGGTTCAGGTAAGTCCTTGGAACAGGAAATGCCGAGGCGATGGTGCCGCCAAGCAGGAGGATGAGCCCAAGGATGAACTCCGGGTTCATTGCTCCCCCTTCCTGCATACCATCAGGATGAAGAGGGTAGAGAGTGGGGCGATGAGCGCTACCGCGATGGCAACGTCAAGGAGCCCCCTGTCAACGATGAAGGGGATCGCACCACCGATCATGATGCCAAGGGAGATCAGTTTCCGGTAAGGATCCCGCTCAACAACGGTCAGCAACGCTCCCGCAAGTACAAGGGCACCAAATACCATGATCACAAGATCATTCACGACGGTCCAGTCCTCCTGCATAGGTGCTGGCGATGGCATTCGATTCGAGCGTGGTGCCGACGAAATATGCTGCGGCGGCGACGATAGAGAGGGGATGGGGCAGGAGGAGGGCGATGCTCCCTGCGACGGCAAACGAGAGCACATTGAGAAAGGGGAGTTTCCTGAGGGTGTCCGGCTCGAGCGCAACCCTGATTGCGGCATATACCGCAACGACCGCACATGCCGCAAGGGCTGTGTCCTGCGGGTTCATCCTCCCCTTACCCTCCAGAGATAGGCGAGGAGTCGGCTGGAATGACGGTGCGAGATTCCCTGGATCGTGAGGATGGCGATCACCATCCCCGCTATGAACTCAGCCGGAGAGAACCCGATCAGAGTAAACCCCGAGACAATGAATGTCGCGGAAACGGCACCGGTAGTACCTGCGTACCCCGGGTCATGGCAGATCCGGTTGCCGATGAACACAAGGAGTGCGGCCAGCAGGCCGCCCGGAACCCCAGCGATGAAGACCCCGCATGCGGCAAGAAGGGTCCCTGCCGAGGCATCAGGGGATGAGACGATGTTTCCCATCATGATGCCGCCCGGAAGCGCACCTCCCTTCGCTTCGATATGCCTCCCGATCGCGCTCGCGCCCACCACGCCTCCTGACGCGGGAAGCCTGAAGAGCAGGTCTATCACTACGAAATTGAGCCAGCAGACGGCTGCTGCAACCAGGATATGGACAAATGCCAGGAGAGAGATATCCATCGGGCCGTCAACCTACAGGTGGTTGGGTTGTGAGAAGAATAATATTTTGATTTTGGTAAATTACGGCAAAACGGGTGAGAGAAAAGGTCTGATTGGTGCATGCAGAGGAATGGGTCTATTCCACCCCATAACTGGTGCAAGTGAGACCGCCCTTCACAGGGCCCCTCTCCCTCTCGCAGGGATGAGACTGCCGGGCCACATTCTCCTATAGAGAAATAACTGGCGTCTCTTATTACCTTCCTACCCTCGCCTCGAATCCGCGGACAAGGCCCATTATCAGGATCAACACCGGTATGATCTCAAGCCTCCCGATCCACATCAGGAGAATGAAGATCCACTTCACGGGCTGGGGGCTTTCGGGAGTCATGTATCCCACGCCGAGTCCCACGTTGCTCATCGCCGAGACCTCGTCAAACACCACGTGGTGGATGGAGAAATCAGTCGTGGCAATGTGGAGGCTGGCGATGGTTGCAACGAAGATAATGAGTACATAGAGGACGATGATCAGCATGTTCTTGGAGAGTTCAACCTCCGAGATCTGCCGGGGGATAACCTTTCCCTCGTGCCTGAACGGCACGATTGCCCGCCCCCTGGAGAAGAATCGCCTGAACCACCAGACAAGTCCTTCGTATCCCAGGATCACGCGGTTTGCCTTGAGGCCTCCTGCAGTGCTCCCCGAAGCCCCGCCGATCATCATCAGAAGAGTGAGGACAATGAGGGGTGCTGAGACCCAGTGGAGGTCCGAGTTCTGGAAACCGGTCGAGGTTACCGCGGACGCGGTACAAAATACTCCCTGTCTCACCGCTGTCTCGAGGGGAAAGCTGTTGAAGACATGGAGATCCAGCGTGACAACAAGCGACCCGACGAGGATCAGGGAGAGGATGAGCCATACGACCCGGTCCTGGAAGAAGGGTTTGATCCTTCCCCTGTACATGAAAAAATAGAGCTTGAACGGGAGAGCCCCGGCAATCATCACAGGTATGATAAGGGCTTCGAGAATTACATTGTCATAATAGGAGATACCGGCATCGTGGACAGAAAAACCCCCGGTTGCGATTCCGACCATTGCGAGGTTGATTGCATCCCAGAGGGGAATGCCTGAGAGCATTACCATCCCCGTGAAGGCAACCGTGAGGAACAGGTAGATGACCCACATGCGCCTTCCTGTGGAGACGACGTTTGGCATCAGATCCTCGGACCTTCCTTCGGACCTGTACAGCTGGTGCTGGGTGAGGCTTGACCTCGAGAGCATGGCGATGCCAAACGCGATGACCCCCATCCCCCCTATCCACTGCATGAATGAGCGGTAAAAAAGGATGACGTTCGGAGTTGTGTCGAGGGATCGGATCATTGTAATACCTGAATCGGTCCACCCTGACATGGCCTCGAATATGCTGTCAGTCCAGCTCATCTGGAGACCGAGAACAAAGGGCAGACTTCCGACCAGGGCTATCACAAGCCATACGAGGGCTACTGCCGCTAGCGCCACAGAGAGCTGCGGGACGAACTCCCTCCTCGGTATGCGGGAAATGAGCAGGCCCAGAATCACGAACGTCAGCGGCACTGAGGCCATGGGCACTACCATCTCCCACTCCCCGAATATTACGAGGACGAGGAGCGGGACCAGGGTGATCACCCCCAGGAACTCGAAGATGACCCCCATGTCATGGGCGATGATGGCCAGGGTCTCCAGCCGCTTCATGATCAGGTCATTGGAAGGCAAAGATTATCTTAATTCTCCCAGATTGTGCCCTGTTCGTTACCCATTTCGCCTTCATATCTTCCTCTTGCAAGAGCGAAAGGGAATCCTGATATACTCAGAATCCTTCACGATGCAGCAAATGGAGGGGATAATCAAAGGAACGCAGGAAAAGGGGAGTTTTGGAGGGTCAGTTGAACGCGACCCCGGCAAAGGCTGCACGAAATGCCAGGGTTTCGCTCTTTTCTGCCATAAAAAGCAGAAAAGATACCATATATGAAGTTACAAAGGCCTGGCGTTCAGGCCTGCGAGTGCATCCCGTATGTCCTCATCATCCAGTTTGGCAAGAATCTTCGCTCGTAGGAGGGAATAATCGCCATCGGGCATGTGCTGACCGAAAGGTGGCGAACAGTCAGCCGCTTCCTCATGCCCTTCCTTTTCGTTGACGGCGTTCCTTACCATGTTTCTCACGCACTTGGCCGGGATGCCATGACCTTGCTGGTGCTGATCTGACAAGGTCTGCGGCCTGGTATATGTTCCCAGACCTTCATATATGGCACATTTCTATTCAATCTCCTCGTATATAATGATTGCGCAGAATAATATTTTTGCGATAAATAATGACAACGCATGAGATTGCAAAAGCAATTTCCAGATCCGTTGGATATATCGAGAGAACTTGATGCGCAAAACATTATCGTTCTTTCCCACCCTGGCAACCTGCCAAGGGTTTTTTCTGCCCCTGTATCCTAGTACGAGAAGAGCGAGGGTTGCCGAGCGGTCAAAGGCGATGGATTTAGGGTCCATTCTCGCAGGAGTTCGGGGGTTCGAATCCCCTCCCTCGCATACTCACCGGATGATCCATTGCATTCTGTGATAATTCCTGCTGACTCCCCCCGGGACGTACGCAGGACCCGGCAAGTGTTTTTATAGTGTTCTTCCCCTCTCCTCTCATGGACCTCTACATACAAAGACATGGCAAGGCAGGAACCTCTGACCACAGCGACCCAGGTGACGGCGAGAGACATCTCACACGTCAGGGACGCGAAGAGATTGCAGAAATCGGTGCGTGGATGAGAGACCAGCAAATGAAGTTCTCAATGATCGCATCGAGCCCGCTTCCGCGGGCTGAAGAGACGGCATCTATCGTAGCCCGGGTATTGGGAGCGCCCCACCAGGTCACTTCCTGGGATGAACTCGCCATCGGTTACCCCCCTGCAGCTGTCCTCGGGAAGATCAGGGAGATCATGCATGAAAACAGGGTTCTGCTTGTGGGCCACGAACCACAGCTCTCTTCCCTCATCTCTCTCCTCATCTCCAACGGTCACGACTGCGGCATCATTCTGAAAAAGGGCGGCATTGCAAGGATACGGTTTTCCGGAGAGCCTGGACGCGGGGAGCTCCTCTGGCTGCTGCCTCCCCGCCTCATCCGGGGCCTTGGCGGGCTGAAAGAGTAAAAAATTGCCCCTCAACTGGCGTTCCAGATCTCAAACCGGCAGAGGTTGCTTCCCATGGCATAGCAATGGGTCTCGATCACTCTCTTCTTCTCGTTGAAATGTGCAGAGAAGAGAGCAGTGAGGAGTCCCGAATCGAAAGAACATTCAGACCTTCCCGTGATGGGCAGATCCTGGCACTCGAAACAGTCCCTGACTACCAGGGTCAGGGGGTCATACCTCTCCACCTCCACTTCGCCAAGGTCAAACCGTGACCAGAAGAGAGTGAGGTTTTCAAGGAATGCAGAGAGTTCTCCTGCCCTGACATGGGGATAGATGGCAGCGCCGGCCTTGCTCCCTGCCCTCTCGAGGATTGGATGAATGTGTATTCCCTCGGACATCAGGCTTATCCGAAGCGATGTGAGAATGAAGCGGAAAATATCCCGCGTCTTTGCATTGGGGGGGAGTGTGTCGGGGAAGAAACGGTCAGCCCAGCGCATCTCTGGATCATTCATATTGGCGCGGACAAGGATCCTGCCGTTCAGGGAGAAGATGCGCTTTCTTGCATCCGTAGGATCCGGGCGCATACGGGTAATTCCTGCCTGAGAGAGGGCTTTCATGTGCGCAGAGATGGTCGATTTCGCCCTCCCGGACCTTGCGACTATCTCGTCAAATGCCATGTCTCTCTCCTGCAGCATCTCCAGGATCCTCCCCTTCAACTGGCCGTCGATTGACTTGAGGCCCTGGTCTGAGGCAACAATCTGTATAAATTCGCCGGGATACCCCTGATGTTCCTGTGGAGCGGTCATAGTGCCTCGTCTTACATCTCAGTGGGAGCAAAAGTATATATTAGTATAGTTCGTATATAGTAGAATGTTCGTATATACTCGAACGATATGGGTGCCACCCTCTCCCTGACAAGGGCAGACGGCTCCCATTCCGGGATTCGCCACCCGTATGCGCGAGGGGCAGGATCCCCCGAAACGAACGAAGAACGACCCTTACAGGAAAAACGGAAGGATATATGACACTGGCATCAACCCCTGCCCAGGCAAATGGGCCGGAGATCCGGGGGCCAGTCACCAGCATCGACTGCCTCCCCTCCTCCGCACAGGCAGTATTCACACTGCTCAATGATGGAAAAGAGCGTACGTTGAACGAGATAATCGGCAGGGTGGCATTCTCACCGCGAACCATACGGAACGCGCTGAACAGGCTCAGGCAGAGCGGCCTGATCGTGGCGAAATTCAACTTTAAGGACGCACGTAAACCCCTCTACAAAGTAAGGACCGGGTAACCCGGCGGCTGCAGGAAAGAGTGTGTTCCCCCAAACGAAAGGGGGCCTGTAGCCGGTTATGTTTTCTCATTTTCTGCCCTGATGGGTAAAAAGGATTCTTGCCTTCCCTGCAGAAATATCTCTTCGGATGAAGCACCAGTACCTTGGTGACACAAGAGACCTTTTCAAGTACGACCTCATAGAGGTGCTGCTTTCCGGCCATCCTTCCCTGGACAAGGCATTCTTCATCACCATGCTCACTCCGGACGACGGATCAGGGCATGGAAAGAGGGCGGATTACTCGCGGGCGAGGGCCGGATACCTGAATTCAGACCTTGCAGGCTTCCTCTCCCATCTCCGGGATGCAGGAACCCGGAACTGCTTTTTGATACAAGACTATTTTTCGAGAAGATCGCTCCAGGTCAATTTTGAGAGAACACCTTTTACTCATCTTGAAAGAGCGGAATACTTCTCCCGTATCGCCAGGAAGGTCCGAAGACTTTCTCATTCGCTCATATTCCTTGATCCGGATACGGGCCTCGAGGTTGCCGTGCCGAGCTCCGCACATCTTCTTTACGAGGAGGTGTCTCTGGTCACACGCGTTGTCGGCCCGGGCTCCATCGTCATGATCTACCAGCATATCCCAAGAAGGCCCCGTATTCCCTACATCAGGGCACGGTGTGCAGCACTCTCCGAGCACACTGGCTTTTCGACCTGCTGGATCTCTGACGGGCAGGTCGTCTTCTTCTTCCTCTGCGGCGAATACGGTGTCCGGAAAGACCTCGAAGCCTGCCTCGTCGAGTATCTGATGCGGTACCCATTGCTCCTCTCATGATCTCGCGGGGATGGGACCTTCAGATTTCCACGTGAAAAAGACCCCTGATCAGGAGGCCGATGAGGAACGATATTCCGGCGATGCCGAGGGAGATTGCGGCCATCTCGAAAAACCTCTTCCAGAACGGGAGGTCAGCCGCAACAGACGTGTAAAAAGTGAAGCAGACGATGATTGCGACGGCCGTGAGGAGCGAGAGCGCAAGCGCGGCGAACGGGTTTGAGAGGAGAAGGAACGGCAGGACGAGGAGCAGGACTGTGGCAATATAGGCACTCCCGGTATAGAACGCGGCCTTCATGGGCTCCTTCCCTTCCTTGTCCGATTTCTGCGAGAGGTACTCAGACGATGCCATGGAGAGGGCAGCGGCGATGCCCATGATGCACCCCACCGCCGCGATTACGGTTGGGTCCTGGAGGGCAAAGGTGAACCCTGCAAGGCTTCCAGTAAACTCCACAAGGGCATCGTTCAGCCCGAGTACTATCGAACCTACGTACCGGAGCCTCTCCTCGTTGAGGAGGGCAATGATCTCCATCTCATGCCGCTCCTCTTCGGCAATTATTCTTTCTAATTCCGGGATTGTGCCCACCAGCGCCCTGTAATCCTGAATCGCGGCGCTCTCCCGATTCTCCATCAGCTTGATGGCAAAGGTGAACCCAACGAGACGGGCGATAAGATAATAGAACCACACCCTGATGGTATCGGGCTTTACCTTCTTTCCGGTATACAATTCCCATATCCGCGAATGCCCAAGTTCCTGGTCGGCCATTCTCAAAAAAACTGATTCATTGTGGGTATCCCGGGCCGTTCTCGCGAGCATCCGGTATATGTGGTGCTCAGTCACCTCGTCGCGCTGGAATCCCGCGATCATCTCTCTGGTTTTTCCGGTTACCAGTTTTTCTGGTCCCCTGGCGGTCAGGCTCAAAACCACCTTATTTGTGAATGTCTGAATTGCGGGCCTGTTAATAATTTCCCTTTTTGCGAAATACGAAAAATGTCGGGACCTAACGCGGCATAACCGCACGGAGCGGCACCGAAAGTCCCCACAGACTCCACTCAACAGGTTGATCAGCAGGTTTACATGAATGGACGATGAACACCAGTTGACGCGATACAGGTCTTTTAAGGGAGTTTACAATGAAGAAGATCCTCATCACCGTGGGAAACGAAGACGCCGCCAACATCCCGCAACTTGTGAAAGGATACTTTCACCTCCGCGAGGAATTAGGCGAGAAGACCCGTTTTACCATTGTGGTCCCTGACCAGGACCTCGACGAGGTGGTGGCAAAGATAAAAGTGATACTCCGGTACATGGACAAGAATACGCTCGTTGAGGTCTATTCCCCTGATTTCACCATATATCCACTCTTGGACGAGAAACAAAAAGATGAGGAGAAAAGTCCGGATACCGCGAAGAAGAGGAAACTCTCTCCCATAGAGAAGCTGCTGGACTCCGTCAGATCATACGAGCGACTTGACGCGGATATACTCAGCCTTGCTGCTGTCGCGAGCATCGTGGGCCTTGTCGGCCTCTTTCTGGACAACGTGGGGATTGTCATCGGGGCCATGCTGATTGCACCGGTGATCGGGCCCATCTACGCGTTTGCCCTCCATTCCGCAACAGGAGATGGGGTTGCAGTCCTCCGCGATATTCTCAACATATTCTTCCTCCTCGCCTCGTTTATCCTCTTCTCCCTCGTTGTGACCTGGATTCTCGGTTTCTTCATCCCTCTCGAGGTGACCGGCGAGATACTCACCAGGACCCATTCAAGCCCTGTCTACGCCGTCATGGCAATATTTCTCGGGTTCGCCACCATCGTTGCCCTGGCAAAGGGAATCCCCGACAGTATCGCAGGGGTGGCCGTGGCGGCTGCGCTGTTGCCCCCTGCCCTCGTGAGCGGGATCTCCCTCGCGCTGTACCAGGAAGGAACGCTCAGTGCCCTCGTCCTTACACTCCAGAATGCCGTGGGACTGATGGCCGGGAGTATCGTCGCAACGATAGCCCTCCATATTCAACCAAGGTCCGACAGGGAGAGAGCAGCAGCAAAGACAATACTGCGGCGTACCGTGATCCTCCTGCTTATCCTCGTCCTCCTTCTCGCCATCATCCCCCTCATCACGATCAACGGCTAGAATGGGCAAGGGGGGATCTCTGCTTCCGCTTTCAGCAGGATCTCATGGGGGAGGCCCGAGAGCGCAACTCCCGCGAGTGCGCCGACGATGCCACGGCCGCCGATGACCTCGACCTGGTGAAGAGCGGCGGTTGCTGCAGCTTCGTCCCGTGTGACAATCCCGTTCCTTGCTCTCTCTCCATATGCGCGAAGACCGGGGGGCACGTGGAACCCCTGTTTAAAGGCCATTCCCCAGTCGGGAGAGAGGGCTTCGTCCTCGACAAAGACCAGGGACCGGTCGCGGACAAGGGAATGTATGCCAGGGGGAATTGCGACCTCGATATAACTGCACGAGTTCCCCGCAGTCTTCTCCCTCACCGCGGGGTTGAGCATCACGACGTGGTGGCTGATGGGGAGCACCCCTTTCATCGTCTCGAGGTGCTGGAGGAGGGCAAGGGCGAGGGCAAACGTGGCACCCCCCTCTGGGCTGTCCGTGTCATCGATGCCGATGATGAAGTGCGCCAGTGCACGGGTGCGGACACTCCCCTCCACAATATCTGCTGAACGCTGTATGTTCACCTCGCAGACTCCTTCAGCATGGGACATCATGTCGGTGAGCGAGTACGCGGGTCCCCCAATGCAGCGGATATGCTGGATGATGTCCTCTCCCTCTCTCTCGACGCCTGCTACCCCTACCGCGGACGAAGGGTGCAGGCCGATATCGATATGCTCACGGCCCAGGTGTGCCCATTCGCGTATCAGGGTCCCGTCCCTGTGCACACCCTGGATGACACCTCTTGCGTGGGAATGGTGAAACGCACAGAAGGCAGCGCACGCACTGCTCATGCATTCATGGTGGATCTCCACCCGGTCGCCGTCAATGGTGGTGAATATCCTCCTGCAGGCGCTCGAGGGGAGTGCACTGATTGCTGCGTACTTTGCGGGGTTCCTCCCCATCTTCTTCTCCCGGACACGCACGCACCCCTCATCAACCAGGCGATTGATCCAGTCCTGGGCAGTGCTCCTTGGAACTCCTGCCCCCTCCTGGATATCGGTCACGGTGAAATAGCCGCGATCCAGGGTGCACGCCCGCATCAGGTGCAGGAACTCACGTCTTTTTTGGATGACGCTCCGCATGGAAATTCCGAATGTAGAGAAGATCCCCGATGATTGCACTCGCCGTCTCTACCGATCCCGCTCCCTTCCCTATGAGGGTGATCTCCCCTGCCATATCTGTCTCGATTGTGATGGCATTAAGCGTCCCCTCCACTACGAGGGGATGGGAGAGCGGGAGCAGCCGGGGAGCAACCCTCAGGATCCCACGGTCAGGGATGGCCTCCGCAATCAGCCTGATGGTGCAATGCTGCTCTTCTGCAAGCCGAAGTGCATCGTTGGTGAGGAGATCGATCCCCGTGATGTCGACGTCTTCGAGGGTCACAGGCTCCCTGCAGAAGGTGTTGGCAAGGATCACCAGCTTGATCGCAGGGTCGATTCCTTTCACGTCATAGGTCGGGTCCGCTTCCGCGTACCCCATCTCCCTCGCCTCGAGCAGGGCCTGCTCGTACGTGAGACCTTCGGCAGCCATCCTGCTGAGGATGAAATTGCAGGTCCCGTTGAGGACACCGAATACCGCAAGGACACGGTTTCCCGCGAGGCCATGCTCCAGCATATGCATGATCGGGATGGCGCCACCGACCGTAGCTTCATACCTGATCTGCACTCCCTTTGCCGCAGCAAGGGACCTGATGCGGGAATACTCCCTGGAGATGGGGCCCTTGTTCGAGGTGACCACATGGCGGCCCTTCTCAAGCGCGGACAGGATATGGGTGAGCGCGGGTTCGCCGGTATCCGCATTCGTCGGCGTCACTTCGATTAACACATCGTACGCCGCTCTCCTCACCACGTCCATGGCAGTGAGGGATCGATCGCCGCAGAAGCCGCTTTTCGCCTTCGCCTCAAGCACCTCGTCGATACTGATCCCGTCCTTATTGATGAGCGCACTCCTTGAATCTGCAACTGCCGTGACAGAGATACCGAGGTCTTTCTCCTCTATCATCTGCAGGACGCCCCTTCCGACCGAACCCATACCGAGGACCGCGACCCTCATTCGATCTCCTCCAGGGGTTCGACCAGGAGGAACTCCTTCTCCCTTGCCACACGGCGCAGGATTGCTATCGCCTGCTCCATGTCCTCCTTGTTCACGGCCTTTATCACGAGGCGGGCAGATGAGACTTGCGTAATTGCCGGCATGCTGATATTCAGTTCGGTCACCTCGGCAAACCCGGTGCTGTCAATACGGTCCACGGTATCCCCGAGATCGGTGTGGATAAGGTGCCCAATCAGCATCACCGCTTTCTGGTACAGGAGACGTTCATGCCCTATCCGCTGGATGTTGACTCCCTGCTCCCGGATCATCCGGGTGAGTTCTTTCAGCCTCTGTTCGGGGAGCTCCAGGACGATCTGGACACTCAGCATGCCACCACGCTGCTTCTCATCCCGTTGGTGGATCACGGCTATGATATTGCCCCCCAGATCGGAGATCGGCTTGAGGGCCGCGATAAGCTGCCCGGGAGCGTCCTTTATCTCCAGTTTCATGGATACCTGCACAGGTTCACCCTTACCTGTTATATGAGATCGGCCGTAGAGATAAGCCTTTTACCCGGCTGTGCTCCCCTCCGTGGCATTTTCCTGCACGTATTGCGGAGATTCTGGCCCCGGATATGCTCCTAAAGGATGTAAATTCGTGCCCGGTTCCGTCTGCCTGGCAGGATTAAGGGGTGCTACGCTGTTTTAGTGAGGAGTGTCAGCATTGAAAAAAGAGACGCAAATCACTTGCCGATCCCGTAGTATTTCCGGATGAACTCCCGTATCTTTTCTGACTCGATCCAGCCCCTGTCGAGCTGGGAGACTGTCCTGTCGATCTCTTTTGCCTGGCAGCGTATCTGCTCGGAGAAAGGCCCTCCCTCGATATCGGCAAGCCCCACGATCACCTGCATGGGATTCCTGATGTGGTCGCCAAGAATTGCGAACTGCTCGATGTTCTTCTCGATCTGCTCGTATGCGAGCCTCTTCTCCTCCTCAATCTTCCGGGACCGGGTGATATCGCGCATGATGATCATCACCCTCTCAACCCGGTTATCCTCGAGCACCGGGATGAGTCTGGTCTCAAAGACGTACTCCCGCCCATTGAGGGTGAACCCGATAGTGGTCTCGAGGTTTTTACCCGTAAGGAAGACCTCCCGGACCATCGCGAGTGCCGGGCCTGAAATGCACGGCAGGGTATCCTGCAGGTTCCTGCCGATGATCTCGCGATCCATCGCAATCCTTTTCAGCCACCTCCCAAAGGTTGAGTTCACGAGGACGATGTCAAGGTCACGGTTCACGAGGAAGATACCGTCGATCATCGCATCGATCGTGGCGATATACTGGTCTTTTGAGGCGTTCAGCTCCTCTTCGGCCTGCTTTCGCTCCGTGATGTCCGTGAGCACCGCGAGGATGGCGTCCTCGTTGCGGTAGGTTATGGGAGTCGCGTTTACCAGCACCGTGCGGGACTTTCCTTCGTGGATCGAGAGTGTGATCTCATATGGTTCGAGGCTCACACCTGCGACCCGTTCCCTGCTGTGCTTTTTCACAGAATCCCAGGATTCGGGGTCAATGAAATTGCAGATCGACTGGTCCACCATCTCTTCAGGAGACCTTCCGAGCGCCTCCGCTGCAGAGCGATTCACGAAGAGGATACGGTCGCCTGAAAAGACCAGGATATAATCCGGGAGACTCTCTACGAGTTTCCGGTATCGCTCCTCGCTCTCGTCGAGTGCCCGGTGCGACTGCTTCTCTTCCGTGATATCAGTGAATACTTCCTCGAGGTATCCCTTCTCAGGAAATATCCTTACCCAGAAACGGGCCCAAAGTATAGATCCGTCTTTTCTTGTAAAACGAGCTTCAAAATTGGAGACTGTCTCGTTGTCGGCAAGCATTGAGATGAGGTGTTCTCTCACTCCCCTGTCCGCATAATGCTCTGAAAACCGGAATTCCCTGATGAATTCATCGACAGATGAATATCCGAACATGCTCGCCATCTGGTCATTTGCTTCGAGGACCGAGCCGCCTGCCACACTCACGCGGGCAAGGCCTACCTGCGCATTGGTGTAAAGGCCCTGGTACCGCTCCTTGCTCTCCCGGAGTGCCTCTTCGGCCTTCTTCATGCCCGTGATGTCCACCAGGGTGAACACCACCTTCCTTCCCGGGATGGGGCCTGCCGACATCAGCCCGTGTATCACGTAGCCGTCTTTCCTTCGGAGGTGGCATTCAAACTCGGTCACGGCCCCTCCTGCAGTAACTCTCTCCCTGATGCCTGCTTTCTCCTCCTGATTGACAAAGAAATCAAGGAACTCCCTCCCGGCAAGTTCCCGTGCCTTATAGCCGAGAAGGTCCGCCCCCCTCTCGTTTGCCTCTTCGATCACGAAACCTGAGCGTAGGTTCATTGCCAGGAATACCCCTGCCTCTGAATAGTCGAAGATCCCGTGGTATCTGTCCTCCTGCTCCTTGAGAGTATTCGAGAGGGATGCGACGATGACACCGATCGCGACAAAGACATAGAACTGGGCGGTAGCCTGGGTGATCACCTCGAGGTTGGGATATCCCGCGATGTAGGCCATCGCCAGGTACCCCATGGCAATCGCGACTGTAATGAGAACTCCCCTTCTCGGGAACCAGTATGCAGCGATGACGAGAGGGATATAAAAGAGGTGTGGGGTGACGAGGTTAAGCCCTCTTTCGAGGCTGTAATAATTCAGGAGGAACGCAAAGAAGGTGCTGAAGAGGAGAATAGTAATCCAGAAATCTCTCTGCTCAAGGATTACCGGTATCCTGTGTCTCCATATACCCATCTCTTCCTCACCCTTCCGCGCTACTCATTCGGTAGATGCTCACCATGATAAAAGGTGGCATCAGGACGCGTCCCGCCGGCTTTCTCTCCTGGTGTTCCCTCGGATGACCACCCGGCCGGCACAAGGTGCTCGCGGTCCATGAAGTACCGAAACGACCGGTTCTTCCGGCATGCGGCAGGGAGAGAGAACCGGGAGAGGATCTCAAGCATGTATGCGATCCTGGAGGCGTATTGCGGCGGAATCGTGCGGTTGAACTCCTCTTTGGTGACGTGATCGGTGGTTGCGGGTGGATTCACACCCAGTATGGCTGCGTCCGAGTCCTCGAGCCCCGCAAGATACCAGCTCTCGATCTCCTGGATGATGACCACGACCGTTGCGGGGTTTACGACGCAGAATCTCTCGATGATCATCTGTTTCTTTGCCTTCACCCCTGGGGCCTGGTCGATATCGGTGACCAGCAGGTACTCATCCCCCGTCCTGCGAATGCTCTGGACGAACTTGCATACCCTGGCTCTCTTGAGGCAGGCGTATTTGATCAGCCTGACCGAGCGGTACCGGTGAGCGATGAGAGGAAGGATTATCCTCCCAAAGAAACGTTCGTCATCGTTCCCCTCCACCAGGATATACAAACGGCGTTCCGTCATTCGATCCCTAGCATGTTCTGGATGAAGAGCTCCTCGATACCTATCTCGTCCTCCAGGAATGCCTGTATCTCCTTCCTGTTCGCGGGCCGGCTGATGCGGGAAAAGCCATCGCTGTCCCGGCTGATGAGGAGGATGTCATGGATATCCACGTGCTTGACCATCTCGGGGTTGTGGGTGGTGACGATGACCTGTTTGGAACGTGATGCGTCCTTGAGCATATCCACGAGCCTCGATATGAGGTACGGGTGGATATTCCGTTCAGGCTCCTCTATGATGGTCACTGGCCGCTCCTCGAAGTAGAGGGCGATCAGCAGGGCGCAGATATTGATCGTCCCATCCGATATCATGGATGCCGGCAGGTACTTTTCCCTGCTGTAGACCTCTTTGAGCTTCAGAAAGAGGGACATATCCATGAACTTCTCGACCGCGACGTCGTCGATAAAGGGGAGCACGTCACGGAGAAGCCGGGTAAAAGTCTCCCTCTTCTTTGGGTCGTCGAGAATCCGCTTGATCACAATCGCCAGGTTGCTCCCGTCCTTTTCGAGGTCGGTCTTCCCCATGATGGGGACCGCCTTTTTGAGGAGGCGCGGGTCGAAGTCAAACACCTTCATACCCCGGAATATCCATTCCAGAGAGGGAATGCCAGGGACGAAGAGGGGGAGGGTCATGATCAGGGTCCCCTCAGCGATATTCATCCTCTGGAAATAGTAGGGGAAGAGATCATTCTCCTTCAGATCGAGGCCTTTTGGAGGACAAATGCAGTACTGAATGGGGCCTTCAGCCTTCACAAGTGTGATCGTCCCCTCTCCCGCACTCCTGTGCTCGCCACCCTCCTTGAGGAAGAACTTTCCCTCGACTTCCAGAGTATCGGAGGAGATCTCGAATGTTTCGGCTGTTTCCGGGAACGCCAGTGAGAAGGAATAGCTGATTTCTAGAGGCTGGAAGAATACCGGTACTCCCCTCCTCATCGCAACGATATCTTCCTTCTGCTCCTCGAGGATGTACCTGATATGGATGGAGAATGGCACTTCCGGCCCGATGATCGTGTTTCGCAGGTACTCGACTCCACCCTGCAGAGAGATGGCATTGGAGAGCCCGTACTTTGCGATATCCCGGATAAACTTGATAATCTGTATGAAGTTTGATTTTCCTGATGCATTTGACCCTATGATGACATTGAACTGGTCCGGCTGGATCTCCAGGTGTCGGAAACTCTTGAAGTTCGTGACTGCAAGCTCCCGGATAGGCATGATGGAGGTGTACGTCCCCCCAGCATAAGGTAGTTATCCAACATGCCCCCCTTGCGGTTATGTGTGGGGAACTCAATCGAGTGTATTGTCTTGCATCCCCACTCAGTCATCAAACCGTTGCCGGGGCGCCTGTTGTGGGCCGCGGCGTCATATATATATATGGGGAAGTGGAGGCGGATCAACGGAAGCCGGGGTATCCATCCCCTGCCCATCAGATGGTTGGGAAGAATAAAGGGGCTGGTCACCTCTCTTTTACTAGGAAAAAAGTGGATTTTACCGAAAGAGTGTTGTTCCGCGTGAACAACCCTTCTATTACAAGGAAGGGACTGCCAGTGAAACCGATCATCGAGGGGCGCGGGCTCCGGAAGGAGTTTGGAACACTGAAGGCCGTTGACGGCATCACCTTCTCGGTGATGCCCGGCGAGGTCTTCGGGTTCCTCGGGCCAAACGGCGCTGGCAAGACCACCACGATGAAGATGATCGAATGCGTCGCCCCGGCGACATCGGGGATACTGACCGTCTTCGGCCTTGATGTGAACAGGGACCCGCGGCGGATCAAGCGCTGGCTGGGCGTCGTCCCGCAGGAGACGAACCTTGACCCTGACTTCACCACGCTTGAAAATTTGCTCGTCTATGCGCGTTATTTCGGTATACCCGCTGCAGAAGCAAGGCAAAGGTCAGAAGAGCTTCTCTCCTTTGTCCAGCTCTCGGAGAAGAGAGATGTGCCCATCGAGAAGCTCTCCGGCGGGATGAAGCGAAGGCTCATCCTTGCACGGGCGCTCGTCAACAGCCCGCGCCTCCTCGTCCTGGACGAGCCCACCATTGGCCTTGACCCACAGGCCCGGCACCTGATGTGGGAGAAATTAAAAACCCTCCAGGCGGCCGGAAACACTATCGTCCTCACTACCCATTACCTTGAAGAAGCCGAAAGGCTCTGCAACCGCCTCGTCATCATGGACCACGGCAAGATCCTGGTGGAAGGGGCACCAGGAGACCTTGTACGCCAGTATGCCGGAGAGGACGTAATCGAGGCTGACTATACTCCCCGCGTCGTGCGCTGCCTCGAAGAGATCGGTGCCCGCTTCGAGGTCCACGGGGATATGGTCCAGGTCTTTTCCGACCGGCCGAAAGAGGTTGCCACCCGGCTGCTCTCGGACTGCAACCCTGGAAGAGTATTCGTACGCCGGGGATCGCTTGAAGACGTATTCCTTTCCCTCACAGGGAGGGCACTTCGGGACTGATGCACATCATGATACCCCGTCCGACCTGGTACGCATGGAAGGTATGGCGAAGGAACTGGGATGTCTTCTTCAAGACCTACAGGGTGAACTTCCTGCCGCCTTTTGTTGAGCCGGTCCTCTACCTCCTCGCAATCGGATATGGCCTCGGGATATTCGTCGGCGAGATCGAGGGCATCCCTTACGTCCACTACATCGCCCCCGCCCTCCTCGCGATCTCGATGATGAACTCATCGTTCTTCGAGTGCACGTACTCTTCGTTCGTCCGGATGTATTACCAGAAGACGTTCGACGCCATGATCTCGACCCCCCTCTCCATCGAGGACGTCATCGCAGGTGAGCTCCTGTGGGGAGCCACGCGGAGTCTCATCTATGCAACTGCGATGCTGGTGGTCCTTGTCGCCTTCGGCGTGGTTTCGCTCCCCTCATCACTGCTGGTCATCCCGTTCTCGTTCCTTGCTGGCCTCCTCTTTTCGGGCATTGCGATGTGTTTCACCGCGATCACTCCTGGGATTGACACCCTCAACTACCCGGCCTTTCTCTTCATCACCCCCATGTTCCTCTTTTCTGGGACGTTCTTTCCCCTTTCTGTGCTTCCGGAAGCCCTGCAGGTCTTTGCAATAGGAGTGCTCCCCCTCGCTCAGGTCGTGACCGTGACACGCTCCCTCACCCTCGCTACACCTTTGCCTTTCTTCTTCTACAGCCTTGCCTGGATCGCCTCGTGTGCAACCGTATTCTTCTTCCTCTCAATATACCTGATGAAGAAGCGGCTGGTGGTATGAAAGGGCTATTTTTATCTTATTAACGCACATGGTTGGGGGCAGGAACCAGCATGAGCATTTACTCTGTCTGCCAGAAGAGCGTGGTGAACGTCACCCCTGATACCTCTGTCAGGTTCGTGGCTGAACTGATGAGGAGCAAGAACCTGGGGTGTGTCGTCATCGCTGAGGAACAGAAGCCCGTGGGCATTGTTACTGATCGCGACCTTGCGCTCAGGAGAGATGTCCTCTGCAACGAGGAAGCGGACCAGGCACCGGTCTCCGTCATCATGACACGCGAGGTCTTCACGATTAGAAAGGACACCGGCATCTTTGATGCAATCCAGGAGATGAAATCATCAGGCGTCCGGAGGCTCCCTGTCGTTGACGCGGGAGGCCGCCTCGTGGGCCTGATCACCCTGGATGACATCATCAGGCTTCTTGCCAGGGAACTCGGGGAGATCGCGAGGATCATAGGGAAAGAGAGCCCGAAGATCTAAGACCCGCCAATCAATCTCTTTTTATTCACCTCACGAAAAGGCCCCGTCTTCAGGGAGACCCTGATGGACATGCGTGAGGGGACGAATCCATCCGGTTTTTCTTATCTCGTTTTCTTGGTGGAATACTGGATCGAGTTTTATTCTGCACCTATGAGTTGGGGTTCGTCCACTGCATCACCAACCCATGGGAACGTCAGAGCACTTCATGGAATGCACCCATCTCTTAATCCTGCATGAAGAAAGAATGGATATGACATACCGGAGTCGCGGCCCATGATACCATTCGACCCCGCAGATATACGGATCAGGGCGCTCAATTCAGCCATCCTCGCCCCGAGCCCCCACAATACCCAGCCCTGGAGAGTTGCATTCAGGGGTGAAGAGAGGATTCTCCTCTCGATAGACCATGCCCGGCTGATACCAGGGTGTGACCCTATCGGCAGGCAGGCCTTCATATCAGCAGGAGCATTCCTCGAGAACCTTGACCTCGCCGCAAAATCGGAGGGATTCCGCGCAGATATTGACGTCTTCCCAAAGGGATGGCCAGATGCATGGACAGTTGAAAAAGATCCGGTCGCCCACGTCGATCTCATAGAGGACAGGCGGGTCGGCTGCGACCCTCTTTTCCTGCAGGTCCCTCTCCGGCATACCAACCGCCGCCGTTTCGAAAAAAAGAAGGTACCGGTCGAAGCCGCCGGGGACCTCACCGCTGCATATGACTTTTCGCTGGTCCCTCTCGGGTTCTCGCACGATGACGACCTCATACGGAGCGTTGCAGACCTTGCTGCAGAGGCGATGGAGATCGAACTTGCAGACCCTGGGAGAGTGGACGAGACACTCCAGTACTTCAGGTTCACAGACAGAGAGGCGCGAGGTTCATCCGACGGGTTCGGGCACGCCCAGTCAGGATACGGGCGTCTGGCGCGGTTCTTTATCGGGAGGTTCATCCTTTCGAGGGCGCGCGCTTCCTCCTCTCCGGGATCCTTCTCGCGCATGGCAAAGAAGAGCACACGGGAACAGGTGGCGGGCGCCGGGGGGATCGGATGGCTCTCTACCAAGGGGGATCACCGGGTCGACCAGGTGCGTTCAGGCAGGGCCTATCAGAGAGTGCATCTCAAGGCATGCGCGCTTGGCCTTGCGCTTCAACCGGTGAGCCAGCCCATTTCAGATTACCCTGATATGGCCGAAGTCCGCTCATCCATCCACGAGTTGCTGGATGTCCCTCGCACCCATACCATACAGATGCTCTTTCGCCTGGGATATGCCGCCGCCGTCCCTGCCACGCCGCGCAGGCCTCTCGGCGAATTTTTTTAAGAGAGACTGACTCCCTGTGTCCCCCAACCAGGGGTTACCCCCCTGTCAAGACGACCTCGAGCCCCACCGCAGCAGCAAGCACCACCATGCCGCATACAAAGAGGGGCAGTGTGTAGTTTCTCACGACCTCCCATATGCTCCCCCCGGTGGTCCGCTGCAGAAGCCAGAAGAAGGGGTCCGAGAGGTAGGAGATCACGCAGGTCCCGGCGGCAACCGAGAGGATGAGGGGGATCGGGTGCATGGAGGCTGAAACGGCGGACCCGGCAAGCACCTGCGATGAGATCACGGCGCTGACCACCCTTGACCCCTGGGCACTCTGTATGACGGCAGTGAATACAAACGGGATCACCACAAGAGGAAGAGCCGTCATCATGCCTGGGAAGACGCCCTCCGGAAAACCGCTGGCTACGATTACGCTCCCAAAAGCCCCTGCTCCACAGATATCGAACATGATGACCCCCGCATGACGCGTCCCCTGGAGGAGCCCGGCGATCCTCGCCGCAGGCGTGGCAAGCGCCATGCACACCAGGAGCCCGGCCAGCATGATGCACTGGATCATGCTCTCGTGGGACAGTGGAAAGACTATTGAAAAAAGGGGGATAGCCGCAAAAATTGCAAGAAACGGCGCCCAGGCCTTCCAGTGGATGCCTGGGGCGATCGAATTATCCCCTCTTTTCTCTTCAAGGCGAAGCCGGCCATCCATTTCCCGGCTGCCGCGGGCTCTGAAGGCAAAGACCACGCCGCCAAGAAGGAACAGCGAGAGGGGGACTGCAACCAGGTCAAAGAGGAGCGGGGATGCGCCGCTCCCAAGCACACTGAAGAGCGGGATGACCACCGGGGTGGGGTAGATGAGGGTATAGGAGAGAACACTTCCGATCGCCGCAAGGTACAGGAGATCCTTTCCCGAACGCTCTCCGCCCAGCTTCTCGAGTACGGGAGTAAGCATCACAAACGCGGTGATGCAGCAGGTGGCAGGAAGCGCGAAGATATACCCTGCCAGGCCCGAGAGGGAATGGGTATCCCCGGTCCTCTGCCGCAGGTCGGATACCAGCCCCTCGATCAGGCCCTGCGCGTGGAGGGTCTTTGCGATGACTGCCCCGCAGAGTATGATGACCGCAAAGATGGCAAATATCTTCCCAAGCCCGTTGATCGCGGCCAGGATCACCTGGTCTGGAGCCATACCGGAGAGCAGGCCAAAAAAGAGCGCTCCAAAGAGCAGAGTAAAGAAAGGGGGAGCCTTCACCCGAATGCTCATCGTGGTGATAAAGAGCATTACGAGGAGGAATGTCAGAAGCAAGTATAGCATGGTCCCCCGGAAAGCCCGATTCTATCAGATGCATGGTTATATCTGTATCTCAAATCCATCACCCGGACTGTATGCCTCGTGCCATTCAATGGCGATTCCGCAGACGCGAATATAGGGGTCTCCCTCTGCCTTGATCGAGTCCAGGAACTTCATGAGGAGGACCTCCTCTCCCACCGCGGAGACGCTGACCGTCCCGTCCGGGTTATTACGCACCCACCCAGACACCCCGAGGCTTCTGGCCTGGTCCCTCACAAAGTATCGGTAGCCGACCCCCTGAACTCGCCCCGACACCACTGCCCGGACCTCTCTCATTGGATCACCCCCGGCATCACTACTCCTTCCCGCAGGGACGGCCAGTCGAGGGCTCCAGGTGTTCTGCTGGAGACGGAACAAGGAATGTTCCGGCTCCCTTGTCCTGTCATTCCTGACACTCCAGCCACCGTGATTCCTTTTTCCTCTTTAAGCCCGGGCAACGGTTGAAGTACGTCTCGCCCCACACCCAGGGCTGGTAATTCCTGCACATCTCCGGCTTCAATTCATGAATGCTACAAATATACCTGTCTTTTGCGACCCTGCGAAGAAAGGGGCAGACCGTCGGAAACCCGCCTGTCGAAGGGTCCCGCATCTCTACCACATGGATCCCGGAGATGTCCCGGGGGGAGAGTTCATTGCACCAGACCCACCTGCCGTCATCGAGGCAGGCCATGAAGAACCGGAGGACATCTCCCCTCCCGTCCTCCATCCAGGAGAAGAGATTTTCGGGAGCAGGCGTGATCCTGTCCCCGAATATCTTGCAGCAGAGCCCGCATTGGAGGCAGTAATCGGCCTGATCGTGGCCTTCCCTGCAATGCTTCGCTTGGTCTTCCTCTTGACCGGTTCCCATTGCAGGAATAGTACTCATCCCCCTTTATCTCTCTTTCATTTCTCCCATCCAACAACTTTTCGTGGGGGAGGTCCCTCTATTGGGACGGATCCCTGCATTTATGGGATATTCGCAGGAGAATACTACTGATAATGGCATTCGAATGCAGGCAGTGCGGCAGGTGCTGCATGTATATGGGGGACTATATTGTGATCGAACGCCAGATTGGACCTTTTTCATTCGTCGGGTGTTCAGTTTCCACGGGCACCAGGTTTATTGCGAAGGTCGATGCAGACAAGCAGGAGCTCTTTACAGACCGCGCCTGGTCAGAGCGCCATCCCTCAGCCTGCCCATTCCTCCGCCCATTTGGAGCGAGGATCGTCTGCACCATACACGAGACGAGCCCGGCGCAGTGCAAGGCCTATCGCTGCGTGATTGCAAGGATACGCACTCCGGAAGGGATCGAGAGAGGATATGTGATCTGGACCCGTGCTCTCCACAGCGAGGACCCCCTCCTCCGTGAGGCGTGGAAGGAAGTGGAAGCGGAGATTGCAGCAGATCAGGAGAAAGCCGAAGATCGAATCCCCTTCCTTCTCGCCCGCCGGGGGTATCAGTGTGAGTGAAGATCGGAAGGTCACCTGTCCCGCCCCCGAATCCTTTCCTCTTTCAGAATCTTGATATCACTTCCCCGTGATTCCATTGCATGGAGATCCTCAAGATTCCAAGGATGGAAAAGAAGGAGTACGACCAGATTATCCAGGAAGGCCACGTCAGTCGCATCGCATTCAAAGGCATCGATTTTCCCTATATCGCCCCGTTTCTGTACGTGTTCGATGGAAAGTACCTCTATTTCCTCTCCACCAGGTACGGGAGGAAGATAGAGTATTACAGAAGCAATCCCTCCGTGTCGGTCGAGATAGAGCAGTACTCACCGGACCTCTCCACCTTCCGTTTCGTGAGTCTCCAGGGCAGGCTCGAGGAGATCCAGGATCCGGCGCATTCGGTTCAGGTCCGGAGACGGTTCGTGGACATGATAAGAAGCCGGAGGCTTTCTCCCACCGTCATGTCAGCGCTCGGCCATTCCCCGGGCGACCCGCCAGACAAGATCCTCGAGGAGGAGCGAAACCTCGTGTGGAGACTTGTAGGGGTTAAGGACATCGTCGCGCTCAAGAACGCCTGATCCCACTTTTTTCCCGGTTCGTCCCCTTCCGCCATGTGGCCTTCAGGCGACCCTGCGTAAACCCGAGAAACTGGCATTGGGGACGCGGTGGGACGTTGGGGGAGATCGCGATACAAAAAGAGCACACCAGACTGGACAACCATACCATTCCTGCTGACTGCCTGACGATGGAAAATGTGAAGTTCTCTTGAGAGAGCCTCACTCATATCCATGGGCAATACACACCCATCCCCATTGATCCCAGGGCAACTCCTCCCCGGTGAGGAGACCCTGCTCGTGTTGCACCCTTCGAGGTGGGGGTATACCTGGCATTTCCTGCTGGGGGTGCTGCTCGTCGGAGGGGGGGCATTCATCCTACTCGTCGAAGGGAGGATCATCACGATCCCTGCAGGGTTGTTTTATACCGGATATCCCGAGATGCGGCGACAGCGGACGACGTACTATCTGACATCCCGGCCCTGATCAGGGATCGCCGTGTTATTTCCAGGAGATGCAGCACAGTGCTCTACACTCACATCACCGATCTTCACCTCGCCCAGTCGTTCCTCGGGCGGCTGACCCGAATTGGTACCATCTCGATCAATACCGCGGGAAAGGACGGCTTCGAAATGGTGATGGAAAATATCCCCCACGCCGAAATGGTAAGGAGCATAATCGAATCCCGGATGATTGATCAACAGGGCGGCCGCGAATGATTCCGGCAACAGTGTTCCCCCTGTCATTGGCAGCACGTGGGATTCAGGAGCAATTTTAACCCTCTGGATGGCATACCTCCAATCCATGAAACACACAGAGACCTTTTTTGAGAGGGATACCTACGCCCGACATACGGGGATCGAGCTGCTGGATGTCGGGCCCGGCCGGGCCCGCGTCAGGATGGTGATCGGAAAGGTGCATGCCAACAGCCACGGCACGGTGCACGGAGGGGCTATCTACACGCTTGCAGACGCCGCATTCGCCCTCGCTTCAAATTCATACGGCATCCCTGCAGCTGCCATCAACGCGACGATCGCGTACATGAAGTCAGCCCGGAGCGGGACGCTGTATGCCGAGGCAACAGAGTTTTCAAAAAACCCAAAGCTCGCAACCTACACCGTCGAGGTCACGGACGAATCCGGAGAGAAGATTGCGCTTTTCCAGGGCATGGTATACCGCAGGACTCCCCGCCAGTGACAGTCCCGCCATGGTATTGTGGAGTCCGTGTCCTGCATCGCCATCGGTTCTTTCTATGGAGGGGATTCCCGTGAGTCCTGTCATTCCGATCCTTTATTCCCACTTTATCCTTCCAGGCAAGGAGTTCACCGCGGGCGCCAGGTGAATCCTTCGGGATACGCGTGGAAGAACTTGTCACAGAGACGGCGGCAATGCTGATGCGATCCCAGTATATTCCGGGAAGTCTCGTCCATGACCCTCACCTGCACCCCTGAAGGGAGGTCAGATATCCATTGCCTGATCATCCCTGGAGTTGGTTCCAGGTGGAACTGCAGCCCGAGCGCGCTTCCGGCCACAAGAGCCTGGTGAGGGACCTGTGCTCCCCGGCAGACAAGGTCCGCGCCTGCAGGAAGTGAAAATGTCTCTCCGTGAAACTGGAATGCCATAAATACCCTGGGAAAGCCCGGAAGTATCACCGTGTTGCACGCTTCTACGGGGAACCAGCCAATCTCCTTGCTGCAGGACGTGATCTCTCCTCCGCAGGCGGCAGCGATCATCTGGGCACCAAGGCAGATGCCGAGGAGAGGCCGTCCCTTCGCAATCCAGGAGCGGATGAGCCTCTTCTCCTGCTCGATGAAAGGATAGGACATACCATCGTTCACGCTCATCGGTCCTCCCAGGATGAGGAGGTGGGTCGAACAGACAGACGGCACTTCGTTGGTCTCATAAAGGGGGACGGTCTCACATGAGATGCCTGTTTCGTGTGCATACTCGGAGATCACCCCTGCGGGCTCTTCTTCCACGTGCTGGAGGACTGTGAGACTCACGCTTCTCATTCGTGTACAGAACGTGCGTCTGTTAAGGTAGTCAGTCTTGCGCTCGCGCATGAGAGAAAGGATTACACATCTGGCCCCAGGAACTGGCTTCTGCAAGTCCATTCGCGACCGGGGCATGGAAAGGAGGAGAAGGAAGGCTGGATTCGGAGGGGATAATCCGGTGCAGGACAGAAAGGCTTTTTCATAGTTTCCCCTCATCCAATGCACACTATTGGAGTTTGTGGATCGGGCAGGTCAAAATCTTCATTCGAATCGCAGAGGAGAAGAGAGGTTCTACTGAATGAAGGGGGTTCTGTTATTCATGCACGTTCTGTTGGTATCTCTCATCCCTTCGCCCCTGTGCCGCACCATTTCAGGCGGATGGGGAAATTTACCCTCACATTCCTTCATGAACTTCTGAAGCAGTGTCCGGGCCGTTTCCATGTTGACGTTCTCCATTGCAGCGCGGATAGTGCCCACGTCATACCCGGCTTCTTCCAGCTATTCGAGCAGGTTTATAATCAGGTCACCTTTTACGTCTGATTTCTTCATGAGGGGGGGTTTACTGCATCTCCGGCCTGGACCGGTACCGCGACAATGAGCAGGACGGCAAGGACTGCGGTAGTTGCGACGGTTTTCCCGATTGTCTTCATACTTTCCTCCATGTGCGGGTCGTAGTATTGGTTCTCTATCGAAGTAAAATTTGTTTTGCTATATGTTATATAAATTTTACTTTTGCCATCTTGCATGAAAAATATGGAGAAGGTATCCACCCACCTCGGGATTCCCCTGTAAACAGGAAAAAATCCTTTTCTTGGGACCAGGGTCCGATTCAGTCGTAAATGAAGACCTCTTCTACGGATACGCCAAAGAACCTGGCGATCTTGAAGGCGAGTTCGAGTGAGGGATCGTACTTCCCCTTCTCGATGGCAAGAATAGTCTGTCGTGTCACCTTGAGCTCCTGCGCCAGCGCCTCCTGCGTCAGGTCATGCATGGCCCGGAATACCTTTATCTTATTCTTCATCGCTGTCCCATTCCCCGTACTTGCGTGCATAGTATACACGGAACCCGATATACAGGAACGCGATGCAGCAGAGCATGATCATCTGGAATATGCCAAAGTAACCGAGGTGCGGCTCGTCTCTTGGAAAGTCGCGGGGGAGTTCCCTCGGGCGTGGAAGGCCAAGAGGAGTACCAAAGCCGATGACCGCGCTCCCAAGGCTGACCGCAAAGAAGAGGACCCAGAAGACCTCAAGTGTCCTTGACCCTGCCTTCTGGCTGATAAGCACCGCCCGTTCATCCTCACGTATATCGGTGACGGTCATTCTCGCCACGTAGAGGAGGCCCACACCCATGATGAACCCGGCCGTGATGATGAGAGGGTTTCGCAGAACGACCGAGAGCCAGAACAGTCCCACCTCGATCAGCCCGACTATTCCCGCCAGCAGGTAAAATGTATTCTGTTTCATGCGATACGGATGTCAGAGGTATTTGACATTTTTACACATAATGATAACCTTGTCGCGCTTCGTGACTTATTCCCCTTTTCCTCCGGTCATCGAATAATATAGGGCTTTTCTCTCCTTAGACGTGTTACATTCCATTATTCAAAATGCTCAGGGATCCTGGTGGCCCGGAGGGTGTTACTCCCCCATTCTTTGTTTCACAGGGGACGAAATTGCCTCGTCTCCAAAGGAGATGCCCCTCTCCTGGCTCACCGGCAGCGAAGTTCCGCCCGGATGCGGAATGCAAGGGGTATATGTGCCTGTCCTGACCTTAATCTTACAGGAATTCCGTATATGGATGGTTCCTCTCTGTTACGACCCGGAGAATGTATACCCCTTCCGCTCACCATACTCCGGTTGTCGCTTCCTGTCCTCCTGGCATTCGCATATTTCTTAAGCAGTTTCCTGATCCTCCCCCCTGATAAGTCCCTGATCCTCGGGGGGCTGATGATGGTCTACTACATCCCTCCTGCAGGCAAGGAGTCCATTATCCCGCTTGGAATAGGGCTTGGCATCCCATGGTGGATGATGGCGATCTCACTTGCGCTGCTTGATGTCATCACGAGCCTCTTCATGATCCTCAACTTCGGCCTCGCACTCCGTATCCCCGTCCTTGGGCCATGGATCTCCCGGTTCCTCTCCTCAGGGGATGCGTTCATACAGAAACACCCCTGGCTCTCCCGGTGGTCCGTCATCGGCGTCGCATTCTTCGTGTTCCTCCCCCTTCAGGGGACGGGGGGTGTCGGGGCGACAATCGTCGGGATGATGGCAGGGCTCTCACCGGGAAAGATACTTCTCGCCATCGGAATCGGCGCAACAGCCGAATGCCTAATCTTTGCCCTGGGATCCGAACTAATATGGAGGCTGATCCTGGAGAACCTGTACCTCGGCCTCGGGGTTGCCATTACCGTCGTTTCCTCCGGCGCAATCATCTATCTCCTGCTGCGGCGCCGCTTCAGTGAACTGCATGAATAAAAGATGTTCCTGCTCCCTGTGCGTGGTCGTTCTGCATAGTACAGCAACACTACGGTGGTTCGAGGAGACGGCAATTGCTAGCCTGGCAGAACGTTCCCCGCAGGGACTGGAGAACCTTGCCCGCTACCCCGGTTGAACCATCCGCCAACGGTTTTGACCAGGTTTCATATCCCCTCTCCTCCGTACCTGTCACCGTATCCCATGTTTTTAAAGGGTTCAACAGAAACCTTGGAGAGGTCATGAGAAGGCAGAACGCCCCTGTGCTACCCGCCCTCATCCAACGCCGGGGACAGGCACCCCCTCCCAACCTGCTCCTCGGGGAAGGAGAGAGATACGGATTTGTTGCGCCGGTTCCCCCAGGGGTTCTCTGATGCAGGTCTACGCGATCGATGCGGTCACCGGCCTCTCGGCAGCTGAAGTGGCCCGGCGGCTTGAGGAAGAGGGGTTCAACGAGCTTCCGCAATCAGGCAGGCGAAATATCCCCGAAGTGATCACGGGTGTGATACGCGAACCGATCTTCCTCCTCCTGGCAGCGGCCAGCGCGATCTACTTTTTACTCGGCGATCTCGAGGAAGGCCTCATGATGGTGAGTTTCGTTGCTATCATCATCGGTATCACGGTTTACCAGGAACAGAAGACGGAACGCGCGCTCGAGGCCCTTCGGAACCTCTCAAGCCCAAGGGCTCTTGTGATCAGGGACGGGGAGCAGTTCAGGATACCGGGAAGAGAGGTGGTCCGCGGGGACATGCTCATCCTCTCCGAGGGAGACCGCGTGGCTGCGGACGGGGTACTCATCTATGCACAGACCCTGATGGTCGATGAGTCTCTGCTCACCGGTGAATCAGTCCCGGTCAGGAAGACTGCATGGAGAGAGGGAACGGATTCCGGGCACCCTGGAGGCGACGACCTTCCCTTTGTCTATTCGGGGAGCCTGGTAGTCCAGGGGCAGGGGCTCGCCCGGGTTACCGCGACGGGACCCCGGACAGAGATGGGCAGGATAGGATCGGTGCTCAGTGAGGGAAAACGGGACAGGACACCACTTTCAAAGGAGATTGCCCGCATTGTGAGGGACATTGCCGTCATCGGTATCACATTCTGTGCGGTCATCGTCGTCGTGTACGGTCTCACCCGTTCAAACTGGATAGAGGGGTTCCTTGCGGGCATCACGCTCGCGATGGCCATCCTGCCCGAAGAGTTTCCCGTTGTCCTGACTGTCTTCCTTGCGCTTGGTGCCTGGAGGATATCAAGGAACAACGTCCTCACACGGCACATCCCTGCGGTAGAGACCCTGGGATCGGCGACGGTACTCTGCACGGACAAGACGGGGACGCTCACCGAGAACAGGATGTCTGTCCGGAGGTTCTTCTCAAGGGGTGAGATGTGCGACTTTAACGAATCAGAGAAGACTCCTGTCCCCGAGCCTTGTCATGAGCTCGCAGAGTATGCGATCCTCGCCTGCAAGAAGGACCCTTTTGACCCGATGGAGAGATCACTCCTGCGCCTTGGTACCGGAGAGTTTGGGCAGACTGAGCATGTGCACGCCAACTGGGAGCTGCTCCTCGAGTATCCCCTTTCCTCTGATCTCCTTGCGATGTCAAATGTATGGCGATCGCCGGACGGTGCTGATTATATCATTGCCGCCAAGGGAGCCCCGGAAGCGATCATGGATCTCTGCCACGTCGATGCTGACAGCGCGGGAGCGATCTCTGAAAGGATCGAGGCCATGGCTGCAGACGGGTTGCGGGTCCTCGGCGTGGCAAGAGCCTCCTTTCGCCATCCCACGCTCCCCGACAACCAGCACGCGTTTTCCTTCGAATTCCTGGGCCTGATAGGCTTTGCGGATCCCGTCCGGCCTGATGTTCCCCCTGCAGTATCCGAGTGCTACACCGCCGGCATGAGAGTTGTTATGATCACGGGAGATTATCCACTGACCGCCCAGCACATCGCGCGGGAGGTCGGGATCAGGGATACCGCAGTGACCCTCACCGGAACGGACCTGGAAAAGATGAGCCCCGCTGACCTCGCGGAGGATATCAGGTCGGCCGCCATCTTCGCCAGGGTTGCTCCCGAGCAGAAACTCCGCATTGTCGATGCCCTGAAAGCCAACGGCGATGTGGTTGCGATGACCGGTGATGGCGTAAACGACGCCCCTGCCCTCAGGGCAGCAGACATAGGGATTGCGATGGGCAGAAGAGGCACCGACGTGGCCCGTGAATCGGCATCACTCGTCCTCCTTGACGACAACTTTGCGTCAATCGTTGCGGCGGTGCGCCTGGGAAGGAGGATCTTTGACAATTTGAAGAAGGCCATGGCATATATCATCTCGGTCCATATCCCGATCGTGGGGATGTCGCTGATCCCCGTCCTCCTCGGGTTCCCTCTTCTCCTCCTCCCGGCCCACATCATGTTCCTTGAACTGATCATCGATCCCGCCTGCTCAATTGTCTTTGAGTCGGAACGTGAAGAGCCGGATATCATGGAGCGCCCTCCAAGGAGGAGGGATGAAGGACTGTTCTCGAGGGCAACTCTTGCGATCAGCCTTCTGCAGGGATGCATGGTGCTTGCGGCCATACTCCTGGTCTATACCTGGGCACTCTCCTCTGGGGCAGGTGCGGGGGAGGCCAGGACGCTCACCTTCGTCACCATAGTCTTTTCAAACCTTGGTCTGATCATGATTAACAGGTCTTGGAAAGAATCCATCCTTACGACACTCAATTACCCAAACAGGGCGCTCTGGTGGGTTCTTGCAGGAACCCTCACCGCACTCATGCTGGTGCTTTTCATTCCCGCACTCCGCGACCTCTTCCGGTTCACTCCTGTCCCACTCGAGGCTATTGCTGGCTGCGCAGTGATTGCCGGACTCAGCGTGGTTTGGTTTGAGCTCTATAAGTTTGGGACCAGAAGACGGGCACTCACTCCCAATTCTGCCGGAGGGCGTTCCCTCGATTGAATTCCCCCTTCCTGTATCTCCTGAAGAGAAAGACTCCTGCAGCAACCAGGGCCAGTCCATTGAAGACTACCCTGACAACGGGATGAGAAAAATCGGTCCCGATGAGATTTCCATGGACTACCGCAAGAAAGAGGGCCAGGTACATGAGAAGGTGGAGGGAGCGCCAGTAGCGGGGAATTGCTCTCCTGAAGAGGACTGCACCTGCCGCCAGATAGATGAGGGGAAGAGCAACCCTCCCTGAAGTCGAGAAGAAGATGTGCCACGACCCATAGAGCGGGAGAAACACCGCCGCACTTGCGACGGTCCAGGCATACAGGAGGGGGTGGATGGTGGCACCAAGAAGCCCTGCACATGCAAAGGAGTGGTGTATCCTGAGAAACGGCGTACCCAGCCATCCCGTCATCACAGGGATGAACGGCACCGTGATAACGGCAATCGAGAGGGAGAGGAGGCCAAGGAGCGCAGCCAGCCTGATTGCCGTATCAGTGATTGCCAGCGGGGGGGAAAGGAGCACAAAGACGGTGACCAGGATATAGAGCGCAATGACGCCGCCTGTAAATACATATCCCTCCCTCGTGACCCCCATTACCGGAGAGTGTAACCTCGACTATGATAGCACTTGCTCTCCCTTCCTTCCTTTTACGCGAAGAAGGGAAGGAGAAGAGCCCGTGAGCGTACTATCCGATAGGCCGGTGCAATTCCCCCGGATTGCGCGTTGATTAAAAAAGACGCTATTCTCCTTTATTCTTCCGCATCCGGCGCCCGAGCGGACAGCGCCCGAACCGGCAGAGAAGGATGATGACCAGGACGGCGATGATGAGGATTGCCGCCATCCCTTCTACCTGCATGAGTGTGCCGATCCACCTGCTGCCTGGCAGGAGCCGGAGATCCACGAGATCGAACCCTGCCACCAGTCGAGCACCTGTGGTCACCAGGAGGACCAAAGGGATGACGTAACGGCACAAGGGGTATACAATCCGGGAGAGCGAGGGCCCGATCTCTTTCGAGAGAACCTCCCGGGGGAGAAACCAGGTGAATGCGACCGCGAGCAGGACGCCGGCGATAGGGAGGCCCAGCGTCCCGACCGTCTCATCCATGAAATCGAGGACTTTGATCCCGTTGAAGGTGAGATTTAGCGAGCTGTAGCTCAAGGCTGAAGGCAGGCCAATGGCAACCATGACTGATCCAAGGAGGAGGGTGGTCCTCATCCGGGTCCATCCCGTAGACTCCTGGAGCGACGATACGCTCACTTCGAGCATTGAGACCGAAGAAGTGAGGGCTGCAAAGAAGAGGACGAGGAAGAATGCCACGGCAAAGAACGCGCCCCCTGGCATCGCGGCAAACGCCATGGGCAGTGTAGAGAAGGCAAGTTCTGCACCTGCCGCAGGAGTCAGGCCAAACGTAAAGACAAGCGGAAAGATGACCATCCCTGCGAGGAACGCAACAAAGAGGTCTGCAAGGGTGATGACCAGGGCTGACCGGGGGATATGCATCTCCCTCTCCATGTACGAGCCGTAGGTGAGCAGGATGCCGGTCCCGACCGAGAGGGAGAAGAACGCCTGCCCGAACGCTGCACCCCAGATGAGCGGGTCTGAGAGGACGGAGAAGTCAGGGGTGAAGAGAAAGGACACCCCTTCCGAGAACCCAGGGAGCGTGGCGCTGTAAAGGGCCAGGATCACAAGGACTCCGACTGATACAGGGATGAGGATGGTGGAGAGCCGCTCGATACCCTTCTGTATCCCCTTCGAGATGACCGCTGCTGTGATCGCTGCGGTGATGAGGAAGAAGACAATGGGGAGCATTCCACCTGTAAAATCTGTGAACGCCACGGTATCCCCCGAGATCGAGAAGAGGGCGTATGCTGCCGTCCAACCGGCGATTACCAGGTAATAGCAGAGAACGAGGAAAATGATCGCACAGAGGAGCCAGCCCACCGTCGCAAACCTGCTCCTGACGGCACGAAACGCACTCACCACCGTCCCCTGGAAGTGGCGCCCCATCGCAAGCTCGAGAATCATGAGCGGCATGGCAAAGGCACACACCGCAATGAGATATGGGATGAGATAGGCCCCACCCCCGTTCTGACCCACGACTGCCGAGAACCGCCAGATATTCCCGATCCCGACCGCAGAACCGATGGCAGCAAGGACAAAACCTGTGTCCGAAGACCAGTGCTCCTGTTCAGGGATCATTTGCACCTGAATCCTCCCCATACGGTCTCGGCACGTGGCTCCACGCGCTTCCTGCACTCAAGGGGAGGGGGAAGGGGGAAGTAATACCCTCCTTTCACCCTGCAACCCCCTTCCGAGATGCCGTATCCGGCGTGCTCCGAAGTCCGATGAGCTTGAAGATCTCCATCACCACGACGACACTTGCCGCGATGACGAGGCAGAGCAACCACTGGTCGAGTGTCACGGGTGCGAGGCTGAGAAGGTCCTGCATGAAGGGGATATTCAGGGAGATGATGTGCAGTCCCTGCATCAGGACTACCCCTATCACGAGGAATGCGTTGTTCCGAAGCGGCACGCGGAAGAGGGAGCGATACTCAGACCGGCAGTTGAAGACGTGGAAGTTCTCGAAGAGCACCATCAGCAGCAGGAGGAGGTTTCGCGCGATCGACTCCTCGACGCCGCTCCCAATCAGCCACCCGAAGAAGAGGAATGCAACCACTCCTATCGTCATCCCCGACAGCATCGTCTCTTTTACCATCAGGCCGTTGAATATCCCCTCTTTCGGATCCCGGGGCTTTCTCCGCATGGTCCCCTCCTCCCCTGCCTCGAACGCAAGGGCGACCCCCTGTATGCCGTTCGTGACAAGGTTCAGCCAGAGGAGCTGGACGGCAAGGAGCGGGAGGGGCAGCCCTGCAATGAGGGCAAGGATGAAGAGCACCACCTCAGAGAGACCGGTCGAGATGAGGAGATATGTCACCTTCCGTATGTTATCATAGGCAAACCGTCCCTCCTCGACTCCGGCAACAATCGAGGTGAAGTTGTCGTCGGTTATGATCATCGAGGACGTGTCTTTTGCGACGTCTGTGCCGGATCCCATCGCCACCCCGATATTTGCGCGCCTGAGTGCAGGGGCATCGTTCACCCCGTCCCCAGTAACCGCGACGAAATGCCCCCTCCTGACGAGGGTGTCGACGATCTCCATCTTCTGTACCGGGGTTACGCGTGCAAATACCCTCACCCTGTCGATCGCTTCCGCGAATGCCGGCAGGTTTGGATCTCCCATCGAGGCAAGGCGCTGCCCGGTCATCACCTCTTCAAAAGACTGTGCGATCCCAAGCTCACGGGAAATGGCAAATGCAGTCCTCGGGTGATCGCCGGTGATCATGATCACATCGATTCCTGCCTGGTGGGCAAGCCTGACCGACTCCTTCACGTCCGGCCGAAGGGGATCGATAAACCCTGCAAGGCCCAGCAGGGTGAGCTTTGGCCTGACTTCGGAGAGTTCCGCGCTCTGCCCGGGTGGCTCGGATAACTCGCCTTCTGCCACTGCGAGCACCCGGTAGCCGTCCTCCATCATCCTGACCATGTGCTCCTCGACCGAGGCCGAATCGAGGGGAACTGCACCCGTGGGTGTGTTCATGGTGGTACAGAAAGGCAGGACCGCTTCCAGTGCACCTTTCACCGCGATCTTCACCGGCCCTTCCTGCGAAACACTGTCCTCACGGTAGTAGACAGCCGCATACATCCGTTCAGATTCGAATGGGACCGTCGCCACGGTCCGGATCGCGTTTTTGACCGCGTCGGGCTCAAGGCCCGCCTTGTAGCCCAGGGTGAGGAACGCCACGTCCATCGCGTCCCCATGGTGGACCCAGGTGCCGTCCTCGCGGTAGAGCGCCCCCTCGTTGCAGATGACCGCAGTCCTTGCAAGCCTCATCACTGCCTCAGAGAGCGGTCCCTGCAGGGGAACCCCTTCTGCGGTGATCCGTCCCTCTCCGGGGTCATACCCGACACCATCTGCCTCGGCATATGAACCCGGAGGGATGAAGAGTACCCGGGCCGTCTGCTGGTTTACAGTCAGTGTCCCGGTCTTGTCAGTGGCAATTGTCGTGCAGCTCCCGAGGCTCTCAACTGCGGCAAGCTTCCTGACGATGACATTCCTTCGGGCCATCCTGGAGGCTGCAATGGAGAGGGCAACGGTGATGGCAACAGGCAACCCCTCGGGGATGGCTGACACTACGAGGGCAACGGCGAGGAAGAAGACTTCGATTGGCGGGATCCCCTGAGAAAGGGCAACGATCGCCATGACGATGCTTGCGGCGATGATGAGGACCCCCACCTTCTGCGAGAAGGCCTCCATGCGTATGATCAGCGGAGGTTTTGCTGACTCTGTCCCTGATACCGCCTCGGCGATCATGCCCACCTCGGTCCTGGTCGCGGTGGCCGTGACAATCCCGCATCCCCTGCCGGTGACCACGGTGCTGCCTGCGTACGCCATGTTGGACCGGTCACTCACGGGGACGTTCTCTTCACGGACCCCGACAGTTTTCTGCACCGCTACTGACTCTCCGGTAAGGAGAGACTCGTCGATCGCAAGGTTCGCTGCGTGGAGAAGTCGGAGATCTGCCGGGACCCGCATCCCTGATTCGAGCTGCACGACATCCCCTATCACGAGTTCCTCTGCGGGAAGCGACTGCCATGTCCCTCCCCTCATGACGCGGGACATCACCTGGAGGAGGCTCTGGAGTTTCATTGCACTCTGCTCGGCCTTCCACTCCTGTGCAGTGCCGATGGCGGCATTGATGATCACGACCAGGAATATGAACCCTGCATCCTTGACATCCCCTATCAGGATCGAGATGATGCCGGCTGCAAGGAGGATGTAAATGAGCGGGCTCTTGAACTGGTGGAGCACGATTTCAACGATTCCCGGTGCTTTCCGGGAAGGAAGAGAGTTTTTCCCATACTGCACAAGCCGCCTGGCGGCTTCCTCCCGCGAGAGCCCGCCTTCATCAGACCTGAGTGTCTCGTATACCTGCTCGATGGGGAGAGCATGCCAGGGGGGGGCAGGGTGTTCAACGTGATTATATTCCTTTTTCATGTTCCATACCTCCTCTATCGGGATCTTCTGTTCTCATCAGCTATCTCCGGCCCTGGGGCAAAGCCGCTCTGGAATGAAGAATCGCTGCCTCCGGCGGGCAGGCCGATTTATTTTCTTTTCTTTTCGATGATCATCTCGCAGAACGAGTCACCCTTACACCGGGCACGCGAGACTCTGATGGTATATTCGGGATTCAGGGCGGATATTGCGCTCTTCACGTAGGTAGTGCAGACTCTGTTCACGTGGGATGGATCCCTCTTCTTCTCCTCTTCATGGCGAAACATTGCGCACTCTGAGAGCCGAATCACCGACTCCTCGTGGAATCCCTCGATGAACGGGGTCTCAAAGGTAGGCCCAAAGAGGATCACAGATATTGCCCCGAGTGTCTGGACGAGGCCCTTTGCATCCTCCCTCGGCATCTGGTACCGATCGGCGATCCCGCGTATTTCTTCCCCCAGTTCATCCATAAGATACGCGGGATTGGCAGTACACTGTTTCGGATCCGCGGCCATCACCAGGTGAGTGAGTGCCTGGGTGGCGATCGCCCACCTGGTGGGCATGGGGATGTCCTTGACACGAACCATCGTCTCTTCCTCTCCTCTTCTTTTCCAATAAATCAGTATTCTGCTCGCATCAGGGATATGATCCAGCGGATATAAAGCACTTTTCCGGTGACGTGTTCACACCGGGGATACATTTCCGCACCAGCACAATGCCCCACCAGATTATCCTGTTCCTGAAGCAGGGAGGTGCGATCAGGTTCGGCGGCTCTCACTTGACCAAAAAAGGAGACTGCAGGGAGTGCATGCTTTTTGTGGGATCCACACGGTAAGTACATCACCAGATGGGGATGCATTCATGGAACCAACCCCTCCCTTGAGAATCCCCCTGCATTGAGGCCAGAGCATGGAACTTGCGATACTCTACGATATCCTGATCATCTTCGGCCTCTCCCTTCTCGTAGGCCTCCTTTTCAGCCGTATCCGTATCCCCCCCATGATTGGGTACATCGTTGCGGGGGCTATTGCCGGGCCCTCGGTCCTCTCACTGATCCGCAGTCCTGCCCAGGTGGACGTCCTCGCAGAGATAGGGATCATCCTCCTTCTCTTCTCGATCGGCCTTGAGTTCTCGTTCCGCCAGCTCTGGGAGATCAAAGGCCTCGTCCTGAAGGGCGGATCGATCCAGGTACTCCTTGCAACCGCCTTCACCATAGCCATTGCATTCATTATCGGGCGGCCCTGGAACGAGGCAGTCCTTCTCGGGTTTGTCGTCTCCCTCTCAAGCACTGCGGTAGTGCTCAAGGTCCTCCATGATCGCGGAGAGCTGGACAGTCCGCACGGCAGGCTCTCGCTCGGCATCCTGATCTTCCAGGACCTTGTCGCAATCCCTATGATGATGGCAGTGCCATTCCTCGCGGAGGTGGGCGCTGGGTTTACCGAACCACTGTATTTCGTGCTCCTCAAGGATCTCCTCCTCGTCATCATCCTCATCGCGGCAGCAAAATGGGTCATGCCCTGGCTCCTCTTTCAGATCGCACGCACCAGGAGCAGCGAACTCTTCCTCCTCTTCGTGGTCTCGGTCTGCTTCGGCGTGGCATGGCTTGCCTCCTTTGCCGGGCTCTCCCTTGCGATGGGCGCTCTCCTTGCCGGGCTCCTCATCTCTGAATCCGAGTTCAGCCACCAGGCCATAGGGAGGATCGTGCCGTTCCGGGACATCTTCACTGCGTTCTTCTTTGTCTCGATAGGCATGCTCCTTGACGTGGGGTTCTTTTTTGACCACGTGGGACTCGTACTCGTCTTCCTGGCCATCATCCTCCTCCTCAAGTTCCTGACATCAGCCGCGGCACCGGTCATCCTCGGGTACCAGATGAGGACCATTATCCTTGCAGGGATCGCCCTCGCCCAGATCGGGGAATTCTCTTTCATCATCACCAAGAGCGCACTTGACTTTGGGATCCTCTCCCATGAGGTATACCAGGTCTTTTTGATCGTCGCGCTCTCGACCATGGCCCTCACCCCCTTCCTCATCGCAAGCGGGCCTTCCTTTGCAGGGTTCATCTGCTCTCACTCCCTCTTCATGCGGCTCTTTCCGGCCCGGTGCCAGTGGGTTGCACGGGAGGAGCGCGTGGTCCGCTCCGGGCACCTGGTGATCATAGGATATGGGGTGAACGGCAAGAACCTCGCGCGGGCAGCAAAGATCGGGGGGATCGAGTATGCGATCATTGACATGAACCCCGACTCCATCCGCCAGGCAAGAAATGAGGGGGAACCGATCATCTACGGCGACGCGACAACCGAGGGGGTGCTCGAACATGCAGGGATAGAGAACGCCCGTATCGCGGTGGTCGCCATCAATGACCCGGTGGCTACCAGGCGGATCGTCGGCCTCTGCCGGCAGAAGAACCCAGGGATCTTCCTCGTTGCCCGAACCCGCTACCTCATCGAGGTCCCCGTGCTCCGGGAGATCGGTGCAGACGAGGTCATCCCTGAGGAGTTCGAGACTTCCATTGAGATTTTTACCAGGGTATTGCAGGCATACGGCATCCCTTCACATTCGATAGAGCGCCTGGTCCGGGATATCCGTGCGGACAGTTACCAGGCGCTCCGCAGCACGGTTGCCCCCCCATCCGAAGGGTCGCTTGATATCCCAGGCATGGACGTGAGGGAAGTGACTGTCGAGGAGGGGTCACCTATTGCGGGAAAGACGCTCGGCGAGATCCTCCTGAAGAAGAAGTACGGTGTTACGGTGCTTGCAGTACGGCGGAACGGCGCCCTCATCCCCCACCCCGACGGAACCTGTGCAATCAGGGCAGGAGATATCACGATCCTCACCGGCACCATTGAGAAGATCGAGGAGTCACTCCCCCTTTTTTCCGCACAGGGCTGAAGAGATTGCCGCGGGAATCCCCTGCACCCAGAGAATGCCCGGTCCCACGACTTTTCCCTGCAGGACTCGAGGAAGTGTTTTTTTTTAGCAGCACTCCCAATAGATCTGCATGGAAGGCATCATTGCCACCCCCGAGTTCCAGGTGAGTCTCCTCCTCTTCGCTGCGCTCGGGGGGTACCTGCTGGCGTCCCGCATCAACCAGTCCGCCGTGGTGGGAATCATCCTTGTCGGGCTCCTCATCGGTCCAAGTGTCCTCGGCCTGGTCTCCTATAATGAATTTGTCCGGGGCCTGGCACATCTCGGGGCGGTGGTCCTCCTTTTTGTCATCGGGTTTGAGTTCAAGCTCAAGGATATCCTCAAACCTTCTTATGCCCTGATAGCACTCGTGGGGGTGATCGTCCCCTGGATAGGGGGATTCGCCACGGCAATGTGGGCAGGGATGGACTTCCCGAGCGGGCTCTTCATCGGGACAGCCCTCACCGCGACGAGTATCGCCATCACCGCAAATGTTCTCCAGGAGCTGAACAAGCTCCAGACAGGCCCTGCACGGGCGATCATCGGCGCAGCGGTGATCGACGACGTGCTCAGCCTGGTCGCACTCGCCATCACCGGTGACGTGGTCGCAGGTGCATTCTCCCCGGAAGTGATATTCTTCATACTTCTGAAGGTTGCGATCTTCCTGGTCGCCGCAGGGGCATTCGGGATCTTCATTGTCAGCAGGTTCCTGGTCCGCCTGGACCAGACTTCTTTCGTGGCGAAGTATCCGGAGTTCATCTTCATTTTCGCCATGATGTTCGCGTTTCTCTACGCCATGATTGCCGAGCTTGTAGGGCTCTCTGCAATCGTGGGGGCGTTTATCGCGGGCATCTCGTTCGAGCGCCTCTCGCTTCGCAAGAGCCTTGACGTGAAGGAGGGGGCCGAGTACCTCAAAATAATCTTTGCCGCCATTTTCTTCGTCTCACTCGGGGTGGTGGCAGACATCAAGGCGATCACGCCGGAGATCGTTCCATTCCTCGTGGTGCTGACGGTGGTTGCGATTGCGACCAAGGTCGTGGGCTGTGCCGTTCCTGCACGAATAGCGGGAATGTGCACGAAGGACTCACTTATCATCGGTTTTGGCATGGCCCCGCGGGGGGAGGTTGCCATGATCGTGGCCCTCATCGGGCTCGAGCAGGGATATATCGGCCAGGAAGTGTTCGTGATCATCATTCTCATGAGCCTGATCACCACCCTTATCACTCCTATCGTGTATCGGAACTGGTTTTACAAGGAAGAGTACTGCGAACCTGCTCCTGAAATATAACAATCCCCTTTTTCTCCTGCAGGCTCACCTTTGATCATGTGCCGTTTGCTCCGGCACCCTCCGCCTCGACCACCTCTGCAAATAACGTTAATTGTTCGGGTTTTCCAATCACCACAAGACGGTCTCCTGCCTGTACCCTGAACTCCCCGTCAGGGTTGGTGATGATCTCCTCCCCCCTCTCGACCGCGAGAACCGAGACTCCATAGTCGTTGCGTACTTTGAGTTCTTTGAGATCCTTTCCGTTCACCCGTGACGCGGAGACCACCTCCATCGTCTGCACCTCAACCTGCGGGATGCGGATCGCAATCTCTGAGAGTACGCCCTGGACAGGTGGAGGCTGCCGGAATAATTTGTACATGTCACTTCGTATCTGTGAGGTGACCCGGTCTATCGCCATGCGGGGGGCGAGGTACTTCCTCATCACCCTGGCGATAAGTTCGATCGACGTCTCGAACTCGTCCACGATCACCTCATCGGCGCCTATCTCTCGGAGCTGGTCGATATCGCGGAGGAACCGTGTCCTGATAAGGATATGAATCGAGGGGTTCGTCTTCCTTGCAGTAGCGGTTATGGTCCTGCTGGAAAAGGGATCATTCGTAACAATGGCAAGGATCCTCGCGTGCTCAATCCCCGCATGGTGCAGTATTGAGGGGTTTGCCGCGTCGCCAAAGAAGATTGGCTGACCTTTTTTTCTCTCATCGGCCACCGTGTCGGGATTCATGTCGATGATGATATACGGGATACCCTCCATCTCTGCAATCTGTGCAAGATTCCTGCCGTTGGGTCCATATCCTACGATGATCAGGTGGTCGCGAAGAGAGTGTGAGGAGATGCCAGGTTGAGGTTCCGAGCCAACCCTGATACTCTTTGGAAGAGGGAGCGCACAGACCCTGTCGGATATCCTCGGACCCGCAGAGATGAGGAACGGGGAGATGGCCATGGTCCACACCGCAACCGTGAGGAAGACCTGGGTCGAGGACTCGGAGAGGAACGAGAACTCCATCCCTGCGAGGATGAGGACGAACGAGAACTCACCTATATTTGCGAGTGCGAGCCCTGCGAGGACTGAAGTCCGGAGTGACTGGCGTAATGCAAGCGATGAGAGTGCGGCAATTGTGGCCTTGAGCGTGATCGCACCCGCGATCAGGCCCAGGATCAGGAGGGGAGTGGTGAGGAGGATATGCGCATTCAGGAGCATCCCGATCGAGATGAAGAAGAAGCTGGTGAAGATGTCCCGGAACGGCATGATGCTTGCAAATGCCTGGTGGAAGTAGGGCGTCTCCGCGAGCAGCAGCCCGGCCAGGAACGCCCCGAGGGCAAGCGAGAGACCGATACTCGACGTGATCCACGTGATGGCAAGGCAGACGAAGAGGATGGTCAGCAGAAAGAGCTCCTGGCTACGTGTCCTCGTGATGGTATCCATCAGGCGGGGGAGGAGGTAGAAGAGGAGGACGAGGACCAGGACAAGGGCTGCGACCAGCGCGATCTCAAGGCTGAACGCGTATTTACCAGGGTGCATCTCCTGCCCCGACAAGACCGGCAGGACGAGGATCATCGGCACACTCATCAGGTCCTGGAAGAGGGATATGCCAAGCGTCGTCCGGCTGTGGGGGCTGTCAAGCTCGCCCCGGTCCTGGAAGACCCGCAGGGTGATGGTGGTACTGGTATGGCAGATCAGGAAACCCAGGAACACGGATGTAGGCAGGGGGAAGCCAAGCCCATATGCAAACGCCGCTGCGGCGATGACCGTGAGTCCCACCTGGAGGGCTCCTCCAAGCAGGACTGTCTTCTTCATATGGTAAAGGGTCCGGAACGAAAACTGCATCCCGATAGAGAAGAGAAGAAAGATCACGCCGATCTCGGAGAGGAACCTGATTACCTCCTCGTCCTCGATCAGCCCAAGCCCGTATGGGCCGGCGAGCATCCCCGCGAGGATGAAGCCCACGATCCCGGGGACCCTGAATTTGTTGCCGAGGAAGAGGACGAGTGTGGAGAGGCCAATTACGATGAGGATATCGAACAGGAAAACGTCGACCTCTATCATGGTATCAGTACCAGCTCTCCTATTCTATTGAGACGAGGGGGTTCATCAGCCTGCCTGAGAGATGAAATTCTGAAAGAGACCGCCCGCACCCTTTCCCAGTCCCGGGAGAAATACTGCCGATCGAAGTGATTTCACAGGATGGTTGTCTCCTCCATCGGCTGGGTCACCTTCCTTATCAGGAAGGCCCTGCGGCAGCCCTTGCTGCTCTCGTTGATCCCCCGGTACGGAACTTTCGCCGGCATCTTCAAGGGCATGTCATCTTTCGAAGGCCTCCACCTCCTGCCTTTCCATATCCTGTGCGGGTCCCCTCCAGAAGCCAAAGAAGACGTCTGCCAAGGTTGCGTGCGACTTCAGTGACCCGGGAGGCTGCAGGGTGTTTCCTCCCGTTGCCGCGTGCGGGGAGTCTTATATCATCGGGGAATCCATGTGGTGTGAGTGAGATTATGAAGAAATCCCGCTGCCTTTTATGCATTTCATCATGACCTTCCTCACTCTGCCTGGGGGATTGCGGGATTTTTCAGTTCCGAAGAATGGTTCATCTGTCCGAAGAAGAGGCTCTGGATTACGGTAATGAACGGAAGCGTGACGATGACTGCCATCATCCCGTTGTTCACCCTGCAGACATTGATCCGCTCCCAGGTCATCAGGGAAGATGATGCCTTCGATCCTGAAGACTGCCCCCGCCTTCGTCATCTCGGTCACGAAGATCTTTGAGAGTTTCTCATCCCTGAAGAGCAGAGATCCCTTCCGGACTTCGACAAACCGCGCTCCACGAGAGCATGGCGTGTATCATATACCCGTGGTCTTCGGTATCCTGCTCACTTCTTGGCCCTTCCAGGCATTCCCTTCCCTCCATCCCGGGCAGGCCCGCGTACACCAATACTTTGTCTTTTTCCTGGACCCAATCGAACGACTCAATATATCTCTCCCTGATGTGATTCCGGGAGCGTCAACATGTTAATACTGTGGCCGGAACATAGATTGCCAGGGAGGGATATTCATGCCAGGGCCAGGTCCGAATACGACACAGCTGATCGGAATCGCGTATGCAGTCATCTTCATCCTCATCGGAACATACCTCTGGCGGACGGGGAGGTTTTCGCGGAATGTGAAGTTGCTTCTGCTGCTGGTGACCGTCATCACGGGCTTCGCCTTCTTCTCCCCAATGATACCCCACAACTTCCAGCAGCTAGTGCTGAGGTCAGGAGGCTTTGTGGGATTTGCACTGATGGGGGCCACGATTGGGATGGCCATCTTCTTCCTTCTGACCTTCCTCTTCGGGAGGCACTTCTGCGGGTACCTCTGCCCGATAGGCGCGGTCCAGGAACTTGCATATACAGCCCCCACGCCGAAGGTGAGGCTCCCCTGGAAGACGGTGCTCTCATTGTTCCGTGGTCTCGTATTCGCCCTCATTCTTGCCGTAGGTCTCGGTTTTTCGATCTCAATACTCGCGTTCTTCGGCGTCCAGGAGTTCTTCAGGCTTGTCTTCTCTGCGGGATTTGTCGTCTTCCTTGCCATCATCGCGTTCTCCCTCTTCATCTACAGGCCTTTTTGCAGGCTTATCTGCCCGGTCGGGTTCATCTTCCAGCTGGTTGCCACCCCTGCCCGGTGGAAGATACGGAGGACTGGTGCCTGCATCGAGTGCGGGAAATGCGAGAGGGTGTGCCCGACCAGCGAAGCGGGGCGCACCGATTTGAAAGGCGAATGCTACCTCTGCAGGAGATGCATGGACGTATGCCCCGTTGAAGGAGCATTGCACTACGGGGGGAGTGCAGTCCAGGAGATACCCCCTGGAAAGGGATCGGTATGACAAAAGAGAGTAAAGAAGAACTCCTTGGCAAAGTCTTCGACATGAAGGACCTCGTGGAATATCAGCCAGGGACTGTTTCGAGCAGGATGATCATCAACAACAAAGCAGGGAGTGTCACCATCTTCTCGTTTGACAAGGACGAAGGACTTTCGGAGCACACTGCACCCTACGATGCGGTGGTGATGATTCTTGACGGGGAGTGCCAGGTATGGGTAGACGGCGTATCCCACACGATGAGGGCGGGCCAGACCATCATCTTTCCCGCACACGCCCCGCACGCGGTCTCGGCCACGTCCCGGTTCAAGATGGCGCTAATCATGATCCGGGGAAAAGAAGACGGACAATGAGTGGGGAAAAGCAAGAAAGGTATTGTACGGTTTGCGGTGGAATCCCTCCTGACGAGATCAGGACCCGGAGGAGACTTATCGAGGTGAGGAGACCGGAATCAACACGCTTGACTTCACCCGTGACGACTTGGCCGCACCTGGCATCGACCAGGATTCCGGGATCATCGCCGAGCTGCAGAAGCGGGTTCAGGTCTTCAACTGTGTACCGACATAGAATGCTGACGTCCATGGCAATACGCTCCTGAATGTGTACAGGTTCCACAGGGAGACCTGGGCAGCATTCGAAGAATGAGTGCCTTCCTGCCCCCCTGCACAAGAGGCCCATTCCTTCCCGGAAGTGACCTCATGATAACTTCATGAATAATACCGCGATTAGCAGCCGGGCGGCAGATTCTCCTGTTTTAATCCTATGCACCTCAGATGCCTTACAGGTTCTTCTTCATCCACCGTGGGGACGGGCACCCCCGGACGCGGTGAGGGGTATACGGTAAGAGAGAGAACCGACCATCAGGACAGTGCCCGGGATTCTCCAGGGGCGGTGAAACATGGGGGGTGAAGGTCTCTTCGCCCTGTGTCATGTGAGTGGTTGTCTTGAAAAGCATAAAAGGCGGGACATGGGTAATGCCAGCACTCCAGGCATTCCTGCTACTGGTCAACGAAGCAGAAGGGGTCCGGGGCCTTGAAGTCCCCGCTCTCGTAGTGCGCCCGCACCCGGCACCCTCCCCCGCAGAGGGTGAAATATTCACAGCTCCTGCACTTTCCGGCAATCAGGCCGTTCTTTCCGCGGAACAGCGAGAGCGCGGGGTTGAGGTCATCTCCCCAGAGTTCCGAAAATTGCCTGTGACGGATGTTTCCGATTAAAAATGCAGGCGACCGGGCGAACTGGCAGGGATAGACATTTCCCCAGGGATCGATGTTTGCGACTCGTTCGCCTGCACTGCACCCCCCTTTGAGCGAGGAGAGGAGTGTCTTTGCGTCCTTTAAATCGGGGGAGCCGTCGCGTTCCATTGAACGGACCAGGTGGATGCAGTCCTGCGGCGCATCGACAGTCAGGAACTCCATTATGGCCGGGTCGGTCTCCCGTGCTCTCCGGTACAGCAGGGCGAGCGCCGTTGTTACCTCTTCCCGGCCAAGCTGAAGACGGTAGTAAGAGTCCATGCCTCGCCCGGACGGCACGAGCCAGTACAGGCAGAAACGGGAGGCGCCGAGCGCAAGTGAAAGGTCGATTATATCCTCAAGCTCGGAAAAGTTCTCCCTGGTGAGGGTGACCCGGACCCCGCAGCGGACATTCGCCTCGCGGCAGTGAGAGAAGGAAGCGATCGTCCGCTCGAATGCACCGGGAGAGTTCCTGAACCGGTCATGGGTCGCTGCTCTGGCGCCGTCCAGCGAGATCCCCGCGTATTCAATCCCGGACTCCCTCATCCGCCGGGCGATACTCCCCGTGATGAGGGTTCCGTTCGTGCTGAGCGCAGTTTTTATCCCCTTTTCCCGTGCATGCGATGCGAGACTACAGAGGTCTTCACGTATCAGGGGCTCTCCTCCCGAGAAGAGGATGAGGGGTACTCCCATCGCAGAGAGGTCGTCGATGAGTGCTATTGCCTCCGCGGTCGTGAGTTCTCCCCCGGGATTCGATGTCGGCCCAGACCTGCTGTAGCAGTGCGCGCAGTGGAGGTTGCACCGGTTTGTCAGGTTCCAGAAGACTACAGGCATCTCCATGCCAGAAAAAGCGAGGAACCGGCTTGGCACTTCTCCAGGTGATCCTTCGCGGTGCTTCATCACCGCACTGACCGTCCCCCGGCCGTGGACGCACTGGGTGATCCGGTTCATGGGATGAGGCCCCTGTTCTCGCGTATCCTCACGTTCGGGACCTGCTTGAACTCCTCGGTGCTGAAGATTACGACATAGTCACGGATGCCGGTCAGACCAGCAAGAGTCTCTACCTCTTTTCGCACCTCCTCGCGGCTGTACCCATGGTGAACCGTATAGAGCGTATACTCCCACCGGCCCGGGACCGGGCGGCGCTCATAGCAGTGGCTCACGCAGGGGAACGATGCAAGCAGTGCACCCGCATCGCCGTTGGGGGACCCTCCCGGTCTCCACGCCACGAGGGCGTTTGCAGTGATACCGACCCTTCTCTGGTTGATGCGGGCCCTGAATTTCCTTATGATCCCTTCATCGCAAAGCGCCCGGATTCGCCCGATCACATCGTTTCCCGTCATGCCCAATTGCGCTCCAACCTCCTCGAACGGCTCCCGCACGAATGGGAGTCCCTCTTCGAGGACTGAAAGGAGCTTCACGTCACGCGGGTCCACCGGCACCCTCCCCTTGCATCCTGGCCCTGAACCGAAACCGGACGTCGACTTTGATCTTCTTTTCTGTCGGGAGGTTGAGTGCGTCCTCTTCGGAGAGCCCTGCCCTCTCCAGGATATCGGCGAGGAGAGCCTGCACGTGCTCCTCATCCCTCCCCGAGAGGGTGAACCAGAGCGGGAAAGGGTGGTCCCGCCTGAAATTATGGGAGACTTCGGTGTAGCTGCTGACAAGTGCGGCAACCTCCTCCACTCTGCCGGGAGGCACCTTCAAAGCGACGAGCGTGGCCGATGGGAGCCCCCACCTCCGGGATTCAAGGATTGGTGAGACCCCTTTGAGTATGCCGGCATCCCGGAGTTGTTCTATCCGGATGAGGAACTCCCCGGACGTGATGCCGACTTTTTCAGCAAGCACATCCCATGGTCGGCAGACAAGCGGGACTTCATCCTGGAGTGCGTCAAGGATTGCGATATCGGTTTCATCAGGGAAAAACACGTCTTTTGTCATGTGTCTTCTCCTGGCTCATAGGGGCAGAACGGGTCCTCTCCGCAGATCTCCCCACACAATGACTCCGGCATCGCGAGCCCGTCGCACCACCCTGTGGAGAGTGCCCCGGTCCCCCGGTACGCCCTGGCCCTGCACCCCCCGCACACCGCCTTGTACTTGCAACACCCGCACTTTCCCGAGAGTTTTGCAGGGTCGCGAAGTGCCTTAAATATTTCCGATCTCTGCCATATCTCGGTAAAATCAGTGTCTCGCACATTCCCCGCACTGACCGGGAGATAGGGACACGGGGTCACGTCACCGTTTGCATACACCCTGCAGTAGCTGATCCCCGCGATGCAGCCCCTCCCCCATGTGGGGTTCACTATCCCAAGGGTGTCAGCGATGCGCCGGAACTGAGGGGCACATGTCGGTCGTACATTGATACCCTTGGTGCGGGAGCCGAGGAGGATCTCGGCGATCAGGCTCTCGTAGTCTCCCGGGCTCCGTGGACTGACATCCCTGCCCCTCCCTGAAGGAACGGGGAAGAAGACCTGGTAATCGCGGACCCCAAGTGATCTCCCCAGGGCGATAACCCTGTTCACTGAATCGATATCCCACCGTATCACCGAGGTGTTGATCTGAACACCCATCCCCTCGTCGAGGCAGTACCGGATCGCCTGCACGGCCTTCTCCCAGACACCGGGGATACCGCGGAACGAATCGTGTTCGGTGGGATCCGCAGAGTCGAGGCTGATGGCGACGGCATGTATCCCGGCTTCGCTCAGCCGTGCTGCGGCTGCACGGTCAATCAGGACACCGCTTGACCCCATCACCATCCTGAGTCCCTGGTCTGTGCCATAGCGGGCGATCTCAAAGATATCGTCGCGGAGGAGGGGTTCTCCCCCGCTCAGAACGACGACCGGCCTTCCTGCCTCACAGAGCTGGCCGATGACGCCGAATGCCTCCCTTGTTGAGAGCACTCCCTCTGCCTCGCGGCCGCCCGCGTCCACGTAGCAGTGGGCGCATGCAAGCGGGCACCGGAGCGTGATGTTCCATGAGACGAGTCGTGGCTTCCCGTGGAATATACCCTTCACCACCTCAGCCTTTCTGCCCTGCACCTATCTCGTTCTTTCCCCACTCTCTCGATGTCTCCTTTATCAATGGTCTCCAGGCTAAGACCAGGCAAGATCGAAGCGATCAAGGTTCATTACCTTGGTCCATGCAGCCACGAAGTCCCGGATACACTTCTCTTCTCCGTCTGCGCTTGCATAGACCTCGGCCAGGGCCCGGAGCTGGGCATTTGAACCGAAGATCAGGTCTACACGCGTGCCGGTCCACCTGAGTTCACCGGTCCTGCGATCGCGGCCTTCGAATATATCGGCATCTTTTGAGACCGGCTTCCATTCGGTCCGCATGTCAAGCAGGTTCACGAAGAAATCGTTGGTGAGCGTTTCCGGGCGCCTGGTGAAGACACCGTGCTTTGTCTGTCCGAAGTTGGTGTTCAGGACGCGCATTCCGCCAATGAGAACCGTCATCTCGGGCGCGGTCAATGTCAGCAGCTGTGCCCTGTCGATAAGCATTTCCTCGGCTGATACTGCATAACGGGCCTTCTGGTAGTTGCGGAACCCGTCTGCTTTCGGCTCCAGCACGGCAAAGGAGGCCACATCGGTCTGCTCCTGCGTGGCGTCCATCCTTCCAGGGGCAAACGGGACCGTCACATTGTACCCGGCATTCTTTGCCGCCTGCTCGACACCTGCACAACCCGCCAGGACGATCAAGTCCGCAAGCGAGACCCTCTTGCCTCCGGGAGCGTTGCTGTTGAACTCACGCTGAATTTCCTCGAGAACTCTCAGTACCTTCGAGAGCCGGGCAGGCTCGTTGACTTCCCAGTCTTTCTGTGGCGCAAGGCGGATGCGGGCGCCGTTGGCGCCGCCGCGCTTGTCGGAGCCCCGGAAGGTAGCCGCCGACGCCCATGCAGTCGATACCATCTCAGACACTGACAGGCCGGACGCGAGGATCTTTCTCTTGAGGGAGGCGATGTCCTGGGCATCCACCAACGGGTGATTGACCGAAGGAATAGGATCCTGCCAGATGAGCTCTTCTGCGGGGACTTCCGGGCCAAGATACCGTGAGCGCGGCCCCATGTCGCGGTGCGTCAGCTTGAACCACGCCCGGGCGAACGCGTCTGCAAGCTCGTCCGGGTGCTCGTAGAAGCGCCTCGAAATCTTCTCATAGATGGGGTCGAACCGCAGGGCAAGGTCTGTAGTCAGCATCCCCGGTGCCCGACGCTTCGAAGGGTCATGCGGATCCGGCACGGTCCCGGCGCCAGCTCCGCCCTTCGGCTTCCACTGGTACGCACCGGCAGGGCTCTTTTCGAGTTCCCATTCGAACGTAAACAGGTTCCGGAAGAAGTTGTTGCTCCACCTCGTCGGCGTCTGGGTCCAGATAAGTTCCGGGCCACCGGTAATCGTGTCATTGCCTTTGCCAGTGCGGAAACTGTTCTTCCACCCCAAACCCTGCTCCTCGATAGGAGCCGCTTCGGGTTCCGGTCCCACGAATGACATCGGGCCGGCACCGTGGGTCTTCCCAAACGCGTGGCCACCGCCAATGAGCGCCACGGTCTCCTCGTCGTTCATCGCCATGCGGGCGAAGACCTCGCGAATGTCCTTTGCAGCCGCGACAGGGTCCGGGTTACCGTTCGGGCCTTCGGGATTGACGTAGATCAGGCCCATCTGCACGGCAGCGAGAGGGTTTTCGAGCTCCCGGTCGCCCGTATAGCGCTTGTCACCCAGCCACTCGGCCTCTGGACCCCAGTAGACGTCTTCATCGGGCTCCCAGGCATCAACACGCCCGCCTGCGAAGCCGAATGTCTTGAAGCCCATCGACTCAAGGGCGACGTTGCCCGCGAGGATCATGAGATCGGCCCACGAGATCTTCCTGCCATACTTCTGCTTGATCGGCCAGAGCAGGCGCCGCGCCTTGTCGAGGTTCGCATTGTCAGGCCAGCTGTTGAGGGGCGGGAAGCGCTGCTGACCTGAACCGGCGCCGCCACGGCCGTCACCAATGCGGTACGTCCCGGCGCTGTGCCAAGCCATGCGGATCAGAAGGGGGCCATAGTGTCCGAAGTCCGCCGGCCACCAGTCCTGCGAATCGGTCATAAGCGCCTGGAGGTCCTTCTTTACCGCCGCCAAGTCAAGACTTTGGAACTCTTTTGCATAGTTGAATTCCCTGTCCATCGGGTTGGACAGGGGAGAGTGCTGGTGAAGTACCTTCAGGTTCACCTGGTTTGGCCACCAGTCACGTATTGACATGCTTCGGCCGGTTGGGGGTTTTGGCGTCCATCCTGCGGCCGGGGACCTGTTCTCATCTGTCATGATGTCATCTCCTCCCGTTGTATGCGTGTATCCTCTGCGGTGATTTGAAGATTCCTCTCCCGACCCTGATACCGGGTGCATGATTGGAAGGTTGGGTCAGGTGACGAGCGTATAGCGCCTCCGACCGCTGTCTCAAATAAAACCACCGTCATTTTCCCTGGACACAGGAAGAGTATCGGGTGATCTGTCATGCTTCTGCAGACCCAGGATACAGCCCCGTGCCCGTGCACCCTCTCCCCTGACCCATGCGTTCAAGGGTCGTCCACGGTCATAATCCACGGATTTTTCTCATCTGTGGACATCCTGGAGAGTCCAGGCCCCCCCATACAGGATTCCGGTCGTCTGGAACCCGGAATTCCTGGTGTGTCTTGAGGACACCTTGACCAGGTCCTTCCACATGGGAATGCTGACGGTCTCTGCAGATTCATCATCTGGTCCCGGGAACCTGCCAGAGGGAGACGTCGGGCACACTACCCTGGACTCAAACTATATGCCTTCTGACTCCCCATTCCCTCTGACCATAACGGAGAGGACGTGAGACAGAATGCAAGAGGCACCACAGAGAAGAGGCGAGGAGCAGGACCACACAGGGGAGATTACCTGGAGATGCAATGTCTGTGGATTCATCTTCAAGGGTGAACACCCACCGAAGGGATGCCCGAGGTGCGGGAGCCCTTCACCCGAATTTATCCCTGATGAGAAGCGGGGCTGGCTCACCTACGATGGCAGCCTCTTCGACGTTCTCCTGATCAACGGGAGCACACACCGTGCCCATAATACCTCCTATATGGTAGATCTCGCGGAGAGAGAACTTGAATCGAGGGGCGTGAGCTACCGGAGGTTCAATCTGAGCGAGTACTCGATCGACCACTGCTGGTGCTGTTATAGCATCAAAGCCGAGTATTGCACCTACCCTTGCAGGAATTCCCAGGACGATATGCCCGCGTTCCACCAGATGCTCGCATCAGCAAAGGCGGTTATCGTTGCCTCCCCTATCAACTGGAATAACATGTCCGCCCGCCTCAAGGACTTTCTCGACCGGACTACCTGCATGCAGAACCTCTTTCACCTGGACAAGCCCGGGCTGACAGATGGAAAAGTGGTCGGCATCCTCATCTCAGGGCACGAGGACGGCGCTGTCAAGACCGCACTTGACATCTACCTCATCTTTGAACAGATGGGGTATATCCTCGCTCCTTTCGGCATTGCGTTCAGGACTCATGGATCAGCATACAAGAGCAGCACGGACGCGGAATTTTTCAGAAACGACCGCAAGATCCGGGATGATGTCCGGGGAGTGGTCTCGAACGTGGTCGAACTGATGCAGCTTGATCTCGAATCGCGCCTGAAAGGGAGACTGATGCCGGTCTCGGAGTGATCCGGGGAGAGAATGCAAAAAAAAAAGAATTCGAGAGAATTTCCAGGTGCGATGAGATTGCAAATTATTCGAGTGGATCTCTTCGTTATTTTTCTCTGTCGGGAAGGGAGCAGGAGACGTTCCGAAATGCCCCTGCCGGCACATGAATCTCGAACCGGGCACCCCTGCGATAAACCCCCGTCTCAGAGATCGAGATTCCCGTAATCCCGAGGATTTCCCGTGAGAGGAAGAGTCCGAGTCCGGTGTGGTCCCCAAAACCGCGCTTGAATATTTCTTCCTTCTTTTCATCGGGAATACCAACTCCGTTGTCCTCATATATGATGGCGAGGTGATCCGGATTCTGTTCGCACCTGATTGAGATCGCGGTCACGTGACCTCCGTGCCGCACCGAGTTATCGAAGAGATTTGAAAACACTTTCTCAATCATTGGATCTGCAAAAATCTCTGCATCAGAACACCTGCTGATCAGAGGGACATCAAAACGCTGCATTTTATCAATGATTGCCGCAAGTGAGAACCATGCAGGTTCGTGCATCCCGATCTCCTGGTAAGTACGGGTAAACTCTATCTGCCGTGCGATCATGGCGGCTGCATTGTCAATCTTCTCGAGGAGGGCCGTGATATCCCTGTCAGTTTCCTTTTCCATCGCGATCTGTGCAAACCCCTGCAAGACGATCAGCTGGTTTGCGATATCGTGCCGCGTAATGCTCGAAAGAAGTGCAAGCTTTCTGTTGATCTCCTTCAGAGACATCTCCGCACGTTTGCGCTCGGTGACGTCGAAGAAACTGACGAGGCTTGCGACGACGTTGCCATTCCGGTCGAGGACAGGAGTACCAAACACTTCAAGGTGTACCCGCGTATCGTCGGGCCGGACGACCACCATGTCGTCAATGTGGCTCACTTCCCCTTTCATCCCCCGAACTATTGGCATCTCGTCCGTAGGGTACTTTTTGCAGGTGCCTGCCTTGAAAGCCTTATACACTTGCGCGAGGTTCTCTTCTGTCGCATCCGGCAGAATCCCCCTGCCAAGGAGTCGGGTTGCCTCCCGGTTGGCAACGATTGGCCTTCCGGTCGGTGCTTCAACCATGAATATTCCAATCGGGACGGTCTCAAGGAGTGTTGTGAGGACCCGGTTACGACTGTCGAGCTCATCACTCTTTCTGCGTAATTCCTCCTCTATCTTCTTCTGCTCGGTGATATCGCGTGAAATGCCAAATATCCACATGACATTTCCCTGCCTGCCCCTGACAGGGTAGAGCATGTGGTCGTACCACCGCTTTGATCCTCCGATATGCATCTCCCCTTCTCTCCGGAACCGCTCTCCAGTCTTGAATACGTGTTCTATGGCATACCTCTGGGGCTCCGAGATCTCCGGTGGAAACAGGCTGCTTCGTGGGTGACCGATGATCTCGCCTGGTTCCTTCCCGAGCATCGTTGCAGCGGCGGAATTGACATACACGACCCGGTCTTTCTGGTCGACCATGAAGATGAGATCGGGGGATACCTGGGACAGTCCCTGGTACCAGTCTTCCTTCTCGTGCAATGCCTCCAGGGCATCCCTGATTTCAGTGATGTCTCTTCCTACCGACTGGTATTCGATGAGCGCTCCTTTTGCGTCATAGATCGCGCGGTCACTCCACCTCTGCCACCGAATGCTCCCATCCGGCATGATGATGCGGTGTTCAATACTTCCCACAGGGTTTTGCTCTGTCAGGGATTCGAAGAATTGCCGTACACGTTCCTTATCCTCCCTGGGAATCACGGGCTTGAACCTGTGCCCGAGTATCTCCTCCCTGGAGAATCCGAAGTACCTGCAGTAGGCATTGTTGACAAAGACATGGGTGCCGTCGGGTAAAAAGCGTGAGATGAGTTCTGTCTGGTCTTCGACCACGTTCCGGTATTGTTCCTCACTTTTTGCGAGTGCTTCTTCAGCTCTTATCCTCTCGATTGCGGCTCCGATCTGGGTGGCAATCGTTTCAAGGGCGACCCGACTGTGGCCGGGGATCTCCCGGTCGGTAAGCGACGACAGATAAAGGCATGCAATCACCGTCTCCCCTGATTTGATTGGGATCATCGCAAGGGACTGAACACTTCCCTCCTGGGTAAGACCGTGCGTATCAGATTGAAGGTCGCTGCGCGATAGGAATATTGGCTGCCCGGCCTGTATTATCCGGGCCTGAGTGGAGTCAGGGGGATAGTGCGAGATTTCCCTGACCAATCCTTCCGGAAAATTCTTCCAGGACTTGAGATCGACTGCCCTCGTCAGGTCATCGACAATATAGATGCCCCCTCTATCCATCCCGGATATGTCAATTGCTGCAGCGAGGCAGATTTCTAACGATTCATCCAGGCTGCGGACTTTCTGGAGGGCCAGTCCGAGAGAGAGCTGCGTGTGTAATGCAGACTCCTGCCGTTTTCGCTCGGTGATATCACGGAATGTCCCCTCAACCCCCAGTACATTTCCATTGGAATCATAATAGAAGTGAGAGCTGGTCTCGACAAGGACAGGGCTGCCATCTCTCTTTTTGAGCATTACCTCGTAATTGGTCACCTTGCCGTGGTGGATGAGATCATCGAGCAACTTTTCCCTGTCAGGGGGGTTCACATAGAAATCGTCTGCGATACTCCTCCCGATGCACGATGAGAGATCATCATAACCAAGGAGTGCCGCCCATGACTTGCTGGCCTTAGTAAGACGACCGTCATTATCGCTCCTGTAATAGACATCCTGTATCTGGTCCAGAAGGTTTGTATATTCCCTGTTGGTAGAGAGGAGGTCCATTTCGGCCTTCTTTTGCTCCGTCATATCAGTAATAAACGATAATGTTGCCGGCTTTCCTGACCAGGTGATGGAGGTCGAGTTGATCCACAGCCACCGTTCCTCCCCATCTGCCCTGATAATCCTGAACATGTATCCTGTTGGGGGTACACCTCCCCTCATCCGCTGCATGTGACGGGCCATGACCTTTTCGCGGTCATCGGGATGGATGAAATCTGTGAATGGCCTTGAGGTGAGATCCTCAACGGGATATCCGAGAATGCGTACGAGCGCAGGGTTTACATGAACCATCCGGTCTTCCTGCGCCACAAGTATTCCTTCGGTCGCAGTCTCAAAGAGCAACCGGTAATTCTGTTCATTCTCCCGGATCCTCTCTTCAGCCCGCTTGAGATCGCTGATGTCCACGATGATCCCCCGCAGACCCACAATGCTCCCACCCTGCACCACAGGTGATGAATAGATGGAGACGGGAAAGGTACTCCCGTCTCTCCGGATAGCCCTGTACTCCCTTTGTTTCTTTGTGGTAGAGCCCTTTTCCAATATATCGTAAAAAGTGGCAAACGCCCGATCCCGGTCTTCGGGCGCGATCATGTCAATGGCATTCAACCCTTTCTGGAGATCCTCCTCGGCATACCCGAACATCTCAAACGCAATGCGGTTTGCATAGGTCAGCATCCCACTGGCATCCGTTTCGTAGATGACCTGTGGCAACATTTCCGCAAGTTCCCGAAAGCGCCGCTCGCTCTCGTTCAGCGCTTCCAACACCCTTTTTCTCTCAGTGATCTCGCGGATCGACTCGATGGCGCCAATGACCTCCCCCCGGGTATTATAAAGGGGGGATGCAGTGAACCAGAGGACTGCACCGAGGCCATTGTTGAAATGGGGGATCGTGATCTCAGAGAAGATCTTGTTACCTTCGCGCTGGATGAACGGGTACTTCTGGGCGGTAGCCGGGTCGTCACTTAACACAAGGTCAATGAGAATCGGTCGCCTCTCGTGGTAGAAAGGAATGGCATATTCATAGTTCCCCTTCCCCACGATGTATTCGGCCGCAATGCCCGTCATTCTCTCTATCGCCCGGTTCCATGCAATCACCACGCCTCTCGTGTCGATGGCAAACGTTGCGTCAGGCAGGAAATTGAGGATATCTGCCTCCATTCGCTCATGGTCCCTGATGCTGATTTCAGCCCTCCTCTGGTGGACAGCCTGCCTGACCTTGTGGACAAGCTCTGCAAACTGAGCTGCGGGTTCACCCCCTTTCTGGAGGTAGAAATCAGCCCCTTCATTCAGAGCCTGGATGACGACCTCTTCACGACCACGCCCGGTAAAGATGATGAAGGGAATCGGATTTCCCGAGGCGCGGACCTCCTTTAAGAGATCTATCCCGTTCATCTCCGGCATCTGGTAATCTGAGATGATTGCATCGTAATTTTCCGTTTTTATGACCCGGAGTGCATCCTTCGCAGATGTCACCGTATCGACATGAAATTCGCCGTGCCTTTCCAGATACAGCTTTCCTACCTCGAGAAGCCCCGGCTCATCATCCACATAGAGGACGGTTATCATGGTTTCTGCTATATTGTTTCATTATTCCGGAGGGTATTGATAGTTCCCCCTCCCTCAAGGATCAGCCAGGAGGCCTGCATTTGCACCCCCTGCAGGAAGACTGAGCGTCCCCCCGGAACAAATATCCCCCTCATGCCCGATATGTGGGAATGTCCCGGTGATTATCTCTCATGACTCTGGACTTGCAATTCACTCAACAGGGTTTTTTCGCCTCTCCTTGTTCAATGGCAGATACTTTCCGGCAGTCATCAAAGAGACCCTTTGCCTTTGGCCGGTTCTGCCTGTGGGAATGAACCAAAACCACTATTGGGTGGGAGATTTCAAGGTGATCAGAGTGGTTCGTGATGAGACCGGTGTGGTATATTCTCATGGCAGGGTTGCTGGCAGTTGTGCTCATCTCATGCGGATGCACCTCCCAGACACCCGCGCCTCCCCCCACGGCAGCCGGGGTATCGCCGATGACAACTCCATCGGGGGGGACTTCCCCCCTCTCGCTCCCAGGTCTCGCCCTTGACCTTTCATTTTTCCCGGAAGGCTTTGAGCTGATCTACGCCGGCGAGACCGAGCCGCCTGAGGAGAGTATACTCCTCTCCGATCCATCCTACCGTGGAGGGTACTCGGTAACCGTCAGCAACGAGAGCGCGGACTTTCCCACGGGAGAGATTGTAGATCAGATCATCCTCATCTATGACAAGCCGGTCACACATGAACGCCTTGCCACCATCTTTGCCGAGAATTATCCGGAGCTCTCCCGCTGGCCTCTCTCACCGCTTCCGGAGCCCGGGATAGGGGAGGCCAGCATTGCATACCATTTTGCTTACCCGGAGACCACGCTCTCGGGATACACCATTATATTCGGGAAAGGAGACGTCTACCAGATTGTCACCACCATGACTGGTGACGGGACTGCCGATTATGGGTTCTTACAGGAAATCGCACAGAAAGCCGGCGCAAAGGTTCCATAATCCTTCCATGACAGATCTCACCCGTGCAGGAGAACCGCGGGGGCAGGATTGAAGATGGTGGCGGAACCAGACGAGCATGTCATCGAGGCGATAGGCCGGTGCCGCATCGTGATACGCAACGGGAAAGTCATCGAAGTCGGAGAGCCCGCAATCAGGGACTGCCCCCTCGCAAAGCGGTTTGCCTGCCCCATCCCCTCGATCGACCGTGAGTCGGTGAGAGCGAACATCGAGCACCGGATCGCCTCCTTTGGCATGTGCACGCCAGAGCGGGTCGTGGAGGAGACCAGGGAGTTCGTCGGGTTCGGCGCATCCGAGATCCTTGCGTTCGGCCTTGAGGCTGGCCTTATCGACGCGGTCGTCCTTGCCTGCGACGGTGCGGGGAGCGTGGTCGTGACCACCCCTGCCCTCGTCCAGGGGATCGGCGGGAGGATGTCCGGGCTTGTCTCGACGAGTCCCTACCCTGAGGTCTTACGGCGTATCGAGGCGTGTGGGGGCATCGTTGTCGACAGGCGCCACGCCAGGATTGACCAAAAAGCCGGAACCATGCGTGCATACAGGGAAGGGCATCGCAGGGTCGCGGTGACGGTAGCCTTGCCGGGAGAGGCAGAAAGGATACGCACGTCCCATCCTGATGCAATCATTTTTGCGGTCCACACCACCGGTCTCTCAAGGGAGGAGGCAGAGGTTATCGTCGCCTCCTCGGACCTTGTCACGGCGTGCGCATCTGGGCCGATCCGGGAGATCGCCGGGAAAAAAGCGCTGTTGCAGGCCGGGATTGCCATCCCGGTATTTGCCGTCACCGCAAGGGGAAAGGAGCTCATCATCGAGAAGATCAGGCAGGGACGCGAGCAGGTCCTTGTCAAGACCACCGGGCTCCCCTCGCTTGGCGACCAGCAGCCCGACCCGCTTGTCTGACCGCATGGAAGCACAAAGAGGCCCGTATTCTCCTTTAGAGTCCCATTTATCCGGCATACCAGCGTGTGACTTCCCCCTCCCACTGACCTCTTCTCTTCCACTCACACGATGATGTAGCTGTCCGGGAACACCTGGGTTCTCTCATGCGACGTGGCTTTGGCCTTCAGGATCAGGGTATGGCCGATGCACTTGCTTGCGAGAAAGCCGCAGTCTGCATTGATCGTGATCGTCTCGCTTCTTGATTCTCCACCCCCGATATCCCCAAGGCAACGCTCTATTGACGGGGCGGAGTTTATGAAGATCCGCTCTCCGTTCTCGTTGAATACCTCGAGGACGACACACACAGAATGCGCAACCTCGTCCCCGGTATTCGTGATAGTCGCTGACGTCTCGCGGCACGTGAGACCGCAATCTACAGGGGTCCCCGAGTCAAGGGTGAACATAACAGGCCTCTTCTGCGGGGTGGGAGTCGGGCTCGTGGTGGCTGACGGAGTGAACAGTGTCGTCGAGGCGGGAGTTGGCATTGTGGTCCCGACAACCCTGGTGCCTGCCACCGGGGTCTGCATGGGTGTCAGTGGAACGGTCTCCTGCCCACCGATGGAAGAATTGGCGTCTCCTTCTGAGCCGAGCATCCCTCCTGACAGGAGATACACCCCGATGCCGATGAGCACTGCCATGGCAAATATCGCAATCGCGGCAGAGCGAGAGAGGTCCATTGACGCCATATGGGAGGGGGACTGGCATGAAGTTTCGCATCTTCCCACTATATCCCGGGACACTTGCTCGTGTCACTGACGTTCCACATGGGGAAAAACCCAGGTTTATTGTTGTTGGGGAGAGAACCACTCTCATGTTGTATCCACTGCCGAGAACCCTGCAGGGAACATGAGGGTGAAGAATGTCCGTAGTGCTGGAAGTCTCGGGTCTCTCAAAGGTATATGGCGATGTCACGGCGCTCGATCGGGTCTCCCTCTCAGTCGAAGAGGGGTCGCTCTTTGGCCTCCTGGGCCCGAACGGGTCCGGGAAGACTACCATGATAAAGGTGCTGACAGGGCAGATCCGGCCGACCGGTGGGTCTGCAATGGTCCTTGGGCTCGATTCAGAGCATGAAGGGCTCCGCATCCGTGAACGGGTCGGGATCATCCCTGAGCAGGAGTCGCCCCCGAGTTTTCTCACCTCAATGGAGTACCTGGAGTTTGTCGGGGCAGTCAGGAAGATCCCTGACATCAGGGAACGGGCGGACGAATGGTTTGATTACCTCGAGTTCGGCGACAAGAAAAACGTGCTCTGCAAGGATCTCTCCCGCGGCACCCGGCAGAAGCTGATGTTTGCGCAGGCCTTCATCCACGAGCCGGCCCTTGCCCTGATCGACGAACCCCTCATCAACTTCGACCCTATCATGCAGGATCTGGTGAAGGATTACCTGAAAGACTATGTCAAATCGGGGAAGACTATCTTTCTCTCCACCCACATCCTCGAGGTAGCAGAAGAGATCTGCTCCTCGTTTGCAGTGTTGCACAGGGGAAGACTCCTCCATTCGGGCCCCGTCGCAGACCTGGCCGAGAAGGGTGTGCACCTCTCCGGGTTCTTCCTCTCTCTCGTCCGGAAGGGTGGCCATGCCTGAACTCTTCATGCGGATGATGAAGGAGGAGTGGCGGATGCACTCCACGATCTTCGGGCATGTCTCATTCGCGCTCTTCCCGTTCATGATATTCGGCATCTCCTTCATGGGTTCCTTCCTTCTGCCCCATCTCCGTCAGGCTTTACCCGTCGGGGACATGGCACTCGCCACCCACGTAATGTTCCTCGTCCTTGGGGCGATGGTAGGGGGGTTTGGCCTGATGGGAAACGAGATGATGAACCGGCGGTTCGGCCAGGCGAGCCTGCTTGCATATTCGGCCCGGAGTCTCCCGCTCTCCGGGAAATTCATATTCGCAAATTTCGTTGTGAAGGACACCGTCTACTACTTCTTCCTCTGGGTCCTCCCGTTCGGTGCAGGATACATCGCGGCTGCACCATTTACCGGGGCTCCCTTCTCATCGGCACTCCTCCTCCTGTTCACCCTGGCGCTTGCATTCATGGCAGGGCTCTGCACCGTTTTTCTCCTTTCGTCCGTCTATGTCAGGTCGAGAGCGGTCTGCGGGGTTATGGTCATTGCTGGCGGGTTCCTGCTCCTGGTATCTTTTCTCTCGACGGGGCCGACTCTTGCACTCCTCTTCCCACCTTACATGCTCTATTCCGGGTTTTCGTGGGGGATGCTCCTGTTGTCGTGTGCGATACTCGCAGCAATGTTTGCGCTTTCTATCCTGCTCTTCAGCCCGGATGAGACAGGGACGACGAGAGTTCACGGGGATCTTTATCGTCCCCTTGTGAAGAGGGGCACGTTTCTGCAACAATCCCCCCTGGTCGCAAAGGATCTCATTGACCTGTACCGGAGCGGGATCGGCATCGGGCAGGCCCTCTTCTCGTTCGCCATCCCTCTCGTGGTGATCTGGTTCTTTCTCTCGCTTGCAGGCTCATTTCTCCCACCCCACGGGCTGATCCTCTTATTTGCCATGATTTCCGGGGTGATTGGCTCGACCATGTACACGTGGGTGACAGAATTTGACTCGTTCGGCCCCTATGCCTGCCTCCCCGTGTCTGTCAGCACACTGATACAGAGCAAGATAACGACGTGTGCGCTCCTCCAGGTCCTGCCTGCATCCTTCATTGCCATTACCGCAGTCCTGTCAGGCAATTCAGCGGATCTGATCCCCGCGGTGGCGCTCTGTGTCTCGTTCTCATTTTACGCTTCAGGAGTGATGGCCTACCTCTGCGGTCTCTCGCCGAGCGTGCTTGTCTATGATGTGAAGGTGCTCTTCACCTACCTCGTCTTCGACGGTGCGGTGTTTGCAATATTTTCCGCGGTGTCTCTTGCTCACCCCCTGTATGCCATCTCTTCTGTTCTGCTCTTTTTCCCCGGATGGTTGTTCGTGAAGGCTGCGATGAGGCGATGGGACGCGGTGGATCCGGCCGGGCTTTAGGAAGAGATCCTTTGCGCTTTTCATTTCTTGCCCGGCACTTGCGGTTTGAAATCAAAACCCCTATAGTAGAAGACCTCCGAGTACTCTCCCATGAACCCTAGTCCCGGAACAAAAATTGTAGTCCTGCTCCTTGTGCTCGCTGCGATCCTCCTCTTTGCAGGGTGTACTCAGCCTGCCACCGCTCCTGCGGGCACTCCGTCTCCCACTGCAACCACCTCTTCAACCACTCCCACACCTGCGGTTGCTTCCGTGAATGAGACCCTGAAGATGGAGTTGGCTGGAATTGCTGCAACCTTCGCCGGCGAAATAAACGGCAGCACATTGGTGACCGCATATCACGAAGGGCCGAACTCGACCGCATACGAAGAGGTGCTCGGGCAGCTTAAAGAATTCAGGTCCTCGGACAGCCGCATCAAGTTCGTCTATACCCTTGCACAACAGGACGGGACAGTCTGGTTCGTCGTCGACTCCCACTACGGGTTACCAGAAGCTTCCCAATACCTCGAGGTTTATACCGATGCTGCCCCGGAACTGATGACCCCCGTCACCGCTCCGATTGGGGCAGGGCCCTACACAGACAGGTGGGGAACGTTCTATTCAGGATATGCACCTGTCCAAACCGGTGAAAATGCACCAGTATTCCTCATAGGGGTCGATATGGAAGCCTGATCAGGCATTTCTCCCTTTTCATATTTCAATCCCGTTTCTGCGCTTCCCCTTGATCTGGGCAGAGTACGGCCCCTGCAGCATCGGTGGTTCATCCGAATCATGGAGCGTTTTTTTTTTGATTTGCATCTTCTCACCACGCCCGTTCTATGCCAGGGATTACCTTTATCCGTGACGAGAGAAGTACAGAAAACCTGAACATGGACAGGTGGGGGAGAATTGGGGGAGGATACCTGTGTACCACACCTCTCTTGGGTGCAAATTTACGCTTGGGGGAAAAACCCGGTAACATGCGATCCGCGCTGATTCGCTGCTGATACCTTCCGATACGACATAAGAGATATGCCTGTCCCGACCGGAGAGTGCCATGGGCGGAGCAATTGATGATAGGGGGAAAATGCGAAGATCACTCTTATCCTTCTCGCATTTACTCTTCCTCTCCATGATCTTCCTCATTTGTATCCTTGCCGCAGGGATCACTTACTTCGATTATCGCCATGCCGAAGAGACCTATCAGAAGAGTGCCCGTGCCATGCAGGATCAGACAGAGAATGATATCGCAAAGACCATCAGGATTGTCGATTCTGCATACCAGACGTATGATGCGAGTCTCAATGTCAAGATGGAGAATGCTTTTTCATTGTTTCTCGATGATTACGAGCGTGCGGGGAGAGACATTTCCCGTATGGACCTTCATTCACTGAAGGATGAGATGGGGGATGTCATGGACCTCTATATCATCAATGAGTCGATTATGATCGAGGCGACCACCTACGAACCTGATCTGGGTCTCGATTTCAGCAAGTGGCCTCATTCCTACAAATTCTTAAAAGATCTCATTCAAAAAGACGGTTTTTTCCCTGACAGGGTGGTATACGAGGTCTCATCCGGGAAGCTGAGGAAATATGCCTACATGCCGACTCCCGACCACCGGTACATTTTCGAGCTCGGCCTGACTGATAAGGGGATAGGACAGCGGCCTGCCGTCCATTACCAGGAGCCCCTGCGCGAGATGGCGTTCAACAATCCTTACGTGCTCAGTTACAGGGCATTTGATACCGTGGGCCGGTTGATCGGCAAAGGGAACGATGCCCAGGTCAAAGCCCCGGCCGCCATCAGCCAGGTTATCGCGGAGAGGAAGTCAATTGAGTTCGAGGACCCTGTCAACCAAACCCTCACCCGTTACATCCTGGTTGACCTGTCAGAGCAAAGCTACGCATCAGATACCAGCTGGATCATCGAGCTTGTATACGACCGGTCGGAGATGCAGGAACAGTTGTCGAAGCTGGTGCTGAACCATCTGATCGTTGCGCTGGTTGCGGTGGTCACGAGTGCGGGAATGGCCATTATCCTCTCACGGTACCTCTCAAAACCCGTGAAGAAGATGGTGGATGACATCGACACAATCTCAAAAGGAGATCTCGATCACCGGATATCCAATACCAATCTCATCGAGTTCGCCCGCATCGAGGAGAGTATTTCGTCACTTGTCAATACCCTGAAAGGGATGATCAATCGGCTCAAGGCGAGCGAATCGGCGTTGAAGAAGAGCGAGGAGAATTACCGGACCGTTGTTGAGAGCCAGACCGAGCTGATCGCCCGCTTCCTGCCCGATGGGACCCACGTCTTTGTAAACGACGCATATTGCAATTACTTTGGGACTCACCACGACGAGCTGATCGGGAAGAAAATATGGCCGCACATCCCCGGCGAGGACAAGGACATTGTCAGGAAGCATTATGCGTCGCTGACGCCTGGTCATCCGGCTGCAACCATCGAACACCGTATCCTCACTCCCACAGGTGAAGTCCGGTGGCTCCAGTGGAATGACCGCGCGATCTTTGGTCCCGACGGGACCATCGTTGAGTATCAGTCGGTGGGGAGGGATATTACAGAGAAGAAGCGTATCGAACAGGATCTGATCGAGAGCGAGAAACGGTTCCGTGACCTCGCAGGGCTCTTACCACAGGTCATCTTCGAGATAGACCTTGAGGGCCGGATTACCTATGTCAACCAGTCAGCGTACCAGGCATTTGGCTATACCCCGGAGGAGCTCCAGAGGGGTATCATCTTCACGCAGGTCATCCTGCCGGAAGACCGCATAAACGCGATACGGAATTTCCAGGACGCCATTAGCGGGAGAAAGAATGAAGGTGCAATGTACCGTATGGTCAGGAGGGATGGAACCGAACTCATCGGCATGGTCTATTCATCCCCGATCGTCAGGGATGGAAATACTGTCGGGATCCGCGGAATCCTCGTGGACGTAACGGAACTCAAGAAAGTAGAGAGCGACCTCCGCCGGCTCAACGACGAGCTCGAATCCCGCGTCGCAGAGCGGACCGCAGACCTCGAGGTTGCGAACAGGGAGCTGGAAGCCTTCTCATACTCTGTCTCCCATGACCTCAGGGCACCCCTGCGTGCGATTGACGGGTTCTCCTCGATTCTTCTGACCGAGCATGCAGCTTCCCTCGATCCCGCGATGAAAATGCTTCTGGAGAGGATCCGATCGAATGCCCAGAAGATGGGGCAATTGATAGACTCCATCCTGAGCTTCTCGCGCATGTCCCGGCAACCGCTTACCAAGCAAAAGATTTTCCCATCCCTGATCGTGCGCGAAGTGCTCGACGATATGAAGACCCTGTGGGCCGGAAGGCCCCTGGATGTCCGAATCGGCAGCCTGCCTCCGTGTGAAGGCGACCCGTCGCTCATTACCCAGGTCTTCTCGAACCTCATCTCCAATGCACTCAAGTTCACAAGGACACGGGATCACCCCCTCATTGAGATCGATTCCTTTTCTAAGGAGGGAAAGACAGTGTACTTCGTCAGGGACAACGGTGTCGGATTCGACATGAAATATGCCGACAAGCTCTTCTCGGTCTTCCAGCGTCTCCACGATGATAAGGTGTACGAGGGCACTGGTATCGGGCTTGCGATCGTCTACCGCATCATCCAGCGCCACGGCGGAAAGATCTGGGTCGAGAGCGAGGTGGAGAAGGGTGCGACATTCTTCTTCACGCTCGATTAGCGGCATGGGGTACCTGTTCGCGCCACATCTTCGCGCCGGTCGGTGAGAATGAGATATTTATAGCACTCAGATCTCATATTTCTGCATGAGACGGGAACTCCTCATTTTCGTCATCGCCATTGTTCTCATTGCAGCATCAGGCGCCGTTGCATACATGTTCTTGTACGGAACGGCAAGCGCACGCATTGTTTCGGTCAGCACCGATAAAGACCTCTATCATTCAAAGGATACCATGAAAATAACCGTCTCTTTCGAGTCGAATGGAGAGATCGGGAATGCGACACTCCACTTGCGGGGCATAGAGGACCGCCATGGTGACGCCCATCTTCACAAGTCGATTCCCGTTCACATCTCAAAAGGAATGCATATTGAGGTCTATGACCATACGCTGCCGGCATGTTCTTCCTGCTCGGGGCTCAACGCCGGCAACTACACGATCAATGCAACCCTGGTCCAGGATGGTGTTCAGGTATCCAGCATGACGCATTCCTTCCGGCTGGAACAGTGAGAGATGATGTGAGGAAGTCCCTTTTTTTCTGGTCAGAATCCTTTGTAAAACAGAGAGAGGGAAAAAAATCACGTGAATCTCATCGTAACATGAAGAAAAATGGCAGGGCTATCTTCATAATAACCACTCATGACTGCCCTGCTGTCGTGCATAAAAAAAATGAAAATCATGAAGTGATCTTCATTTGAAAAAAAATGGATTGTCTCCTGCCAGGTCCGTCCCTTACCTGTCAACGACGATCAAATTCTTCCTGATGGTGCTGTTGCTCACGATCTTTCCGGTATCCTTGTCGACCGCAAGGACTGTGAGGGTGACCGAATAGGTGCCGGATTTGCGGTAGATATGCACCGGATTCGGGCTCATTGACTTAAACCCGTCCCCGAACTCGTAGACGAAGTATCTCGGGTCACCGGTGGACTTGTCGGTGAACCGGACCGTCAGCGGGGCGGTACCGGTCATCGGTGATGCGGAAAAGTCTGCGATGAGCGGAACGGGGGTCTCCTTCGTGACCACAATGAAATGAGACTTCGTGAGAGTATCTCTCTCTACTTTCTTCGTATTGGGGTTGACCTTTACGACCGTCAGACTTACGTCGTAAGTTCCGGCTTTCCGGTAAGTGTGCACCGGATTTTTATTCATTGAGCGGAACCCATCGCCGAAATTGTATACATGCCAGGCAGGATCCCCTCCCGAGCGGTCGGTGAACAGCACCGTCAGCGGGGCCTTGCCGGTCACGGGTTCAGCACTGAACTGGGCAAAAAACCTGTCCTTTGCAACGATGTTCACCACCCAGTAGTCCAACCCGCCGTGGTTGCCTGTGACGTCTCCATCTGTCGATGCGGAGTCGCCGATAAGGAAGAACAGGCCTCCTGCAGAAGAATCGGGCCTGATTGTCTGCCCCCGGTCAAGTCCTGACCCTCCGAAGCACCGCTCCCAGAGGATCGTCCCGGTCGTATCGAACTCGACGGCCCAGAAGTCACCGTTTCCGGCATTTCCCCCGACATCTCCATCGGTCGAATAAGAGACGCCGAGCGCCACATAGTTCCCATTATCGGTCATTTCAAGATCATAGGCATGATCGTAATCGGATCCGCCGAAACATTTCTGTGAAAGGATCGCTCCGTCTGGGGAAACCAGCGCCCACCAGTAATCGAACGAACCGTGGTTCCCGGAAACATCCCCGTCATTCGAGTTGGTATATCCCATCACCGCAAAATTTCCGTCAGGAGTGATAAAGATCTCCCGGCCTTCATCGTGGAGGCTCCCCCCGAGGCACTTCTGCCAGACCAGGTTTCCGGTATCATCAAGCCTGAACAACCAGGCGTCGTAGAAGCCATGGTTCCCGGAGACATCGCCGTCGTCGGAGTTCGTGTACCCGATGGCGATATACCCTCCGTCCGGGAGCGGGAGTATGTTGTCCCCGAAGTCATCGCCGGACCCGCCGAGCAGCTGCTCCCAGGTGATGTTCGCCTGCGAATCGGTTTTTACGACCAGGACATCGTAGCCACCATGGTACTCCGGGTCTCCAGGAATGGAGTATGACTGGCCGATCATGATCATCCCTCCGTCGGGGGTTTCTTTGCCGTCCATGGCAAAACTTCCGCTTCTACCCGGGTAACACCCTTTCCAGAGGATGGATCCCTGGTCGTTGATCTTCATGTTCCATATCGCGATGCCGGCGTGGTTGTCAGAGAAATCACCGTCATTCGACCAGGTATAGCCCGATAGAAGCAGGGTACCGTCACTCAGCCGCTCGATACAGGTCACGTGATCGTCATTTGATCCCCCGATGGTCTTTACCCATTCCTTCTGCCCGGCTGCATCGAGTTTCGCAATCCAGACATCTATCATCCCGTACGAGACCGTGATGTCCCCGTCTGCTGAGGCGGTGTCACCCACGGCAATGTAACCTCCGTCGTTCGTGGGCTGAAGAGATTTTGCATACTCTTCCCCGCTTCCTCCGAGAGATCTCTCCCACCCGATCCCAGGAATGGCTGCAAGTGCCGGGACTGCTGCCAGGCAGAACACGAGGAGAAGGGCGGCAATCCCAGCACCAATGGAATCCTTCCTCATCCCGTCACCCCCGTGGTGAGAGTCACGGTATTATTCGCTTGTCCGCCGGCATAGTTCGCCTGCCCGTAGGCGGTCGTCATTAAAGGGTCCTTGGCACTGGATGTGACCTTGTAGGTCGTCGTGATCGTGATGTTGTTCCCGATGGACAGTTTGCCGGTTGCTGGGAGATGTGGTGGGTCCCATATCGCAGTATCCGGGGCAGTGTACTGGGGTGCGTAATTCGCGGAGATGAATGAGAGACCCCCGACCGGCTGGAAATTCAGTTTCGCATACGCTCCCTCAAGGTCCACTGTTCCATCATTCCTGAGGACGAAGGTGAATGTGATATTGTCCCCACGCCTGACCGCAGCCTTGTCTGCAGAGATGGAGACGTTCATTGAAGGACCGCCCTGGACCTGGATCGGGAGGATCCGGTTGCCCTTCACCGCGATATTTCCGGCAGCCCTCCCGGATGCTTCTGCGACTGCAGTATACTGGCCATTCGCGGTATCCGGGAACTTACCTGTCACCAGGTAGGACCGGGTCTCCCCGGAAGAGAGTGTGCCTGCATCCCATCTGACAGAATTGCCGGAGAACGTCCCGGCAGGGTTGCTTGAGACGTACGTCATTGTGTATGGGAGATAGTCAGAAACCACGACCCCGGAAAAATTCCCGGGGCCAGCCGCCCTGACAGTCACGTTGAACGTGACTGCACTTCCCGGGCGGACACTGGCCGGAGCATCAACGGTCACGACAAGCGATGCGTTCACGAGAGGGGCGGTGCTTGCTGTCGCATACCATCCCGGAGGCACAATGAGATCCTGAGCAAGAGCACCAGCAGTGGAACCCGCCTTCTCCCCTACCTCCCACCAGTTCACATGCACGGGTTCACCATGCGGGTTCCACGCGACAAAAGTGGTCTGGTTTTGACGTGAAGTAAAGGCGGCGCAGAGCGGCTGCGTGAGCCCCTTCGAGGCTGCGTCTGAAGAGTATCCGAAGTATGAGTGGTCTGGCGTCCCATACGTATCGATCGCCCAGAACCAGTTCAGGACTTCCGATGGGCTGGTGGAATCATCGATCCGGTCTTTTACGTTATTCCACCATGTCCCGAGGTCATAGGGGTAGTGGCCAGGAGAGGTGTTCCGCGAGGACTGGATGGTGTTCCAGTACCACTGGTATGGAGAGATGGCGATTCCCGTCGCCGAACTGTCCGTGATTCCTACAAGGGCACGCTGCTGGTTGACCACCGCGAGGTATGGCACACCTGAGGGATCGGTCTTGTTGCAGAACCCGCCGTTCGGGGCATGGTCAAGCGCACGCTCCATGAGTTCCATGTAATGCGGGTCCCTCCCGAACGAGAGCGTGTATCCCGCCATGGGGAGCCACATGTTGTACATCGAGGAGGTGGGCGAGATTCCGAACTGCGAGGCGGTCTGGACCACGGACTGGGGTATCTTCGGGGCAAAGGAAGTCGCCTTCGGGTACCCGTCCGGCATCACCGGCCAGGAGGACGTGATTTTCGGGTTCCCCCAGTTGTACCAGCGGTCCCACATCGTCTCGCTCGGGTTGTATTTCCTGGTATCATCGGGAATGCTCACGGATGCGACATAGTCCCCGTTCCTCGACCATTTCGCTGCTGTTGGGTGAGTTATCCCCGATGCATCGGGCACGTAGCTCTGTAACTTGTCAAACCAGTATGCATCCGCGTTGTAGAGGTTGGTCGTGTACAGGTAGATACCGGTGTCGGCGATCTCCGGCCGGTTCGTCACCGTCCCCCACATGACGATCCCTGCCCATGCCTGCATAGACTCACCGAGGGAGTTGTCGTCTTTGCCGTCCTCGAGCAGGGAGCCCACGCCGACTCCGCCGCCCGGCCCGGTCTGCGGGAGCCCCTGGGTCCATGCCTGCCCGGCCCACTGGTCAAAGAAGTTCATCTTCGAGTACTTCAGGTCGGGATGGGAGTAATAGGATGACATCCGGTCCGGGTCGTAGGCGATTGACATCACGAGCTGGTCGATGAACGCGCCATACTGGTCCCTGCCCGCCCAGGCCTGATCGAACCACGCGGCCTGCGCCGCCGCTATGATCAGATACCCGTTCTGGTAGTGGATGTCGTTCCACTCCGTCACCGTGCCGAAACCGTCCTCCCCCCAGGCTCTTGGATATGTGATGTTCTCGGGCATCGGCCAGTAGCCGTAGGCAGGATAGGAATCGTCGGTATCCGGGCCCTGGGCAGGATACATATGGAGGGTCCCAATCCTTGGGTCCGACAGGAAGTAATAAGGGGAGTACTGGTTCCTGGACCCGGCGTTGACCTTATCTGTCCGGAAAGGCGTTTCATTCGTGTAGAGAGCGAAGAAGTCTTTTATCCCTGCGAGGTTGCGTGAGAGCGCGAGTTTTGGGTCGTACGGGCTCTTGAAATACTTCGTATACCATTCGGTCCCGTTCCACTTTGCCGAGGGGTTCCATGGGGTGACGTTGAACTCCGTGATCCCGGATATCTCGGGGTTCGTGGACGCGACGTCGGAGAGGCCCTTCTCGATGGCAAGCTTTGCCGACATGTACCGGACCTTCTTTGCAAGGTTATAAGCAGCGTCCTGGTCGCCCCCGTCGATCATGGTGAAGAGCGGCGGGTCGGCACCGAGGCTCTTCTTGGTGTACCCCTCCTCGTCGTTGTTGACGATGTGCCAGAGCGGGACGCCTTCCATGGTGGCGTTTGTATCCATCACCGGCATGAAGGGGAGCAGGTTGTTGTACACGTAGGTGGTCGAGAATGATGAGACGGCGACCGGCTGAAGCCTCCCCTTTGCAATCCAGTACGGGTAGTGACCGTTGTTTGCGGCAGGCATTGACGATGCCCACTGTCCGGGAGCGGCGGGCCCGAGTGCATCGGCCGCAAGGTCGCCGTCGTACACCGGTCGGTTCCTGCCGTCATTGAATGTTTCATACTGGTGCCGCTGAAGAAGCATCACGGTCTTGTCCCCTGCCCCGCTCCCTGTCGGCCCATGGTCCGCAGTCGTTGCGGTATAGGTCGTATGGAGGAGCCCGGTCGTCCTATCAACGAGGTAAGTGACTTCCGTATCCGTGACATAGTTGAATGCATACGGAGCGATAGCTACCGCCCATGCCGAGGACTCGGAGAGGGCCTGTTCACGGGTGGGCACGTATGCGTCGGGATTCGCTGATCCCCTCGGATATGCGACCACCGGGAGGCCGGCGATCACGAAGTGGCGGGTCTCCCCGGGCGCAACCGGGGTAAGCCAGACCCCCTGGTCGGGGTACTCGGTCACGTTGAACGCCGCAGTCTCGTAGAAGACCGCAAAGTAGTTCCAGTTCGTGGTCGTTTTATCCAGCACCCCGCCAAGGAACGACTTATCCTGGTTCGTCCCGACCAGGAAGCACCCAAGTCCGGGAATCCCGGTGTCAACCGGCGAGATGTTCACGTGTCCACGCTCAAGGTTCAGCGTATTGAAGGGGTTGCCGGTATAGAACTGGAACGCCATCGACTCGCCGGCAGGGACGTCCTTCCAGGTGAACCACGCAAAAGGCGAGCCCTTCGCCAGCGTCAGCGTGAGCTGCTCCGTCGAATTTTTGCGGCCCAGGAGAAAATCGATATCCCAGTCGCCCATCCTGTCTGCGACCAGGTTATCGGGAAACGCATCCCCCCATCCAGGCTCTGTCGCGTTCAGGTCATCAGCCGGAAACACCCGGAGGCCGGAGATCCACTGCCCCTTCTGGCTGATCTCCCGTGTCTTTCCGTCAGGAGAGAACGTCGTTGATCCCGCCGTGCAGGTGTTCGGCCCGTATTCCGCACCGTCAGCGGCGGCAGGGATTGGCATCGAGAAGACAAGTCCCCTCACCCGACCCTGCCCGTCAACGTTTGCGTACCGGTTCCTGAACGTGAGCGAGAGCGGGTCTGCGTACAGTGTCGACTGTACGAATGGGGTCGAGACTTTGACAAACGGCTCTGTCGCTGACTTGAAGTAGGCTCCCGTGTAGTTCAGGGTGTTGTTCGGCCAGATAGTATATCCAGCCCACGAGTGGAGACCGTACACGAGCTGCCCGTTCCTCATATTGTCTGAGACCGGGGCGTATTCGGCATAGATTGGAGTCGGGTTCAGGCACCAGTTGCATTCAAAGAGATCGCTCCCCCGCCACCGGCAATTGTCAGCCCGCTCGGTCTGAACATACGCGTTCCCTAGCTTTATCGGGGTTGCGATAACGAGAGCTGAGAAGGTGAAACTGAGGATGAAGATGAGAGAGAGTATTCTAAAGAGAATTACTCTTGGCATGGTAACGGAGGATTCAGGGGGGATGGTATTTATAAGTTGGTAACCCGGGGAGAGGGAACACGCACGCGAGGCATACTCTTTCCCTTCCTCTCTCCCTCCATTATCACCTTCCAACGTATATGCCGCCTCAATCCATTTCGCAAACCCCAAGACACCGTGCTATCCATACATACATCATATATGCGCACCGCCCATCCTCTCCTTCTTTTTGCCATCCTGCTCATCTTCCTGCTTGGAGCAGGCTGCCTGCATGAGCATACGAAGGCGGCCGCGGAAAAAGAGGTCATGCTCGCGATCCTTGGGAATGCCTCCGGCGCCATCCAGTATGTCCTTGGCGAACTCGATACTACTGCCTCGATGACAGCTGCGTCTCTCGAAAAGACCGGGCTAGCCGGGGCTGATGCGGAGGCGGTGCTCGAGGAGGGAATCGCATCCCACCCCCTCGTCCTCACCATGATCACCTACGATGTGAATGGCACAGTCGTTGCCGCGGAGCCGGAGAGCGTGAAGGTGCTCGTCGGGCAGAACCTCTCTGGCCAGGAGGTTGTGCAGCGGGCGCTCGCGGAGAAGGTCCCTTTGATGAGCGCCATGTTCCCGCTTGCCGAGGGCGGGGACGGAGTGGTAATCGAGCACCCGGTCCGATCGTCTGACGGGGAGTTCCTCGGGGTGCTGAGCACGATGTTCATGCCCTACGATCTGATCAGGCCGTTCGCGGATGATGAATCGAACGGGACTCCCTACACATTCATGGTGATCGAGACCGGGGGCCATATCCTCTACGACCCGGACCCGGACGAAGTGGGGAAGGAGACCTTTGGGGATGCTCTCTATGCACAGTTCCCGGAGATCGACCGGGTCGCACGCCGTGCCGCCGCAAACCGCTCAGGGTACGACACCTACATCTTCTACGGCACAGGGACAGATAAGGTCGTCCGGAAAGAGACCTTCTGGTCGACTGTCGGTCTCCACGGGACGGAGTGGAGGGTAATGGTGATTGGGGAGTCGTAATCTTCGCTTGCGCCCTTTCCTGTCATGCGATGGCACAACTCTTTTCCCCCTCTGCACAAACCGGTAGTCAATGATTCGCAGGTATCTTTTCCTCATTTCGGCGATCCTTATCGTAACAATCCTCGCTGCAGGGTGCATTGAGGGAATGGGATCAAAAGATGGGGCTCCGGTCGGAACACCGGGCCCTGCAGCTGTCACGACCACCGTCACATCGTATGCACCTCCCGGGAAGATTACCACCACCCCGGAACTCGTCGCATTTGTCACCCACGCTGCGGCGTTCGCACGGGAAAACGGAAGAGATGCAGCGATTGCCGCGTTCAACGACCCAAACGGACCGTTCGTCATAGGCACGATCCAGGTGTTTGCCCTTGATTACGACGGAACCCTCCTCGCGGATGCAGGAGAGTCCGAAAGAGTCGGGACAAACATCATGGACATGACCGACTCATTCGGGATCCCGTTCGTGCGAAAACTCGCAGAGACTGCAGGGCTCGGGAGGGGATACGTGAGTTACCGCTACCTGAACCCGGCAAAAAATAACACGAATGAACCGCGGATCGCCGTGGTCGAAGACGTGGACGGTACCTATTACGTGGGCGCGGCGATGTTTGCCTCCGAAGGAGAGGTCTTTCCCTCGTTGAAGTTGAACATGTCGGCAGCGCACCCGGATGTCGATGACCTCGTCGCCTATGTGAAGAGCGCCGTTCTCTACGCAAAGGAGCACGGGAGGGAGAAGGCCCTTTGGGCATTCAACGACCCTGATGGGGAATTTGTCCGGGGCGAACTTGTCATGATGGCATTCGACTTCCAGGGTATGAATCTCGCAGCCCCGCCATATTCTCCCGAGCTTGTGAACTACCGAATCAACCTGATCAACTACCAGGACCCCGACGGCGTAGAGACCATCCGCGGGCTCCGCGACATCGCGAAGGGAGGTGGGGGCTTCTTCTACACTGTCGCTCGGGTGAACGCGGACGACAGGAGCATCTACATCCCGAAGATCGACTATGCCGAGCCCGTCGACAACGACTGGTGGATCTTCTCAGGGGTCATCGCGCCGGAGTATGCAAGTGCCGCCACAGGCAACCTGACCGGCGTCCAGATCCGGTATTTCACGCGCGATGATCTTTATAACCGCGTGAACGAGGCGGTCGCCTTCGCGAAGGAGAATGGAAAACAGAAGACCCTCGCCGAGATCAACAACCCTCAGGGGAGGTTTGTCACCGGCGACCTTTTCGTGTGGGCATCATCGCGGGACGGTGTCCTGCTCGCGGACCCCTTCTGGAAGTCAGGGGTCGGGCAGAACCATTGGGAGTATGCTGACCGGCACGGAATGAAGGTGACTCAGGTCGGGATCCAGGCAATGGAGAATGGCACAGGGTTCTCGCACGCGCTCTTTCCGAACACTGCATTGAACGGGACTGAAAATGTGCACAAGCTTATTTATATGAAGGCCGTGGACGACACCTGGTGGATCGGGGGTGGGATATACGGCATAAGGGTGGACTGAAAGGACCCCACTTCAGCCCCGGGAAAGTGCCTGCCACTTTTTCCCGTTCTTTTTGAGTGCACTGGGAAAAGGGCAATTCTCTCCGGCATCCGGCGATTCCTGCAATCTCACTTGTGATCGATGCATTAACATTTCCCACCACTGTTCTATTCGTCTGCGAGAGACCTTTGAACGACATTTGAGACCGTGAGCACCTCTCTTCCTCCACCCCGATTTTCTGACAGTGCGACAGGGGACATCGGGCGTGCACCCGATATCCTGAAAGAAGGAATCCCCGGGAACTTATCTCGCGATGCATCTTTATCTCCTTCCCGGCACCAGTATTGCCAGTATGAAAATTCCATTGGTCCTCCTCCTCGTAGTCCTCGCAATAGTTGCCTGCGGGTGTACCGATCAGGCGCCTGATGAATCCCCCACCCCCGGTACAGGGACATTCCAGGCATACACCGAAAATGCCTCCATTCCCCATATCACCGGCACATGGGCCGGGACGGGTATTGGCCACATCCAGAACGAGGGGTTCCATCAACCAAAAGAGGTAGTATTCCGTATCACTGATCAGAATGGCTATGCATTTACCGGCAAGAAGGAGTACACGCGGCCGGATGGAAATTCCCATTCCGAGTCCTTCTCAGGGGTATTTTCTCCCGCTGGGGATATCCTGATCTGTGACAGCGGCTCTGGCTACACGATTGGATCATTCACGGGACCGGATCGAATGGAATTGCGGGATGCTGAAGACGGGGAAGAGGCTCGAGCCTATTTCCTTCAACTTATCAGGAAAAAGACCTGATCGATCCCCTCCTTTTTTTCGGATCGCTTCCTTCATGAGGGAGAAAGTTCCCCGCACCCTTCTTGGCGCAATCTTCCTCCCCAGCTTTTCCATTCTTACTCGTCACGGTCTTTGCACCAGGGCTCTTATCCTCCGGAATTCCGCTCTCCCACCCCCATAAATAGCCTCGTGCCTGATCTCTCAAGAGAGATGGCAGGATCATTGGAACTCGAACCTACCGCCGCGCTTGTCATGGCATGGGCAGAGGACCTGGAACCGTGAGGAGAGCGCGGCGCTTTTCTTTTTCCGGCTCGATCTCTTGCCAGGCAGGCGGGTGTAACCTGACTGCGAATCTGTCAGCATGCGATAAAAGAGATGGAACTTCTCCTGACCGGAATAAACCAGTATTTCCCTGGCGTGGATCACAGATGGATCCGGGTTCCGACCAGGGGACTGTAGGCGAAGGTTGCCATCTATCCACCTGTCGTTCACTCCAAACTCCACTTATGTATCAATTCCCTCGAGATAGTATCCTGCCCTGATGTCCCGGAATAATACGCGAATCTCCGCGCTTCCGCTTCACGCATAACTAATAAACCTGCGGTCCAAAAGAGTGTAATGCCACCAAAGGCGGGTGAAACCGGTTTACCGGGGCAGGGAGGCAACACGTGAAGCTGGATTTCAAAGAGACCTGTGTCGAGGTCCTCAAGGCAATCTCCCCGATAGTGCTCGTGATCCTCCTGGTGGAAATCACATTTATCGGTATATCTCTCGAGTCACTTGCCAGGTTTCTTGTCGGGACGCTCATGGTGGCACTCGGTTTCGTCTTCTTTTTATCCGGCGTGAAGATTGGCCTCCTCCCCATGGGCGAGGCGATCGGGTCCGAACTCCCGAAAAGTGCTTCCCTCCTGCTGATCATCGGCATTGCATTTGTCTTTGGGTTCTTTGCAACTGTTGCGGAACCGGATGTGCAGGTGCTGAGTTGCATGATCGACATCGCATCAAACGGTGAGATTGGGCGCAGCATGCTGCTTGGGATCATCGGGATCGGGGTGGGATTCTTTGTCGCAATGGCGATGATCAGGATCGTCCTCGGCGTCCCCATCGCCTACCTCCTTGCAGCTGGGTACATCGCGGTGATCATGCTTGCAATATGGATTCCCCCCAAGTACCTGGCGATATCCTTTGACGCAGGGGGTGTCACGACCGGGCCACTCACGGTCCCGTTCATACTTGCCCTCGGGCTCGGCGTCAGCTCGGTGCTGGGCGGCCGCTCGAGACTCTCTGACGGGTTCGGACTGATTGGACTTGCCTCTATCGGGCCGATCCTTGGTGTGATGGTGATGGGAGTGGTTGTCGCATGATTGGTGCCGATGTGCTCCACGGACTCGACCGCCTTGTCGTGGACGTCTCGCTCGCTCTCATCCCGCTTGTGATCTTCTTCCTCGCGTTCCAGTTCCTCTATCTGAAACTGCCCGGAAGTTATGTCATTAACCTCCTGAAGGGCGTGGTCTTCACGTTCGTAGGGATGGTCCTCTTCCTCCAGGGGGTCCATATCGCATTCCTCCCGGCAGGGCAGGAAATTGGGGCATACTTCGGGGGCCTCGAGCAAAGGTGGGTCATCATCCCGTTCGGCTTCCTTGTCGGCTTCCTTGCAACCTTTGCAGAGCCTGCAGTCAGGATCCTCTGCCACCAGGTGGAGGAGGCCTCGTCGGGGTTCATACGTGAATCGCTCCTCCTCCTCGTGCTCTCTCTCGGGGTCGCAGGATTCGTCGGGCTTGGGATGGCCAGGCTCGTGTATGACATCCCGTTCCTCCCTGTGATGATCGCGGGTTACATATGCGCCCTCGTCCTTCTCCCGTTTGCAGACAGGGATTTCATCGCCATCGCGTTCGATTCGGGGGGCGTCGCGACGGGGCCGATGGCGGTAACGTTCCTGATGGCCCTTTCTGTCGGGGCATCAGCAGTCATCGAGGGGCGAAATCCCGTCACCGACGGGTTCGGGCTGATTGCATTTATTGCACTGGCGCCGATCCTCGCGGTGCTCCTGGTCAGTATCATATTCCGTCGAAAAAGGGTGAGAGATAATGCTGTGTGAAGGGTGTAAAGAACTGATTGTGACGATTGTGAGCAAGGGGTGGGCCGAGCAGGTGATCCAGGCATCCAGGGATGCGGGTGCGGAAGGGGGGACGATCCTCATGGGCAGAGGTACCGGGATCCACGAGACCCAGAGCCTGTTAGGCATCCCGATCGAGCCTGAGAAGGAGATCGTATTCACGGTGGTCGATCCCGAACAGACCGAGCAGGTTCTCGAAGCTATCAGCAGGGGTGCCGGACTCGAGACTCCGGGGAGAGGGATTGCCTTTGTTATCCCCCTCCAGCGTGTTGCGGGCCGCGTACATAAATCCTGCAGGATCGGCGTGCAGGGGGATCACAAGGAATGAAAGGGCCATGCTGATGAGTGCGGGAAGGCTGCCCTGATACCCCGGCACAAGAAAGAAAGGAGCATCCCTGGATGTTTCCTGGCAGGAGGCTCTCCCGCAAGAAAACGAAGAGATCAGGTCTTTCTGGAGAGAGAGAAGCCACTCGCGACTCTCGCGGGAGGTCCGGGAGAAGCCCCGATCCACCAGGATTGTGAAGCAGCAGAAGTGCAATCACTAAAAGAAACATATAATCGATTATTTTATCGAATATCTCCCGGCATTGCAACCTTTTTCCTACCTGTCCGTGCGAGGACCAATCCGACTGCAACAGGGATCAGGAATGTCAGTGCATAGTAGAGGTAAACGTCCACCTCGTAATATGTCGCCTGGAAGAGCATGACAATGAACATATAGTCGAGGACGACTGCAATCAGAGTCCACGCAAGCCCGATGCCGATATAATACCGAAAATGAAGACCCCTGTCTTTGAACCACCACCATGTGATTCCAATCGTGACAGGGGTGAATAAGCCAATCATGACCCATCCCATGATACCCGCAAATGGGGTGAAGAACAGCACCAGTGATGCAAGGTACCCGATCAGCCAGAAGAATGTTCCAAGCCCCGCGGTATCTTTGATCCACTCCTTCATACCTGTTCACTACGCATCCTCGCCTGTTATTGCTTCCGTGAACCGTCTCCATGAACTGGTAGTTGCCCGATCTGGAATCGGATCTTCATTTTGGGATGATCGTTGAGGCGGCCATGGGTGCACCAGCCCCACAACCTTCACCGCGCTTATCTCCCCTGTTGGTGTGGACATCCGGATATTCCCGATCCAATGCCGGAATATTCCCCGCTGCATTTCGTAACCAGGAGAGTTCGTTCTGAAAGGCGCAGGAGGTTATCGTGTGCAATTTTTTGAAAGGGAAGACCCGGGAACTCCGGCATCTATGAGGCAGTCCATGGTTCCGCTCTCGATTCAGGGTCGATATGTTGATCCCAGCTCAACGTGCCCTGCTGTACTGTCGCTGAAGACCCGGCATGGATCCAGGAGCCTTTTTTTGAAGCGCGACATAGGTAAACCAGCCTAGTTCTTCTCTGCCCTCCCCAGGGCTGAGCATGACTATCCATACCTCCAGGCGATTCCAGTTACGCACATGATCAAGCTGTTCAGGGAAAAGAGATGGACTCCCGAAGGCCAGGACCAGGGCAGGGCAAAAGGCCTGGTTCATGGAGGAACCCATGTAAAGGGTATCGCTATGAGCGTCGAGCGTCCAAGAGATCCGGTCCGGTGCTTCCCGTATTGCATCATTGGCGGATGGTGAGCCGCTATCTGAAACACCCGGTTGGGATCAGGAGAAGACAACCAGGTGAGAGGAGAGGATTTGGGGGGGAAAGGGTCACAATGACTTTACTGCGAGGGCAATATCCTCTTTCTTGATTGTCTTTCGTCCCGCATGCACTGCGAACTTGTTTGCCTCTTTGACGAGGTCCGCTATGTAGTCTTCTGCCTTTGCCACGAGCGCAGCCGCGCCGTCACTGCCGACACGCTCCGCTCCACTCTGCTTGGCAATCCTTACAACTGCCGCAATAGGTAAATCTGCCACCTTGATTCCCTCAATCCAATAGAGGTTTATATAGTATTTATAAATTATCCCGGGAGTATCTCCTGGACTGCAATAACCCGCAGGACGACCTATTCATCCGGGATCAAAAAGCGACCCTAAGAGCGTTCTGCTACGTCCGCCCCCGTATCTCCCGGTGTCAAATGACCACGGAGAGGGAGGATATGCCGTCGAAATGGAGCCTTACAGATAAAAATGGAGAGAATTATCAGGCGTTTTTCATCTTGGCCTTTCCCACAAACCCATCCTTGCCAAGATAATAGAAATAGCCCTTCTCTTTTGCGATCTTTTCAGTACCGACCTTCTTTTTCTTCCCGGTCTTATTGTTCTTCATCGGTGCTGCCCATACGTAGCCATCCTTCCCAAGGTAATAGAGGTAGCCGGCTTCACGCTTGATCTTCTCTTTTCCAATTTTTGTACCCATACATCAAGTTTTCTATATTGATGTTTATAAGCGTTTCGGGTCTTTGGCCTTATTCTCCTCCTTGTTCCTTCACATCACCATGCGTGTTACACGATCTTTCCTCCCATGGGGATCTCGTGGAGGTCCGAAAAAATCACTTCTTCCCTTCCCTTACGCGGCAGGGCACATCCGTATAACGAAGCATGGGAAAAATGAACCTCTGTCTACAGCCATCTCTGTCGTTCCCCAGTAGAGAAGCCTTATCGTTTCCTGATACTCCCCTCAACCAGTGTCAGGGCCTTTGCCCTGTAGTGATCCGATATTTCCAAATCCTCAGGTGCAGAATGCTCACGTATGCCTGCACCGCTCATCGGACGTAAATTCGGTATCGGGACCATTCTTCCACTGGCTCCCGAAAAAACACGAGGGATCAAGATTCTAGGGATATCCGGCTCCAGCCGCCAGCAGGCCGGCATGTCGAAGTCAGAACGGCTCCTCCAGACTGCATTGGAACAATATGCATCTTATGGATGTGCAACCAGGTTCCTGCGCCTGAAGGATCTGAAGATCTATGACTGCGAAGGGAATTACTCCGAGAATCCTGCGTATTGCACTTACCCCTGCCAGAGCACTCTCAAGTATGCTGATGACGAGATGCAGACGGTGTATGATGCAGTCCTTGATACGGATATCCTCATCCTTGCGACCCCCATCAGGTGGAACAATCACAGTGCACTGGTCCAGAAATTTGTCGAACGGATGAACTGCATCGAGAACCAGTACTCCTGGTTCGGTAAAAGGATGATACAGAAGAAAGTGGCGGGCCTGATTATCATAGGGCATGTCGATGGGATCCAGCATGTTGCGGGAAATCTTCTGAACTTCTTTGCCTGGTTAGGATTCCATATCCCCGATGTATCCATTGCTTCGTGGGTGGGCGAGAATGACGAGGATACCACAAGGGACTGGGAACAGATCCAGCAGAACAAGTACACGCAGGAAGACCTGCAGAATCTCATCCACAGTTCCCTTCACCTTGCATACCGGTTGCAGGCAGGCCCAGTCTAAAAAAATATGAAAACACTCATGATGCGCCTCTCAAAAGGCCCAACGCTTGAAAATGCGGAAGGCATTTTCATAGGAAATTACCATGAAACTCTGCGATCACTATCCCCGGATTTCCTGCTCAGAACCCCTTGCACAATAGTAGGCTTTCACAAGCCCTATCATGCCCGTCACTGGACACGTCGGGCATATACAGCCTTTCATTACAGCAGGGCAGACGCTTTTTCCATTGAGACAGTAGAGTAGCTCATCTTTCTCTTTCATGCACGTAGAGTAGGTTGGACACTCCCCGCAAATACACATTGCCCGGGTCTCTATCATTGCCTGCTTTTTCTCTCCGGCTGACATCTTCTCCAGCTTTTCTGCCATTTCCGTGAACTTGTCCATGTATTTCCCTCTCCAGGGCCCTGAATATGAAAGACTTCTCGATTTCCTGTGAAAAATGTAACGGTAAGATCCTGAATGCCCGTTCAATCCTGCTCTGTGCGTGCCCTGGAAGAGATGCATTCAAAGAAATATGAGTCATCTGGGGTGATGATTGACCGTGAAGTCCCCCTTTTTGGGAATTGAATTATTACAGAACCGCTGCCTCACTCCTTGACGGCAACCTGATATCTCCTCAGGGAGAATATGTCCCATTCTCCCTCCTTCGATGAAGAAGAGAGAAAATGGACAATGGATCCTGCAATAATCGGGATGGGATATCTTCATTCAGGAACCAATTAGATTCCAGGAACCGATAAGCCACCCGCTGTGCGATGATATATCTGGGCTCAGCGGGAATCGAATATCCCGATCTTCATCAAAACCCCTCCTCATTCGTCAGCGGGAATACATCATTGAACCCCTTTTTTCATGAAAGCAGGAATGATGCGTCCTGCAACCTCCATAATTCCTGAATTCATCGATGACTTCGCATATTCCTCCTTATTTCTTCTTTTATCAGGCGAGACATCTCTTTTCCTGAATCATCATTCCGTGGATTGGCTCGCCCCCTGTTCTGCATTTTCATGGGCTATCCAGAAACGGTCTGAAAAGCGGAAATTTTCTCTTGTTTTACTTTCCGGCTCCTTGTCCGGTTTCTTCACACTGTGAAACCCTTTCCCCTGGCATCCTCAAGGGAATGAGATGATATCGTCCCCTGGAGCAAGGGTTCATATTCAACCTGCCGCAATGGAGAAGATCGAGCGATCACTATATGGTCCGACAATTTCCCCGCCCTCGAATCGTCGTCAGCAGGTGTATCGAGTTTGACCCCTGCCGCTATGACGGCTCAAAAATTTCCTCCCCTGCCGTTGAACGCCTGAAGAGGTTTGCCGAATGTATCCCGGTATGCCCCGAGGTCGAGATTGGCCTTGGCATCCCAAGGGCAACAGTGAGAATTGTGAGGATAGACGGTATCGACCACCTCGTCCAGCCTGCCACCGGCCGGGACGTGACCGGGGAGATGACTGCTTTTACGGCCCGGTTCCTCGATGGCCTCCCTGCTGTTGACGGGTTCATACTGAAGGGGGGATCACCGACTTCCGGGACGAGCAACGTCCGGGTCTATCCAACCGCAGGAAAGAGTATGGCAATCGACAGGTCCCCTGGGTTTTTTGCGCGGGAGGTGCTGAAGCGATATGGAGATCTTCCCATCGAAGATGAACTGCGCCTGAATCATCCCCGGATCCGCGATCATTTCTTCTCTGGGATCTTTACCCTTGCCGCATTCCGCGATGCAGAAGCGACCGGTGACAGAGAAGCGCTGGTCACATTCCATGCAGAGAATAAACTCCTGCTGATGGCCTCCCACCAACAACTCATGCGCGAGATGGGCCGGTTCGTTGCACACAGGAGGGGAAAAGACCCGGAAGAAATCTGGGGCCAGTACCGCCGCATGCTCTGTGAAGCGCTCGCCCGGGTTCCGCGCTACACAAACCATATCAACGTCCTCCATCATGCACTGGGGCATTTCAGGAACCGGGTTACCAGGGAGGAGAGAGAATACTGCCTCCAGCTGATTGGCCGGTACCGGGACGGCCATGCCACACTCTCCGAGCCCCGCGACCTGCTCCGGTCCTGGGTGATCCGTTTCCAGGACGAAAGCCTCATGGACCAGACCTTCTTTGCCCCATACCCAATCGAGCTTGCTGACCTCCCCGAAGAGATCACTGAGCGCGGGAGAGATGTATGGAAGAGCAGGAAAGGTCCCGACACGACAGACGATCCCGGCACTCCCAGGAGAGACTGACTTCTGTGACTTCCAAAAAAAGGGAGGATATTTCCAGAGTGGACGACGTGACGCTCGTCTATCCCCACCAGCTCTTCCCGGAGAGCCCGGCACTCTCAAAAGCCCGGCCGGTCGTACTTGTGGAAGATCCGTGGTTCTTCCGAAGACACCGGTTCCATGCCCAGAAACTCATGTTTCACCGTGCGTCAATGCAGGCCTATCGCGATTACCTTGAAAGGGAGGGATATGCAGTATCCTATATCGAATCTGCAGAGATTCCTACGAGTGCAGACATCTTCGTGCGCCTCTCGAAAAACGGGACAAAAGATGTTCACCTCTGCGACCCCATCGAACACGGCCTTTCAAGAGAGGTGTATATCGCCTGCTCGAAGCATGGGATACATGCAGTCACCTGCGAAAGCCCGATGTTTCTCTGCGAGAGGGAATATATACTCAAGTTCTATGAGGATGGCAGAAGGTTCCACCTGACCGATTTCTACATCGCGCAGAGAAAGCGCCTCAACATACTGCTCGATGAGGAGGGAAAACCGGTAGGCAAGCGCTGGACATACGATACGCTCAACAGGGAGCCCTTGCCGGGCGATATTCCAATACCGCAGGTATGGCGGCCTGAATGGAACGAATACGTGAAAAATGCAGCGGCGTACGTGAGAGAACAATTTCCGGGTGCCCCCGGAGATCCGGGCAACTTTTCCTGGCCGGTCACGTTCGACGATGCACACCGCTGGTTTTTGGATTTTCTCACACACCGCCTGGCCCTGTTCGGGAGGTACGAGGATGCCATCCATCGCACTGAGACATTCCTCTTCCACTCTCTGCTCAGTCCTCTCCTCAACTGCGGGTTGCTCATCCCCGGCGAGGTAGTGCACTCCACGCTTGGGTATGCCGATGCGCATGAGATCCCGATTGAGTCCGTCGAGGGGTTCATCCGCCAGCTGATCGGCTGGAGGGAGTTTGTCAGGGCAGTCTACCTGATTGCTGGGGAGCGCGAGCAGTCTTCAAACGTGCTCCGGCATTCCCACGCGATCCCTCCCTGCTTCTGGACTGCCAGAACGGGGATCGAGCCCGTGGATGCCATCATCCGGAGGGTGATCGATCATGCCTACTGTCACCATATCGAACGCCTGATGGTGCTCGGCAACATCATGCTCCTCGCTGAATTTCATCCCGACCAGGTCTATGCCTGGTTCTCAGAGTTGTTCATTGATGCCTATGACTGGGTGATGGTCCCAAATGTCTATGGCATGAGCCAGTTTGCGGATGGAGGGGTGATGAGTTCCAAGCCCTATGTATCCGGGTCGCGGTACATCCTCCGGATGAGTAACTTTGAGAGAGGTCCCTGGTGCGATCTCTGGGACGCGCTTTACTGGCGGTTCCTGTATGTCCATCGGGACGTATTCGCACACAATCCACGGATGGCCCCTTTTATTGCGTATATCACTCGGATGCCCGAAGAGAGACGATCAGTCCTGATCGACAGAGCCGAACAGTACCTCGCCTCCATCGGCGCGTGTGCGGGAGTCCCTCACCCCTCCCCCCACACGAAAAGCCCCCGGAGAGACCAGTAAACCAGGTATCAGGAACCCTGATCCCGACTTCCATCCCTCTCATGGAGAGGGGGTCAGTTCCCCACCCTCACTCCTGTTCACTTCCTCTTCGATGACCCCGTCCTTCATGGAGATGATGCGGTCGAAATATTTCTTGTGCCATTCCTCATGGGAGACCATGACGATTGTCTGGTGGAGGTCCCTGTTCAGTCTCTGGAAGAGATCGAGGATGATCTTCGAGTTCTGCGAGTCCAGGTTCGCGCAGGGCTCGTCTGCGAGCAGGAGAGTGGGCCTGTTCACCAGCGCACGTGCGATGGCGACGCGCTGCTGTTCGCCTCCGGACATCTCCCCCGGGAGGTGGTGGATGCGGTTGCCGAGCCCGAAGAGGGTGAGGATCTCGCTGCAGGCGAGCGTGCACTCCTGGGCGGTCATTCCTCTTGCCATGGACGGGAGATAGACGTTCTCCTTCGCGGTCAGCTCGGGGACAAGGGCATAGTCCTGGAATACGTACCCCAGGCGGCGCAACCGGAACTGGGTCCGGGCACGCTCGTCGAGGGTGCCGGCATCGACCCCGTCGATGAGGATGGTCCCGCTGGTGGGACGGTCGAGGAGCCCGAACATGTGGAGGAGGGTCGACTTCCCGCTTCCGCTCGGGCCCATGATCCCCACGAAGTCACCTTTCTGGATCTTCACCGATACACCGTTCAGAGCCCTGACCTTGACGGCCCCCATGCCGTATATCCTTGTGAGATCGCGTCCGATGATCATGTCAGCCCCGTATTGCAGAGAGTATGTCTTCCCTCGTGGTGATCCACGCAGGGACGTACCCTGCGATCAACGAGACGATAAAGAGGCTCATCGTGGACCGGACGATCAACGGAAGGTCCACCACGGGGGCAACCGGGCCCCCGGGGAACACAATGGGATTTGCCGCGAGCAGCTGGAGGATGAGCAGGAGGAAGATACCCCCCATGAGCGTCCCGATTGCAAAGATGAAGAGCGCCTGGAAGAGGTATGACTTGATGATGATGGAGCGGTCGATCCCGATCGCTTTCAGGATGCCGATCTGCTTGCGCCGGTACACCGTGTTGATGAAAATCACGATGAATATGACGACGATTGCAATCACCAGGCTGACCGCGGTGCCGATGAAGTTGATGATGTTGAAACTGCCGATGATCTGGTTCAAGAAATTTGCAGACTTCTCCTGCCATGTCCATATCTTCTCCTGGACGCCGAAGGAGAGGAGGGTGTTTCGCATCTCGTTCTCTTTTCCGGTCTCTATCGTCCGTACAAGGACCTGGTTTGCCATATCTTCAAGCCCGAACACGTCCTCGTATTCCTTTTTCGTGATGAATGCATTCGAATCGACACTGAAGGAGTTTGAGGTCACTATCCCCTTGACCCGATACTGCCGGGTCACGCCATTATTGAAGCTGATTTCCACCACCCTGCCCACACTCACGCCGCCAAGGGAGGGGACCACGTCGAGTTTCTCGTCCTCGTTGCCCGCGAGACGAGAACCCAGCACGACCTGGCCCGTATCCCCGTCAGCAAGGTACGAGCCGCTGGAGACTTTCGTTGCGATCCTGAGCACTGCCTGTTCGTCACGCGGGTTTATCGCATAGAGGACAGGGGTGACCACGTTTCCCTTGTATGAAATTGTGGCACTGGTCAGGTACCGTGGAGAGACTCCCGTAATACCGGGTATCCGTTCGAGCTTCCTTTGAAGTTCGCTCACCTGGCTGATGTACACCTGGTTTTTCTTTGGTTCGATCACCAGGTTCCCATAGCTGTAGTCGATACTCTGCTGGTTGAAGAGCACTGCGACGCCGGTGATGATCGAGGGGAGGAAGATCAGGTTCACAAAGACCATCCCGATGATGAGGATCGTCAGGGAGAGTGTCCCTTTGTTCCCCCGGAGAATCGACCGCTTCGCGAGGAAGAAGGCGACTTTTGACTCTTCAAACATTGCCGGTTCCCGGTCTGCGGCGGAAGAGATACCAATACGCTCCCGCTCCCACAATCAGCAGAACGACGATTGCGCCGATCAGCATGGGGAGGTTGTCAGTATCTTGAATGTTCAGGTGGAGATCCTGCTGGATCTGGTCTCTTCCATAATCATCCTCGTAACTGATCGTCAGCGTGAAGGGGATATCCCCTGCCCGGTCTGCCTGGAGGTTGAAGGGGGCCGGCGCATCGTTTCCCGGCTCTATCTTTCCAACGAACGCCTCTCTCGTTCCGCTGAGCGGGATATCTACCCTGGCATCGACAGACTTGGCATCGTCCGTGCCGGTGTTCTCGATCCTGATGATCAGGACAAACTGGTCTCCCTTCTTGATCCTGGCCGGGTCCGTCGTGACCTGCGAAATGTCAAGCCGGGCCTTTCCCCTGACGTTGATGCCAAGCGTCTCTCCCTGCCGCTGGTTCGATCCATCCGGTTCCTGGAACTCAAGGATCAGGTTTACCGGGCGAATGCCAAGCGGGGATTTTTTATCGGTGGAGAATTCCATCACGACAGTACTTTTCTCATCCGGGCCGAGTTTTGCGATATGGATGGTACTTGGGGTCTTTGCGGTAATCGAGGAGGTCGACGAGTTCACGGTGAGCCTGATATTGCTCGCCGCTACCTGCCCCGTATTCTCGAGCACCACCGTTGCAGAGAAGTCTTCGCCTGGGACCACGCTCGCCGGCAGCTGCTTCGCGATGCTGATCCGTGGCCTCTGCTGAATCAGCACCTCGCTGTTTACATTTACCGGGATGGGAAATTTCAGGCTCTTTGCATCAGAGACCCGGATCCAGACCTCGGGGAAGAATACCCCGGTCTCCTTTGGTGCCCTGATGAGAAACGAGATAGGGATCGACTGGCCGGGCCCAAGTTCGCCGACACGGGTGTAGCCCCCGCTGATCACCTCGATTCCCTTTCCCACCATCGTGATGCTGTCAATTGGGGCATTAATGGCGACATTGGTGGTCGTTGCGGTGGTGTCGGAACTGTATGATTTGGTCAGCGTTGCCTGGTCCGCGGTATTCTTTACCGTCACCGTGACGATCCCCTCCTCCCCGGGAATCAGGACTGACGGGGAGACCTGGTAATCGGTGATGATCACGGTTGGGACACTCGCGGCTGCCGGAACTGCGATGCAGAAGAGCAGGAATAAAAGAGTCGCGACCAGCCCGCTATTCGACTCTGAAGGCCACATAGGTAAAGGGTATCCCACCGAGATGATAAATATAGAGACAAAGGCATGCGATAGTCCTGCAGGTGGCCAGGAGGTTTACCTACAGAGTTTTCCGCACAGGACACATGCTCCGGTTAGAGAATGAGGCCTGACGTGAACGTTGCGGTATTGTAAGGGAACCTTCCGGGTCAGGGCACCCTTATTTCCCCATAAGCCCTGATATGAGTAGCATGACTGTTACCATTCCCTACACGGTCATTCGCAAGGCCGGGGACGTCGAGTTCCGGAAATACCCGGCGATACTCCTTGCATCGGTCAGCGGGGGGGCTGAAGACGAGAGGTTCTCACTTCTCTTCCACTACATCGCCGGACAGAACCGGACCCGAACAGAGATCCCCATGACAGCGCCAGTCATTACCGGGGAGAAGATCCCCATGACATCTCCTGTGATCTCCGGGATGAAGGTAATGTCCTTTGTGATGCCGCTGGAGTACACCCTGGCATCCCTTCCTGAACCGCTCGACTCACGCATCAGTGTAAGGAAAGTGCCTGAGCGGACAATCGCCGCAATCCGGTTCTCCGGGACTGCAGAGGAAAAGACTGTCCGGGAAATGACCACCCGACTCCTGTCTGTGCTTGAACAGGAGAAGATTTCGGTCATCGAAGGCCCCTTCCTGATGCGCTACAACAGTCCATGGACACCCGGATTTTTACGGAGGAACGAAGTCGGTGTGGAGGTATCAGGGATCTGACATATGATGTGCGTGCGTGTGGTTTCTCTTTTACATCCAGGGTGGTCACTCCAAACCATTTCATCCTCACTGCCTTCTTCATGTTTTGTGTTACTCTGACGCTTGTCAGCACCGCAACTTCGCTTGGCTCGGCAACCGGGTGCTTCAACGATGCAGTCCGTTACACTCCATGCCCCGACGGGTAATATCGTAATCACTGCCTCTTGCGGGGAAAAGGGGTGCTCTGGCCAATGAAGTGGAGAGAGGGAAATAATCGGCAATCCCCCAGTATAAGATGAGAATAGGGCTTCATGATACCCCCTCTGATTCATTCCAGCTTAATGCATAGGGTTTTTGCCCTGCCTGAACCGACTATGTGGATATTCTTTGGCCAGATCTGAATTTCCTCAGTCATTTCCCATAGTGTGTTTCTTCATCGCTTTCAGGCCCCTTATAGAGTGAGCGCAGACAACATTACAAAAAATTTTTAAATGCGTATAGGGAATACCATCTCATGAACAAAGCAGTACTGTACCTCATGGTTGTCATCCTTGCTGCCGCACTCGTAATTGCGCCTTCTGCCACAGCGATATCCAACCCGAATAAGGTGAGCAACTTCCAGATATCATCGCAGAAATCACTCTTGAACGGTTTTAATCCGAACAATCCTAGTTCATTTTCATCATTCTTCTCCCCCTCGATGGTTATTGATTACGGACCGCCGCCCACTCCGAATTTGATACTTCCATCATACATCGGAACAAGCGTGAGCTCCCAGAACCTCTTCATCCCCGGTGCCTGCCCTGGCGGGTGCTGTAGGTGCTGTTGTTGAAATATCCACCGTTCTCTTTTTTCTCCGCCGGTTGCCTGGGAGCAGAAAATCTCAATAAAGATACAAATTCCCTCACATTCAAACAGGTCCTCACAAGAATTGACCTGACACAGATGATTTAGCTGTTCAGGTCCATGGAAACAAGGATCCAATGATCGCATTCTCTCGGGAAACGATCTCAATCCTGAAGCGGAAGCACCGTGACATGGCACTCGTGCCGCACTGAATGCTTACTCTGCATTTCCTCGTCCGCAGGTCAGGAGGGAGAGGACAGGACCATTATCCCTGCTCTCATGGAGAGGAGCTGGAAAAATTGTTGAGAAATAATTGGAGAGAGTGTATGCCTACCCTCTGCAATAGGGTGTCCAGGAAAACGGCCTTTGGGGGGATGGCCGAAGGTTCATGTTCTGGATTTGCGATGCGATGACTGCCATCGAGGACGGATCATTCGGATTGATTCCACTCAGGCTGTTCCACTGTGAAGAGACCCCAAAGGAAGACCCAATGGAACCTGTGTTCGAGTAACTGAAAGAATTCCCGGTGGATCCCGGTTTCGTGGGCGCCACAAATGCTGCGAATGCCGGTGCAACAAAAAGGGTTGTCACCAGCAGCATGGCCAGAATACCAACGACTTTCGTATTCATTTCAACAAATCTTGAATTTTGCCACATATATACTTTCAGGTCTTTCCCATTGAGCCTTGTCAGTTTGGGTATCAGCATTTGCTTCAGGCGAGTATATTGAGGGGGCATGCGACAATGGGACTCGTTGCAGGGTTTCGAGGCGGTTCTCCCCTGCCAGTCCTTGATTATTTCATAAAGCGTGATGAGAGAGGAAGGCCATAAGACCGTGGGATATCGAAGATTACACAAGATGTTTCCACGGATTTACTCAACCAGGGAAATCGCATTTACAATGATCTGTGATCGTAATGTATGCAAATCGCAAATGAATCATACCCCCAGGAGCAGTGAGGCATAGACAATTGTGCAATAATAGATGCCCACGACGATAAAAACCGCAGCAACAATCCTTTTTATCCATTTTTCCATCTTCTGCATCGTCGATAACATCCCCGACACGCGTGAGACTCCCTGGACGAGCATGACTGATATGACGATGACCGGGAATGCAGTAGCGATGGCAAAGACTGCGGGGACGAAGATCGCATCTCCCGTATTCAACGCAATCGGGACGAGCATTCCAAAGAAGAGGACGGCAGAAAAAGGGCAGAGGGCGAGGGCAAAGATGATGCCAAGCACAAACCCCCCGAAGTATCCTTTCTCGCCAAGATACATCTCGAGTTTCTGCAGAGAACCATGACCGCCAGGAAGCGGGATATCGACAACCTCCAGCATCAGGATCCCCATGACGATGAGGAACGGCCCGATGAGCTTCTCCCCGTATTCCTGGAGGAAGAAAGAGAGTGCCTGGATGTTCAACCCTGCATAGACGATCAGTGCAGTCAGCCCGATATAGGCAACCATCCTGCCGAGACTGTAAAGGGTACCGACAAGGAGCGTATGCCTACTGTCACCTATCTTTTTTGAGATGAAGGCGATCGCAGTGATGTTTGTTGCGAGAGGACAGGGAGAGAAAGTCATCATGAGCCCGATGAAGAAAGCAGCCACTAGGGGGATCCCGCTTGTCCCCATGACCTCCATGACACCCATAAGGTCCATTTAAGTGAAGTCTCCTGCAAGTCTCTTCTCTATGACTTCTTTGAGATACGTCATGTACTCATCCTTGTCACCCAGTTTGTACCATACCTTGATAATCTGCTCTTTATGGAACCCGTCCCCATCAATGACGCCGATCCAGAGCGAGGATCCTGTCGGCCTGTAGCGTTCGAACACTTCCTTGTTCTCGGGAAGATCCACATTCACGTGCGCAAAAACCACCTTTCCGGATTGGATCTCCGGCGCAAAATAGGTGGTCATCGTCTCTTGTGCATACTCACCGAGCACGATACAGGAGTAGCACTGCCGGGTCGCATGAAAATGATACACTTCGACTCGTTCCACGGATCCCGAAATGGTTTTTCCGGGGTTTTTGCCCTGTTCGGCCTGAGTTGCACACCCAGCTGCGAGCACTGCCAGTGCAAGAAGCAGCATGATGGGCAGTATCATAAAAAATCCTTTGCTACCGTTCATATATCCCTCTCTTTATTCATTCTTCTTTCATTCCTGATACTTCTCATGATGACCTGGGAGAGCCCCTCAATCTCAACGTGCCGCGGCTCTTCGAGCCCCCGCTTGGTGATTCCTTCGTGTGTTGCGATGAGATGCATGTCCGGAACCCTCCCGATCAGGTCAATTCTCTTCTTCACGCAGCATTCCTCGCACCCGTCCACGGCGATCAGGCATTCGTCTTCCCCGAGTTCCTCTTCGAGCGGTCGTCTGAGGGCTGCAAGCTTCAGGTGACGAGCCACCAGGAGAGGGTAGCGGCAGTGGAGCGAATGGCCGGCCAGCGTGGTAAGCTTCCCCGTATGCGATATTCCCGAACAGGTGAGGAGGAGGACCGGCCGGTCGCTGTCAGTCATCGCTGTCTCCCCTCCCGAAAAATACCTCGATCCACCCCGTGATCTCGTCACGCACGTCGCGGAATGCCCCGGTGATGTGCTCCTCTGTCCCCACGACTGCGGCAGGGTCAGGGAACGCAATATGCAGGGTCTTTTTTGTCCAGGGATAGAATGGGCAGGCGGCCTTTGCAGAATCGCAGACTGTCACTACGAGATCCATCTCCGTCCCCGCAAGGTCCGAGAGCGGTTTTGCGTGCTGGCCGGAGATGTCTATCCCGATCTCCCGCATCACCGCAATCGCAGCCGGATGGACAGTTCGGGCTTCTGTCCCCGCCGAATACGCCTCATACCGGTCCCCATACCGCGCCCGGAGGTACCCCTCGGCCATCTGCGATCGTGCGGAGTTGTGGGTGCAGATGAAAAGGACCCTCTTTTTCATCTTTCCGCCCCTCTCCGCCCTTCCGGGAAGGTGTATATGTGAAAATTCTTGACCCCTTCAGTTTCTGGAAGAGTGGATAAATCATCGTTCTTCCTCGTCGCGTCACTGTGTACCATTTACCCCCCGATGAACGTCAATGCCAGCAGCAGCCCGAGACCGATTAACACGAGGCCCATGAGAATGCGGACTGCATTCCGGTGCTCCTGCCGCCAGCGGTCGACGCGCTCGAGAGGAAGCCCCAGCACGACCACGCAGAGGATCAGGACAAGCGGCAGGATAAAGAAGAGATTATACACCAGCAGGAGTGGGATCCCCTCAGCGAACGTCATCTGGTTTGAGATGAGCGAAAGGATAGCAAGGTAAATCCCGCCCGTGCAGGGAAGCTCGAACATCCCGACAAGTATTCCGAGAATGAGTGCCGCGGGAACCGATCCTTTCTTGATATAGCGGTCGATTATCCCTTTCTTTGATCCCGGGATGGCAAGTGCGGGTCTTCCGTCCCCCCGGATCCCATCATAGAGGCTCAGAGCCCCGAGAGAGAAGGCAATGATCGCGGCAATGATACCGATTGCGCGGGATATGGCCGCTGACTGGATGAGGTAGAAAAGACCCATCCCCGAGAGGAAGTAGAAGACGAAGACTGCGCTGATGAAACTTGATCCCACGAGCACCATGTTCCTGCGGGAACCTGCCGCGGCAAGCGTGAAGAGGAGAATGATCAGGACAGAAAATGCGCATGGGTTGATCCCGTCGGCGAGCCCTGCAGCGATTACCAGGGGAATGGTGAGGTCTGATGCGGCGATACCTCCAGGACTGAACGGGAACCCGGGAGAGTGAGTCCCAGGATGCGTGGTCCCCGCAGCCTGGATCCTCACCGCATCATCGAGATGCAGGGTGATCTCTTCATACCCGACAAGGGTGGCGTTTCCGACAAAGAGCGACGGAACCGGGATGAAACCGGTCCTGAATGCATCCTTGTATACCGTAAAAAGCTCTCGGTTCTCATAATTTGCGCCGATGTCAATGAGGTGGCTTTCAAGCTCTGGATGAGTGCGGATGTATTCGAGGACATACGGATGGGTCTTGATGCAGTCTGCGCAGTTGGTATTGTAGAAGAAGACCAGCACGGGACCGTTCTCGGTGAAGCGGTGGTCGGGATGAACAGGACCGGTGAACCCTTCGCCTCCAAAAGGTGGTGCGAATGCTGAACCCGTCTCTTCCGCAAGTGCATATGGACAGATCAACAAAGAGACCAGTATCGCAATGACGAGGGACAAGGTAAATTTTCTCATCGGAACTCTCCTGGTTCTAATTACTCCTGCCATCCCATCACGCACCGGAGTGAGGATCTCTCTGGGCTGCCATAGACCCTGCCGTTTGTGTTTTTTTTGATTCAAAATATATTGAAATATTGGAGTGCCCGTAATATAGTAGTTTCGAAGAATTGACCGGTCGTTATTCACTCTTTCACCAGAGGAGCTGCGTTAATTATTTCAGATGCATCCACATGACCATGTTCACGTAAGAAGAATTGTTACTCGGGTGAGAATGCATGACAATATGGAATGGAGCATTCCCATTCCGCGCCTGAAACCGCGACGGTGCTCGCCGGATCTGATAAAGGACAGGGAAAAATGAATAATGAGTGCATGAACATCTGATGAAACAAGAGCGCCCGGGTTAATTCCTGGATTGGTCATTTTGCGATGCGCGCAACTTCTTCCAGGGACAGAGTCGCATATTGCGGGTCTGACACCACCGATGCCATAAGATCGGGATCAGATTCCAGCCATTCCGTAAGCTGTGGCATAAATTTCCGAAGGGAGCGGGAACCCGGGACCGTCCGCGAATAATACATCCAGAGCCCCTCCCGGCGGGCAGTGACCAGGCCTGCATTCCGGAGCACGGTCAGGTGCCGGGAGATCTTGGTCTGGGACATCCCGAGCGCGACCTGGATCTGGCAGACACAGAGTTCACGTTTCAGCAGGAGATAGATCCGGAGACGGGTTTCGTCCGAGAGTGCTTTAAAGAGGGCGGTGTAGGTGTGAAGCGTTGTCCCCCTGCGGCGAATCTTCCGGGAGGTCATACACTACCGTATCCTTTCAATCGAATATAGTCATGCCTGGTCATGCAAAGATCCCAGTGACCTGAAGAACCTGGAAGAGGCACCCGGTCAGGATGGCAACCCCGACAATCGTGGCGACGAATGCTGCGACGAGTTTCTTCTCAAAGATTGAGGCAAGAAGCGTCATTTCCGGGATGCTTGCCCCTGCACCGCCGATGATGAGAGCCATGACCGCACCGATCCCCATTCCTTTTGTGAGGAGCACGGCACTGATGGGGATAATCGTCTCAGCGCGGATATACATCGGGATGCCAATCACCGCGGCGATTGGGATGGCGAGGGGATTGCCCGGTCCGGCAAGTCCAACAACCAGGTCTTCCGGAATAAAACCATAGATAAAAGCGCCGATTGCAGCACCGAGGATGAGGTAGGGAAGTACCTGCCGGAAGAGTGACAGGGCAGAATGGAGTGCCGAGTAAATATGCGTACGGTGCAGGAGGGGTGCATCGTTGTCCTTGCTGCAGAATCCGCAGACTGGTGCGGGTGCCGCATTGCAGGAACACCCGCCAGATGCCGGTTCCGGTTGAGCAGCAGGACTGCCCGGACAGCAGGATGATGATTTTGCAGGGGAGGGACTCTTTTCTGTGTTGCAAGAACATCCAGGCGAAGGTAAATCATGGGGTATGACAGGGCTTTCTGAAATGCAGGATGATGAAACGACAGGTGTGAGAGCATTGGTGCATGAACAGCCGCTGGATATTGGCGAACCTATACCCTGGTCCTTCCCTGTTCCGATTGGCTTTACATACCGGAGAAACTTACGGCGTTCGAGTACGGTGCCGGAGAAGACTGCGATACAGAAAGTCATGATAAAGTAGATCAGCGTCGGCACCAGCCCGAAGAATGCGAGAATCATGAAGATGATGATCGGGTTCAGGAGTGGCGATGCGAAGAGAAAGGCCATGCACGCCCCAAACGGGACCTTTGACCTGATCAACCCCATAAGTATAGGGATTGTCGAACATGAGCAGAAAGGGGTGATCGCCCCGAACACTGCACCAAGGGCGGTCCCGGTTATGGTGTGCCTGGTGGTAAGCGCACGCCTGATCCTCTCCTCTGGTACATATTCCTGGATGAGGCCTACGAGGAAACTGATCCCGATAAAGAGGAGGACCAGTTCTGCGGTGATGACGAGAAAAAACTGTCCTGCAGTAAAAAGATCGTTGATGGCAGTCATTGTTATATTATTATAATCGGATATTCAAATATATAATGCCCACTGTGTGAGGTTCTGGTTCCCACACACCGCAAATATCAGTATTATTCCCAACCTGTGAAGCCGAGAGACTTCTTATCCTGACCCAGACATTGGAATTTGGTTCAGTGTCCCTTTCCATTCCTGCCTTTTGTGGAGTTATGGGGGTCTTTAAAAGGCTGCACCACCGAACAGTCTTTGCATTCGTTGCATTCAAACTCGAGTGTTGAGTGATAGACCCTGTACTTTTCCAACCGTTGTTTTATTTCCTGTTTGATTACCTCCTGGTCCGCCATGTTCTCAACGCAGGTAAAGATATGGGCATCGAGCACGTTCGTGTGGGAACAGAGGCTCCAGACGTGGACATTGTGTACGCCTCCCACCCCTGGTATTGATTCGATGTCTGCGATGAGTGCAGAGAAGTCGATATCTCTTGGCGCGAACTGGAGGAGAATTGCGCCGCTCTCCCTGATCACCGGCAGTGCCGATCCAATAATGAAAACAGAGAGGAGCAGCGAGAGGACAGGATCAACCCACATCTCCCCGGTAACCATGATCCAGATACCGGCAAGGATCACCGCTGCAGAAGAGAGGGTGTCAGCAAGGATATGCAGGTATGCGCTTTTCACGGACAGGTCATGGCTCCCATGCAGCCGCAATGCGATATACAGGTTCACGATGAGGCCAATGAATGCAACGGGGAGCATGAGAGAGACCTGGATCGGAGGTGGTGCTGAAATGCGCTGAAACGCCTCCCAGAGTATCCACAGCCCGATGAGGACGAGGATGCACGCGTTTGCAAAAGCTGTCGTCGTCTCGACACGATGATATCCAAATGTTCGCTCCTTTGAGGGCAAGGTCTGTCCCAGTCGCAATGCACCGAACGTGAGCAGAAGGGCTGAGACATCACTGAGCATATGGAATGCGTCACTGATGAGTGAGAGGGATCCCGAGAGGTACCCCCCGATGGCTTCAATGGTGAGAAAAATTACAGTGAGGATTAGGGCCTGCTTCACAAGCGATATATCGTTCTTTTGATTTTCTCCCATTGATGGGTCTCCAATGGTACAAGCATTGATCCCATTTTCAGACTGGTTCACTCTGGAACAGTCCCTGTGTCCGCAGACATATTTTCACGAGCATGAGCATGACGGGCACCTCTATCAACACCCCGACTACTGTCGCCAGCGCTGCCCCTGAAGCCAGTCCAAAGAGGATGGTTGCCGTGGCAATTGCGACCTCGAAGTGGTTCGACGCCCCGATCATCCCTGCAGGAGCGGCATCACGGTAAGGAAGTCTCAGCCATCGGGCAAGGGCAAAGTACCCGAGCATGAAGATGAGCATGGTCTGGAGGAAGAGGGGGATTGCTATCCACAGGATCGTAAACGGGTTCTCGACAATCACATTACCCTTGAAGGTGAAGAGGAGGACGAGCGTCCCGAGCAGTGCGACAATCGAGACCGGGGTCAGGAATGGGAGAAATCTTGTCTCGAACCAGGCCATGCCCTTATGCCGGATGATCCACTTCCTTGTGTAGTAGCCAGTGAGAAGGGGAAGGCCAACGTAGATGGCGACCGAAAGGAGGATGGTCTCCCAGGGGATCGGCATCGCATTCACCCCGAGAAGGAACCCGCCGAGCGGTGCATAGAGCACGAGCATGGTGAGTGAGTTGATGGCGACCATGATCAGTGTGAGGCCGTCGTTTCCTTTCGCAAGGTAGCTCCACATCAGCACCATGGCGGTGCAGGGCGCGATGCCAAGGAGGATGCAGCCTGAGACGTAACTCCTCCAGAGCTCAACCGTGCTCCCGTCCGCGAGCACCTCTGTCCCGGGAATGAATGAGACGAAGACGTACCCCAGGAAGAACGTGGCAAGGAGATACATCGTGAACGGCTTTATCGCCCAGTTCACAAAGAGGGTGAGAGCCACGGGTTTGGGGGTGCGGGCGGCTTTCAGCACTTCTGCAAAGTCGATCTTCACCATGATGGGATACATCATGAAGAAGAGGGCTATTGCAATCGGGATCGAGACCTGATAGAGAGAGAACGAATCGAGTGCCACGGCAACGCCGGGTGCTACCGCTCCAAGGCCGATCCCGGCAATGATGCAGAGGGCTACCCACACCGTAAGGTATTTCTCGAATGTACTCAGTCGGCGTTCGGTCATGAACCCTCCCGTTTGGGGGCTTTCCTGCCTTTCACAGTATGAGATGAACTTTCACCAGGGGGGGCTTTTGTCACAAAGTTGAGGTCAGTCGCGAAACATTCGCAAGGGCGTGTCCCGATCAAATTTCCGGGGCAGTTTTCGATGATCCTGATGATGCCCATTGGCATACTCCCCTTCTGTCAACACTTCCCGCCGCATCCACACCCGCAGCCGGTGTCAAGTCCTGCGTCATTTTTCGACCTGGTCCCGGAATCCTCACCCTTCCCCTCTCCAGCCCAGCATGCCGAGACTACCTTCTCGATGTCGTCAGCAGTATAGGACTTCGATGGTCCTTTGGTGATCCCCAGTTCAGTCACGACAAGGTGTTGTCGAATTACGATACCCTGGGATTCTGCGATCTTTCTTGCACACTCCATTGGGCAGCCGTCAAGGACGACGACCTCATCGGCCTTCTTTGCATTCGTCACCAGCCCTTCGGACCCTATCGCAAGCAATGATGCGCAGGCAATACTCCCGTATCCTTCTTCGGTCAGCTGGATCGCCGCAAGGTTGGTGATCTGGCCGGTGTTTGCCTGTCCTGCACAGGGAAAGATGATCCGTCTCTTCTCGTCCTGTCCACATGTGCAGGTAGGTATCTCTGCCATTTCAGGACCCCCCGCTGAGGATCCGTTTGATCTCGGTGACGTCAGCGACTCTGCCAGAGACCTTCAATTCACCATCGACGATCAGTGCCGGGGTAAGCATGACCCCCCGGTCCATGATCGCGGTGATATCTTCCACCTTCTGGATGTCTGCACTGACACCCAGTTCCCTGACAGCCTGTTCGACATTCTTTGCCAGTCTCTTGCACTTCATGCACCCTGTGCCCAGGACTTCGATCTTCATGGCGTCACCTTCTTATTGTACTCCCTGTACATTGCTTCACGATATTTTTCTTCAGCTGATGATGGAATGTAATTATAGATTTTTATGCGCTTGACGAGTTCGTTGATAATTGCTTCCTTGGATGTGAGTTGCAATTCCTGCACCTCATCGATGATGTCGTCGAGCATTGCGAGCCCGACAGTGATCCCTCCGACCTCCACCTGACGGATTCGCCGGAGTGCTTCTGCCGCACAGCAGGGTTTTTCCTTCTCCACCATACAGTCCTTCACCTCACCCGAGGAACAAGCCGTAGATAAAACCTGCCACGGCTGACATGATGATCACGAGGACTGCGTAGGAGGCCGTCTTTTTTACTCCCATGATACGGGAGAGAACGAGGAGGGACGGGAGGCTGACACTCGGGCCCGAGAGGAGGAGGGCGAGTGCCGGCCCCCCTGCCATCACCCCGCTCGTGTAGCCAAACGTTGTCCCGATAACCGGGACTTCGAGCAGGGTGGGCATATAGAGGATCGTCCCTACGACTGCGGCCAGGAGCGTGGAGAGGATCGAGTTGTTCCCGAAGAATGGACGGAACGTGTCGGGCGGAAGGAAGAAGGCGAGCATGCCGAGAACAAAGGTTCCCACGAGAAGGATGGGGAATATCTTCTTCGTCAAATCCCAGGTCTCGTATCCCCATTCCGTAACCTCGTCCCTCTCGAAGAAATAGATCAGGAGGTAGGCCACCACCAGGGTCATTGCATAAATGAGAGGATACTTGATCAGCCAATCAGCCTGGGAAGTACCGGTGACCAGGATGCCTACCAGCAGGACAAAGAAGAGGGGTACTACCCAGCGGGGGCGCTCTTCTTTCTCACCAGCTGGCACCGATGGCATGAGTTTCATCTTCTCCTTCGTTCCCGTATCGTAGGACCGAAAGAGCATAGCCATGATGAGGCCGATAAAAATCGACATCACAATAGCGAAGGCTGCTCTCGCAATCCCGAGGTCAAAGCCCAGAACCTTTGCGGTATAGACGATGGCGAGGATGTTGATTGCCGGGCCCGCATAGAGGAACGTGGTTGCGGGCCCGATCCCGCTCCCCCGCTTGAAGAGCCCGGCAAACATGGGGAGGATGGTGCAGGAGCAGACCGCAAGGACCGTGCCCGAGACCGATGCCAGACCGTAGGCAACGGTTTTCGGTGCATCGGGGCTGAAGTACTTGAGGATTGCCTCCTTCTTGATGAAGGTAGCAATTGCCCCGGCGATGAAGAATGCAGGTACGAGACAGGTAATGACATGCTCCTGGAGATATCCTGCAAGTGTCTCCCAGCCCAGCAGGAGCGATCCGAGTATGGGGTCCGTCATCTGTTACTCAACCCCCCATAGTCCTCTCTTACCTCCGGGTCGTGACCCAGGGGAGCACGTGATGCCACACCATCCCGGGACCCGCACGAGTAACGCGTGCTTCATGCACAGGAATTGCAGTTTCATTCATCCCTCCAATTATTTCAAATACAATTGAAATGGTGGGACGATAAACTTTATTAAAATGGTATGCCGCGGTGTCCCTTGTTCCATTTGACTCCAGAGGGCATTCTCCTTACATGATCAAATTTCGAACCGGTTGAAAGGTCAATCAAGGGTGACAGGGGGGAATTTTCCTTTGGCGTAATTGTACAGGAAGGATGCCCCCCCCAAAGATGTCCCCAGACATCTTGGCACTCTCATCGGCCCTTTGACATGACGTTTCCACGGCCTTTTTCCATCGTGGTCCTGAATGAAGAGATAATCTTTCAGTATAATCAGAATTTTTAGTATTATCAGAAATATTATATGGGTTGTACACAGAATTTATGGACATGGCAAAAGAGAAGGCGTGCTGCACCGTGACGGGGGCAACCGGCCGTTGTAACGTGGAGGCGATCATAAGCCTGGATGAGCGCGGACAGATGGTTCTCCCAAAAGACCTCCGGACAAAGGCCGGGATCAACCCGGGGGACAAGCTCGCCGTCGTCAGCTGGGAAAAAGAAGGGACGGTCTGCTGCATCATGTTGATCCATACCGATCAACTGTCCGATCCGGTGAAGACCGTGGTAGGGCCAATGCTGAAAGAAGCGCTATAAGGGGGTCTTGAGTTGACTAAAGAGGATATCAGGAAAAGTGTGCGGGAGGGGTATGCAAAAGTGGCCCGGCAGCAGTGTTCGTGCTGCGGTCCTTCTCCATCATGCTGTGGATCAACAGAGACCGTGGACACCATTGCACAAAAACTGGGATATAGCGAGGAAGATCTTGCAGAGATACCAGAGGGAGCGAACCTCGGGCTCGGCTGTGGCAACCCGGTCGCGCTTGCGTCCCTCAAACCCGGGGAGACGGTACTCGATCTGGGCGCGGGCCCTGGCTTCGACTGTTTCCTTGCAGCCCGGAGGGTAGGGGAGACTGGAAAGGTCATCGGGGTGGACATGACCCCTGAGATGCTCACACGGGCACGAGAGACTGCGCGAAAGGGAGATATCAGGAACGTCGAGTTCCGTTTGGGAGAGATTGAGCATTTGCCGGTTGCAGACAACTCTGTTGATGTGATCATCTCGAACTGTGTCATCAACCTCTCCCCGGACAAGCCCCAGGTCTTCCGTGAGGCCTTCCGGGTACTGAAACCCGGTGGCCGCCTCATGATCTCGGATACCGTGATCCTAAGGCCGCTTCCGGAATTTCTCCAGCAATCGGTAGAGGCCTGGGTAGGATGCGTGTCCGGTGCGATGAGAAAGCAGGAATATATCGACACGATCGAGGCTGCCGGGTTCCGGGATGTGCAGATTGTAAAGGAGACGCCATTTTCCCTGGACTGCGTCCTGAACGATCCCATGGCACGTGCTGTTGCCGGCAATCTGCAGGTCCCAGCCAGAAAAGAGGTCGAGGATCGCCTCGCAAGCGTCCTGATCAACGCGATCAAACGATAGAAGAAGGCCTTATGGCGAGCCGGAGAATCGGGGAGGTCGAGGCCCCCCACCTCCTCCCAGGGTATTCACGCGGTTGAATTCTCTCCTCCCGCAAGGTAGTCGTAGAAGAACGCTGCAACAACCGCACCGATGATGGGTCCGACAATGTAGATTGGGAAATACACCCATAGGTCCGGTCCGCCCAGGAAGGAATCGATCAGGTAGGGGCCGAACGTGCGGGCCGTGTTCAGGGATGCGCCTGCGATATTGCCGGTTGTGGTGATCACCCCGCCTACTGTTAAGCCGATGACAAGCCCGGCAAATCCCTGGGGTGCTTTCTTATCGACTGCAATTCCCATGATGACCATTATCAGTACGAAGGTCCCAATCGCTTCTGCGAGGATCGCCTGCGTGTAGCCAATTCCAGGGAACGGTGCGGTTGCTCCAAGTCCGCCGACCGTGACCGCGTCCATGCCGGCACTTGCGGCAAAGAGAAGGCTGCCGATTGCGCCTCCAATCATCTGGGCAGCGATGTACGCACCGGCTTCCCCAGCCGGGAACCGCTTCGTTGCCCAGAGCGCGATGGTCACTGCAGGATTGATGTGGGCGCCCGAGACCCTGCCCATCGAGTAGATGACTGCAGCGATGACGATGGCGAACGCCATCCCGATGGCAAACCAGTCCCCCAGCCCCCCCAATGCGCCTATCCCGATATTGAACGGCGTGCCGGTATCAGTCCCCCGTGCGATCATCAGCGTGATGGCTGCGGCACCTGCCCCAAAATACACGAGGAGCGCCGTTCCCGTAAGTTCTGCAATGCATCGTTTTGCGAGATCGCTCATCGTCTCACTTCCCCTTCAGCGCATGGTAGCACTCGGGACAGAGTATCCGTGGTATCTTTGCCTTCACCCTTCGGGCCGGGAAGGGGTAGCCCCCTTCCCACATCTCCAGTTCCTCGCGCATGGCATGTTCTTTGCAGAGCCCCATGCCACAGACGATGCATATCGCAACGGCGTCCGAAGAACGCCCTTCCTTTGCGCATACGTAACATTTCATGCGTTCTCACCTCTTTGGTATGGTTCAGACCGCTTCCTTCCACTGGCAGTAGCAGTGCCTGAAGTCCATCAGCGCTGCCGATGCACAATCCTTGCAGATCTTTGCGGGAGCTGCCGCGACATCCTTGTGCAACGCGATGATGTTGGTCATGAGGGTCGCAGTCACCGGCTCACTCGTCAGGAGGCATGGGTAATCGGCGAGACGGAGCATCGCCGATGCACGGACCGTGATCGCGCAGGCAGGATAGGCATACCGCTGCGGGTTCATCAGCACCTCGTTCTCGTGGATTGGTGAGAGGTCGATCTCAAAGCCTCCCACTTTCGGCTTCAACATCCCTCCTTCACCGTTCTGCATTCGCCTGGCCTTATCAAGATATTTCCAGCCCCGGTAGATCATATCCATGAAGTCACAGTTGTGCAACTCGGCCGCCGCCCCGCGCCGCGGGTACAGCTGCACATAGTTGTGCCACCGCTTCGTGAGGAGGTCCACTACCATGATGGCATTGAAACCATCCAATTCGAGGAGATATTCGGCAGCGCATGCCGAGGCCCCGGTGGCAACCGACAGGACATCATATTCGTTCCTGAACTTGGGGACCGCGGCGTTCAGGTTTTTTTCCATCACATCAGTGGCAGCCTCTATTGTCGCCATGATGACATCGTCCTTGCACATGTTGAAGGTGGACTGGGCGATGTGATGGGCAATATCCCCGACGCAATACGCAGGGATGGTAACGATGTTACCGTAGTGGACATCATCGTCGATTGCGGCCCTGACCGTGGCTTCCATCTTCTTCCGGTACCCTCTCATGTATTTCCGGCAGTCAAACGAGGTCATACCAGCCTCATCCATCAGTTTCGCCTGGGTCTCAACCGGTTCTTCATAGACTGCCTGGAGCATTCTGATCTCTGCCTTCACCGCATCTGCGAGGGTAGCTCCCTTCTCGGTCTCGTGGGCAAATACTTCCCCCACACCATAGGATGTGTTCATCCCCCAGGACTTCGAAGCAAGGATTGCCTGCTTGTGAGCGGCAGGGATATCGACGGTCTTCAGGACCTGGTTGACGACGTTGCTCGTGCTCCCGGGAATCAGGGCAAAGTCCACGACGCAGGTAGGGCCGTAGAAACCTGAATACCTTCTTGCAGACTCCCGGCCGACCATCGCCTCTGCTTTTGCAATTGCTTTTACGAATTTGTCGACGCTCTTTTTGAATGCAGGGTCCTGGTCATAGAGGACCTCCATCACTACCGGTGTCTGGTAGTGCTCGACAAAGGGGTCATCCTCGGGCCTCACCGTTTTTGTCAGCGATTCGAGGACTTCGAAGTGGGCTTTCACGGATTCGGTATGGAGCGCAAAGACAGCCTTTGACTGGTTGCCGGTGGGCTTCATCTTCCTGACCGCATCAAGGTACGTCTTCGCATCGTCTATGACAAAGGACTGCCCCCGCTTCTTCTTCACCATCCCCACGTCTGCCCGCTGGGCAGCCATTGCCTCTTGGACCATTTTTTTGTAGAGTTCCGACATGTGTCTCACCCTTTCTCCGCGTCTTCCTGCTTTTTTGTTGGTACAGGGAGCCGTTCACTCTTTTGAAGAGCGTCATGCTATATCAACCTTGTTTAAAAAAAAGTTGAAACCTTTTCCGTTGTGCAGGGTTACAATATTGTCAGGAAAGGTAAGCCTCACGGAGATTATATTCCAAAAAAGTATCTGCGAATTGGGAATGTGGTGCATTATAACCCGCATTGCAGAGGCAAAATACCCACCCGGCATATCTTCCATCAGGAAGAACGCGGGGTATATGACATTATTATTGAAATTCTGGTCATCATTCCAGATTCGGCAGTGTACATATTGGGTGCGAAAATACTCGCGACCCTGAATAGATCCCTTCACACTCTTTCAAAGAACTGTGAATCAGAATTATCACTCCTTGTACTCTTTCGCATAGGAGGGACGTATATGCGAGAATTTTTGCCGTGTAAAAAGGATGTTTTCCCAGACCATCGGGATAGTCAACGGCTTTTCTGTCGCACTCATCCCGGGAAATCGTGGATTTTCAATGCCAAAATTGTATATAGGCCAAGACATTTTACATATTCTTGAAATGGCCCGGCAATTGTCACCCTCTCGAACCGCCCGTATCGAAATTGATTCTCTTTCTATTCCTCCTGAGATCGCCAGCTCGCTCTGTTCATGCGGGGGCGTGGAAGGCCTTATCGACATGCTCCCGCCAGATGATCTTATTAGACGGATGGAGGAGTGGTACAAGGCATGTGCTGACCCGGTCAGGTTGAAGGTCCTCTTCCTCCTTATGGTCCAGCCGCTGTGCGTCTGTGTGATTAAAAACATCGTGAATATTGCAGATTCCAAGCTCTCATACCACCTCACTATTTTGAAGAAGGCCGGGATGATTGAAGGTACGCAACAGGGTAATTATATTGTATACCATATTCTCGAAGATGCACGCGCCTTCCTCGAACGTGAGAGAATGCAGTTCCAGGCACCCTGAGAAATGCTTCGGTTCACTTGCAAAGAATTGGAACAGGGCAAGTTGAAGAGTGATGGGTGGCAAGCTCTTCGAAATTGACGGAAAGTGTATCCCCTCCTTTTTGAACCCGTGTATCTGCTTCATTAAGGCCAAATGACTCAAAGGCACTCACTATGAGAGTTTTTGGAGATCTGAGTGAGAGATTATGCGGTTTAAAAGTGAACGGTTTATCCATATCCTCATTGTAAACGAAATCCTCGGTTTTTTTTGTTCCAATTTCGGGCATCCCATCACTACAACTAAACACTCTTGGCCCAATATCTATGAAGAAAAATAAGAACACAAAGTGAGACTCGAATGGGTAATTCCCCCGCAAAACCTTTCTTAAAATGGGCTGGTGGTAAGACTCAATTACTCGAGGAGTTCACAAAGCGGATCCCGGATAAGCTCAAGAGAGGAGAGCTCCCCATTTTTATTGAACCGTTTGTCGGCGGCGGAGCGGTCTTCTTTCATTTCAACACCCAGTTCACATTCGATGAGTGCCACATCTTCGATATCAATGAGGAGTTGGTTCTTGCGTATAATGTAGTGAAAAATAATGTTGATGAATTGATTGAGTTGCTGCAGGGGCTTGAGAAGGATTTTTTATCAAAGGATGAAACCGAAAGAAAACTCTTCTATTACCAGATCCGTGATGAATTCAACCGGCGTAAATCAGCCATTCATTTTCATTCATTCCAGAGAGAATGGATAGAGAGAACCTCACAACTGATATTCCTGAACCGGACCTGCTTCAATGGGCTGTACAGAGTGAATAGTCAGGGAGAGTTTAATGTTCCTTTTGGGAGATATAAAAAACCAAAAATTCTCAATGACGGTATTTTGAAGGCCGATTCTGAAAAACTTCAAAATACAGAGATCCATCTCGGTGACTTTGCTGAATCGTATCGATATATCTCTGACCATTCATTTGTGTATTTCGACCCTCCCTACCGTCCGCTTAACGGGACCTCGTTTTTTACCCAATATTCCAGGAACGGATTCAGCGACCTTGAGCAGAAGCGATTGGCTGCATTCTTTGAGAGGTGTGATGCAAAACAGGCAAAGTTGATGCTGAGTAATTCGGACCCGAAAAATGTGGATCCAGGTGATGACTTCTTTGATGTTCTGTATGCGAAATACCACATCACACGAGTTCCCGCAAAAAGGATGATTAATTGCGATGGGACGAAAAGAGGGGAAATAAAGGAGATTATTGTCACCAATTATTAATCAACGGAGAATTTTGACAGAGGTTACATCATGGCTCGCGGTGGCAGCATGAATGAACCTGGGAGAACTGACACCATCCATAAATGACGAAGAGGATGCACCAGAATACCGGGGGGGCAAGGACTCTTCAAGACATTCCAGGAATTTTCGTATTGTCAAAGCCGAAGGACACATTGGGACAGGAGATTCAACGACAGATGGTACGCCTGTACTCACGATTGGGGAGCAAGGCACCAGAGTATCATCGAGTGGTTAAGAGTTCCCTCCACAAAGTTCCCCATGGGATCCACGCGATTTGAAATAGACACCTTAAACCACTGGACACAAGGGAGGATATCAATGGAGGCGGAAAAACCGCAACTGCTCCTTCTTAAGGAAACATTGTTTGAGAAGATCCCGGTCTCTTCACTTCACTGGGGACCCCTCTTTTCGCTCCGGGGTCGGTGTCCGGATGTATGCCCACCCGGACAGCGGTTATGCATGCTCCTTTTTCCACTTGTGATATTCCTTCAGAAGTGCCTCTGCGTACACGGCCTCTTTCTTCGTTGGCACGTAATTGAATTCTTTGACCCCCTTCATGATCGCTTCCGCAAGAGCGGCAGTATCGTTTAAGGGCAACTTATCCACATTCTCGAATATGAAATCAAGGTGATCAATACCAGTCTCCTTGCCATCGATAAGAACCCGCTTTGTCTTGATCTTGTCCGGAGGGATGCCTCCACAGATCGAGCAGTAATACCCGTCTTTCTCATTGCCACTCATACTCAATCCCGTATCATGATCAGCATCATCTTGAACCTGGTAATCGCGGAGAGTGCATGCGGGGCATTAGCCGGAAAGATGATCGTCTCCCCCTCTTTCATCTGGTACGTCTTTCCGGCAACCCAGACTTCGCACTCACCTTCAAGAATAGTAACCACGGCATCATACGGGGCGGTATGCTCGGAAAGCCCTTCGTCTTCATCGAATGAAAACAGGGTGATACTGCCTGCTTTCCGGTTGATCACCATCCGGCTCGCGACCGTCCCGTCCTGGTAATTCACAAGGTCTTTTAGGACCAGTACTTTTCCCTTGAGCTCTTCTCGTTTCTTATCCGGGTGCCCGGTTTTTTCCGGGGATTCTGGTGTGAACTCCATGCCTGATCATCTTCCCGAGATACTCACCTTCATGCAATAAAAACCATAGGGGTTTCAGGCCCTGACCATGCGGGCAAGATCGGATTCCACGGTGGTATTGGGCTTGAGATCGAACTCCCTGACAAGGACGTCAAGCACCGCAGGCGAGAGGAATGCCGGGAGTTTTGGGCCGAGCGTGATGTCCTTTATCCCAAGGGAGAGGAGTGCGAGGAGGACAAGGACCGCTTTCTGCTCATACCATGCAATATTATAAGAGACGGGCAGGTTGTTGATCCCGACACCAAACGCCTTTGCGAGCGCCTGGGCAATCACCACGAGTGAATAGGAATCATTGCACTGGCCGGCATCGAGAACCCGCGGGATCCCGCCAATTGTGCCGAGGTCGAGCGAATTATAGCGGTACTTGGCGCAGCCCGCGGTGAGGATGATCGTATCATGCGGAAGGGCTTTTGCAAACTCTGTGTAGTATTCCCGCTCCTTATGCCTCCCGTCACACCCGGCCATGACGATGAACCGCTTGATGTTGCCGTTCTTGACTGCCGCAACCACCTCATCTGCACGCGCGAGGACCGCATCATGGGCGCACCCCGTGATGAGGTCCTTCCCGCTTCCTGGCAATGCACTCGGGGGCTGGCACGTTTTGGCAAAGGCGATGATACTTGAGAAATCCTTGCTCCCGTCCGCGGCCGCATCGATATGCCGAACCCCCGGGTATCCGGCAAGCCCGGTCGTGAAGAGCCGGCCCTTGTAGCTCTCCTTTGGGGGCACGAGACAGTTGGTCGTATATAAAACCGGCCCGTTAAACTGCTCGAACTCCTCACGCTGGTGCGGCCACGAGCCCCCATAATTTCCGTAAAGGTGAGGATATTTTTTGAACACTGGATATGCATGCGCTGGCAGCATCTCTCCATGTGTATACACGTCTACCCCGGCATCCTTTGACTGCTCCAGCAGCATCTCAAGGTCTTTTAAGTCATGGCCGGTGATCAGGATCCCGGGACGTTTTCCCACCCCTGTCTTGACTGTGGTAATCTGGGGTTTGCCGTACGCTGACGTGTTGGCCTCATCGAGCAGGGTAAGGACTCTGACACCAGTCTTGCCGCATTCAAGAACGAGTGCCACCATGTCGGGGACAGAGAGCTCCCGAAGGGTGGAGGCAAGCGACCTCTGGATGAACATGGTAATCGCCGCGTCCTTCTTCCCAAGTACTACTGCGTGGGTATAGTAGGCAGAGATTCCCTTGAGGCCGAAGAGAAGCGCTGACCTAAGCGACCGAGCGTCCTCGTTTGGCGTGGAAAGTATCCCCACTGACTGCGCCTTATTGAGGATATCGTCCTCTCCACCCGGTTTCCAGGTACAGGCATCCGGTTCCGTGGCGGCACTCTTTGGCAGGGCATCACGGATGGCAACCGCTTTTGTGATGAAGGAAAGAAACCTGGCCTTGTCAAAGTTCACATTTGTCAGCGTGGCAAATAGTGCCTCCGCGATGAACATTCCCGCATCCGGGTTTCCCATTCCTTTCTCCATGGCGGCACAGTTTCGTTCAGATATCCCCTTGCACAAAAACACGAGGACATCCTGGTATGCCGCGATCTCCTCATCTTTCCCGCAGACACCTTTCACGGTGCACCCGGATCCTTTCACGGTCTCTTCACACTGGTAGCAGAACATCATCAGTCTCCCATGAATTATTTTTGATACAAAATATCAATTTTATACTAAAATATAAATACCCAGAGGTATCCATAAAGATACCATGCAGGGATCCTGCACGGTCAGCCAGACAGTCAGGTATCTTTCCAAGCGGTGGACGCTGCTGATCATCCTCGAAATCTACAAAGGCGAGGGGTATACAAGGAGGTTCTCCGAGATTCGCGGCGCCATCCCCGGCATCACTCCCAAGGTTCTGTCCGAGCGGTTAAAAGAACTCGAGGAAGAGGAGATCATCGTCCGCACCGTGGATGCAACTGCATTCCCTGTCAGGACCGAGTATACCCTCACCGAAAGCGGCCTTGAGGTTATCGGGATCATCCGTGACATCAAGCGGTGGGCCCTGAAGTGGAAGATTGAAAACATCGCCTGCAGAAACCAGGACTGTAAAGAGTGTGTCCTCTGAATTCTCCTTGGGTATTGTCTAAAGAAAGAACAAAGAAAATGAAGAGATGCATTCGTTATGAAGATAGTTGACGCAACAAAAACCCCCATCTCGGAAAATCCCCATCATGTGGACGCAAGAAAGCTCTGCGAGATCCCCCATGCCGTCGTGGTCATGATCACACTCAAGCCCGGCGAATCGTTGAAGCGGCATATGACGCCTGTCGATGTGATCTTCTATGTACTGGAAGGGACAGGCACAGTCGAGATCGGTGACGAGAAGGCAATCGTCAGGGAGGATACCCTGATCGAGAGCCCTGCAAAAATTCCCCACCGCTGGATCAACGAGAGTACATCGGTGTTCCGGGTTCTGGTCATCAAGGTCCCGAGACCTACCGAGGAGACAAAACTACTGTAATGGAGGAGATTCATATCGCTCACCATACCGGCGCCATCCTCCAGCGGGATGGGAAGACCTTTGGAATCGTGACCCGCGTCCCGGGAGGAATTGTCACTCCCGAAGCGCTTGAGAACATTGCCGCCGTTGCCCGTAACTACCATCTTCCCATGGTGAAACTCACATCCGGCCAGCGTTTCATGCTGGTCGGGATCCCCAAAAAGGATCTTGCGGCGGTCTACAGGGACCTTGGACCGTTCGGAGAGAAAGAAACCGCACCCTGCGTCAAGTACGTTCAGACCTGCATGGGTACGGATTTCTGCAAGTACGGGGTCCAGGACTCAACCACACTCGGTCTCGAACTCGAAAAGAGATACCATGGCGTCACATTCCCGGCAAAGCTCAAGTTCGGGGTTTCGGGATGCCCCAGGTGCTGTGGCGAAAGTTATATCCGTGACATCGGGGTCATCGGCACTCAAAGAGGGTGGAACGTTGTTTTTGGCGGAAACGGGGGTAGGAGAACCTCTCTTGGAACAGTGGTTGCCGAGAATCTCTCGACGCACGATGCCCTCGACCTCGTTCATCGCCTGCTCGAATATTACCAGGTGAATGCCAGTCCGAAGGAGAGGACAGCCCGGTTTTTGGAGCGGATTGGCTTTGAGCGGTTGAAATCAGAACTTCTCACTCTCCTGCCATATATCCCGCTCGAGGGTGTGCGGTAGCAGGTGAAGGGAACACCCTATGAACACCGAAGAAATTGCAGAGACATGCTCAACACTCGGATCGACGAAGACTCGGGGCGAGCTTGGGCAGGCGATTTCAGATATCGTACTTTCGTATTCCCCGAAAGACTTCCAGCGGATGCGGGGGAATTTTGCCGGGAAGATCCAGGACATGCCCCCGGACCTGCGGAAAAAACTTGAGGAGACGATCACCGGGCACCTGCAGGGGACCTACCAGGCACTCCGGCTCATGAACCAGCAGGGGACGTTCTCCCGGATGACCGGACCTCTCGCAAAGAATGCAGGGTCGTTCTGGAATATGGTGGCAGTCCAGTGTTCTGGAGGTGATGTGGAAAAGGCCAGGTTAAGGTTCCTGAAATTCCTCGTTTCCGGCTTCTGCATGTTCGTGCAGGAACTTCCCGCTCACCCGGTCGGCATGCCGTTTCCCGGCGGGGACACGGTCAAGATAATTGATGGTTTCTATTACTGCCCGGTCAGGGAGAAGGCAAACGGTGTCGATTCCGCCCTCTGTCCCTTCTGCCCGGCACTCCAGACCCCTGAGATGGGATACCTGAAACCTCCTGTGAATGCGGGCAGGCACAGGAAGGAGGAGTTCCTCCGTCAGACCTTTGACCGGCACCATTACAACGGTTGAACGTGATGCACTCAAGGTTTAGGTATCTTGCCGATCAATTAGGAAAATAGTGGGAAAAATAGGTGGTTTTTAGCTCGTATTTCGGTAATCATATCCAACCGGCATTTCAACGAATCCCTAAAATTTGTTATTTTCCATACTCGGGCAGATATGCAATAAGAAGAGCAAGGGAGTTTATAGGAGATTGGCCATGAGATCCGATGCAGTTGGGATACCAGATCTCTGCCAACTCCTTTGCATCTTCATTCAGATAATAATGGCTGCACCCTGTTTGTCCTTGTCCTGGTCGAAATCGGTGATGGCGACTTCGGTTGAAAGGATCATACCGGCAATCGATCCGGCATTCTGGAGACCTACCCTTACCACTTTGGCAGGATCGATAACCCCCTGCTCCATCAGATTTTCGTAGGTCCCGGTCTTTGCGTTGTATCCAAATGCATCATCATCACTCCCCTTGATGGCGGCGATGACTTCTGCACCCTCAACGCCCGCATTCTTTGCGATCTGCCTCAATGGTTCCTCTAATGCACGCCTTACAATGGCGACACCAATCTTCCTGTCATCATCAAAGGATAGCGTGTCCAGAGAACTGATTGCCCGGTAGAGCGTAACACCGCCACCAGGGACCACTCCTTCTTCAACGGCTGCCTTGGTGGCATTCAGTGCATCATCGATCCGCATCTTCTTCTCTTTCAATTCAGTCTCGGTAGCAGCACCCACCTTGATAACCGCAACACCTCCACTAAGGTTCCCAAGCCTCTTTTTCAGTTCCTCTTTTTTAAACTCGGAATCCGCGATATTGATCTGCGACCCGATGAGGTGCATCCGGTCTTCGAGTGCCTTTCTGCTCCCTTTTCCTTCGACAATCAGCGTCTTCTCTCCATCTATCTTGACGGTGTGGGCAGATCCCAGTGCCTGGCGGGAGACATTTTCAAGTTTCATTCCCCGCTCCTCTGAAATAACAGTCGCTCCGGTGAGGATGGCAATGTCCTCAAGGATCGCTTTCCTCTCCTCTCCATATCCGGGTGCTTTTACCGCACAGACCTTGAACGAGCCGCGGATGATATTCAGAATAAGGGCTGCGAGGGCTTCGCCTTCGACATCCTCGGCGATGATAAGGAACGGTTTTCCTTCCTGGGAGGCCATCTCGAGGATAGGTATCATCTGTTTAAGAGAAGTGATTTTTCTGTCGGTGATCAGGATATTGGGGTCTTCATACTCGCAGGTCATCTTCTCGTGATCGGTCACCATATACGGAGATATGAAACCTCGATCGAACTGCATCCCTTTTACTACATCAAGACTGGTCTCAAGGCTTTTTGCGTCCTCGACCGTGATGAGCCCCCCATAACCAACCTTCTCCATGGCATCCGAGATGAGTTTTCCAATCTCCTCATCGTTGTTGGCCGAAACTGTCGCGACCTGGAGAATTCTCTCCTTGTCCTTGACGGGGACACTGATCGATCCGATATAGCTGACAACCGCAGCAATCGCGGTATCGATGCCTCTCTTTATCTCGATCGGGTTCGCCCCCGATGTGATGTTCTTGAGGCCTTCGGTGAGAATGGCCTGGGCGAGGAGGGTTGCAGTCGTTGTCCCATCCCCGGTCTTGTCCTGTGTCTTTTGCGCAACCTCCTTGACCAGTTTTGCACCGATATTCTCGAACTTGTCGTGGAGCGAGATCTCTTTTGCGATGGTCACGCCATCATTTGTCACGATGGGATTGACGGCCTTGTCGATCACGACATAGCGACCCTTTGGGCCAAGCGTGATCTTGACCGTGTCTGCAACTTTGTTGACACCGGAAAGAAGAGCCTTTCGCGCCTCTTCATCAAACATGAGCTGTTTCGATGTCGCCATCTCCAGCCACCTCACTCAATTTTTGCTAAAATATCCTTGAAAGGAACAAACACGTAATTTTCACCATCCATCTCGAATTTATCCGCACTGTATCCTCCATACAGTACATGATCTCCCGGCTTCAAGGGAAGTGCGGAGCCATCATCCCGACAGCCCACCGCAATGACAGATCCTTCTTTTCGATGTTCCTGGGCGGATTCTGGAATGTAGATGCCACTTTTTGTCATCTCTTCCATTTTCAGGGGTTTTATCAGAACCCTCTCTCCAATAGGAATAATTTCCTTCAACCACACGCACCTCCGGAAATTATTGCATTTTTTCATTTGATATCTAAAATATTTAAAAATTATCAACTATGTAGATATTATTTCAATAATTTGGAAAACATTTTTATTTGTTGATCGCGATACTACAGGTGAGGCATTATGAGGCAGATCGTGGTGAGGCAGGTTGAACGGCCGGTGTCCGGCGGTGAGGATGAGGACCTCTGGTGGCTCTGCAGCAGCCTTGGAATTGGAGAAGGAAGAGATGTGGACAGAGTCGCCTCACGGGTACTCTTCACCCTGCTCGATCATCAGTCCAGGGAGAGGGGTCTGACCGTGGATACCATCGCACAGGATCTTGATGTCACCAACTCGCGCATCAATCACCACATCAGGAACCTCATCGATGCAGGGGTAGTATATCGCCAGAAGCGATTGATTTACCTCCGGGGCAACAGCCTTCAGTCAATGGTCAGGGAGATCCGAAAAGACATCCTCCGGATTCTCGACGATGTTGAACTGACTGCAGCAGAGATCGACAAAGCGTTTGGCATTCTCAGGAAATAAGGAGACCGTGGGGGAATGAGAGATGGCGGGACCGTCCTACTATGGCATCCATAACATATTTCGACGCCTGCTTGAAAATATCCAGGATATCATAGTCATAGGGATATGCATACTTCTGTTTGCCCTTATGATCAAAGCAATACTGGGAATGTTCAATGAGTTCCTGGAGCCCTTCAACTTTCAGTATATCGCATCGGAACTGATCTATATCCTCGTGCTGGTCGAGATTTATCGTCTCCTGATTATTTATATCAGGGAACACCGGATTGCCGTAGATATCATGATAGAAGTGGGAATTGTCTCGATCCTCCGCGAAATCATCCTTCATGGGGTCCTTGATATCGACCCCTTCATCCTGATCGCGATCGCTTTCCTGATGATCTCTCTTACCCTGCTCTTACGGTACGGTGCCGTGCGAAAAGATGAGAAAGAGGCTGAGGTTCATCACAATGTATTGAGCGAACTGAAAAAATCGATCAAAGAGAGAGTCCGTATGCAACCTGATGCCAATTTATTGACGGCACATGAAGGGGAACCAGTACACAAGGGTGAATCATAAAATAGAATGGGTTTCTTTCCATCCTTTGGGGGCGGTACTTTCGCAATATTTATATATAATTAAAACTAACTAAAAGTGAACATAGGAGGGAACACCTATGAGCCTTTTCAAGAAGAAGGAAACAGAAGTGTCTCCTGTCACTTCAAGCACTTCTGTCGCAGAGCGCGTTGAAAGACCGGTATTCTTCCGGGATTACGATTCGATCTTCGATGAGTTCAGACGGTCCTTCGATAATCTCATGCGACCGTTCTTCCCCATGGATTACCCAAGGAGCATGTCTGATTGGCGGCTTGTCAGGTATGCACCGCTGGACCTGATAGACGAAGGTGATCATTACAAGATTCATGTCGAGCTTCCGGGGTTGTCCAAAGAGGATGTTGAGGTAAAGATCAATAACGAGTCACTCTCAATAAGAGCCCAGAAAAAGGAAGAATTTGAGAAGAAAGAGAAGAACTACCTGCACCGTGAACGGTATTATTCATCCTTCGCACGGGACATCTCTTTCCCCGAGGAGGTGAACCCCGAAAAGGCAGACGGGACCATGAATAATGGGGTCCTGGAACTCACCATTCCAAAGAAAGAACTTCGGCCGGAAGAAAAACCCCGTAAAATCGAAATTAAGTAAGTTCTTTTCTTTTTTTCTCTTTCCCACTTCAAAGGATTATTCACTCACATAACAGAGCCGCAACCGCTACCGCTGGAGCCGTTGCAGCCAATGTGGTTCCGCTTGTGTATATCAGGTACATCCACTCACCCGGTTTTCCATCGTTTCGAGGAGGCACAGCTGCGTTCCAATTCTTTGCCTTCTTCAAACCCACCTCCCCATCTCCGCCCCAAGGGCAGGCAGGGTTCAGGATTGATCGATTATAATGCTGAACACCTCATAACGTGGAAGGCACGGCACGCCAATGACCATGAGGAATGGTTATGATAAAACGTGCTCCTTCTCCTGGAATCCCCGCTTCAAGAATCGTCATCCCGGTTATCCCCAGGATCTCTCTCGTTAAAAATAACCCAAGGCCTGTCCCTTTCCCAAATCCACGCTCAAAAATCCTCTCCTTCTCATTGGAGGGAACTCCACATCCATTATCTTCCCATGTGATGGTAAAATCTGCATCAGATACTGCACAGGAGACCCTGATCCTGGTGAGATGATCTCCTCCATGTCGAAGAGAATTATCGAGCAGGTTTTCAAAGACTTTCCCAAGCATCGGATCGGCCAGAATCTCCATGCCACAATGATCTTTGTGCAGTTGCAGTGTAGGGGGAATGTCCAAATCCTGCAGGACCCTGTCCAGGTTCTGCCATGTGGGCTCCTGTGATCCCAGGGTCTCATACTCCTTCGTGAACTGGATCTGTCGTTTGATTCTCTGGAGCGTCCGGTGAATGTTCTCCCTGTACGAAGAGAAGAGGGTTGCATCCGGACCTTCCATAAAGTTGAGGAACCCTTCCGCGACCATGATGCTGTTCAGGATGTCGTGGCGGGTGATACTGGTGAGGATCTGCATCTGGCGGTTTGCTTTCCGGAGGGCCTCTTCCGCATGTTTCCGATCGGTGATGTCAAGGTGTGTGCCAGTCATCCTGACGGGTTTTCCATCCGCACCCCACTCTGTCACTGTGCCGCGGTCCAATATCCAGACCCAGTGTCCATCCTTGTGCTTCATCCGTGCTTCGCACTCATACACCGGGATCTCATGCGAAAAATGCTTCTGAAGCAGGAGATTGGAGCGGGCAAGGTCATCCGGATGCGTGTGGGTGATCCATGTCTGAATGCTCACAGGTGAGAGTTCTTCAAGGGTATACCCGATTATTTGTGCCCAACGCTCGTTGAACTCGGTCTCGCCGGTCTGGACCTTCCAGTCCCATAATCCCACGCCAGAGCCCTCGATTGCCAGTGCCAATTGTTCTCTGCTCTTCTTGAGTCTCTCTTCCGCCTGTTTTCGTTCAGTCACATCGGTAATGAACCCTTCCAAAAAAAGCAGCTGGTCATCTTCGGAAAAAATTCCACGCCCTCGTTCCCATACCCAGCGGATTTCTCCATTCCGGGCAATAATGGGATATTCCTCCTCGAACACCTCATGCTTTTCCAACAATTCCTGCCAGAGTTTCCACAGAGCTTCGCGATAATCCGGGTGAACGATGTCGTTGAACGCAAGGGTAGTATTTCCTATGAGATCATTGGGGGCATAACCGGTAATCTCGAGACACCCCTCACTGATATATTCCATGGTCCAGTCCGGATCATTCCTGCAGCGATACACGAATCCGGGAAGGTTGCTGATCAGGGTAGAGAGCACCCGTTCACGTTCTTTGAGCGTCTCTTCAGCCTTCTTCCGGTCGGTGATGTCATGGTATATCGCGACAACCTCCCCGGACGGGAGCCTGAATACCCAGTTTTCGCGCCATGAACCTGGATCATGAGAATTACGGTAGATTGCAGCGGGAAAGAATTCAGGCGTTCCTGTCTTCCAAACCTTCTGGAAGACCGAAAAGATTCCAAAATTTTTTACCCCGGGAAATACATCAGTCACTCTCCTTCCGATGACTTCCTCTTTGGGAATGTGTTCAATCGCTTCGGCTGCAGGATTAAAATCCGTGAATACAAAATCCTCGCCATCGTCAACAGCCCGGTAAATCGCCACCCCGCTCGGCATTCTCGAGAAAAGTTCCCTGAAACGTTCTTCTTTTTCTAAGAGAGCAGTTTGTGATTGTTTCCAGGTCGTGATATCCCGAAGAGATGCGATGCTCTTCTTTGTCCCCGGGATCATATCGATTGAGAGGTAAATATTGCGCTGCTCGCCGGACTTTGAGATGAACCTGAATTCATAATGGGTAAGTGCTTTTGTATGGTTTTTCCTCCTGAGCTCATGTTGTGCGAGCATTCTTTCAAGATCTTCCTGCAGCACAAATTCAGTCCAGCGTTTCTTTCCCTCGATCTCTTCCTTAGAGAAGCCGCTCAGTCTCTCGAATTCTGTATTGGCAAGGCTGATTATCCGATCCTCCTCAATTACTACTGTCGCAGTGCCGGTATTCTCAAAAACCGCGCGATATTTCTCTTCACTCTCTCTCAATGCCTGTTCGATACTTTTGATTTCGGTGATGTCCCGGCCGACTGACTGATACTCCTTCAGAGTTCCATCCCTGTGATAGATAGCCCGGTCTACCCACCGTTGCCATCTGACCGTCCCATCCGGCATGATAGTCTGCTGGTCAAGAGAGCCAACCGGGTGTTCAGGAGTGAGTGAATAAAGCAGATGGTTCACTTTCTCGCGATCTTCAGGGGGTATATGTGGCCTGAACCTGCTCCCGATGACCTCTTCACGGTTGAGCCCAAAATAGCGGCAATACGCCTCATTCACAAAAATATGTGTCCCATCCGGCTTAAAACGGCAGATCAGCTCTGTCTGGTCTTCAACGACATGCCGATACCGTTCTTCGCTCTCCCGAAGGTTCCGCTCCATACGCCAGCGGGTCACGGCGTAGTGAATCATGTTGGTAAGTTCAGCAATTTGTGCCTTCGCATCACCGCCTTTTTGGAGATAGAAATCTGCGCCATGATTGATGGCCTCGATTACGACCTCTTCCCTACCTCTCCCGGTAAAGAGGATGAACGGGATGGTGCCGAATTGTTGCCGGACAGCCTTTAAAAAGGCAATTCCATCCATCACCGGCATCTGATAATCAGACACGATCGCATCGTAGGTTTGCTTCGAGAGTAACTGGAGTGCGGTTGGAGCATCCAGTGCGGGGGTGACGGAAAAATTCCCGGAACGCTCCAGGGTTAATTTCATAATATCAAGAAAGGCAGGTTCATCGTCGACGTATAATACCGAGATGCCCGGCTCTTTATCCCTGGAGGATTTCATGCACACAATAATTTCAAGAGTATAACTATAACAAAGTTATTGGGTCCTGCCTCGAATAATGAGAGTGGAGTATCCCGCTTATCCCATGGTTGGAACAGCAGGGGGATAATTTGTTGCGGGAAGAGATGAATAGGATTGAATCCTGATAAATTCCGGGGCTCTCTGTCACCGCTCTGATTTTATGAGGACCGATATGCACCCTTTGGAATCAACAACTCAAAACGGGCTCCTTTTCCAGGTTCACTGGCCTCCTGGATGGTGATGCCTGTGAGGGAAAGGATCTCACGGCAGAGAAATAACCCAAGCCCGGTATGTTTTCCATACCCTCGCTGAAACAGGTGTTGTGTATCAACTGGTGAGATGCCCACACCGTCGTCCTCAACGGCAATAACCAATCCCCGTTCTGATTCTTCCGAGGATATACGAATATTCCTCAAATGCGGGCCGCCATACCGGAGTGCGTTATCGATGAGGTTGTAAAATACCTTTTCAAGGAGGGGATCTGCAAATACCTGGATATCCGGCTGGTCAACGATGACATGTACATCCCTCATTGGGAGTTGAGCCTTTGCTTTCCCGATACTATCGGTTAAGTTCTGCCATTCAGGGGCATGGATACCCATGTCCTGATAATCACGGGTAAAATTAATCTGATGCTCAATCGCATCAGCAATGAGAGATTCCTTCCGAATGATTTCGGAGATGGTGTTCAGATCGGTCTCTCCCTCTAAAAGGTAAAGATACGCTTTTAATGCCGTAATCTGATTGAGGACGTCATGCCGCGTGATACTCGAGAGCAGGTTGATCTTCTTACTCGCAAGCGCCAGTGCATCTTCCACCATCTTCCGCTCGGTAATATCCGTAACAAAGACCAATAGTCCATAAATATTGCCTTTTTCATCACGTAACGGGAGCTTATCTGTCTGTACCCAGAGTACTTTTCCCTGCGCTGTCCGCATCTGCTCGATGATGCCAATCTTTGGTTTTCCCGACGTGATCACTTCAAGATCGTCCTGATAATACTTTTCGGCGAGGTCAGGAAAGAGATCGTAGCAACTCTTCCCTTCAATCTCCTCGATAGTCATCCCGGCAGATTCCGCTCCTGCCGGGTTCACCCTGATGATGGTATTGTGGGTATCTTTATACCATATCATTGCGGGAGCATTGTCAATAATCGTTCTCAAGTCTTCATTTAACCGGATGAGCGCCAATTCGTTCTGTTTCCGTCGGGTAATGTCCCTGACAATGGAGAGCACGATTCTCCTTTTCTGGATAACCACCACATGCGCATGTACTTCGACCGGCATAATGCTCCCATCCTTTCTCCGGTGTTCTGTCTCAAAGATTGCCTGACCAAGAGTCCTGATCTCTTCCCCTATCTGTGCCAGCGGCCTGCTGTGATACTCTGTGACAATATCAAGAGGACTCATGGTCAGCAGCTCTTCCTTGGTATATCCGAGCATCGTGCATGCCGTTGCATTCACATCAATAAAATTCCCCGGAAGGCCGTCTTTGCCCAGTTCGTGGAGATGGATGGCGTCATTCACCGAATTGAATATCTCCCTGAACCTGGTCTCGCTCTCTTCCAGAGCTGCCTCTTTCCTCTTCCGCTCTTCGACCTCGGCAAGAGCGAGATCTTTCATCTGGCGAAACGCCTGCACCTGGGAGACGAGATCGGTCACATCGTCGATGAAGAGGATCGCATATTTTTCGCCATTCTCCTGGATCGAATGTACGGAGGTTCGCTGGAACCGAAGTCCTCCCCCTGGCAGTGGCGCGGCGATGAAATGGGGATGGAACTGGGTGGAAAAGAGTGCTGCGGGTCCCCCGTCAAAGACCTGCTGGATACGGAGCGCATATCTCCGGTCCTTCAGGTGCGGGAATCTTTCCCGGAGATCACGGCCAATAATATCCTTCGGGGGTATCTTGGTCCATGCAGCAATGGCCCTGTTCCAATAGACCACAGTGTAATCTGGTCTTATGACCACTACGCCTGAGGGAATGATGTCAAAGTACTTCCCCTGGGGAAAATATGACGGGGAATTCATGTATTTTGGCCTGCTGAGTCCTTTATTCGAAGCAGCAGGGCATCAAGAGATCCGATTTCAAAGATCATCAGAATATTTCCTACCACATGCAAGTCGCTCAGGGTGAACTGGGATACGGCAAGGATGACCCACTCATAGTCGTAGGATATTTCGCGGCCGAGTATCTCCTGGATACTCCCTTCAATATAGGTGGGCATACTGTAGGTGAGCCGTTCATTCAGGATATTGGTGATCGATCCCATCACCGCGTTGTTTACGATATTTCCGACCTCGTTGAGCGTCTCGATTCGGAGTGCATCGAGTTCCGGGACTTCAATTTTCTCTCCCGTGAGCGCCATGATAAGAATTGCGGCACTTTCGGGTGGAAATACCAGCATGCTGATTCCGGAGAATGACCCGTCAAATTCCAGGGTCACAGCGGAGAGCTTCTCAGATTCAAGTAATCCTTTTTCGTGGATGAGTTCATGGTATCGGAGAATTCTGACTTCCGGGACCTGCAGCAGGATATGGGCCCCTGTCATGTCGTTGAGCAGTCCTGCTGCCCTCCCGACCCCTATGTTGATCAGTTCACGCACTGCATCGACCGAATCTTCATCAATCTTCATGTCCGTGATCTTTTCCGGAGTACTTCCTGCAATGCCGGAATCAGGGTGGTTCGCCTGACTGGTTTGTTCAGGACGTCAACCGCACCCAGGTCAAGGCAAATCTCCCGGGTCGTATGCTGGATATCGGAAGTCAGAACGATGACCGGGATTGCAACGCCATTTTCGCGTATCTTCTTCAGGAATTCATATCCATCGAGATCGGGCATCAGGAGATCACAGATAATAAGATCTGGGGATTCTTTCAATGCGGTTGTGTATCCTGACATGCCGTTCACTGAAGTGATGACCGCGTATCCTTCTTCTTTGAGGATATCTGAGATTATTTTCCTTTGAAAGCCGGAATCATCGATTATCAAAATTTTTGGGATATTTATCACTCGCTTAATATCGGTATTTTTCTCCCTAAAAAATTATTCCTCGTTTTTCACTTGCGTAAAAAATATCCCGAAATCACTTTACACCCAATACAGACGAATGTGTGCAGAAGTTATCCCACAGTGATATTAAGCGAATTGTCAAACAATGGAAGAAAAAGAAGCCAATACCCGATATAGCGAATTATTTTGGAGTGAGCCGGCAACGGGTATATCAAATCATCAAAGAATACAGGAACATATCCTATCCTGCGTAATCCTGGCAGGAAAAGAGAAGAAATCACAGAAGAGACCCTAATTTTATTCTCGAATATTATCAACCACACTTCGTGGGGCCAGTACCACTCGAGAGGAAGATAGAAAAAATATCTGGGATATCCTGTATCACACCATCTACCAGGTCCTGCTTGAGATCATGTGTGTTGAGGTGAACATCAGGAGGAGAGAACAGAGGAAATGGGTCAGTTTCGAGCGAGAGCACTCCATGTCTCTCCATGAGGGAGATTGGAAACGTGTCAAGATAATCGACCAGGTGTCATCAGAAGCACCTGCAGTCGAATGGTAAACTCCATCACCCGGGTACTATAAGCTCGAAATTTTCATCCAGAGGAGCCAAAAATTTCTCCAGGTGAGAAGGGAATCACCGCGATTCAATCATATGTGTCCATACGGATCTCGATCCTTTTTATGAGGTTGTCAGCATATGAAGCATTGACTGATAGATCCCAAGCAGGGTTTTCCCTGCAAACGTAAATCAGGTGCAGTGACAACCACTCATCACGCGAGAGCGCTGTCCATGGAAACGCCCGGTATGAGGAGCGGAAAAGACTCAGGAAATATTGAATTCCAGTCCCTCACCCCCGGAGAGGTATGTGCGATACTGCAGACTTCCGAGAATGGACTCACCTCATCACAGGTTTCAGAGCGAAGGGAAAAATTCGGTCCAAATGATATCTCCCGGGCACGCAGGCGTCCCGCAGTAATCCGGTTCCTGGAACACTTCAAAAATATCCTCGTGCTTATCCTCCTCTTTGCCGCGGTCATCTCGTTTTTTGTAGGGGATATCGAAGCGGCTGCCATAATCATCGTCATCGTCATTGCCAGTGTATCCCTGGACTTTTACCAGGAGGCAAAGGCCGGAAACGCGGCGGAACTGCTCAGGCAGAAGATTATAAGCCGTGCGACCGTTGTCCGGGATGGTCGTCAGCAGGACATCCCGATCACGGACCTTGTCCCGGGAGATATTATCCTCCTCTTTGCGGGCGATATCATCCCGGCAGATGCCCTGCTCCTGAAAGAAAGGGACCTCTACGTTAACCAGTCGGCCCTTACCGGCGAGCCCTACCCTGTTGAAAAGCACGCAATGCCATCACCGCCTGGCACACTCCTGTCTGATGCTGCAAATTACGTGTTTCTTGGGACCTCGGTGGTCAGCGGGACCGCCACTGCCGTTGTGACCATGACGGGAATGGAGACCGAGTTTGGCAGGGTGGCCCAGACCCTCGTTGACCGTCCGGAAGAGACAGAGTTCGAACGTGGGCTGGCCCAGTTCAGTTTCCTGATGTCCCGCTTCATCTTTGCCCTGGTCATCTTTGTATTCTTCATCAATGCACTCTTTCGTCACGGCGTGCTGGAGTCGCTTTTGTTTGCTGTCGCACTTGCGGTGGGGATAACCCCTGAGCTTCTGCCGATGATCCTCTCGCTGAACCTCTCGAAGGGTGCGGTCGCCATGTCGGAGAAAGGAGCGATCGTCAAGCACCCCGAAGCCATCCAGAACTTCGGGAGCATGGATGTCCTCTGCACTGACAAGACCGGGACGCTCACCGAGAACCGCATCACGCTCATCGAATACCTTGACCCGGATGGGACTCCGAACGAAAAAGTCCTGTTCTATGCATTCCTGAACAGTGTCTTCCATTCCGGGATACGGAATCCTCTCGACGAGGCTGTCATCGCCCATCACCCGCAGGAGCCGGGGGATTTCCAAAAGATCGATGAGATCCCTTTTGACTTCGTCAGGCGTCGCCTCTCAATTGCCGTCTGCAGGGGATCCGATCGGTTCCTGATCTCCAAAGGAGCGCCTGAAGAGATCCTCCGCATCTGCTCACATATAGAGCGAGGTGGTACACGAACTCTCATTACCGACCACGATCGGGAGAAAGTCTCGATGCTGTATCGTGAAAAGAGCATGGAGGGGTTCAGGACACTTGCCGTCTGTTACCGGGACCTTGGAAGTGATCAGCTCCTCTTCAGCACGGAGGATGAACGGGACATGACCCTCATCGGTCTCGTCACGTTCATCGATCCACCGAAAGAGACCGCAAAGGAATCGATACGGCAACTGGCCGAGTCAGGGATTACGCTCAAGGTCCTGACCGGGGACAACGAGCTTGTCACCCGGAAGATCTCATCCCTGATTGGCCTTGACGTGAAAGGGGTGCTCAACGGTGCAGAGATCGAGAAGATGGACCGCCAGACCCTCTCGCGGGTGGTGGAAGATATCACCCTCTTCTGCCGCATGACCCCGGTCCAGAAGAACCGGGTACTCATGGCGCTCAAGCAGAACGGACACGTCGTGGGATTCATGGGAGACGGGATCAACGATGCCCCCTCACTCAGGGAGGCAGATGTCGGCATCTCGGTCCAGGGGGCCGTTGATATTGCCCGCGAGTCCTCCGACATCATACTCCTTGAGCAGGACCTCCGGATCCTGCGCGATGGTGTGATCGAAGGGAGGAAGACCTTCGGGAACACGATGAAGTATCTCCTGATGGGCTCAAGCTCCAATTTTGGGAACATGTTCAGCGTGGCAGGCGCCTCCCTGTTCCTCCCGTTCCTCCCTATGCTCCCGATCCAGATCCTGCTCAATAACCTCCTCTACGACCTCTCCGAGTCCACCATCCCGACCGATAATGTGGACAGTTCCTACGTCGGTTCCCCCAAGAAATGGGATATAGGTTTCATCAAGAAATTCATCCTGGTCTTCGGACCGATCAGTTCGCTCTTCGATTTCCTCACGTTCTTCATCCTGCTGTTCATCTTTTCCGCACAGGCTGCGCTGTTCCAGACTGCGTGGTTCATCGAATCGATCTGCACCCAGACCCTGGTCATTTTCGTGATTCGTACCAAGGTGGTTCCCTTCTACCGGAGCAGACCAAGCCGGTTCCTGCTGGGGAGCACCCTCCTTGTCGTCTTCATAGCCTGCATCCTGCCATTCACCTTCATTGGCAGCATCTTCGGGTTTGTCCATCCCCCGCTCTCGTTCTACGCGGTCCTTGCGGGACTCGTGGCAGGATACCTGGTCCTGGTCGAAGTTGTGAAGAAATGGTTTTACCACAGGTATTCATCATTGGTCGAACAGCGTATATCCCCTTCATAGTGAGGAGCCATGCAGGTAGTATGCTCGTGGGCGAACGGTTGTCTATTGGAATCCAGGGTGAAAGGATTCCGGACCTGCATGCAGCACCCCGTCACCTTAATCAATTCGAGGGTGAACAATCTAGGTTACCTTGACTGAATCACGTGATATCGCAAACGATGCCACAAATTCGCTCAAGCAGAAGACTGCCCGGCTCTCGGTGATATCCAATACGTTCCTCGTCATCCTGAAGTTCGTGGTGGGTATTGCAGTCGGTTCGGTCAGCATCATCTCCGAGGCCATCCATTCCTCGATGGACCTGCTTGCGGCCGTCATTGCCTTTTTTTCTGTCAGGATATCCTCAGAGCCGCCGGACTCTGCCCATGCCTTCGGTCATGGAAAGTTCGAGGATTTCTCCGGCCTGATCGAGGCAGTCCTCATTTTTGTTGCTGCCGCACTCATCATCTGGGAGGCTGTCCGCGCCCTCCTGGGGGAGGGGGGGCCGTACCTCTCCGAAGACCTGCTTCTTGCAGGTATTGGCGTCATGGCCATCTCAACCGTCCTGAACTGGTTCGTATCGCGCAGGTTGATGAGCGTTGCAAAGCAGACTGAATCGATCGCCCTGGAGAGCGACGCCTGGCACTTGAGGACGGATGTCTATACTTCAGGAGGAGTCATGGTCGGGCTTGTGCTGATACGGATCACGGGGATCACGAGCATTGATTCTATCATTGCGATCGGTGTCGCGGTGGTAATCATCAGGGCCGCTTACGATCTCACCAGGCGTTCCGTGGCAGACCTGATCGATACGAGTTTGCCCGATCATGACGAGGGACGCATCCGGGAGATCATCTGCGAGCATGCCAGTGAATATGCAGGGTTTCATGGCCTGAAAACCCGCAGGTCTGGCCCGGAAATCTTTATCGACTTCCACCTGGTGATGCCGGGAAATATCTCGGTTGAACTGTCCCATGACCTTGCGGATCACCTGGAGAACTATCTCAACGTGGAATTTCCCCGGTCCCAGGTCACCATCCATGTCGAACCATGCCTGGAGGGAGCCGGCGAGTGTCATCGCTGCGGCTCGTTCTGCACCTATTTTCAAAAGAGAATTCCGCCGAACGCAGGAGAATGAATCAGGGCGCAGGGGGTGGCAGTCAAGGTGTTTCGTGAACATAGAGCATCATTCACTGCCTTATCGCGCAAGGGATACCGGCAGGGGATAAGTCCGTCCTTCCAGCCAACGACCACAGCAAGCTCTGATGCAATATTCTGATGTGAGCCTGCCCCTCCTTTTAGAAAATGTGGGAGAAAAGAATTTGCGAGACCAATAATCGAACCTAAAAGACAAGATTACGATTCAATCTTCTCCCTGCCGACCGTGAAACCGCAGGTGCACCCTTCATTCACACCTGACTCCATCCAGGTTTTCCCTTCCCTGACGCATCAATACCAGGTCAGCGCGGCATCGGGGTAGTGTATCTATTGTGGCCTCTACGGGGTAATCGGTTAAGGTCGCAACCTGTTCGTCAATTACTTCACGGGCAAGTGCGGTCATATCGATATCTGCACGTTGCAGATCTTTTCGGGTGGATCTCGACAACAATAGGATGGCATCGATCAGCTCCCCTATCTTCCCCGCGTTCTTGCGGATTTTTTTTCGATGAGCTGCGTTCCCTTTGGAGTACGCGTGTGCCCGAATTCTGCCAGGGAGAGAGCAGAAAATCCGTCAATCAACCGCAAAGGGGCGCGAAGGATTTCTCAGCGATCCTGCCTTTGCATAGAATACAAATCAATCTCTCGTTAAATATGGATGAATCTGGCAAGAATACTTGGATACAGGCTCCCAACCGGGAATAGTGGAGAGAATCTTCTGAGGATTAAAACCAGAGGGTCTCCCGTTTCCCACGGACCCGGGCTCAGGCACCGTACACCTTTACGCCATTCACGTAGGTGGCAAGCACTCTTGGATAGTTCTCCGTGAACTGTCCCGGGGAGACCGTGAACAGGTCCGTATCGTACACGACGATGTCTGCCTTATAGCCCGGCCGGAGTCTGCCGATATCACGGCTGGGGGTGGTTGCTGCACTCCCGACAGTAAGGCCTGCGATCACGTGCCGGATGGTCAGGGGAGGGTGGTGTCCGGGATCACCGCCACCCGTTGTCGAAATCCCGGCGATTACCGTCGGCGGCGACTGGCTGAGGGGCGAGGTGGGTAAATCCGTGCTGATGCCGACCGGGATTCCGCTCTCGAAGAATTTTTTCAGGGGGTACGCCTCGAACGAACGGTTCCCATAGTACCGCGTGAGGTCATTCTCCAGCTTCCAGAACGCGGGCTGGACACTCATGGCTACATGGTCCCCCAGGTTTTGCATCCGCGCAATCTGCTGGTCTGTCGGGAACGCGAGGTGCAGGAACGTGTGGGTGCTCTTCAACCCCCCACGCCGGGCGGACTGGTTTTCGAGCGCGTTTAGCACCAGTTCAATCGCCTCGTCGCCCTGGACATGGTAGTGGACGTTCAGGCCGAGGTCGTCTGCCCGTGCAACGATCCGGTTGATGTTGTAGGATGCACCATGCGAGTCGTCCGGGTAGACGTACGCAAGACCATAATTTCCCTTCGCATTCATCCAGCTGGTGTTCGCCTGGCCGCCGGCATAGGCCCCGTCGATAAAGATCTTGAGTCCCACGAACCGGACCATGTCGGTGTCGTTCCCCACAAAGGCAAGCGCATCATCGACTTCCTCCAGACTCGCTATCGTATAGAAGTAATGGACCCGTACCGGGAGCTTTCCTTCCCGCTCGAGCTTCTGCATCAGGTCAGGCCGGAGCATCCGTCCCGCCGGCATCGCCATGAGGTCGTTGACCGAGGTGTATCCGTACGATGCCCAGGTCTGAAGGAACTGCAGGGTCACCGGCTCGATCACCGCATCGGGAAAGAGGGGGAAGAGGACGTTTCCGGCCGGCGCCATCGCCGATTCCCTCATCATCCCTGTCGGTGTCCCGTTCTCACGCACGATTATCCCGCCGGGCGGTGCCTGGGTCTTTTCGGTGATGTTACACACACGCATCGCTGCAGAGTTCAGGATCGCGTTGTGTCCCAGCCAATCCCCAAGGAAGACCGGCCGGTCACCGGTGACTGCGTCGATCTGGGCGAGGTCCTCAAGCGACCATCCATTGTAATCCTCGAGCGAGAAACCCGCTCCGAGCATCGGCTCTCCCGGGGGAAGGGACGCGGCAATGGGACCGACGATCGCAGCAATGGACCTGGCATCCGTTGCCCCGTACAGGCTGCAATTGCTGCTGAAGGCGTAGCCGGACTCCAGGAGGTGGACATGGCTGTCGTGGAACCCCGGGTAGGCAAAGGCGCCCTTCAGATCGATGATATCTGCACCCGGGTATGCGCCCGGGTCGACACCGGCTGCACGGACTATACCGTTCCCGATGAGCAGGGTTTCTGTCTTGTGATCGGGATCGGTGTAGATAGTGCCATTCATCATGATAACGAGGCGATCGCGGGGTGCCGGCACAGGTGTAATCTGGGTGAGTATGAGCATGCAGAACGCGAAAACGAGAATGCCACCGAGTACCATCCATTTCCAGGAAACAGCCATCTGTCACTCCTCACCCGAATATCCTCGCGAATCAGGAAAGATACCGAGAACAGGTTGTTTATGGACAGCTAAAGTGGGGACAATGTGTAATTAAACATATCGGACATGGCTGTGTTTGGGGTAGTAGCATCGAAACACCATGTGCGGTAGTTGATCATGCGCCGGCCATGGCCATCTTCATCTCGGTATCGGCGGGGAACTCGGACTTCACGGTCGCGAACTCCCGCAATGCCAAGAAAATTGAATATTGACTTCTGAAGCCCCAGCCGGGCCGCTAGAGCAAAATAAGGAGCCTGTACAATTATTTTTGAAAATAAACTGATTATACACTGATTTGATATTCTTACCAGTGGTTTTTGAAAAATAATAATTTTTCCATCTATATCCCACTGATTATCCGGTTTACTTCCAGAATAAGAGCGTCTGCTTGTTCGTTAGTCAGTTTCTTTCCCCTCTGGGCTTCAACCGAGTTAATAAAGGCATTGAGCTGATTCAGAGCCGCGTTTTCATTTCCTCTATCTAAGGAAGAAATTGCTGCACCCAGTTTTGCGGTAAGACTGTTTGTGATTCCCATATCAAGGTTTAAATTCACGATATAGTCTTCTAAATTCTCAATTGCCTCTTGCGGTGCGACCTCATTCACCACAATTCCAACAATTATTGTATCGGTCAGGGATCCATCTGATACAGTAAACATTACGTTATAGGAACCACCTTGCGTGTAATCCGTGACCCACGTGAAGGTCGCTCCGTTGAATGATGCTCCTCCGGGGAGACTGTCTGCCTCAATTGTGAGCTCGTCTCCATCTGGATCTGTTGCGGTCAACGTGAACTCTACGGTCTCCCCTTCATCCACCACCTGGTCCGCTATCGGGTCAAACACCGGCGCATGGTTCGAACTTAGAACCTCAATCTCCACGTCCATCGTGGCACTGCCACCGTCGTTGTCGGTGACTGTCAGCTTCACAATGTAGTTCGCCGCTTCTGTGTAGATATGAACCGGGTTCTGTTCTGCGGATGTCTCACCATCTCCAAAGTCCCAGGACCAGAAATCTATACTGCCATCCGGGTCATTTGATGAGTCAATAAACTGGACCTCGTTGCCAATGTAGATCTCCTCTGGTGTGTAGCTGAATTTAGCAACTGGCACGAGGTTTACTTTTTTGACCGTGATCGTGATCGTCTCGCTGTCACTCAAAGAACCGTCACTGACCGTGAATG
>ENA-UOWE01000050-UOWE01000050.1-activated-sludge-metagenome-genome-assembly--contig:-NODE-50-length-156984-cov-8.230767_pt1 | contig 156984 bp, 167 predicted proteins | sample MGYA00249841_ERZ761562 | MGnify/ENA primary metagenome ERZ761562 (study PRJEB28883, sample SAMN05720200) | activated sludge metagenome | isolation source: Anaerobic digester | place: Japan... | reverse complement strand
TACTGGATACAACAGAACTACTATTACCAGCAGGGAGGAATTTTTCTCAAGCAGCCCGACGGAATGGTCACCAAGGTTGTCCCCTTGATTAGCATCACCAACCAGAGCGGGATTCCATATGTCAAGATCGTGGACGTTTCAATTTCAGGGTCTGGAAATGTCGGGGGAACATCTCCCATACAGGTCGTTACGCGACTCGATTCGGTAAGGAGCAATATCATCAACGGATCGACTCTTGCACAAGGGATTCCCAATGCCAGGAACGTCTCGGTGACCGTGAATGCACAGGATACCACCACCGCACAAATGTGGAACTCAACTTTTAACGCTATCAGAAACAGCGCAGGCGGCACAATTCAAAACTGGATATCCAGCACCCAGACAGGTAACCAGGCAACTCTCCATGTGAAAAATCCAATACCAGGGAGTGATTATGACATCATCCTTGACTATACGAGTGTGAACCTGACCGTCGAACTGCAACCGGTCGCCATATGAGTTTTCCTCCTCCCCGCGATTCAGCGGTTTCCGAGATCCTCGGCGCTCTCCTTCTCGTTGCCGTCATCAGCCTTGCAGTGAGCATTGTTGGCGTGACCATCATCTCGAATATCGAGACCTCGCAGGTCCCTGCCGTTTCATTTGTCATCACAAACCAGAGTCAGAATATTTCGGTCTTTCACACCGGGGGAGACTCGCTTCCTGCCGGTTCATATCGGATATATGTGAATGATGTAGACCAGACAGCATCGTTTAGTCCTGACCCAGGCATCACAGAGTTCAAGGCAGGAACTGTTTTACATTCAAATGGTCAATTTCTGCCTCCGGGACAGGGGCCGCGGAATGCAATGGTCATATACCGGGGGCCTGATGGAAAGGATGTTGTCCTCATCCAGAAATTTTTCTCCTGATTTTTTTTCATATGCCAATTGGTTGGAAAGACCCTCAATTATATCAATATCATCACTCACAGTAATTTAGCAAGACATCGGGGTGAATAATGAGAATCGCGACTGAGGGAAATGATCATGCGGTTTCCGAGTTGATTGGAGCAATACTATTGGTCGCACTGGTCATCACCGCCATGGCAATTGTTGCGGTGTTGGTCCTCTCTAATCCACCTCCCGAAGAAGTCCCGCATCTGAATGCACTGGCAGGAAACACAAGTGATACAATTCTGCTCTACCATACTGGCGGCGACGAATTAAAAGAGGAACAGACCCTCATCCGGATCAACAATAACCCTGATCCTATCCCGCATTCAACGATCTTTCTGAAATCAGAGGATGGTACAGTTGAAAGCTCTCCGTGGGCAGTGACGAAAACCCCATGGGGTGTGGGAAAAACCCTGGTCATCCCTTCAGCTGTCCCCCCTCAAAGCATAACCGTTACTTATCAGGGGCCGACTTCGCAGCTCCTTATCCTGTCAACTTCGTTCATCGCAGGCAGTGGTGTCTCAATTCCTGTGACAACAGGAATTACCGGGACCCCAACCACCATAGTGACAACTACGGTGACTACAACCATTCCAACAACGAATACCACTACACCCACTCCTACATCACCTACCCCGACGCCAACCCCAGTCTGTGGCACAATATCCGGCTATAAATGGAATGATCTCAATGGTAATGGCGCCTGGGACACCGGTGAACCGGGATTATCGGGATGGACTTTGAATGTGTCTGAGTGTTTAACTGGAAATTGCAACACGCTCGGGCCAGCGGTCACAAGAGTGACCGATGCCAATGGCTTTTACATCTTTACAGAATTAACTTATCAGCCTGCAACACGGTACCGTATCCGGGAGGCTGTCCAGCCAGGATGGATACCCACTTCACCATCAAGCGGGTTTGTAGATGAACAATTAGAACCCCCGGGGTCACCCGGACAACCCTCAAAGTGTTATGCACTGAACGTTAACTTTGGGAACAAACAGGTTGCACCACCTGTGGTAACTTTTATTGGATCCCCCACTACCGGAAATGCACCATTAACAGTACAATTTACTGATCAATCAACAGGTTCTCCTTTGCAATGGGCGTGGGATGTGAATAATGACGGTATTGTCGATTACAACACGCAAAACCCATCGCATACATATGTGTCACCAGGAACATATACTGTAAAACTGACTGCAACAAATACCGGGGGAAGTGCTACATTAATACGGACAAATTACATTATCGTGACAGCAGAATCGGGTATTCACGATTTTATCGATGAAAATGTCTTTATCTATGGAAATAAACTAGATTTTAGAGGAAATACCACCAATGGTCCAGGGGCTACAGCAATAGTGAACGGAGGGTTGGACACCTCGAATACCAACCTGGGTGCGTCAATTGCTGTTACAAGAATCTATATCGACGGCAACGTGAACCTGAACTCTGGTAGCGCCGGATTGGGATCACCAAGCAATCCTGGAAAAATCTGCATCAATGGAGACTTGTCATTGGGGAGCGGTAAGCGACACATGTATGGTGATGTCTATGTTGCAGGCGACTTTTATTTGAAGGACGCCATTATTCATGACAATGTATACATAAACGGGGATTTGACACTCGACTGGACACCCACGCTTGATCCTGATGCACGCATTTACCATACTGGCAATCTCAAATATCCTGCGGGAAACTATCCGCAGGATATTCTTAACAAGTGCATACGTCAGACTCCTGTTCCCGGATGTCAAATGCCGGACCTTGCCTTGCCGCCCGTGAAATCACAGAGTTGGTACGACGCAAAAGGGTATGTCTCAAGTGGGGATTTGACAAATAATCTGAAAATATTTGCTGACAGCTATTCATCAACATCCTGGAGACCATCTGCATATAACGTGGTCATCATTGCCCAGAACGGGGATATCACTCTCACTGGGTTGGGTAGCAGTGGAGTCACCGGTGTTCTCTATGCCCCGAAAGGAAAAGTAACCTTCAATGGTGGCTTCTTCACTGGAGTGGTGCTTACACGGGACGGTTTTTACGTCACAAGCGGCGGAACGGATATCACATTCAGTAATTTTAAAAATTATTTCAGCAGTCCGGATGATTATCCGCTTTGAGAAGATATAAGGGACCTATGATAGATAATGGAAAAATTACGAAAAAGCAGGAGTTTGTTAATACAACCTCAATGTTACAGAAGACTATCCGAACGGCTCGAAAAATAAATAATCTCTTTTTTTAAAAAGATGCTGCCACGTTATCCTTCTCGTAAATTCATCCTCGCAGCCCTCTTCCTGCTCTGCGTAATACTGCTCGCAGCCCTTGCCATCTCACTCTTCACCGTCCCTGCTCCCCGCATTACTACCCAGTTCAATCTCTCCGCATCCGGTGACCAGATACTCATTACCCATACCGGTGGCGAATCGCTGGATTGCAGGCACTTTTCAGTCCTCCTGGATGAAGTCGCAGTAGATCTCCAGGGATTGGGCAGGATCGAATGTCCCTGGTCGATAGGGGAGGCATTGACAATCCCTTATGCTCCTTCTGGTGAAACCCGGGTAATCCGGATCATGTACGATGCCGGGAAAGGGCCGCAGGAACTGCTGGTCGCCGAGATTCCAGGCCGGATAGAGGAACCCGGGACTCTCCCCACACCCACAGTCCACCCCACCACGATTCCCCAGACGCCCCCTCCCTCTCCAACGACAACTCCCGGCATTCTGGTCGCGTCCTTCAATGCCACCCCGCGGTCCGGCCCCGTCCCCCTCGCGGTTCAGTTCAGTGACACCTCCTCCGGAGTCCCGGATGAATGGTCCTGGTCATTTGGGGACGGTGCGACTTCCACCCTGCAGAATCCTCTTCACACGTACATGGAGGTGGGAAGATACCAGGTGAGTCTCATGGTGAAGAATTCACTCGGCGGGCATACCCGGATCAGCCAGGGCTACATCTCCGTCACACCCGCAGAGGAGCGGGACATTTTCCTGGAAGCTTCCAGGGGGGCGGTGGTCTCAAACGGAGGATTCATCGAATTTTCGGTCACAAAACCTGGTGCGAGGATAAAAATCGGCGGCACAACAGTCGATCTTCCCGACGGATCCCGGGTCCGCCTGGCTCTCGAAGGGCCATCGAAGGGCAAGATCGCCATCAGGGACGGGTCCATCTCTCTCTTTATATTTGACAGGGTGGTGCTCTCAGTGGACGGAATAGAGAGGACGGCTGGATCTGCACAGGAGATCCTGGTGCCAGGATATGAGCGCCTCATTTCCAGCCTCAACCTCGAGGTCGACGGCGGGACAGGCTCGGTCCGAATCCTCGAAAGCGGCCTGCCCGCTCCAATCCATCCGGGCGATTCGCCACTCCACCTGGTCTCACTCCGCCCGGATACGGCAGGTATCCTTACCCTTGACTGCTACCGCGAGGAGAGATCAGTATTCCAGGGAGCGGTCAGCTCGTATTCCGTCCTTTGATCCTCCGTACTCCCCGGCCGTATTTCTGGCACCGGGAACGATTGTTTTTTGAGGGTGATGGTGCCGTAAAACACCCTGGCGATACGCCGGTGTCCCCACCACTTCTCAGGCCGCTTGCCCCATTGACACCCTCTTTCACCTAATTCACGTCAAAAAATGGCGGTTTTTCAGGGATAGATTGATATAGGGTCAGGAGAGATGAAATTTAAATACCTGCTGATCTGATGGGCCAGTGAGCTAATTGGCCTGTTTGGAGAATGGAGAGCATATTTCGAGTGGAGCATCATGGATCGGGAATCGGCAATCTCTAAGAATATCATACTGGCGCTTGTCGCAGCGGTGGTGATCATCATGGCGGTGATGGTGGTGGTGATGATCTTCTTCCCCCCGCAGCCTGACGTTGTACCATCGTTCAATGCGAATATCGAGCGGTCAGGAAGCATCGTCTATCTCTACCACGACGGAGGGGACGCCCTCCAGAAAGGGAGGACCATCGTGAGGATCAACGGCCGGGATGTCCCGGAGTCATCCATCGCATTCCTCCACGCCCAGGACTGGCCATGGACTCCCGGAAAGACGATGCGGATCCAGTATGACGGTCCCGGCGCCCCCACCCTTGTCCAGGTCATCTATTCCGGCGGTGCAGGCGAGACTCTGGTCTTCTCGGATCAGGCAACCGTGGTCCAGGACACCCCCATCCCGGTCTCGACCATCCCGACCCCTGTGACCACTGCCCCGACAGGCGTTGTTCAGACGCCGACAGGGACTTTCGCAACTCCCGCCTCTCCCCCTGCAACCGGCACGACGCCGTACGTCCCCCAGCCTCCCCAGGCAGGGTTCACCGCTGACCCCCTGGCCGGGCAGCTCCCGCTTTCCGTACAGTTCACTGACACGAGCACCGGCTCTCCCACATCGTGGCTCTGGAACTTCGGGGACGGCGCATCATCAGACCAGAGGAACCCGACATACACCTACAGGAACCCAGGGGTATATTCCGTTACACTGACGGTTCGAAACCAGTACGGGACCAGCCAGAAGACCGAGACCGGCTTTATCTCTGCGGGGACACTGCCGGCAGCCCAGTTCACCGCACTCCCCGCGACAGGGCAACTCCCGCTGGTCGTCCAGTTCACCGATCTCTCTTCCGGCATGCCAACCGCATATGCATGGGACTTTGGTGACGGGAGTCAATCAAGCGAGAAGAACCCGATCCATACCTACACAAAGGCAGGGAACTATGACGTGACACTCACTGTCGGGAACGAGTACGGGTATAACACCCGTATCCAGAGCGGAGCAGTCCAGGTAACGGCCCCGAAGAGGGTGGAGGTCTACCTCTCAGGAAGCAGGATGGGAACACTCTCTCCCGGGTATGTCCAGTTCCTCGTTACTGGTGAAGGCGGCTGGATCAAGATCGCCGGCTCGATGTACCAATTCTCCAGGGGAGACAACGTGCAACTCTTCGTGGACAACAGCCAGAACGGGATTATCGATGTGAATACGCACGGAATAGCTGGTTTCCGCTTTGACCAGGTACGCATGTTCGTCAACGGCAACCTTGTCAGGAGTGGGATTGCGACCGATATCTCTGTGCCCTCGTATGCTGGCCTCCAGACCACGCTCACCATCTCTATCTTACCGGGAGACTCTAATATGGTCCTCTTCATCGATAGCGGCAGGATCATCCCCGGTCCTGCACAGGTGGTAACGATTTCAAACCTTGCAGAAAACAGCCTCGGCCAGATGAGCCTGTCAGTGAAACCCGGAGCCATTGATTACCGGGGTGGCGCAGCGTCCTACACGGTAACCTGAATTTTTTTTTTTCTCCTCTGAATAATAAAAATTCCCTTGTTTTTCCTCAAACTCACTCTAAAAAAAGGTTCCAGAACGGAACTCTAGAGATCGCGAAGCCTCTGCGAGACGAAATCCACCAGTTCCTTTGACTCCTGGCGTGCATACCGAAGGAATCCTTCGTATGCAGTGCGGGCCTCCGCGATGCGGGAGAGTTTCTCGCAGGCAAGGGCCTTGTTCAGGTAGGCCCGTGCATACCCGCGCTGGATGGAGAGTGCCCGGTCGAACTCCCGTATCGCCTCCTCGTTCTGGTTACGGTTGTAGTAGATGTTGCCCATGTTGTAATAGGCCTCGGCAAGGTCGGGTTTCAGTTCAACAGCGCGCCTGAAATCCGATATTGCCTCGTCGTTCAGCCCTTTCTTCCCAAACTCGATCCCCCGGTTGTAATAGGCTGTCGGGTTTTCAGGATTGATCTCGATCGCACGGGTGAAATCAGATATCGCCTCGTTGTACATCCCAAGCCCCGCATGTGCATTGCCGCGGTTGTTCCAGGCCTTGTCATTTTCCGGGGCAAGCGCTATTGTCCTCGTGTAATCGGCAACCGCCTCTTTCAGCCTCTCAACCCTCTGGTATGCGACCCCGCGATTGTAGTATGCCTCAGCAAGGTCGGGCTTGATCTGGATGGCTCGGGAGAAATCTTCCATCGCCTGGTCTATCAACCCCTTCCTCCCATATTCGATACCGCGGTTGTAAAACGCAGTCGGGTTCTCGGGATTGATCTCGATGGCACGGGAAAAGTCCGATATCGCCTCATCGTAGAGTCCCTTCGCCGCATATGCATTCCCACGGTTATTGTAAGCCTTCTCGTTCCCGGGCTGGAACTCCATTGCACGGCCATAGTCGGCTATCGCCTCGTCAAGCATCCCCTTCTTGTGATATGCAACTCCCCGGTTATAGTATGCCTCGCCGAGATCCGGCCGCAGGACAATCGCCTCGCTCAAGTCCGCGATCGCTTCCTCAAGCAGCCCATGCTCCCCGTACTCGATTCCCCGGTTGTAAAAAGCCGTGGCATTCCGGGGGTTCCGTTCGATTGCCCGTGAGAAATCGGAGATTGCCTCGTTGAAGAGGCCCATTGAGGCATAGGTATTCCCACGGTTGTTGTATGCCATCTCGTTCCCGGGGTTGATCTCGATGGCACGGGTGAAATCCGCAATCGCCTCTTCCATTCTCCCCAGCCGATCATACAGGAGGCCGCGGGCGAGGAATGTGCTTTCATCCTCAGGGGATATCTCGATGGCACGGGTGAGATCAGAGACTGCCTCTTCGTGCCTGCCCAAATTGCCATATTCCGCAGCCCTCGCAAGGTATACCTCCCGGGCCCCCGGATTCAGCGAGAGGGCCCTCGTGAAGTCTTCGAGAGCTTCCTCAGTCTTCCCACACCCGCTGTATGCCTGTCCCCTGAGGAAGAAGGCCTCGGAACTCCCGGGGTCCAATTCGATGGCGCGGGTGAAATCCGCAATGGACTCAGGCACTCTGCCGATGCCCGAATAGTCCATGCCCCGCTGGATATATGCCTGCGCATTCAGGGGACTGATCTCGATGACCCTTGTGGAATCCTCGATCGCTTCTTCGCGCTTTCCTGCCTGCCGATACGCACGGGCCCGCACAAGGTATGCTTCGGACCATTGAGAGTCATTCGCAATTGCAAGGGAGAGATCGGCGATCGCCTCGTCAAGCCTCTCACCTTTCAGGTATTCCACAGCCCTGTGCAGGTACGCCTCTTTCTTCGAAGGGTCGGTCGAAATAACAGAAGTGTAATCGGCAATCGCCTTATCAGAAAAACCCTTCCTTGCATACTCTTCACCGCGGCACAGCAGCACCTCGATATATCCTGGACGGACCTCAAGCGCACGTGAGAAGTCCCTGATTGCCATGTCTGATAGGCCGATGCGCGAGAATTCTCTTCCTCTCAGGTAGAGTGCATCCACGAACCCGGGATTGATCTCCAGTGCCTTCGTATACTCTGATATGGCCTTGTCTGAAAGCCCGGACTTCTGATACTCGTTCCCCCGCCTGAAGCAGGCATCGGCATACTGGGGATTGATCTTCAAGGCACGGGTATAATCGTCGATGGCCTCTTCAATTCTGCCGATGCGGTCGAACTCGTTTCCCCTGTTGTAATACGCTTCGATGTAGCCAGGGTCTATCTCTATTGCCCGGGTGAAGTCATCAATGGCATGCACAGAAGATCCTATGCGCGAATATTCCATCCCTCTCCTGTTGTAGAGTTCTGGGTCATCAGGGAAATGACTGATTTCCTGTGTGAGCTCAAGGATTGCGGGATCCTGTACTTCTTCCCCGGTCCTGCCGTGGATAATTTCTCCCCCGCCCGGGTGATCTGAAGTCATGGTCACGCTGGGGGTCTCGGAGACTGCCGCGCCGGGGGGTTCAAAAGCAGGTTCCGGCAATCGTGTGGTGACCGCATCATCGACCCGCCCAGAGACCTGACCGCCTGCAGGCTCTTGACCCTGTACAGTGACGTGATCAGACTTCTCATCTCCTCCGGCGTTGATATCGGGGGCAGCCTCGTCGAAGATCTCGAGGGCATGAGAGAAATCTGCGATCGCTTCGTCGTACCTTCCCATGCGGTTGAACAGTACCCCTCTATTATTGTATGCCTCGACGAACCGCGGGTTGATCGCGATGGCCTTTGTGTAGTGCTCAAGCGATGTATCAAAGAGGCCTAGCCTGCTGTATTCAACGCCAAGGTTGTTATGCGCCTCTGCAGACCTGGGATTCTTCTCAAGGCAGGCGAGATAATCCGCAATCGCCCCTTCTGCCTGCCCCATCTTTCCAAGTACAATGCCCCGGTTGTAGAGTATGTCAGGGTTTCCAGGATCGATCTCAAGGGCACGGGAATAATCATCTGCCGCGTCCTGCAGGCGACCCATGCGCGAGTATTCGATCCCCCTGTTAAAGAGCGTCTCGATGAATTGGGGGTTAATCTCGAGCGCCCTGGTATAATCCGCGATCGCCTCTCTGTGCATCCCTTTCCGACCGAAAATCACGCCCCGGTTGTTGTAGGCAGCGACGTACTCGTGGTCGAGTTCAAGTGCTCGCGAGAAATCTGCGAGCGCGAGATCATCCTCTCCGATGTGCGCATACTCGATTCCCCTGTTATAATATGCCTCAATAAAATTCGGATCAGTCTCAATTGCGGTGGAAAATTCCGCGATTGCCTCGTCGGACCGACCCAGGAGAGAATACGCCACCCCCCGGTTGTAATATGCCTCTGTGAAGTGGGGGTTGAGCCTGATCGCAGAGTTATAGTCGTCTATTGCACCCTTATAATCCCTCTTTCCGGCTTTCGCAACCCCACGGTTATGATACGCCTCCGCATCTGCCGGATTGATCTCGATGGAACGCGTATAATCAGAGATTGCCTCATCAAACATCCCCTTCTTATGGAAAGCAATCCCGCGGTTATAGTATATCTGGCCGTCCATCAGTACCCCCGCTCACCCGCAGCATGCGCAAAGACGCAAAAAATTTACCCCTTATACTCCATGTGTACCAGGAATAATAAATTATATCGCTTTTTCTCCCGGATCTCCTGATATCCGGGAGAGAATGGATGCCTGCACGGGCAGGGAGAGCGAGTGATCACCTTTTCATGCCAGCCGGAATTTAGAAATTGTTATAGAGATAAGGGCCAAAATTCATTTACAATCCAGTCCTGTCGGCGACCACGTGCTTCCTATCCTTCGACCGCGGGACCCGGACACCCCCCTGGCTGTCATGGACTGGAACGCAGATGGGGACGATTTCAAGAGGAGATGTGACAATGGCAGGAAGAAGAATTATCGTGCTCCTTCTGCTGCTCACCTGCGGTGCGGGGGTTATCCTCCCTTCCCTGGCAGCAGAGACCACCCAGCAGGCAATACTGTATCAGTCTGATTTCTCCCGGGACCCGGGATGGACCACGAACAGCCCGACCCGGTACTACTGGGACCCGTCCCTTGAGATGTATCACTTCAAAACAGAGGGTGGAACGAATGGATATGCGTTTGTCCCGGTGAAATATAACGGGCAGTCGTTCACGCTCGATTACGACGTAATAATTCTCACCTCTCAGAAGGACAGCGCGTTTCGTTTTGGCATGATAAGCTCAGAGATGGACTTTACAAGGGGCACCAATGTCCTCTCCTCCTTTGAGAACGGGAAATACGGCCAGCTGATCACATTACGGGTCATAGACCAGAACAACCAGCTCCGGGAGACGACAAGTTATTATGACTCCTATTGCGGGAATCTCCCCAGCTGCAAGACTATCTGGTTTGAGAACAATGTCACCTACCATGTCACGGTCAGGTATAACAAGGAACTGGGGAACGCTGATATCAAGGTGACCGAAAAGGAGAGTGGCAATCTCCTGTGGGGGTATTTTGTCCCAGTCGGCAAGGACCTCTTCTTCATGGACCGCCTCGCCATTACGACGAGGGGAGATTATTCATTTGGGCCATTCTCCGAGGGGTATATCGATAACGTGGAACTCGTGTCCTACGTTCCCGTCGAAGCCACACCTACCACTGCGGGACCAACGGAAGTGACAACTCATGTGACTCCCACTCCAACAATGGTTCCCCCGACCACCGAATCAACGCCCGAACCGACGCCCACTGCACCACTTGGGACCTTTTACGCCCTGGTTGCGCTGGCGGTTGCTGTTCTCACCTTAGGGGCCAGTATCAGGAGAAAGGGGTGAATTAGTTCCTCTCGAATCAAATTTTATCTGGTGACATCCCCATCTTCTTTTATTGGTAATCCTCATGACAGTGGGAAGATCCGGACCGGGTTCCCCGCTCAATATCCATTTGAATTGTAAGAGGGGTTTTTAGGTTCAGGAGCTCATTGCCTGAAAAATCCCCTCCTCGCTGTTTTGTGTGGGGACACTGAATCGAGATTGTTATCTGGATATCAATCCAGTCACTGAACCGCCGCAGGGGCGACCTTCGGGGGCGGCGGCATGCATCGCGGTGTTGGTGCAGCGGGGAAGGCTCTCACAGGATGTATGCAGTTCGCCAATCCCGCGCATGCCGGATTAATAAAGCCAAAAAATGATTAGAAAATTGTGAAAAATGATAAAATGGCAGGAATGGAAAAATCAGCCTCTTCCGCTCCCCACCACGATTCCGTTCTCAATGATATAGAATCCCTTGGAATGCCTGACCTGGTAGTTACGAAGCCCCGCAGCCTCGGCCTCGTCAACCTGCGCTCTCATACTCCTCTGTTCATCCAGAGGGTGGTTGTGGACCATGTTCTTGAACCTCGTCTCGGGCATCTTGAGCCCGCGCACGTAGTTGTCATTGGCATCGTAGCCCGACTCTTCGGCTATGTGCTTCTTCGGATCAAAGTCTCCCATGAGCGTTCATAGATTGCCATGGGATATAATCCCTGCTATTATGAGCACCGGGTGTTCATTCTCCCGAAGTGAGTGCACATTTCGCATACATTCCTGCACAACCGGCACGCATCCCCTGGATACTGGTGCGATGTCACTGCTGGCCCACTGGAGCAGGAAAATATACAGAAAACAGACAATCAGGTTCGTATGCGAGGGATGGGATTTGAACCCAAGAACTCCTGCGAGACCAGCCCCTCAAGCTGGCGCCTTTGACCTGGCTCGGCAACCCTCGCTCCGTGCCATATTACTTGGATGCCACTTCGAAATAAGGTTATCCATATCAGGGGACGAAGGGAAGGGAGCCTTCCCCGGGCTCTCCTGCACCGTGTGATCTCCATTATTCGTCATTGCCCGGATCTGACCAGGGACGTATATTTATTACAAGGGTGCAGATCTTCACTATGTGGTCGGAGATCATTGGGGAATTTGCTGATTCCCCCTCGCAGACCCGGGTCCTGCGGTTCCTTCTCGAGAACGGGTTCGGCGTCAATGCCGACGGAAGGGTCACCTGCAACGGGATAGAGATACCTGCTACACAGGTGGCAAAGGCACTCGATACAGACCGCAGGGTGGTAGATACCACCGCACAGCGCATACTCTCTCTTCCCCTTCACCGCAGTATCTTCATGCATCTGCGGGTCGCACCTGACCTCTCGCGCGTGGCTGGGCACCTGGGCCTCTCGGTGATGACCATTTATCCAAAAGATGCAAGCGAGAAAGGAATTGTCAGCGCCGCAGTCAGGGTCATCGCAGAAGAAGGGCTCTCTATACGACAGATCTATGTGACAGACCCTGTCCTCTCAGAAGAGCCGAGGCTTGTGGTGATCATCGAGGGGGACTTTCCTCCCACAGTGATCGAGGGGATCCGGCGCCTCCCCCAGGTGCGCCAGGTCATGTTCCAGGGCGCTGCCTGAACATCTCCATCTCCAGCCAGAGACGGTAAAGTCGCCGTTTCAGCTTCCGTGGAAGGTATGTTGCGCGCATCATCCTCTCTTCCAGGGAGATGACGCGCGTTCCCGCTACCCTGTTATCTGCATGCGCGACGACACGCTCCTCGGGTGTGAGTGGCATGCAATCGATGGGAAGGAGCCGAAGAAGTATGCATTCGTCCGCGGTAAGCCCGGCCCCAATATGGCACTCGACCACCCTGGCAACTTTCTCTGGCAATCCCTTGCGGCGGCAGAGATCTGCTCCGGCCTGGGCATGGCATAAACCATGGGTAATCCCCCTTCCGATATCATGGAGGTATGCACCCGCTTCCAGGACTTCACGGTCCATGATATCTTCGTGCCAGTACCCCATTACCAGGTCGTGGACAGATCTGCAGTGCGCAATCACCCTTTTACTGCAGCCGGCTTCCCTGAGTAGAGACTCCCACTGCTCTCCCGACTCAAGCATGCCCAAGGGACTCTTTCATGCTCCTGATCCGCCGCTTCAATGCCCGCAGGAGGATCTCGTTATCAAAGTGCTCGAGTCCTATATCACATGAGGGGCACTGGAACTGGCAGTCCATCGCCTGGCTGAAGGTGAACATAAAACCGCACGATTTGCAGATGTAGAAGTCATTCTCCTCCTCGAACTTCTCCCTTGCCTCAAGCTTCTCCAGTATCACCTCCATGTCCTCGGCGATCACATCATATACCCTGTCAATGCGGAGGTGCCACAGGTACGTGAGCCATCCGGTTTCGTTGTTCTTGATCCTCCGGTACTCGGCAAGCCGTTTCTCATAGAGAGTGTAGAGGGTATGCCTGACCGAGTTTAAATTGATCCCGGTCTGGGCGGCCAGCTCCTCGTCGGAGTACTCGCCCTCCCGGGGGAAACTCTCCAGGAGAGATATGCCCTCCTCTCCTATCAGACGGGCGAGGTATGCACGTACCGGGGTATTTGCGAGGATCTCTTCCATAGGGCAATCAACCCATATATTGTCGGACCCTCTTCATATGTGTATCCAGCAGATCCATGGCGTCACCCGCGCTTCTGCCCCAGCCATACACGCTGACCACCGCCTGCCCCTCCTCAAAAAAGGTCCCTGGCCAGGGGATATCGGCCACTGCAGGCGAGAGGGAAGAGAGATCATGGTTCACGACGATGTCCCGGTCTGCGAAGAGAATCCTGCGTGCCGCATAACCTGATTGGAAAGGCCGGCGGGATGGAAGCTCCCCCCTGCACGCCCGGGCATGGAGAGAGAAGAGGTTTTGCCCTGTCGCAGCCTCGACCGTATCAAGGGTTGCCTGGAACCGCGGGTTCACCTCGATTGCCCAGGCCTCGTCTCCAAGAACAAAGTCGATGCCGAGGGTACCGCTGCAGCCAGATACGGCCGCAATTCTCTCTGCGGTCTCCATCATACGGTTGACCCCGGGATGCTCGAGCGGGGTGACCGACCCCGAGAACCCAAAATGAAGTCCTTCTTCCTCCCGGAGGATCTGGCGGTTCGCAGCGATCGCCCGTGCTCCGCCCATCCCATCTGCAACGCAGCAGACCGAGGCCGCAATCCCTCCAACCACCTCCTGAGAAAGGAACGGCTGATCCCCAAATTCATCGAGCCATGAGGCCAGTTCCCCGTCGTTCCGGACCACCCTGTTCCGCCACCCTCCGGATCCTGCCCTTGGCTTTATCATTGCAGGATACAGGCCCGGCCCGAGGATCCTGGGAGCAGGGATCGAGAGCGACTCAAAAAATTCCTGGGTGAGGAGCTTGTCCATGAACCTGGCGGCCCTGGCAGGGGTGGTCCCAAGGACAGGGACCCTCGCGGGGAGCATTTCTGCTCCCGAGGTGGGGACCAGCCACTCCACCTTGTGGCGGCTGCAGATCTCCTCGATCGCACGAGGGATGTCTGCAAGATCGTCGAAACGCTCCCTGTCAGCGGTATACCAGGAGAGGTCCTGGTCGCAGAAGTGATCCACCGCATAGACCGTGCACCCTGCCGCATGGGCAGACCTGGCCACGTGCCGGGTGGAAAAACCACAGACAAGCACCGCACCGTTCATTCTTCCTCGGTCACTTTTCCGTCCGGCGAAGGGACGACCCGTATCCTGGCGCCGGGAAATTCCCTCTCGAGTTCGTTGCCCAGGAACAGGCGGTCAAGGAATACGGCGAGGCTCCCGATCTCCGAGTGGGGCTGCCCGGTCACCGAGATGTTGTAATCGGCCATGCCGTAAATCTCTCCCGGAACCTTCTCTGCTCCGACGACCACAAGGATGCGGTCGCATCCCCTCAATACCTCCTCGTTGCTCCTGATACCCTCACCGTACATCGTGAGGTGTACCACGCACCCTCCCGTTGCCTTCCAGTCCCTGATGCACTTCCTCCAGGAGACCTGGTCCTCGACAGTAAAATCCCCTCCCCACCTCGATACCACATCGCGAATGCTCTCCACCACCCCGGAGTCGCGGGTTGCGAGGTACATCCCCCGGGCTCCAAGCGCACGTGCGGTGAGCCCGACATGTGTCGTCACCCTCTGGTCACGTTCCGGGCGGTGGCCGATCCGGAGGACGTAGACCTCAGTCATCCTTCTCCTCGCTGCCACCCCTTGCACGGATGACTCCTCCTTCGATCGAGAATGGACAGCTCCTGTCGTAGCGGGCCTGGCAACGAAGCATCATCTCCTGTAGAGAGAGGATGCGGACGCCACCATTGGTGCATTCAAGGAGCATGGCGCACTCCAGCCGCTTCACCGACCTCTCAATTTCTCCCGCGGAGCATCCAAGGAGTTTGGCAAGAACTCCTGCATCCCTCTCCGCGTCCTCCACGAGCAGGTGATAAACTGCCCAGTCCAGGTCTTCTTCCTTCATCTGCTGTCGCGTGCGTAAGGTATGGAGAAAAGAGGAGATAATGCTCGTGCATGAACCTCCCGTGTATCACATTTATGGACCGGATCGTCCGGGCATTTTACTGGCATTCTCCCGCGACCATGCGCCATTCTTTTCACCGGCAGGCGCAGGAAGCGCAGTACCGATTCACTAAATATAAAGTAACCAGGGCTCTATCCCTGGATATGCATGACCGGGAGAAAGTTCCCACTTACAGGGAGCTTGCAGGGATCGCGGAACATCTCCTCGAGAGGGCCGACGAGGACGAGTCACTCCTCGCCAGGGAGCTTGATCTACTTGAACCCGAAATCCGCAGGGAGCTGCTCCAATCCGATTTTCTGAACGCCTACCAGGTCTATTATTACTTTTTCCGCGAGGCACCGGGAGACCTTGAGAGGGAGAGGCTTATCCTGCAGCCGGCATCGGCGCTGGTGCATGGCGTGATGATCGCGGAACTCGAACTCTTGGAGATCATCTTCCGCGTAGAAGATGACAGGCCTGTGATAAGTGTCAGTGACGGCGAACAGTTCCTCGTGAATTACCGGGGAAAAGACGCTTACCGCAGGGCACTTCGTTTTATTGATGATGCGCTTTAGCCAACACGAGGAAAGACACGGGTAGCGCGGGGGAGGAAGCGGGGGGATCTGCTCAAGCCACGCGCGCTCATTCGCCTGAACCTGCGATGCCGATCACCTGCTGGATGATCCGTTTCATCCTTGCGAGCTGGATCTCTTCGGGGGTCTCCTCCCTCTCCTTCACGCTGCCCGATTCCTGTTCAAGGAGTGAAAAAAATGCCTCCTGCGCCCTGACTATCCGGGATAACCTGCAGTATTCCTCAAGGAAACCCCTTTCGGTACCTTTCTTGCAGGCTTCGTGAACGATGCCGGAGAGGCGATCCTGTTCGAGGAAGGCTTTCCGGATGCTCTCCTTGAGGCTGCGGAGATCGAAGGGTTTGAGGATGAACCCGTCAACAAGCGGGGCATACCTCTCGGCTTCCTCCCTCGTGGGATGTTGTGCGGTCAGCATGATGATTCGGACTTTCTTCAAGCCAGGCTTCTCCCGTATCCGCTCAAGGACCGTCCATCCGTCCATAGGCGACATGACAATATCGAGGAGTATGAGACCTGGTTTCTCCCGTTCGAGGGAGGCAAGGCATTCTGCGCCGCTGTAAGCCGCATGCACGATATATCCCTCCATCTCAAGCACAGTCTTGAGAAAATCGACGATCCTCCTGTTATCGTCGACTACCAGTATTGTCCTGTCCATACCCCCTGATACCACCCCTTACGAGCGCGACCTCAGTAGTCTCTGTGCAGTTCTTCCGGCAGGCATTACGGATCCCGTGGCAGCTTTCCTGCACACGTATTTCAGAGACTGTATCACGTAGTCTTTTTGTTCCTTACCATGGGCCACCCGTCACCAGGTCACGATCCACCCTTGCCCTGACCAACGGGGGCAGACTGCCAAAAGATGAAGTCCACTCACCCGCTATGACATAGACACCGTCCACTTCCTCCCAGGGGACCCTGTCGATGATACTCGTGTCGTCCGGTGTAATGGCATTGCAGATGGCAGTCGCCCAGGCATCTGCAAGGGCGGGATTTTGTGAGAAGACACAGACCGCATCAGCAGTGCCGAGGGAGAGGGAATGCCCGACTGTTGCAGAAGAGGTGCAGATTCCGAGGATCTCTGTTCGGGGAGGGATCTCAAACGCAAAACGGTCGCTGTATGGCGACCTTCCGGCATGAACCCCCACGCGGAGTGCGCGGTCCGAGATCAGGGCGATGTCCCCTCCGTTGTCGATCACCCCGAGGGAGGCCCCACTCGCCGCCATCGATTCCACTCCTGCCCATGCGATCGCCCCTGCCACCGCGGCCATGGGACCCACCCCTGCAGAGAGCGCCGCGGCAATCATCCTCCTTACGACTGTCGAGTCGGATCGGCCAGCGTATGGCTCCATGGTAGTCGCAAAGAACGGATCCTGGGCGATGTAGTGCTCGAGTTCGTGGCGTGCCTGCATCAACCCTTCCCGGGCAGCCTCCACGTGGTTCTCGTCATCTGCAAGGATAGTGGCGATCGTCTCACGGAAATGGAACCGCCGCCTGATCATAAGAAACAATACATCCCCTCAATCTGAAAAAATGGCATGTTCGCTGTCGGTGCAGCACACACTTATTTATAGGCACCATCTCAAGCGATCTTCTGGAGAACCCCATGGCGCGCCAGAGTCCTTGCGGCCACCGCAGACGGATGGCTGGAGATCATCCCCCACCAACATATCTGGTGACAGTGCAGGTGAACAGCCGTTTCGCGAGGAAATGCCTCGCGCGCCTGGCAGAAATGTTCAAACTTACGCGCAGGGAGCAGCATGACCCGCATATCACCCTCTTTGGACCGTTCACGCTGAAGCATGGCTGTGATCTTGAATCCCTGCTCCGCGAAATTCTTCCATTTTCAGAGGGGAGTCCCCCGGAATGCACCGCCAGGCTCGACGATGCCCTGATTCTTCGGGGGAAGAGAGGGTTTGCGGCGGTTGTCAGGGCAGTCCCAGATGAACAACTCTCCAGGATCGCCACACGAATCAGGGAACGTCTCCTCCCGCACACCCGATCCTGCACCTGGATCGACCAGCTTCCGAATCAGCGGATCTTCCATATGAGCGTGGGGTTTGGGTTGCGCTACCAAAAAGCCAGGGAAATCCTCGAATTTCTTGAGACGATTCATGCCGGCAGGCGAGGCGCAGACGGGATAGGGCAGCTCGAAGGGATAACCATAGATTCTTTCCGCCTTGCAGTGATCCGGAGGGGGGCACTCTGGAAAGTACTTGACTTCCCCACAGGCCGCTGGACCGGCCGCGCAGAGGTTTTCACTAAAGATGCAGAACGAAAGACCCTGGAAGCGTTCCGGAAGAGGATGGGATTCCAGCTCGATCGGCCATGCTTTTCCCCCGGAGATGCGGCATTCGTCATTTCCGACCTGCACCTCGGACATGAAAATATCCTGACCTATACTTCCCGGCCATTCCCGGACGCTGAAGTAATGGACGATGTGCTCATCCGCAACTGGAACTTCCGTGTAAAACCCACCAACACGGTATATTTCCTTGGCGATCTTGCGCACGGTCGAGATACACGACCTCCTGCGGATTACCTCCCCCTTCTTTCAGGAGTGATCCATTTCATACCTGGCAACCATGATGCGGGGGTTGCGTACACTGAAAGGAGCATCGAGGTATCCTGGAGGAGCCAGCGGTTCCTGATGGTGCACGACCCTTTTGACGCACCACCGGATTACCCCGGGTTCGTAATCCATGGCCACCTGCACAACAACCAGCCTGATGAGTTCCCCTTCCTCAACATGGAGGAGAGGAGGGTGAACGTCAGTGCAGAGGTGGTGGGATATGTGCCGCTCTCCCTCGATGAACTCGTGGAGATCATCTGGGCATCACCTGATGGGGCGCGGTTTGCGACGCGTGCAGATGCACGCGCGGTACTCCACCTGGGTTGAGCCTCTCCACCGGCAATCAAACTCTTGTACAAGGGGAGCTCCCCTCCACCCCTGCAGTCTCAGCTCTCAATCCTTCGTGAAAGTGCGCGATGAGGGCAGATCTCGATACACCTTCCACAGAGCACACAGCGTTTCGCGTCCACGCGGAGGCGGAACTCTTCATCAAAGGAGAAGACCTCCTGTGGGCAGATGCTGATGCATGCGCCGCAGTCCACGCACTCGTTCTCGTCGAGGCTGATCTCCTCCTCGAGGATGCGGACTGAGGCGCCGAGGTCTGCCAGCTTGTCCTTGACGACCCGGCAGGACTCATCGGGAATGTCGATCAGGGCCTCCCCTTCCGATGAATCTATGACGGCCCGCTCCACGTTCACGAGCACCCCGGTGTCCCGAACTACCTGGGCAATGATGGGCTTTTTTCCTTCCTTTCGCGAGAAGGTCACAAGGAGTTTCATTTCAGCCACCTCCCCCCGAAGAGTTTCCCGAGGTCCATTGCAGTGAGCATCCCCACCACGTGGAACTCTTTGTCAACGACCGGGAGGGCGCTGATGTTGTGTTTCTCAAGTTTCCTTACGGCGATATCCACCGGTTCGTCCGTTGTGGTGGTAATCACCCTGCGGCGCATGATGTCCCTGACGTGTGAGATCTTGTCGGGGTTCACAACGGCTTTCGATACGTCATACGTGGTGACGATCCCTACAAGGACCCCTTTCCCGTTGATGACCGGGAGGTGGTTAGTCTCGCCTTTGAGGAGTTTTTTCGCCGCGTCCCTTATTGGCTCATCCTCAGAGATGGTGATCACCCTGCGATCCATGATCTCAAGCACCCTCGGGCCCTGAGCGGTCTCTCTCATTGGCCCTGCTCTCCTGGCGGGATCGATCCTCCGTGTCGGCAGGCAGACCACCATCTTGCCGGATTCGATCCACTTCTTCAGCTCCGAGGCAACCCTTCTCGCCTTGCGGAGGCTGGAGAGCGATGAGATCCGCACCTCTTCCCCGTTGATCTCCAGTCGGCCTGATTTGAGCATTGCATAGTTCACCTTCCCGAGGGACGGTCGGTCCCGCGAGGGAATCCCGTAATCGAGGATATCCACCCATATATCTTCGTCCCTTACGGCGGTGCTTCTCACCGTCTCTATATCGAGTATTGGTATGGGGATGCCGAGTCCCACGTACAGCGTCACTCCGTAGCCAGTCATCGTCGCGGCCCTGATATACTCCGTGTCCATCTGTTTCATGTCGGCGGTGACCATGAGGGTTCCAAATCCTGCAGCGGGTGATGCCTGGGTACCCTCTCCGATAACCATCCCGGCAGCCCCGCCGAGGAGACACGGCACTCCTGAGCCTATGACCCTGAAGTGGGGATCGTTCGAGATGGGATTGAGGAGCCCTGCACCCGAGTAGGTCACGTTGCCGCATCCTGGGAGGAGCATCCCCATGTAGGTATGAAGGACACGGTCGGTGGAGTTGCTTGCCGCGTTGTAACGCTGGTACCCATTCCTTGGGTTGCACATGATCGCCTGGTTGAGGTTGTCGAGGAGGAGGTCAGTGTTGATCGTTCGCCGGGGATAACAGTCCGTGCCGCGGGAGATGGCCCTGAGTTCTACGGCTTTTCCGGCGATGAAGTCCTCGATTACATGAGCGCCCCCGTAATTCTCTTCCCTGGTGGTGGACTGCTGGGTTGCGCCAAGGTATGCATCTACTGCAGCAAGCCCTGCGTATGCTTCAACATCGTTCAACCAGACGCGCTCCATCCGGATTGGGGGATCCGCATGCCCGAAGTTGAAGAAGCCCCCTGAAGAGCACATGGCGCCAAATGTCCCTGTAGTCACCACGTCCACCTCGGCGAGGGCGCCTTCCTCGCCGAGCTCGGCAACGAGGGCAGGCATCTCTTCTGCGGTGACCACCCTTGCGTTCCCGTCGCGAATCCGCTCGTTGATCTGATGGATGGTCTTCTTCATACCGCAATATTTTATAAAGAATATTTATAGATGTTTCGTATTATCCATGGTAATAAACTTTTAATAAGCCCGCAAAACGAAATATCTTCCATGGAGATCGGGGAGTTCGTCCGTATCATGGAGGCGCTGGCACCGCCCGAACTTGCGGAGGAGTGGGATTCAGAGAAGATCGGCCTTGTAGTGGAGGGGACACCGGAAATAGAACAGATCTGCTGTGCGCTCGACGCAACGCCCGAGACGGTCGGTCAGGCAGTCTCGCAGCGAGCCGACATGCTCGTAGTGCATCATACGCCCATCTGGACTCCTGTGACCGCGTTTCGCGGGCCTCTTGCTTCACTGCTTCGAAAGGCAATATCCGCCGGACTGAACATTTACGTGATGCATACCAACTACGACCACGCCCCAGGAGGTGTCAATGATGTCCTCGCAAACCTCCTTGGATTGGCGAATATTTCCCCGCTTTCCATAGGCCTTGTAGGAGAATGTGGGATCGGAATCCAGGAGATCGCAGACAGGCTGAACAGCCCGCTGCGGGCGTGGAATTCCCCACACCTGCCGGGGACGCTTGCGGTGGTAGGGGGCTCAGGATTCTCACCCGAACTCATACGCGAAGCCGCGGACGAGGGAGCAGGATCCTTCCTCTCCGCGGAGTTGCGGCACTCGGTCGCCCGCAGCTCCCCCATTCCCCTCCTTGAAGCGACCCACTATGCACTGGAAGCCCCTGCCATGAGATCGCTGGCTGAGAGGATGGGCTGGACCTATATCGACGATATCCCGCAGCTGCAGATATGGACCCCGAAGACTTCTGGAAATTGTTAACTGAGGAAAAGTGCCTCTCCCACAGGCTTCTCCACGAGTTCATCTGCATCTATGGTGACCGTGGCCAGAAAGCCCTCGAAGCGTTCAGGAACGGGAAGGTCAGGAGATACCAGGACTTCGTTGTGGTCGCAGGGAGTTCAAAGGAATATATCGTAGAGGAAGACTTCTGCACCTGCCAGGACTTTCTGTTCCGCGGCAGGTGCTGCTGGCATCTCCTCGCGGCACGCCTCGCGGCAGCGTGCGGGGGATATGACACACGCAGCGAATGGTACCAGGATAAGTGGCACGTCTGAAGGAGCGGAATCCAACAATTTTTATCGTGAAAAACCGAATAAATTGAGAAGACGAGGGTTTTATGCTCGAAGAGGAATACCAGCTTGAATATTTTAAGACTCACGGGCTCACCCGGAAGATATGCACGAGGTGCGGGTCGGCATTCTGGACAAGGAACCCTGATACCAATATCTGCGGTGATGCCCCATGTGAGACGTACAATTTTATCGGGGCCCCGATCTTCAAGCGCCACACCGTTGACGAGATGAGGGAGGCATACCTCTCCTTCTTCGAGAGAAACGGCCATACCAGGATAAACCGCTATCCTGTCGCAGCACGCTGGAGGGACGATATTTACCTCACGATCGCCTCGATTGCCGATTTCCAGCCATGGGTGACTGGCGGGATCGTGCCTCCCCCCGCAAACCCGCTGACCATTTCACAGCCCTGTATCAGGCTAAACGACCTCGACTCTGTTGGCCGCTCGGGGAGACACCTCACACTTTTCGAGATGATGGCACACCACGCCTTCAACTCTGAAGGAGAGGAGGTGTACTGGAAGGAGCGCACCGTGGAACTCTGTGAGCAGTTCCTCTCCTCTATTGGCGGAGATCTCTCCCGCGTGACATACAAGGAGCATCCATGGATCGGCGGGGGAAACGCAGGCCCAAGCCTCGAAGTACTTATCGGTGGGCTTGAGGTCGCGACGCTGGTGTTTATGAACCTCGGGAGGGAAAAGACCGGCAAACCCGGAATTGACCTGGCGGGAGAGCCCTACTATCCTATGTCCAACTGGATCGTGGACACGGGATACGGCCTGGAGCGGTTCGTGTGGGCCTCACGCGGATCGCCCACCATTTACGATGCGGTCTTCCCAGAGATGGTCAGCAGGGTAATGGAGGCTGCGGGTCTTGCCCATGCGCTCGAGGACAAGGAGTACACCAAGATCCTCTCCCTGAACGCCAAGTTCGCAGGGGTGATGGACATCTCCGGGACCAACCTTTACCAGCTCCGGAAGAAAGTCGCCACCGCGATAGACGTGCCAATCGAGCGCCTCGACAGGATGATCGCCCCCATCGAGAAAGTATACGCGATCGTCGATCATACCCGCTGCCTCGCGTACATGCTCGGCGACTGCATCGTGCCCTCCAACGTGAGAGAGGGATACCTTGTCAGGCTGGTGCTTCGCAGGACGCTCCGGATGATGAACGACCTCGGCATAAAGGAACCACTGGCAGACCTCATCGAGCAGCAGATGAGAATAGTGGGGACCTCGTCCTTTGAGCAGGACATCTTCATCGTGCGAGAGATCGTTGAACGCGAGGTTGAGAAGAGCAATGCCACCATGGATCGGGGCACCAAGATCGTCCAGAGGATCGCACGTACCTACAAGAGCAGGCGCGAGAGAGTCCCCTTAAAAGAGGTGATCACACTCTATGATTCGCACGGGATTCCTCCCGAGATCGTGCGCGATGTGGCGCTCAAAGAAGGTGCGGTCGTGGACCTTCCAGACAACTTTTACTCCCTCATCGCCGACATGCATTCAGAATCCGGCACTGTCATCGAAGAAGACCCCTTCGCCCGGTACAGGGAACGGATCTCTGCGCTGCCGGCAACAAGAAAACTCTTCTACGAGCAGCCCTGCGACATGGAGTTCGATGCGATGGTCATCGACTTTTTTGACGGGTACGTAGTGATGGACCAGACACTCTTCTACCCTGAGGGGGGCGGCCAGCCCTCTGACAGTGGAATGCTGATGACAGCAGAGAACATGGTCAGGGTTGATGACGTCAGGAAAGTGGGTGACGTGATCGTGCATCACGTGGCAGGCGGCACTCTTCGGAGGGGAGACCGTGTCAAGGGGATTGTGGACGAGGAACGACGCTGGTCCCTCATGCGGCACCACACCGCAACGCACCTCCTTCTCCACGCCGCAAAGGAAGTCCTCGGGGCGCATATCCACCAGGCAGGTGCGCAGAAAGGCCTTGAGAGCTCCCGGCTCGATATCCGCCATTACACGCATATCACCCCTGAAGAACTGAAGAAGATCGAGATCGCAGTGAACCGAATGGTCATGGCCGACCAGGTGGTCGACGTCAAGCACCTGGACAGGACCCGTGCCGAGCAGCTCTATGGGTTTGCGCTCTACCAGGGGGGGGTCCCGCCGGGACGCGAGATCCGCGTCGTGCATGTCGGAGGAGACGTTGAAGCATGCGCAGGCACGCACTGCCGGAGCACCGGCGATATCGGGTTTGTCAAGATTATCAGGGTTGAACACATCCAGGACGGTATTGAACGCATTGAGTTTGCAGCAGGACTGGCCGCCGTAGAATACGTCCACCGCATGGAATCACTGATGGCCCAGACCGCAGAGGTGCTCTCAGTCCAGTACGAGAACCTCCCTGCAACCGTAAGCCGGTTCTTCAATGAGTGGAAGGGCCAGAAAAAGGAGATCGAACGCCTCCGCCAGAGAATCGTGGATCTGGAGATGAAAAACCTCACCCCGGAAACGGTCAATGGCACCCTCCTCCTCGTCCGGCAGATCGACCTCTCCAGCAAGGAGCTCGCGGTAATCGGCGGGAGTATCGCTGAAAAGGGCGGGGTCGCACTTCTTGCAAGCGGATCCGACCCCGCAACTGTCCTCATGATGTCAGGAACCGATAAGGTGAATGCCGGCGAGATCATCGGCCAGGTCTGCTCGCTCCTTGGAGGCAAGGGGGGAGGTTCAAGGACCATGGCCCAGGGAGGCGGCCCAAACATTCAGCAGGTCGGTATTGCCCTGAGGGTCGGAAGGGAGCGGATTATCGAGGCGCTTCGGGGCTAACCGTGGCGGCAGGGTGCAGCAGATGACTACTCTCCACGACGATTCGGCTGAAAAGGGACCTCTGGTTCAGGCAGGAGAGGTAGTCGTACTCCAGCCGGGCGACGAACGGGCCCAGAAGATCGGCAAGGCAATCGCCAGCCAGTCGGCGAACGATATCCTGCACGCCCTCCAGGAAATGCCAAAGACCGCCGGAGACCTGGCATCAGCGCTTTCCATGCCCATGGGAACCGTGAAGTACCACCTTGAGAACCTCCTGGACGCGGGCCTCCTCGAAGTCCGCGAGACACGCTACAGCGTGAAGGGGAGGCCGATAAAAGTCTACGGCATCAAGGACCAGCTCCTCATTGTCGCACCGAAGGTCCAGAACATCAGGTCCATTCTCCTCAAATATGCCACCCTCTTTGGGATTATCATCCTTGCCTCTCTCGCGGGATACGCCTTGCTGCCGATCATGACTGCTCCTGCGGGGATGGGTGGAGAGGATGTTGCAAGGTTCCAGGGAGAGAAAGCGGTTGGCCTGATGGCGGAGCCCTCACCTGCAGCCGGCGTCATGCCGCAGGGACTGTCCCCCGACCTGGCCCTTGCGTTCTTCCTTGGGGGATGCCTGGCCCTCTTACTTCTCATCATTTACGAGGTCGCCATGTGGAGAAGAATGAAGTGAGTGGTCCTTTTTTTTCTCAAAAAGTTCTTCCCGCTGAAATCCGTTGTTCGCCTGGATCACCACAAGATCACAGAATCATACACGCGAAGGGTGACATCACTTCTGTTGACAGTTCGCTGGACCCGTAACAAATGGCCATAATATCGATGAGGACATGTGGAGGGGGCACAAGAATGTCTGCCCTTCCAGAATGGAGATTCGCTTTTTTCCTGCATTATCAGGGATGAGAGTGAAATTGGTTAAAAAGGAATGAAATGATATTTTTATCATATAGGGTTTGCAGGAGGGGACAAATGGAGGACCACTCTTTCGATGAGGATTCTCATTTTCGATCCAATGAAAATCAGTCCATCACCAGTCCCTGCTCGAATTTTTCTGTAAGATGGACCGTATCCAAGAGAAGGCTCACGAGCATAGCCGGTTCAGTTGCACGCCCAATCTCCATGGTTTTCTTTGCACGATATGCATGATAGGCAAGCCATTTCAATGACGCGTCGATTGAATGCCAATATTCCATAGATATCGCATCGCAGAGAGCATTTTTCTCGATCCCGCGGTTGAGGAGACAATCAAATGGAATCTTTTCGTTCATTTCTTGCCTTTCGATTAATACCTCACAATTGGGTTCTTATGTACAGGCAGATTCGGCATCGCACAGATCTGGCAATGAGAGTACTGTGGCAATGACTTCTGCAAATTGTGTCCAATCTGGGAGATTATTGTCAGAAGACCCCGATATTCTGATCTCTCTGCGATGTGGGTTCATGGCACCTTCACTCCCGATGTCGAGACATGCCTGATCAATAACACTCTTTATTATACCCGAGTCGGCCATCATATCACCAACTATCACCCAATAGGGAAGTCCGTTCTCTTGGTTCATCACCGCTCACCTTCACTTACTGATACATTTCCCGGCGAAAAGACAGGACACCCCACTACTCCCGGTCGCTGACGTTCTCTCCAGGTCCTGTGCATATCCATTATATTTAATAATATATAAATATTATGCACTATAAAAACTATTAATAAAATATATTAATAAAAACTAAAATTAATTTCAATAATTACCAATATTTATATGACTAAAAACAAAAATAACGAGTGAATACAATGCCAGGGCAGGAGCATGAGCTGGGAAAGATCCGATCTCTTCTTTCCCAGAATCCCAAAGGCCTGACGATTGAAGAGATATCACATTTAATCCCTTTGAGTCGCCCTTCGACTGCAAAGTATCTGAACATCCTTGTAGCAAAGGGACAGGCGGAGATGCGCCAGTATGGAAGGGCAAAAGTCTACTCACTCTGCGAGAGGATACCAGTCAACCACATGTTAAGTCTCTCATCAGACCTCATCCTCATCATGGACAGGAATCTCTTTATAACCCAGGCCAATGATCAATTTCTTTCCTTTTTCAGACTTGAAAAACCCGATATTACAGGGAAATCCTTCGAATTTTCGCCTGTAGCCGGGACAATCCCTATCGATACAGGAACTTTGAAAGCAGTTCTGGATGGTCGGGATTACATTCAGGATATACAGGTGGAGTTTGAAGACCGTCTTTATTATTTTCGTGCAAGAGTAGTGCCTCTGATATTTGAATCGGAAGATCTCGGTATCGCCCTGATCCTGCAGGATATCACCTCACTGATGCGTTCCCACCATGAACTCGAAGATCTGGTGAAAGAGAGGACCAGGGAACTCCTGGCCACGAATAAACGGCTTATTCAGGAGATACAGAACCACAGGAAAATGGAGAAGAGGCTCACTGAGAGCGAAAAAAAATACAGAACCCTGATCGAAACGATCCATGAAGGGATCATGGCCTTGGACCATGAGGGGATCATCACATTCGTGAATCCCCGAATGGCATCGATGCTTGGGTATACTCCCGAAATGATGACAGGCAGGCACCTCTTCACGTATCTTGACGATCAAGGCGTAACAGGTCTTCGTGAGTTGTTCAAAGAGGCTGCAGTATTTCCGAAAATGGTTGATCTGAGACTTATCCGCGCTGATACAACGCGGATCCATGTTCTCTTCTCTTTTTCGCGTATAGACGATCCAGAAGAGAATCAATCCGGGATCATTGCCGGGGTGATAGATATCAGCGACAGGATATTGCTTGAGCAGGCCCTTCTTCAGACAGGCAAGAAGCTCTCGCTCCTCTCAAGTGTCACCCGTCATGATGTTCTCAACCTCCTGAATATCCTGCAGGGTACCCTTAGCCTCCTTGAACAGTCCAATAACGACACGGAGAAGGTTATTCTCCTTGAAAAAGCGCGGAACACTGCATCCCGTATTGAAAAACAGATGCTCTTTTCACGCGAGTTCAAGGAGGTGGGAATGGCTGCCCCCCGCTGGCTTGATACTGGAGAGATCCTCCAAAGGGCATTAATGACACTGGACCTTGAAAGATTGAAGGTACAGAATGACCTTCATGGCCTGGAAGTCTATGCAGATTCCATGATTGAGAAGGTCTTTTCAAATCTTATCGATAATACCATCAGGCATGGGCAGGGAGCAACGAATATTCGTTTTAGACGGGAAGTCAGGGACGCATGCCAGGTGATTATTGCCGAGGATGACGGCAAGGGTGTGCCGGAAAACCTGAAAGGAATAATATTTGAGCAGCATTTTGGGAGGAATCACGGCCTCGGCCTCTTCCTTGTTCGAGAGATACTCTCTATTTACGGGATGTCCATTACGGAGACGGGGACATATGGCAAAGGTGCCAGGTTCGAGATAACAGTGCCGGAAGGAATATATCGACAGGTTTTCCCAAGATGACGGTGGTCCCGCATACCCTTCCTGTGCATCGAGCATTCGCCTTTTTTTTGTGGGATTCAAGAAATCAAGGTTACAATTTTATTTTCCGTGCGATTGGAAGATGAGCGGTGCATTTGCTGTTTTTACGCATCTGGAATGAAAAATCTTGCTTGTTTTCACATTAAAAATGGCTTGGCCATTTTTTTTGATTTTTTTGCTTGTGTCAAAAAGTGAATTATATGGTTTTTATGGGGGGTGTAAAAAATGTGCCGTCGATACAACTCACTTCAGATACTTACCTCCTCAATCGTCCGAATGAGAGTATTCCGACAATGATCAACGCTCCGCAGAACCCGGCAACGGGTGCAGATGCGACAGTGGGGGGCGGGGGCTCGTCTGGGGGCAGGGTGATCACGGGAGATGCGACCGATGACTCTTCATGTGGGGTATCCACCATGAACTTTACTGTCGTCATGAATCCCCTGATATCATAGAAGTCCACGTAATAGTTACCCCGTTCCGCGACTGGGATAGTCCTCGAGAAATATCCTTCATCCTTTCCTGTCCGGGTGGTGGTCCGGACATCCTGCGGGGGAAGTACCGCCCCCTGCGGCCCGCTGACTTTCAACGTGATCGTTGTGACTCCTGCCTTTGGGATATACCCCTCGATGCGGAGCGCTTCTCCCACCACCTGATCCGTAGGGACAGTAAGGATGATTTCGCCTGATCGGTCTGTGATCCTGAACACTCTTGTGGTGACCGAATCTGACCCGAGTTTTGAACCGGGATCCGTCAGGAACCTTGCCTCTACCTTATAGTCTCCCGAGAGCATGCCGGATGTGGGAAATGATTCCTGGAAAGATTTGGACTCATCCACGACAATGATCTTCCTTGTGACTTCCTCGGGAGTGGATGGCTGCAGCCGGTATATTACCAGGTCAAACTGGGTCCCCACGGGAAAGGTGGTGGTCCCCGAGATCTCAAGCGGTGCCCCTGCCCTGATCTCTGCAGGCGCAGATATTGTGAGAACGTATGCCTGTGCACTTCCAGCCAGGAAGATCAGGCAAAGGAGGAAAAAAACTGCCAGTCTCATGTGATTTACTCAGTGGGCAGGGGATAATTAGTTTCTGTTCGGCAAAACTCCGGAGCAGGAGAATGGAAAATCCCCAGGACAGGGGGACCGGGTGCATTGCGGTGAGCGAGATCTTTTTAAAAAATGCCCGGAATTGAGAACAATTTCCGATTTTGTCAGAATATCGCTTCATTTTCGACCGCTTTCAGAATAAACTATATAAATTGTGAGCACAAGGTTCTGTCATATGGATTCTTTGAAACTGAAGATACAGGAACGCGCTTTTCCGAGCAGGGGACGCGCAAGGTTGCATGAGAAATACCTCAGGCAACTGGATATAAAAGAAGGTGACGAGGTGGAGATCTCCTTCGAAGGTGCGGTGAAAACCGGCATAGTCACAGTCTTTGCTGACACTCTGGTCGATGAAGGTCACATACGCCTCAGCCCCCAGGATATCGCCGCAATAGGAGCTGCCCCCGGGTCTACAGTGACCGTCAAGAAGAGGCCTCCCCTGGTGGAGAGGGTGAAAAAAGGGGCGGAAGATACTGCAGAAAAGGTCAAGGAAGGAGCTGGCCAGGCCGCAGAGAAGATCAAAGGGGGAGCACCGCAGGCCGCAGAGAAGGTCAGGGAAGGTGCCGGGCAGGCTGCTGAAATGATCAAAGAAGGAGCGGCGGCTGCAAAAGGGTCCATCGACAAAGGCACCGAGTCGGTGAAGAAGAAACTACAGGACAAAGATCTGTAACCAGGGGAGGCGATCGATGACAGATATATGGGTGACCTTCAACCAATCATTCCCCCTCCTCCTGATCATACTCGGCCTGGTCATCTTTTACTTCATCATCCGCGAGATCCGGATCATGTACACGAAGACCAGGATTGCAAAGCTCGATCTCGAGAAGGAGAAACTCCAGCTGATCAAGGCGGACCTGGAGCAGAAAGGCCACCCATTCTTCCGCGTCTCTCCTGAAAAGCAGGAGGAGCTCCGGAGCCTCGACGAGGAGAATACGATGCTTGAGACCGACATCTTTGCCCAGCAGAGTGCGGTGGAGAAGCGTATCCAGAGGCTCGAGAGCAAAGTCAAGCTGACCAAGCTCGACCATATGATCGAGAAAATAAAAAAAGAAGAGGACCGCCTGGGGTGATCATGCATGACCGTCTATGAAACACCTGATGCGACAGCCGGAAAGCATTCCCTCATCGACACGATAAAGGAGATCCCCGGCTATATCGACCAGAGACTCCCCACAATGGACAAGGACTTTGACCTTTACTTTGACCAGAACCTTCCAGCACTCATTGAAGAGTGGGGCCTTCTCAGCAGCGTCCATCTCACGCAACTCGAACGGCGTCTCACCAGGGTCCACCAGCAGATCGATTACCTGGAGAAGGAGCGGATTGCGCTGGAAGGAAGGGCCGCCAGGCTTGAGAAAGAACTCAAAAAACTGGAGGGATTATGATGGGACTGGACTACATGGAGCGTTATATCGACCGCCGTATGAAGTATCTCATCGATGAATGGAACCTTGCGACAAGAAACGACCTGGGGGACCTTTATGCGAGGCTCCATGCGATCGAGGACGAGGCGAGGAGATGCGCCGGATTCGAGGCAACCGCGTCAGCCAAGATGACAGAACTTGAGAAGCGCCTCCTGCACCTGAAGGAAGTGATGAAATGACCGTCGTCGAAGCACTCCTGATCCTCCTGCTTATCCTCCTGATAGCGTTCATCATCTACTATTATTTCCGGGGTTCATCCGGCAAACTTGAAATATCCCGGCCGATGGAGAGCAGGATTGATGAATACCTCGACCGGCGTTTCGATGCAATGATCGACGAATGGTCACTTATCAGGAAACCCCAGGCTCAGAAGTTCAGGGACGAGAAGATTGCCGACATCTCCCGGGAAGAGAAGAGGATGGCCTCCCTGACCGGGTTCGAAAGAGAGTTCGGGGAGAAGATGGCCAGCCTGGAGGAACGGCTTGAGACTCTGGAAAAGCAGGTCCTCAGATAGCGGGCGACCCAAGAGAGAGGAGGGGGACCTGGTATCCCGGCTTAAAAAGGACATCCAACGGATGAGGAACCAGGGGGAGCCCCCGGAGAAGGATCCTGGACATTTCTCCGGGTTCCTCTGCGATCTCTGCAACAGTCCGTTCGCTTACCATGAACTCAGGCAGTGTATCCTGTGCGGAAGGTGGGCATGCCAGTCCTGCTGGACACAGGAATATTATGTATGCAACTCATGCAATGGGATGATCACGCTGCATACCCTTTTGAGTAAGAGCACGAAATAAAGAACCGGTATGTGGCCCGTCTCCCAGATATTTCCAGGATATAATAAGGGGCAACGTGGATTTTCCCTGGTCCGCGAGGTTTTTTTGCTGCACAACCCCCGATAGATTCATACACGGGGGATGCGCCATACTTCGTTATGCCTGACACGGTAGTTTTGGTCACCCCCTGCGACAGGGGCTGGGGTGCGCTTCTTGTTCTCGGACTCTTCTCGATCCTCTTTGGGGTCCTTATGATACTCTTCCCTGATATCACGGCGATTGCGGTCGTGACGCTGATCGGGGTTCTCGTCATCATCCTCGGTGCCATCATGCTCCTCTCGTCCCTCTTTTTGCCTGCCGGCGAATCACGGTCGACTCTCCTCCTCTTCGGGGGCCTGGCAGGACTGCTGATTGGAGTGGGAATAATTGTGTACCCCATCCTTGCCGGTGCCGTGATGACCGAGATCATCGGGGCGGTAATCTTTGTCATCGGCATGATGCAGATACTCTTCGGTATGGTCTTTGAAGCGGACAGAAGGAGAGCCCTCTATTTTATCTCAGGAATACTATCCGTGATATTCGCGCTGCTGATCATCTTCTATCCCTTTATCGGGAGCCTTATCCTTTTTGGATATCTCCTCGCCATCTACTTCCTCCTCCTGGGAATAATGATGGTAATTGCAGGATACCTGAGTCACGCGTTCTGCACGAGGTATGCAGAATCCTGATCCCATTCCCCTGCTTTTTCCCTTCAGAACCGGGCTGATTTATCAAGCCTTTTTACTGGCGATCTTCCCGGACAGCACCAGGATAACGACACCCACTGCTCCCACCATGCCAAGGATGAACACGTCCTCAACACTCTTTATATGCTGGGCAACGAAGATTACGAACGCCGCGGCGATCACAAAACCGATTGTGGTGAAGACGGCCGAAAGCCACCGGTTCCACCCCAGTATCCATGCAATGATGGGTGTCCCATAGAGACCAATTCCTGGTATCCAGGCAATTAGGGTGCACGAGACAGCCCCGTACTTCCGGATCGCGGGATATTTCTCCATCTTCTTTCCAACCCTCGCAATCCAGCGTGAGACCCGTTCTGACGTGAGTGCCAGGCTCTCGCAGACTTCAAGGATTGCGAGGACTACTCCGAACGAGAACGATGCCATGAGGGAGAGTATTGTTGCGGAAGAGAGCCCAAGTGGTCCTCCAAGCGGTGGTGCGGCCGCCTGGAGGATGAACGTAGAGGCAAGAAAACTGAGGATAGTTGCCGCAGGTATATCGAGCACCATGCCAATGATGACCGGGACTGCGATCACGAAGAGAAAGAAGAAGATCAGCGCCTTCGAGAGTTCTTTCAGGACCTTGAGTGTCGAAAGGAACCTGGCGCGCATACTCAGACATCACCGGGAGCACTGTTATCTCTTTTCATGATCGTTTGCAGGGTCTTTTGGTCTTCTATGTCCATCATCGCCTGGGGACATCAACAGTGATTGTGGGTCTCCTTGCCTTTCAATGCCCGGTATCCTTTTTCAGGGTGCAGGAATCCTTTTGCACAGCACGCATCTTCTCCCTCAATCTCCATCCGCTTGATGCAAGAGCGATCCCAAGCAGGAATACCAGAATACCGAAGGTCTCCATCAGCATTTCAAGCATCGTATCGGGTACGATCAGTATGCCTGCTGCCAGGACAAATGAGAATACTCCTATACCCAGTCTGCGGAAAAAACCTTCAGGCACTCTTCTTTTTCCTCGAGCCACCCGGGAGAACGACATATAGGCACTCCCAAATGCCCAGGACGCAAGGATCAGCAGGAGCAGCTGGATCCATACATCCATACCGAAGTTAAAAGTCAGGATACCAAGAACCACGAGGGAGATCCCGATGAAAAAACTCCCCGGAGAGACCAGGGCACCGTCGGACAGGCTGATACCTCTCCTGGCAGTGACAATCCCAAGCGCGATGATTCCCCCCGGGAACAGCAGAGGGACGATCCCGCCGAGAATATCCATGGGGTTTCCAAAGATCCAAATACCGATGAGTCCAAGGGCGCATCCGGCCAGGAGAAGCACTTGCCAGGTTCTCTTCTGATCTTTTAATTCCACGTCAACGTAGTTTCCGGGACCACTTCTTGCGGCGGCAACCAGGGTGATGAAGGTGTCTGCGACCATCAGGAGGAGGGGTGCGTCGTCCAGGAGGTGAAGGATGGGATGTGCTTTTGGGTCATAACGGTCCAGGTGCACCTTCCATTCAGCCACGGTCTCGTGCGCATGGTAGTGGCCTTTCCGGTAGCTCCCGATGGTCCCGGGGGTAGGGATATTGATCACAGACCGCTCCCACGCTTCATCAAGCGGCTCTGTGACCGATTCTTTTGGAACGGCAACCTCCCAAATCCCCTGGTCCAGAGGACCCAGGAGATCGTCAAGTCTGGTCACTTCAGTCACAAGACGTTGGGATGGTGCTGTGCATCAACATTGTGAAAATGGTCGACTGCGAAGATGAAAGGAACTCCCGGAATTCTTGATGGACGGGTACCGGCTTTTATAAGTGCTCCGGCGTTTCCTGCATCGTCTCCCATGCAGTGAACGCCTTGCTCCGCCCTCCACTACCCGGGCGACCGATAGATTAAGGTAGCAGACACTTGAGTATTCATGCATGAAAAAGGCCTTCGCCTGCCTCATCCCAGGATTGCTTGTCCTGGCGCTCTGCACCTGCGGGTGCAGCATGATGGCTCCCAATGGCGAAATTCCGAGCGGGGCAGGAGATCATACAGGTTCTGCGGCTTCCGGTGAAGTGACCGGACTTGAGGGGGTGACGTGGCATCTTTTCATATTCCACACGGCATCCGGCAGATCGGCCGAGGTTCTGCCAGGGACAGAGATCACTGCCTCCTTCGGGAGCGACGGCATGGTCAGCGGTCTTGCCGGCTGCAACAGATACAGGGCGTCCTGTAAAGAGAAAGAGGGAAGGCTTTCTGTCAGGGACCTTGCCGTCACCGAGCTTTATTGTGGCTCGCCTTCAGGAATCATGAGCCAGGAAGCCATGTACCTGTCGTTCCTGCAGCGTACTGCTGGATACAGTATTGAGAACCGACTTCTCACTCTCACAAATGCAGAAGGCAAACCACTTCTTTCTTTCACTCCGGGACAGCCACGCTCCCCCTGATGTGAAGAAGAGGGGAGTTCACCCTTCTTATCCCCGATTCAGACCATCGCGATGAAGTTATGAAGCATCCTCAAGCCCGCGGCGCCGCTCTTTTCTGGATGGAACTGCACCCCATAGACGCAGTCCTGGTTCCATATTGCGGATGAGAACGGGCAGACATACTCAGTCCCTGCAAGGGTATGAGTGGTGTCGGTATCGGCGTAATACGAATGGACGAAATACATGTATTCACCGGATGGTATGCCCTCAAAGAGCGGATGTCCGGCCACTGGAATGGTGAGCGTGTTCCACCCCATGTGGGGAACCTTGTAGCCATCCCTCCTCGGAAACCTCCGCACCACCCCCGGAATCAGACCGAGACCACGGTGAACACCGTGCTCCTCGCTCCAATCCATCAGCATCTGCATGCCGAGGCATATGCCGAGTATGGGGACCGATGACGAACTGGCAACAAGGACCTTCTGCAGTGCCCCCAGTTGCTGCATGCCGTCCCTGAATGCTCCCACGCCGGGGAGTACGATACCTTCTGCGGATGATATCACCTCGATATCAGAAGAGATGAGTGGTCTTCCTCCCGACTTCTCGATTCCCCGCTTCACAGAACGCAAATTCCCAAGTCCGTAATCAACAATTATGATCTTCTTCACCAGGCACCCCCTTCATTCTCCAGCGGGCCTCTCCTGTCCATGAATCGGGGAGACCATTCTCTCTCTGCCAGTCTTCCAGCCTGGTTCTCCACTCCTTCCAGAGCGCAGGATGGCTCACCTCTACCTGCCGGAGGACTGCGACGTCACTTGATGGGCACATGAAGCACCCGATCCGGTCAAGCCCGTTCTCATACAGCGGGTTGTAAGGTGCCTTCTCCCTGAAGAGGTAGAGCCAGACCGCAAGTGCAGTCCAGTGGTGGATGGGCGCCGCAGAGAGCTGGCGTTTCAGGTGCGGATTTCTCCAGACTCTCGTGCTCGCCATCCGCCGAAACGACTCAAATTTTCTCTGGCCGATAAATGAGAGGCATTCGCCCCATCTCTCCCTGATCGCTTCCTCCACCGGCCCGAGTTTTGCGGTGCGGCAACACCACCTGAAATCGACTGCAGGAGGCCCCTGGGTCTCAAAAGCCTTCCAGAAGGACTCCTTTCCATCTGCCCGCACGATAGGGGCATCGAAAGTGCGGGAGACCTCTTCAACATTCCGGCACGTCTCGGGGAACTCAAGCCCTGTGTCTGCAAAGAGAATGGGGACGAGCCCGAGCGCTTTTCTCACCAGGAGGAGGGTTGCAAGGCTGTCCTTGCCACCCGAATACGACACGTTCACCGGCATGGCGTTTCTCGCCGCGACATCCCTGATAAACGAGACTGCCTCTGCCTCCCGTTCTTCGAGAACCCCTTCACAGGATCTCACCGCATCGTCCCAAGTTGCCTCCCCCCTGGTACAGATCGAGGGGAAGTTGCGCCTCGTCCTGACAACCGGGCCCCGTTCCATCCGTTCGGCATCGCCAGCGTCAACTTTGGCCCGTCCGACCGCAACAACATTCCCCTGTTCGTCCAGGACGAACACCTCATCCCCCCGGGTTACCGACGGCTCGATCTCCACGAGCCCGGGAGCAAGCACGCTTGCCCCTTGCCCCTGTATTGATGGAACCGCGCCGTTGTCCACGATGACATATTTCCTCCGGGGCGAAAGGAAGACCGATGCCTGGGTGCGGGGGATCGCCTCCCACCTTGACTCACCCGGGAGGTACTTTATCGACCCTGCCACGCCCCCTCCGACAATTATCTCTTCCATCCGATCGGGATCGGGTACCTTGTTCAGGAGCGCCAGGTGCCCCGGGGGAATGAGTGGTTCGCCGAAGTGTTCCGAGTAAATCCTGTTCACCAGGGAGATGTCTGCCGGAAATGCGGGTCTTGCATCTCCGGGGGGGGTAAGTGTGACCTCTCTTGACCGTGAGCCGCACGATGAGCAGACCCTTGCGAGTGCGGGGGTGTGGCAGGTATCACACCACCAGAGCATACCCCTGCGGGGTGACGGAGGGCGCATTGGAGGTACATTTTGCAGATATATCCATAAATATCCACAGGTAGCTGCCTTCCCCTTATATGTATACCGCAGACCAAGCAAATTGCCGTGCGAGTGATTTAAATCCTTTTTTTGCTTCAAAAAATCATTTAAATCGTTTTGGGAATTTCAGGAGACAACATTATTTATCTCTCTTGATCTACATAATTGATCATGATAAATTGAGTATTCCGGATAAGTATCCGGGTCTCCTCAGCCCGGTTACTATTCCCTAAGAATCAGGCATCCTGTGATACCCATGATGATTGGTGCATGTTTAGAATACCAGGGCAATGCCCGCAGGAGGTCTTGATGATACCGTTCCTGCTCACCTTTCTCCTCGCTCTCCTGCTGTATCTTGTCCTGACAGCCGGTAGCGGGAGCCTCCTGCTCTGGTCCCCCCAGGAACTGGCGGCAGGGATTGTGCTCTCACTTCTTGCCGCTGCGGTTGCAAAGAACCTCCTCTGCCGGTCGCACAACTTCCGGATGGCAAATCCACTCAGGCTCATCCTCATCCCCCTATACCTCCTCGGCCCGTTCCTGCTGGAGGTGACACTGGCCAATCTCGACGTGGCATACCGGGTGATCACGGGGAAGATCCGTCCCGGCATCATCAGGGTGCATTCAGGGTTGAAGACCGATCTTGGTATTTTCATGCTCGCAAACTCGATTACCCTCACACCAGGGACGATCACGGTCGACATCGATGAAGAGAGCCACGACCTCTTTGTCCACAATATCAATGTCCCTGAAGGGTGGGAAGCGAAAAAAGAGGTTCGTGACAGCGAGCTCTTCTCCCTCGCTGACATCCCTGCCTGGATACGGAGGATTGCGGAATGATCGATCCCTGGTATATCGCGGCATTGTTCCTGGTCATCCTTGTCTGCCTCGCACTTGTAAGGCTGTTCCTTGGACCAACACCCGCAGACCGGGCAGTCGCGGTCGACACGGTCAACACCCTCTCTGTGGCCGTATTGATCCTCCTCGGAGTTGCCTACCAGCAGATCATCTTCATCGATGTCGCGATAGTCTATGCAGTGCTCTCGTTTGTCAGCACGCTCTACATCGCGAAGTACCTGGGAGGGGAACTGTGATCGCAGATATCCTGGTCCTGGCATGCCTCTCCATAGGAATTCTCTTCAATACCCTGGGAATCGTGGGGCTTCTCCGGTTCCCTGATGTATATACAAGGATGCATGCCACGACAAAGATGACCACGTTCGGGTCAATGTTTACGGCGCTTGCGGTGATCATATTCGGGGCTGTCCAGTTTATCTCGACCAATGACAGCCAGTTCATGACACTCTCTCTCCACACCCTTATCGCAGCGCTCGCGCTGGCGCTCACAAACGCGGTAGGGTCCCATGCCATCGCACGGGGAGCTCACCGAGCCGGGATAAAGCCTGCCCCGGCAATCGTTGACAGGCTTGAGGAGTGGATGCCATGATCGAAATGGCAATTCACTCCCTGGTCATTGCCGGGCTGATCGTATCCGCCCTGATGGTATTTTACTTCCGCGACCTGCTTGCGGCGACTCTGGCTGCAGGCTTCTTCAGCTTTCTCATCTCGGTAGAGTTTTACATCCTACAGGCGCCGGACGTGGCGATCTCGCAGGCCGCAATAGGGGCAGGGCTTACCACAGCCATCTTCATTATCACCATCCGGGCAACTTCAAGGTACGAGGGGGGGAATCCATGAAGAGGGAGCTGTCTGTAGTCATTTTCGTCGTCCTTGCCGCAGGCCTCTGCGCCATCCCGGCATTCCTCACATTCGGAGAACCCGCAGAGTCCGGCATGGACCAGTACTTCATCGGGAATGGGCAGGCGCAGGCTGCCGCAAACAACATCGTCACATCTGTGGTCTTTGACTACCGGGGCTTTGATACCCTTGGCGAGTCGGTCATTCTCTTTGCCGCGGTCATCGGTGTGGGACTGATGTTCAGATCGATGCGAGGGGAGGAAGAGCATGAGGATGAGTAAGATCGTGCGGACGGGGGCCAACCTCCTCTACCCGTTCATCCTTATCTTTGGCCTCTACGTGATCATGCACGGGCACCTCACCCCAGGAGGGGGTTTCCAGGGAGGGGCAGTGGTTGCAACCGGAGTTGCGCTGGTCATCGTTGCATACTCCTTCGAGGAGGTGACTTCAATGATAAAGAAAGTGGGGATGAAAGCCAGGGAGTCGATTGGACTCCTCATCTTCATCGGCGCCGGGATTGGCGCGCTGGCAGTAGGCGCCCCTTTCTTCTCAAACTTCCTCGCACACAGCGGCCTGCTCTTCGGGCAATCCATCCCGTCGGGTCCGAACCCCGGTGACCTGAACACCGCGGGAGTAATTCCCATCATGAACCTCGCGGTGGGGATCGAGGTGTGGGGAGGTCTTGCTATCATCGTCCTTTACATGCTCTCAAGTATTCCGAAGGAGGGGTCCTGACCATGTTCTGGAACCTGCCGCTCGTTGCGGTGGTTACACTTATCCTCATCGCACTTGCAATCATCGTCTTCAAGAAGAACCTGATCAAGGTGTTCCTCGGGATCGTAATCCTGGAGTCCGCGGTAAACCTCTTTTTGATTACCCTCGGGTACCGCGAAGGCGGTATTGCCCCGATCTACACAAACGCACCCCCGGCAACAATGGTGCTTCCCACGCCACAGGCACTCACCCTCACTTCAATCGTGATCGGGGTGGCGACGAGCGCGCTCCTCCTCTCGTTTGCAATCATTATCTGGAAGAAATACGGGAGCATCGACATCGACCGGATCAGGAGGCTCAAAGAATGATCCCGGCATTCATTGTCACACACTCCCCGGCCCTGATGATAATCGCCCCCCTTGTCGGGGCATTTCTCTCTCCTTTCATTTGCCGCATCTCATCGACGGTCCGCTCGATCTGGGTGGGGGGTGCGATGGCTGTCACGTCCGCGATCGCACTCATCCTCGCGCTCAACGTGTATTCCGCGGGGACCAGACTGTATGTCTTTGGTGCCTCCACGGCATCTGCTGCAATCCCCCCCGATTCCGGTGGCATTCCCATCCGGATCATCTTCGAGATCGACCCGATGAGCGCCCTGATGCTCGTGATCACCGCCATATCGGGATTCGCAATCATCGTCTACTCCCTCTCGAGCGAGCGCTCTCACACCGGCCTTGAGAGCTACTACACTCTCTACCTCCTGATGATCACGGGGATACTCGGAATGGTCTCGACCGGCGATATTTTCAACTTCTTCGTCTTCCTCGAGATCCTCTCCCTCGCATCCGCAGGCCTTATCGCATACCGGATCGATGGGGGAGTTGCGGTTGAAGCAGCCCTCAAGTACTTTGTCCTTAGCACTATCGGGGCCCTTGCGATACTCGTGGCGATCGGCATATATTACGGCCAGTACAACGCCCTGAACATGGCCATGATCGCCGCGAGGATGCAGTTCTCGGTCCTTGACCAGGTGGCCCTTGTCCTGATCATCGCCGCACTCGCGATGAAGTGCGGGGCAGTGCCGATGCACTTCTGGACTCCTGATGCCTACTCGATGGCACCTTCTTCCATCACTGCACTCCTGGTGGTGGCAAGCCAGGCAAGTCTCTACGGCCTCTTCAGGACTGTCTTCACACTCTATAACGTCACCCTCAACGCCGCAACAGTCGGGTGGCTGATCATCATCCTCGGCGTCCTCTCGATGGTTGTAGGGGTGACGATGGCGATCCCCCAGAAGAACGTGAAACGCCTGATGGCCTACCATGCCGTATCCCAGACAGGATACATGCTTCTCGGGGTGGGAGTCGGGCTTGCGGTGCTCGGGAACCAGTCACTTCTCGACGCATTCGGGTACATGGCCATGGAAGGAGGGATCTTCCACATCATCAACCATGCGATGTACAAGGGGCTCCTCTTCCTCACCGCGGGGGCGATTTTTCTCCGCCTTGGGACCTACAACCTGAACAGGATGGGTGGCCTCGGCCACTCGATGAAGTGGACGATGGTCTTCTTCGTGATAGGAGCACTGGCCATTGCCGGGATTCCACCCTTCAATGGGTTTGCCTCAAAAATCATGATCTACGAGTCCGTCTTCGTCTTCAACCCGTTGCTTGCGGTGATCGCGATGGTGGTGAGTATCCTGACCCTCGCGTCGTTCGTCAAGGTCTTCCATTCCATCTTCATGGGGCCCGCACTCCCCGAGTATTCGGAAGTAAAAGAGGCTCCGATGCCGATGCTTGCAGGCATGGGGATCCTTGCTGTCGTGGTAATACTGTTCGGCCTCTTCCCGGGCATTGTCGTGGAGAGCCTGATTGCCCCTGCGGCCCATGCCCTGGTGGACCAGGGAGCCTATGTTGCCGCAGTGCTGGGAGGTGTCTGATACGATGGACCCGACCTCAACACTCCTGACTGGGGCCGGATACTGGAACCCGCTGGCATGGCTGCTCGGCCTCCTTGTTGCATTCATTATCGCCTGGCTCATCTACTCGATGGGTGAGAAGGGGTACAAGCCCGGCACCGCGCAGGCAGAGCCCTTCATTTCTGGGAACAAAGAGCCCGAGATGAAGGGAGAGGTCCATGTCAGGGCAGGGAACCTGTACTGGGGATACCTCGAGGCGCTCAGGGGGTACTACGACCGCCTGGTCCCGCTTCATTCGGGGAACCTTCACGACTATATCCTCTGGTATCTCGGGATAACCGCGCTCTTCCTCTTTCTGGTGGTGATCTTCCCATGAAATTGAACTCCTCGTTCAACCGCTCCCTCTGGGTCTACCATTTCAACTCGGGGTCATGCAACGGCTGCGAGATCGAGATCGTGGCGACCATCACCCCCAGGTACGACCCGGAGCGGTTCGGCATAAAACTGGTGGGGAGCCCCCGGCATGCCGACGTGATGCTCATCACCGGGCCGGTGGTCCACAAGATGAAGGACCGGCTGCTCCGGGTATACGCCCAGATGCCTGACCCAAAACTGGTGATGTGCATCGGAGCCTGCGGGATCTCGGGGGGCGTGTTCTTTGACTCCTACAACCTGGAAGGGCCGGTTGACGAGGTCATCCCTGTAGACGTGTATGTTCCGGGCTGTCCACCCCGGCCGGAGGCGATCATCCACGGAGTGGTCACCGCCCTCGCAAAACTCGAAAGGCTCCAGGGGGAAAGAGCATGACAGTACCTATCCTCTCTCCTGAACAGGTGGTGGAACGGTTCACGGCTCGCATTGGAAGCGGGATTCGGGAAGCCCGCATCTCTGAACGGCGCGAGGGGAAGAAGAAAAATCCCCACTACACTATCTGGTTCGAGATCGACAAGGAACTGCTCAGGCCCGCCATCGAGATCCTGATTGGGATCCGGTTCCCGCACCTCTCTGTCATAGGTGCAAATGACCTTGGGGATTCGATACGCCTCGTATATATTTTCTCCATTCAGTATGGTGAAGTAAAGAGCGAGTACATGGTGACCTTCGCGGTGACACTGCAAAAGTCCGATCTTACTATTCCTACCATATCCGATCTTATCCCCGGTGCAGTGTTCGGCGAACGCGAAAAGCAAGAGTTCCTCGGGGTGAAGGTGATCGGAATACCGGACAACCGGCGCCTCTTCCTTCCCGATGATTTCCCTGCAGGGGTGTATCCCTGGAGGAAGGATGAAACCGGGATACCCCCTGGAATGGTGAAGGATCTCTGGGCATCCAGGAGACCGAAAGACCGGCCGGCACCAGTGGTTGAGATCAAAGAGGTGTCCGGAATCGATGCAGAACCAGCAAAAAAGACCAGTGAGTCATCAAAGGAGGACACCTGACATGGCCCCCGATGAAAAGAAGGCACCATATACCGTCCAGATCGGACCGGTCCACCCTGCACTGAAGGAACCTGTGATGTTCACTTTCGAGATGGATGGAGAGCAGGTGAAGACGGTCGACTTTGCTCCGGGGCAGACTCACAGGGGTATCGAGTGGATGGGTATGCGCCGGAATCCTGTGCAGATTGTCCATCTCACAGACCGGATCTGCGGTATATGCGGGGTTGTCCATACCCTCTCATTTTCCCTTGCAGTCGAACAGATCGCAGAGATCCAGGTCCCGGAGCGTGCCGATTACATCCGGTCAATCCTCCACGAGTTCGAGCGTATCCAGTCCCACCTCCTGTGGGCCGGTGTTGCGGCTCATGAGCTCGGTTTTGATTCGCTTCTGCACCTGACATGGAGGGTGCGTGAGCAGGCCATGGATGTGATAGAGAACCTTACAGGAAACCGTGTCAATTACGGGATTGTCCAGGTGGGTGGCGTCCGGAGGGACATCGCTCCCGAACAGCACCCGATCATCGAGACCTGCCTGTCAACATACGAAGGGCTTCTTGAAAAGCTCCTGAACCTCTTCCTCGAAGACCGCACGATCGCCATGCGCTGCAGGGATTGCGGAATTCTGACGAGGAAGGATGCCATTGAGTTATGCACCGTGGGGCCGACTGCGCGGGCGTCAGGCGTCAACGTCGATCTTCGGCAGGACTATCCATACGCTGCCTATGGAGATCTTGATGTCAGGGCCATCCTCCCCGAACAGTACATAGGGGAGACCCATGGCGATGTCTACGACAGGATCGTGGTCAGGTTGCTGGAGGTGGGGCAATCCTGCCAGATAATCCGGCAATGCCTCTCCGAGATTCCGGCAGGGCCGATCACCGCTGAAGAGAAACTGGCGAAGCTCCTTGCGATCTGCAAGAAAGCACAGGGTGAGGCCATAGGGAGAGTCGAGGCCCCAAGGGGTGAATGCCTCCATTACGTCCGGATGGACGGGAAAGATTCTCCTACCGCGTGGAAGGTCAAGGCATCGTCATACAGCAATCTCATGTCGTGGATACCGATGCTCAAGGGGGAACAGATCGCAGACATACCCATCATCGTCGCATCCATCGACCCATGCCTCTCATGTACCGATAGGGTAGCGGTTGTGCAGGACGGGATACGGACTATCCTCACAAAGGAACACCTCCACAGGCTCTCGGTGGAGAAGACCAGGAGGCTGCAGCGATGACCCCGGCCGGAATTGCCGTCCTCCTGGGGTGGGGCATATTCCTTTCGCTCTTTGCCCTGGCAGGCGGGCTCTTCCTCCTCGGTATTGACCGGAAGCTCGCCGCCCACATGCAGGCCAGGATCGGGCCGCCGATCCGCCAGCCGTTCATCGACATTGTAAAGCTTCTCCAGAAAGAGAACGTTGTCCCTGAAAACGCCATTTCCGGCATTTTTAACCTTGCCCCGGTGATCGCGCTGGCATCGAGCATCCTGATCCTCTTCTACCTCCCGGTGGGAAGCATCCTTCCAATCCTCGGGATGTATGGGGACCTTGTACTGGTGATGTATCTCCTGACCGTGCCCGCACTCGCGATGGTCGCAGGGGGTTTTGCATCCGGTTCACCGTACGCAACAGTAGGTGCACAGCGAGAGATGGTCACCATGATCGCCTACGAGTTTCCTCTCGCGATTGTCGTGATCGGGGTTGCGTGGCGTATCGGGGCGGCCGGACTCTCCTCGCCGTTTGCACTCGCGACGATCGCTGCAACCCCGATATGGACCGTTGTCGGGCCCCTGGGGCTTATTGGGGCCTTCATTCTCCTCCTCGTGCTCGCAGTAGTCACCCCCGCCGAGCTCTCCCGCATCCCCTTCGACACCCAGGAGGCGGAGACCGAGCTTGCAGGCGGGTTGCTGGTGGAGTACTCAGGCAGAAACCTTGCCATGTTCTACCTCGCCCAGGGAGTCAAGACACTTATCCTCGCGGCCGTGATCGTTGCGATCTTCTTCCCGTGGAACCTCTCGGGATTCCTCGCGATGCCCCCCTGGCTGGCCCTTCCCGCGGATCTCCTCTTCTTCCTCGCAAAGGCAATCGTCGTACTCTTCTTTGCCGTCACTTTGGTAAGGGTGGGAATGGCGAGGTTCCGGATCACTCAGGTGGTCTCAATCTACTGGCGTTCTCTCTCGGTAATCGGCCTCTTCGGCCTCATCCTCCTGATGGCCGATGCCGCGCTTCCTGCACTCGTGGGGGTAGGGTCATGAGGCTTCTCCCGCTCTTCCCCGAACTCGTCCGCCAGCTCTTCCGCGAGCCCGCCACAAACCGGTTCCCTGCCAAGTACCTTCCGCCCACGGTTACGGGATTTTTACGTGACGTGGCGGCGGGAAGGGCGCAACTCACCCCCCCGGTACCCACGCCTCCGGAGTTCAGGGGCAAAATCTCCTATGCGCGTGATTCCTGCATCGGCTGCGGCCTTTGCACTAAGATATGCCCCTCGCATGCCATCGAACTTCTGCCGACAAAAAAGATACGCATCTGGGTTGGCCAGTGCATCTTCTGTTCGCAGTGCACCAGCATCTGTCCCAAAAGCAGCCTTTCCATGAGCGCTGAATTTCTCCTTGCGGATGAGGACAGGTACTCGGAGAACCTGATCGTGGAGTGAAGGGAATCCCTCATTTTTCGCCTATCTCCGTAAGTGACTGGATCGTATTCATCCCGGTAGAGAGATCGGATCGGAGAGCTATTACGCGAAATAATCTCCGTTTCCTCATCCTGATGCTTCCGGTTCTTCCCCAAGCACCGGGATCGCCCCAACATCCCCCTTCTCCAGAACCCGGATGAGTCGGTCTGCACCCTCCTGCACCTGGGGACTCAGTCCCTCACCTGTACCTACCACCATTGGCTGGATCCCAATGAGGATGATCGCTCCGGCACTGTCCTCCACAAAACCGATGAAAAAGTCGAGGGGGAGCTGGTGGGTCCCGATACCCACATCCCTGATCCTCTCCTTCGGGATGATCATACACTCCCCGGGGGCAACGCCCATATCTGCAGCGTCTACAAGAACAAGGAGATCGGGATGGTGTCGCCTTACAAAGCCTGTGAAGTTCTCAGGCGCAGTCCCGCAGTCTGCCGTTCTCCATCCCTGGGCGCGAAAACAGGAGGCCACGTAATTCCCCACACCGTCATCCCTCCTGAGGGGGTTCCCGATGCCAAGAAGCATGTTCCTCACGCGATGACAAACGCGAACAGGGCATGACTTGACGCTCATTCTCTGCCGGGATCTCCCCCGCGCTCTTCTCCCTTCAGGTGCATTCGAATCACCTTTCTGATCTCCTGGTGACGTGCTCTCATCGCATTCTGTGCGGTCTCCATGCGCCCGATAGCCTCAAGAAGGTCCCCTTTCCGGGGGTCTCCCTCCTCACTCGTGCGGAACACGTTCCAGAGCAGCAGGAGAAGCCTCTGGTGTACCTCGATGTCCCTCGAGATTCGCCGGAACTCATCCAGGAGCCCGGCGTCAACCCCCGAAATACGGGCCCTCTCCACCTCGTCCCCAATCTCAGACTCCTTTTTGAAATAGCGCCTTATAACCCTGCAGAGATCTCTCCTCGTGATAGGCTTCTGGATATAGTCCTCGAACTGCGCGGTATGGGCCTGGACCTCTGCGGGATCGAGGCTCTTGGCCGTGATCATCATCACCGGGATATCTGCAGTCCCCTCATCCTGCTTGATACGGGAGAGCGTCTCCCACCCGTCCATGGGCTCCATGAGGATATCGAGGAATACGAGGTCGGGGTGCTTTTGCCGGATCACTGCAAGGGCCTCCTCGCCCGAGTGTGCCTCGATCGCCTCCAGGCCCTCGTGCCTCACCATCCTTGCCAGGATATCAGTAATGGCGGGGTTATCGTCAACAATGAGGATCCGGTACATCAGGCGACCTCCCTCCCTTCTTCGGCCATATCAGGGATTTCCTTCAAGATCTTGCGTATCTGGCCCAGGTTGACTCCGGGGCTGGTGAGGATACAGAGGTACTCATTGAAATAGGGGGCGACAATCACCTTCCCTGAAGGGATCTGCAGTGTCAGGTGGACGAACGAGCCGGTACGCATGACGGTGCTGATCTCTGTTGCGGCACGAAGCATGTCCTCGGCAAGGACTACAAGGGAATCAAGTTCCATGTTCCCAATGGAGAGCACCGATTTTCCTCTCCCGAATATGGAGACTGCCTGGACTCCCGGGAGCCTGAGGATCCGGCCCAGGAGAAGATAGGCGAGGTCCTCGAGATCGAGGCCGCTCGGGAGAACAACGGGGGTCTCTTCGGCAGCATCTTCGGTGCTCTCAGCAACAGCCTCCCGGGGTGGAAGTTTCCTCTTGGGAAGGGGAGGTAAAACCCTCGGACCGGGGGCATTCACAGAAGCCGGTTCCCGTTCCCCCGTGGTTTGAGGGAAGAAGTGATCTGCTCTTGGGGGTTTGTCCCCCGGTTTCTTGTCACTGCTGGTGCATAGAGAGCCGTATTCCATCAAGAGATGGGTGGCCTCCTCCATCTCCTCGCTCGTGTAACGGTAGATGGAGAGGTCGACCACGGGAAAGCTGAGTATATGACGATACGCGGCCTCTCCTTTGAGTTCCTCCTTCCCCCTGCGGAAGCTGCAGCCCATCGGATTGCCCTTCCGAACGAGGACATGCCCCTCCCCATCCGGCGTGAGCACGCGGATCATCCCCTGGAAACGTGCCGCGTGGATGAGAATCCACTTGAACGGTGCCTGCATCTCCCCAACAAAAAACCCGGCGGGCAGAGATCCGGTCATAGGAACGACGAGATCATATCCTGGTGCTTCTTCATTTCATAACTGACCTGGCCTACATTTGCCCCGACCTCGGTGATCACGACCAGGAAATACCCCTTGACGAGGGGAACAGAGATCAATGCCAGTTCCCGGAACTCAACGAAGACCATCGAGATCTGCTCCTGGCCAAGGCGTGTGGCCATTGCTTTGGACTCTGCCATCACAAATGCCACTACCGCCGCAAGCTGCTCTCCTCGAATATTCGACGCCCCCATCTCATCGGCGACCCGGCCCTCAGAGTCGATGACGATTGCCATCCTCACCCCTTCGAGTGAGAAGAGGTGCTGGAGTTCGTTCTTCAGCATCCGATCAGTTCCTCCCTTCACCAGGTTGGACAGGCGCTCACTCCGGCTCTTCCTTTGCAAGGGTATCCAGAATCCGGTAGGTATTGATCATCCGGTTGAATGCGGCCACGAGTTCCCCGATCTCGTCATGTGACCTGATCTCCATCTCCCTGTCCGGCAGATATCCCCTGCTGATCCTTGTGGCGATGGAAGAGAGCTCTACGATCGGCCGGGTGATGTGTGACGCCACAAAGTAGCTCCAGAGGAGGACCAGGAGGACAGTGCCTATGGTGAGAAGGAGCACCGTGGCAGGGGTGCCAATCGTGGCTACTATGCTGGCCGTTCCTCCCATGGAGACGACCGAGAGGAGGAGGACCGGGATGACCGCGACAAAGATCATGCTCACCAGCACCTGGTAAAAGAGGGGGATCTGTACGCTCTTTCTTGGCTGTATGCCTTCACCTGCCCCCGGAGGCTGTGCCATACCTGAGTACTCCATCCCGGCCCCTTTAAACCTTTTCTGGAGGGTGTGCTGATGCCCACTCACTGGACTAATAGCGGAAAAAAAGGGGATGGCTGAATCCTTTTCCTTTATTCTTAAATGCACACCTCTTCAGGAAAGCCGAAGAAGCGGTCTTCATAATGGATGGAAACATGGTCCCGTATATTTTAGGTTGAATTGAGATTCCCTCTCTCATACAGCCTTTTGATGGAGAGGGAGGGGGAAGATCTCTCCATCATAAGCCGAGTTCTGCAAGAACGGTAAGGACCCCGACGATGAAGATCCCGACCACGACGACCACCCACGCCGGACGGACACCCAGCATGTCGGGGATTGTCTCCGCGGGAAATACTCCTTTGTTCAGGATCTTTCGCTCAAGATACGGGAAGAGGCGGGCAAAAAGACCTGCACCAATCACTATCCCTGCCATTCCCACTGCTGCATCCAGGGCTCCAGATCCAAATGCTCCGGCCGCAGTCCCTGGACAATACCCGAGAACGGCAAACCCGGCGCCAAAGATCAATCCCCCCACAACCGTTGCACCAATCGATCCCGCCTTGCAGTGGAGGCGGACAAGCCCCTTTGCCTTCATCACATGGACCCCAATCATCCCCACGAGGATCGCTGAAAGCATCACCTTCACGACGGTGAAATCGGAAAGGAGGAGCTGTCCGATTATCACGCCGTACTCTGTCACCTCACCCTTTTGCAGGAGAAAGCCAAACGCGATGCCGATGAGAAGCCCGAGTACAATCTGCACGTGTGAATTCGACCTGATCTTCTCCAGTGCCATGGTTCAGCCCCCCGAAAGGAACGGGAACCCAAAGATCATGCCGGCAACGAGGATCCCCCCGGCAAAGAAGCAGATCACCGCTATCCAGCTTGCAACTGAAAGCTGAAGGGTCCCGGATATACCATGTCCCGATGTGCAGCCGCCGGCCCACCTGGCCCCGAGCCCCATCAGGATCCCCCCGATGAGCGCCACCGCTATCCGCAGAGGCGGATCCGCAGAGAAAACTCCTGCAAAGAGGGGGGGGACAATAAACACCGAAAAGGTTCCTCCGATCCAGGCAGAGAGGAACCCTCCGATAATTATACCAACAACTATCATCCACTGCCAGTCAACGGTCGGCGTGAACTTCCTGTAGTAAGGCATCGCCGTTGCCTTTTTCTTCGAGACTGCCAATTCAACCATCCCGGCAGTCTTCGCATATGCGGTTGATGCCCCGAGGGGGCGGTCAGAGAGGAGGAATGCCACCCACACGAGCACTCCAATCCCCGCGCCGACGACATAGGGCGACCAGGTCGCCATTGAAAGCCATGTGAACATGCACGATCTCCGTTCCAGGGAGGATTGGGTTATCCTATGATAATATCTCCCATCATGGCGTAAAACCCGCCCTCTGGTACGCGAGGAATCCCCCCGCGAGGTTCGAGACCTTCTCAAAGCCATGCATCTTCAGGATGCTTGCCGCGATGCTCCCTCTCTGTCCACCTTTGCACATCACGATGGTATGCCTGGCGGGATCAAGCTCGGTATATCGAGTCCTGAGGTCGTGCCATGGGATATGCACAGCCCCAACCGGATGGCCGGCCTCCCATTCCTCCCATGACCTGACATCAACAAGTAACGCATCGCCTGAACTGACAAGGGAATGGGCCTCCTTTGCCGAGATCACCGGCACACGGCTTATCGGAAGGTTCGATGACCCCCACGCAAGCAAGCCACCCTCGAGGAATGCCGGCACCCGGTCAAATCCGACGCGGCGGAGCTGGAGTGCCGCCTCTTCTGCCTGGTCCCTTGACTCGACAACAAGGAGGATATCCCTCCCTGGCGGGAGGATCCATCCCGCCTGCGTGGCGAAGTTTCCGGAAAGGTCGATGTGCCACGAACCAGGGATGTGTAACCCCGAGAATGCCGGGTAACTCCGGGCATCGAGGATAACCGCATCATTCCTGCGGATCCACTCTGAGAAGGTTTTCGGATCGACAGGGGAAGGTGTCGGGAGTGTTCTCATCAGGGCAGGTCCTGCCCGGTTGATCTCTGAACAGCGGGCGAAGTGATCCGGCGCAGCCGGCATATCGGATGTAAGGGCGCGGATGAACTCTCCCCGCTCACTTATCCGGAGGGCGTAGTTGTACTTCTTCTCGTAACCGACGGTGCTCGTCCTCTTCGCTGCCATCGCCCTCCCGCAGAGCGAGCCCATCCCATGGGCGGGGTAAACCTCGCACTCATCGGGGAGTGTCATGATCTTGGTATGGAGGTTGTCGTAGAGAGCCGATGCGAGGTCCTGGGCTTTCCCGGGAAAAAGGTCAGGACGGCCTACATCTCCGACAAAGAGAGTATCGCCGCAGAAGAGGGCAACGGGGGTCTCGCCGCGGGACGTATCGGTCGCAATATATGAGATGTGCTCGGGAGTGTGGCCGGCCGTCTCAATTATCCTGAAATGGATGTGCTCAAGCGGTAATTCGTCGCCTTCAGTAAGTGCAACATGGGGGAATTCACACTTACCGGATTTTGGCGCATAGATCTCTGCGCCGGTTGCCTCCGCAAGGTCAAGGTGGCCGGATATGAAATCCGCGTGGAGGTGGGTCTCCAGGATATGCGTGATCCGAAGCCCCATCTCGCGAGCAGCAGAAATGTACCGACCCACGTCGCGGGAAGGATCGACAACCGCACAGGTCCTGCTCCCTGCAACGATGTAAGAACTGTGGGCTATGCCGGGGATGAAAAACTGCCTGATAATCATATACACTCAAGGGTCTATGCGATAAGGAGATAGATGAGTGTTACTGCGATCCCGATGAAGATCACCGTCATGACACTCCCTGCCTTGATGAAGTCCTTCGTGGAATACCCTCCAGGACCCATCAGGAGCGCATTGACCTGGTGTGTGGGAAGTATGAATGAGTTTGATGCGCAGACCGCGACCAGGAGGGCGAGGGCACGGGGATCGACACCGGTCCCGGCTCCGGCAATCATTACCAGCGGGACAAGCAGTACCGTCGCAGCCACATTGGAGATCACGAGAGAGAGCACCGTCGCGAGTACTGCCACGGCAGACATGATCACGAGTGGATGCGCACCTCCAAGTCCCCCGATGAGGGCTCCCGCGATGAGTGTTGCCGCACCAGTCTTCTCGATTGCAATGCCGAGCGGTATCAGTCCACCGATCAGGGCGATTGTCTTCCATTCTATTGCCCGGTAGGCCTCGTCAATGGTCAGCACTCCCGAAATGACCATCGCTGCCGCACCCGTGAGGAGGGCAAGCGAGAGGGGGACACCGGTCACGGTGAGGGCAAGTGACGCAGCGAATATCAGCACTGCAAGGTGCGCCATACCATGCCGCACCGCGTCACCTTCGGGATGGGTGAGGAGAAGGAGGTCCTTGTGCCCGGCGAGGAGCCGGAGTGTGTCCCAGGCCCCGAACGCCACAATAACATCTCCTGCAGCAAGGGGCATATGCGAAAAGTCGGCGCGGGTCTCGGTCTCTCCCCTCTGGTGAACGATTGGTTCGATCGAGAACAACTGCCTGAACCTTATCTCGCGCATTGTCTTGCCGATGAGGGAGGCTTTCGGCCTGACTATCAACTCCGCAAATCCATATCCTTCACCATCGAGGATCTCCTTGAACCTGCTTTCAGGCCCCGGGGATATGCAGCCGGATTCCCTGATGAACTTTAAAAACCCTTCCTCCGGCCCGATGAAGGCGAGTTCTTGGCCTTCCGCGAAGCGCGTCGCACGCGAGGGTGCAATAGTGATCTCGCGGAGGGACCGGATAGCAAGAAGGTCAAGGCCGTACCGAATCTTGAAAAATGCCTCCTCCCGGGTCTTTCCCACAAGGGATGAGGAAGGAGTGATGGTTGCGGTCCTGAGCGGATGGTCTATCCCCCAGATCTCGGCAACACTCGTCCTTTTGACCACCTCCTCCCTTCTTGGGAGAATGCGATCCCCGGCGAATGCAAAGAGCAGCACCCCTGCAGCAAGGAGGGGTACCCCTATCGGCGTGACCGCAAAGAGGGAGAATGGGGCTGCATCGGACTGCCTGAGGAGATCATTCAGGACAATCAGGGGACTTGACCCGATCATCGTGATGCTCCCCCCGAGGATCGCGGCAAACCCCATCGGCATCATCAGGCGTGAAACGGGGATCCTGGTCTGTTTCCCAATCCTCCTCACTGCGGGCAGAAAGAGCGCCGCCGACCCGATGTTCTGAAGGACTGACGAGAGGAGACCTACTGTCATCGAGGTGGTGGCAACGACCCGCTGATCGCTTGTCCCGGCATGCCGGATGATGGCATCGGCGATGCGTGAGGTGACGCCCGTCCGCTCGATGCCATACCCAAGGATCATCACCGCGACCATTGCAATGACCGCGTTCGACGCAAATCCAGAGAACGCATCCATTGGGGAGATGAGGCCAAGCCAGGCCAGGGATAGGCTCGCCATGATGGCGACCATATCTATCCTGACCCATTCGCTCACGAAGAGGATGATCGTGACTGCAAGGACTGCCCCAAGAAGGAGAATTCCGGTATCCATGGCGTCATTAGGCAGATGCGGCAGAGGAGAAAAAAAAGATTCCCCATTTTCCCGCGGGCAACAATTTCCCCAACGAATGAAGATACCGGGGATTGCGATGGGGCCCTTGGGACCCGGTGGCGCCGAAGTGAACCGGTGAGGTAGAGGTGCCTGCATTTCAGATTGCTCCATCTCTCCATCTCCTGGCGTTGCATGGATCATCGGTGACAAACCCATCAACTCCGAGATCCCTCGCTTCCTCCCATTGATCTTCTGCATTCAGGGTCCAGGGGATCACGAGGATACCATGTCGTTGGGCATCAGCAACAAGTTCTCGATCAAGGAGATCCTTCCTGGGCAGGATGGCCCGGATGTGTTTTCGGACGGCCATGGCTGAAACGTCAGGGAGTGGTTGTGAATAGATCAGGCCGTTCTGTATGCCGGAAAGGATCTCTGAGACCATCTCGAGCGATGCACGGTGGAACGAGACCACCATGAGAGGGGAAGGGGCCTCCCTGTCCAGGACCCGGCAGACCTCAATCTCGGATCCTGGCTCCTTTATCTCGACGAAGAGCCCGCACTTTCCCCTGATCTCTTCACATATTTCCCTGAGCGAAGGAACATGCTCTCCCTCCCCCGCATCAAGGGCTGCCAGTTCATTCGCGGTCAGGTCTGCGACTCGTCCGCTCACGCTGGTAGTACGGTCCAGGGTCGGGTCATGCATGATGACCGGGACCCTGTCACGGGAGAGCCTGACATCCACCTCAACGAAATCCGCACACACCATGCCCCTCCGTATTGCCTTGCAGGTATTCTCAGGACCCCCAACCCTTGTGCCCCTGTGGCCCACAATGAACATCAATGGGGATTCTTTCACCACTGATTAAAATAATCGACGGGTCTGTCCCTCCTTCTCTTGAACAAATAGTGTAATGTATTCGCATGATGACATGTCCTCAAGAAGAGCCTGGCAAATCCAGAGCGTTCATACATACCCCCTGCCGCATGCCGCTCCCCGTCCGCATACCTTATCTCGACATCTGTCCTTACAAAGAGGTCTCTCTCCCCGAGCGGGTCGTCCGCCTCGTTCTCCCTTTCCTTATCGGGGGAGCGTATTTCGGGATCTGCCTGCTCATGCTCCCTTATGAGAATGCGCTTATCCTCGGCGGGCTGATGCTCGCATACGTCTTCCCCCCCGCCGGCAAAGAGAGCGTCATCCCTCTTGGGATTGCCATCGGGTTCCCGTGGTGGCTGATGGCATGGTCAATTGCCCTCATGGACATGCTGTCTGCGATATTCATGGCCCTGAACTGTGACCTGGCACTCAAGATCCCCCTGCTGGGGAAGTGGATACAGCATTTCCTGGAGAGAGGCGGAGACTTTGTGAACAGGAGACCATGGCTCGAACGCTTTTACTTTGCCGGGGTGGCCCTTTTCGTGATGTTTCCGCTTCAGGGGAGCGGGGGGATCGGGGGAACCCTCGTGGGAAGGATGATAGGTCTCTCGGCCGGGCGGACACTCGTGGCGATCTCACTTGGGGCGATTGCGGGATGTATGCTGATTGCTGTCGGGGCCCAGCTGATAAAGGAACTCATCTTCATGAACCTTATCGCGGGGATTGGGGTGCTGATGGCAGTCCTGATACTCCTCGCAGTCGCATATTTCCTGTATAAGAGGAGATTGCAAAAATGAATGAGGAACGCGCGGCCATTTCCATCGGGGCGGCAGCAGGCCAAAGCATGGTTTCTGGCACTATACAGCGTTACGCCGACGGATCTCCATTATTCCTGGCATTCGCATCAGTAGCGCCATTCCTGTCTCCTTCATACGGGGGGAAAAAATCATCTCATCGGTTCCAAATGAAGGGCGTGTGAGGCTGTGAGCCTGGTGATGGCATTCTCGGGGATGTCGGGTGCAGTGATGGCAGGGGACCAGAGGGAGATCTTCTTTCAGGGAGACGAGTCCCGCATCGGAATCCTTGAGGCGGAACTCAACTCAAACCTTCTCAGGGACGATGAACAGCTCCGTTCCCGTGCAAAAGATCTGGGTATCGCGATTGCCATAAGGGACGACAAGTGCAAGGTGACCTCTCGCGACGGCGTACTTGTTGGAGAGGTGACAGAAACGGACGGCCCCGTTATCAAAAGGAGGCGTCTGTGTGTCTCCTGTGGGAAGTATGCCATCATCGAGAAGACGGGGCCTGAATGGACTGTCCTGTCCCGGGGAGAAGGAAGCCATTTCCTGGTCCTTGGAAACGAGGCAACAAAGGCCATCGCTTACACCTGCATACGGAAGCTATGGAACCCCCGCGGAGGTACGCGAGAGGACGCGGTGAAGGTGCTCATCCTCTCAATGCAGGAGGCAGCAAAAAGGACCGCATCCGTGAGCAGTGCGTTCTCCATTATCCAGACCCAGACAAGGGCTGACGTGCCGGGTGCCTCCTGCCTGTGACGGGGACGGGTTCATCATTGGTACACTGCCCCAGAACAGGTTGTTCGTTAATGCAACTCCGCAACCATTTTTTTCCAGAGTATGTCTATATCCCGAATTAGTCTGAAAGGATGGGGAGCCCGCGATCCGGACGTATCCATTCCGCCGAAACATGAACACACATACACGAATAGAAGTGTGAGAGGCCATGTAATCTCGCCTGATCGCATTTGTTCCCTGAAAGTGACTTTTATCGCAAGGCAAGAAAAAGGTGAGAAGAAGATACAAGGAAGAGAGAATGAATCCGAAAGTGCGCATGATCGTCGAAGAGTTCTTCCCCAAGATCATTGAGACGCATATCCGTACCAGGTCTTCAATCGAGACAGCAAAGCTCAGCCTGGACCGTTATCGGATAATGGGACTGCAGGCTGTTCGGAACCTTCCTCCTGAAATGCAACAGGAGAACCAGGACGCACTCGACAGTGCCTACCGGCTCGCCATAGAGAGGCTTTTAGAATTTCATGCAAGGGAGGTTTCGCCAGCGGGCGCGGCAGTGACCAAAAAGACGTCCGAGTCTCCCTGACGGGCTTCTTTCTCTCATCCCACTGATATCGCCCATATGCACACCTGGAGTTCTTTCCAGAACCCCCCCTCCTGATCCGGCGCAACAACATCGGAAATCCTATTAACTACGGCATCGCAGTCTTTAGTGTGTCATGCTATGCCATAGCATGGTGAGTCTCCATGAAGCGCGAGAGTATTTTATATGTATTTCTGGCCATCTGCCTCACGTTCCTGCTGTTGAGCTCAGGCTGCACCGAGCAGCAGCCTTCCGGAGAAGGGGGAGAAGTCAGGATTGGAGTGGTCGCTTCCATGACCGGTGCGGCCAGCACGACCGGCAAAGACATCTGGCAGTCAGCCGAACTGGCAGCCGAAGAGATAAATGCCAAGGGCGGTATTTATGTGAGCGGACTCGGCAAATCAGTCCCTATCCGCCTTGTGCAGGGTGACGATGAATCCACCCGCGAGGGGGGTCAGAAGACAGTATCCAAGCTGATTACCCAGGACAAGGTGGATGTCCTCGTCGGCGGCTATTCGAGCGCGGTGGTCTCTGCCCATCAGGCAATCGTCGCGGAATACAAGGTACCTTACATCATCTCCGGTGGTTCGAGTACTTCTGTATCGCACCGCAATGATATCGACACCAGTTATATGTTCTTCCACCGCCCGAACACCGACGATTCGGGCGAGGCGAGCATCCTGTTCGTCGACCAGGTCGTCAGACCGGCTCTGAATGGAAAATTCGGGTTCTCCGAAGACCGCCCGCTGAAGCTCGCCGTCATCTACCAGGACAGCCCGTTCGGGAAGGGACAGCTGGATGCCGTCAAGAACGTCATCGCGGCGCGCAACCTTAAAATAGAGATCATTGCAGAAGAGCCGTTCAAGATGGGGGAGTCGGATTTCAGGACCGTACTCACCTCCGTGAAGGCGAAGAACCCTGATATGATCTACTCTGTGACGTTCTTAAACGAACTCGTTCCCATGACTCAGCAGGCAAGGAGGGACGTCGGCCTCAACACCCTGATCCTTGCAATCGAGAACAATGATGACCCTGACTATTACAAGGGCGTGGGGATATACGGTGACGGTCAGGTGATGGAGAGCCGGTTCTCCCCCTATGCAGTCCCGAGGGGCTCGACCGAAGAGGCCACAAAGCAGTTCCTTGCCAACTTTGACAAGAAGTACGGTGGCTTTGCGGGGATGATGGGTGCTGCGACGTACGAATCCGTCTATATCACAAAGGAGGCGATCGAGAAAGCCGGGAGCCTAGACAAGGCAAAGATAAGGGACGCACTTGCGACCCTCTCCATGCCCCAGATGATGGAGATCATGAAGGGAGGGGTCATCTCGTTCTCCCCGGATTTCCGTGAGAGCAAGTTCGACCTCTACGTTGTCCAGCTTGCAATGGACCCGGCATCGGGAGAGCCGAGGCCCTTTATCGTCTGGCCTGATAACTTAAAAGACAGGGAATTTGTGTTGCCTGACTGGTATACTCCTGGATCCTCCTAAATCTTTTTTACGGACTGGAGAAGGATTACTGTATGGACGGGACCATCGGGATACTCAGCCAGGTTGCCTTCTGGGGCCTTTATTCGGGGTGCATCTACATCCTGCTGGCTACCGGTCTTAACCTCATCTTCGGGGTCATGAAGATCGTGAATTTCGCCCATGGTGAATTCCTTATGCTCGGGACCTATATCACGTTCTTCCTCTTTGTAATAAGCGGGTTCAACCCCTATATCCTCCTGATAGGCTCAATTCCCATACTTATTATTGCAGGGGTCATTGTCGAAAGGCTGTGCTTCCGGCCTATCCTCGGCACAGGTAAGCTGAACGAGATCTTCATCAGCCTCGGGTTGATCTACATCTTCCAGAACCTTGTCGCACTCATCTGGACCGATGAATGGAGGTCTATGAGAAGCCCGTATGCGGATATCCTCATCAATCTCGGCCCACTCCAGCTGCCTCTGGATTACCTGATCATCATCACAGTGACAGCGATGATCCTCGTCTCCCTCTACATCTTCCTCCAGAAGACTGCGCTCGGCAGGGCGATCAGGGCGGCGAGTCAGAACCGCAAGGGCGCCATGCTGATGGGAGTCAACGTTGAGAAGGTCGATATGCTCACCTTCGGCATCGGTGCAGGACTCGCCGGCGCGGCGGGGACATTGTGGGCAGTGAGCGGACAGGTCTTCAACCCGTACATGGGTTCGATCCCTGCAATCAAGGGTTTTGCCATCATCATCCTCGGCGGACTCGGGAGCATCCCGGGAGCCATTATCGGGGGCCTTGCCATCGGCATGGTTGAGAACTTCACCGCATTTACCCTTGGCGGTTCCTGGAAGGATGCCGTATCCTTCATCCTGCTGATCGTGGTGCTCGTGATCAGGCCGACCGGCCTCTTCGGGGAGGACGAGGAATGAAACTGTTCGACTCGCGCGATCCCCGCCACCTGCTCATGGTGGGATTCCTGGTGCTCGCGTTCCTGATTCCACTCGTCATCGGATCGAGCCTCTATTACCTGACCATCCTTATCCTGATGCTGATTTTTATTATCTACGCCTCAGCCTGGAACTTCCTCACCTTCTCAGGGCAGGGCTCACTTGGGCATGCGGCTTTCTTTGGTCTCGGAGGATATGCCGCATCGCTGATGGCCGTGAAATTGGGTCTTCCGTCACTCGTCACCCTCGTATTCGGTGGGTGTTTTGCCGCACTGATCGGGGTTCTCATCGGGCTTACGTGTGTCCGCCTCAGGGAGTGGTTCCTTGCCATGGTGACGTTCGGGTTCGCGGTGATCATCCAGACGCTTATCGTGAGCCAGCTCGCCCCGGTGACCGGCGGGTGGGACGGGTTCCCAGTCCCTAAACTTGTCCCAACCACCATCCCGGGGTATTTGATGATCGAGTATTACCTGGTCCTGGTGATTGCGATCGCGGTCATCCTCATCTTCCGATACCTTCTCCAGTCGAGAATCGGGCTGGCACTGGCAGCGATCCGGGAGAACGAGGTAGAGGCGAGAGCTGCCGGAATCAACCCTGTACCTTTCAAGCTCTTTGCGTTCGGGGTCAGCGCGTTCGTCACGGGGATCGCAGGGAGCCTTGAGATATTTCACTTCGGGTATATCACCCCAGAGATATTTGGGATTGATCTCTCGTTCTGGCCAATCATCTATTCCATCACGGGAGGACTCGGGACACTTTCAGGGCCGATTGTGGGGACGATCGTCGTCACACTGCTCTGGGACGGTCTGAACGCATTAGGTTTGACTTATGCGCGTTTTATCATCATCGGAGTCCTCCTCGTCCTCATCATCATCTTCCTGCCGAGGGGACTCGTCTCGCTTCCCGAAGAGATCAGAAAGAGACTCAAAGGGAGGAGATCCTGACCCTTTCTCTTGAGGGAGGGGGAACTGCGGGGCGTGCCAGCGAACGGGTTCACAAGAACTTCTCACCCGATTCCCCCCACGCCGGGTTTCCCTCCTACATGATCTGGCCAGTGAATCGCGGTTCAGCAATGTGCCGTTCAGATGATGGTGTGCAGGATCACTTATACCAGTGAGCGGGGAGAAGACTGGTGGGCGCATTGTCCACCTGAAAATTGGGAAACCTGATACCGGAAATGCGATTACATCCCGAGATACGCTTCCTTTATCTGATCATCGTGGAGAAGCTCTTCGGCAGGCCCGGTCTTTGTGATCCTCCCGCTCTCGAGGACATATGCCCTGTGAGAGATCTCAAGCGCCCTTCGCACGTTCTGCTCAACAAGCAGGATTGTCAGGCCCTCCTCGTTCAGACGCTGCACGGTCCCGAGTACCATATGGACGAGTTTCGGGGAGAGGCCAAGCGATGGTTCGTCGAGAACGATGATCTCGGGGTCTGCCATGAGGCACCTCCCGATTGCAAGCATCTGCTGTTCGCCCCCACTCAGAGTTCCCGCATTCTGCGCTTGCCTGTCTTTTAGGATGGGAAAGAGATCAAACACATGGTCCAAGGCGTCACCATGACTGCGTACATATGCGCCAAGCTCCAGGTTCTCTCTGACGGTCATCCTCGGGAAGAGCTCCCTCTTCTCTGGCACAAGGGAGAGGCGGCGGCGGACGATCTCGTAGGTGGGAAGCCCGAGGATGTTCTCCCCCCGCAGGAGGATCCGCCCTGTAGGAGAGGAGTTGAGTCCGAAGATGGTTGAAACGAGGGTGCTCTTTCCCGCACCGTTCGAGCCTATAAGAGTGACTACCTCTCCCCTTGAGACCTGCAGGGAGACATCCCACAACACCTGGAGGTGTGAATACGATACGTTCAGGTTCTCTATGGCGAGCAAGGGATTCTACTCCGTTCAGAAGTGATAGCGTTCCCCAAGATATGAATCTATGACCTGCTCGTTGGAAGCGATCTCTTCCGGTGTCCCTTCGGCAATCTTCTCACCATGGTCGAGGACGACGATTCGGTCGGAGACCCCCATGATGATGCGCATGACATGTTCGATGATAAGGATCGTCAGGCCATCGTTCCTTATCTCCTGTATGAGACGCATCGCCTCCTTCCCTTCGCTCGGCGTGAGACCGGTAGTGAGTTCGTCAAGAAGGAGGAGTTTCGGATGGGATGCAAGCGCCCTCGCCAGTTGCGACCTCCGGAGTTCGATTGTGTTGAGGCTGCTGATAGGGCTGTCGATCTTCGCTACAGGAAACCCGACCCTGATGAGGCATTCCTCTGCCTCGGAATGCGCCTCCTTCACCGACGGGCGGCGGCCATTGCCATAAAGGGCACTGATCATTACTGCCTCTCTTGCAGTAAGCCCAGGAAACGAGCGCGGGTGCTGGAAGGTCTTGGAGATTCCTTTCTTGCAGACAGCATCGAGGGAGAGACGTGTAATATCCTCCCCTCCAAATAAGATACCTCCCGAATCAGGGCGGTATATGCCTGAAATGAGGTTCATCAGGGTTGTTTTTCCTGCGCCGTTTGGGCCTACAAGGCCCAGGATCTCGCCTTCGTTGAGCGAAAGGTCAACCCTGTTCACCGCGGTGAGACCCCCGAATGATTTTGTCACTCCGTTGACCCTGAGCATTCCATGCACCCTGCTAACAAATAGCATGATATATGTTAGCATGTAACAATATAAGCATATCCTTCGGGGTGAATTGAAGCGATGAAGTATTCTTACCTGTACGTGGGGCTTCTCCTGGCCCTGGTGCTCTGTGCCGCATGTACTGAGCAGCAGCCCCTATCTCAGGAGACAGTGAAGATAGGGGTTGTGGCATCGATGACAGGGCCGGCCAGCACCACCGGAAAGGACATCTGGCAATCAGCCGTGCTTGCCGCCGATGAGATCAATTCCCGGGGCGGCGTGTTTGTCAAAGACCAAAACGCAAAGATTCCCATCACTCTCATCCAGGGAGATGACGAATCGACAAGGGAGGGGGGACAGAAGGCGGTCTCACGGATGATCACACAGGACAAGGTGGATATCCTGGTTGGCGGCTTCTCGAGCGCGGTGGTCTCGGCACACCAATCCATCGTGGCCGAGCATGGCGTTCCCTATATCATCACCGGGGCTTCCACCCCCACCATCACGCAGAGGACTGATATCGATACAGGAACTATGTTCCACTACTGCCCGACTACAGACGATTACGGGGAACAGACGACACTCTTCGTCGATGATGTCATAAGGGATGCAATAAATGTACGCTTTGGATACTCCGACAGCCGGCCGCTCCGCCTGGCCCTGCTTGTCCAGGACAGCCCGTACGGGAAAGGCGTCCAGAAGGCAGTAAAAGATACCATCGTGAAGAGGAATCTCAATATCGTAATCGTTGCGGAAGAGACCTTCAAGATGGGGGAGACTGACTTCCGGACCGCGCTCACTTCAATAAAAGCTGCACAGCCGGACGTGGTCTATCCTGCTGCATTCTTAAACGAGCAGATCCCGATGGTGACCCAGGCAAGGAGAGATGTCGGTCTGAATACCATCTTCCTTGCCGTCGAGTGCAATGACGATCCCGATTACTACGAGGGCCTCGGGAGATACGGAGAATATTCCATCATCGAGACACGTTTCAGCCCCTATGCGATACCACGGGGAGACATCGCGGATGACATGGCCGCGTTCAGGGAGAACTTCCAGAAGAGATGGGGTTCATACCCCGGGATGATGGGAGCGTCGACCTACGAGGGAGTCTATATCGCGGCCCGCGCGGTTGAGGAGGCGGGAACCAGGGAGAAGGAAAAAGTCAACGCCGCGCTCGATGCGCTGTCGATGCCACAGATGATCGAGGCGATGAAGGGAGGGGTGATCACCTTCACCGATGATTTCCGTGAGGCAAAGTTTGATCTCTACATGGAGCAGCTCATATGGAATGAGACCAGCCAGGAACTCCGGCCCGTGATCGTATGGCCTGACCACATGAAAGAGGCTGATTTCGTCCTGCCAGCGTGGTATGTCCCTGGACCGGCCTTGCCGTGATCCCTCCTTTCCCCACCTCCTGTTTTTAGCCTGTCCGATTGGGATCCTGGTCCCGGGCGTTGCGGAACCTGTACATCCCTTTCGGAACCCGGATCTCGAAGCGTGCGCCTTCTCCCGGGACTCCGGTTTCTGATATTTTTATACCCGTCACTGACAGTATTCCCCTCGTCAGGAACAGGCCAAGGCCGCGTTTCCTTCCGAATCCCTGCTCGAAGACCAGGCCCTTCTGGTGAGAGGGAATTCCTATTCCGTCGTCCTCGTATACAAGGACGCCTGAACCCTCCTCTTCATGGAATGTAAACCGGATCCTGGTCACCTTCTCTCCATGACTGAGTGAATTGTCCACCAGGTTGAATATCACTCTCTCGAGGAGCGGATCGGAATATATCTCGAGATCCCCAGTATCGATGTCCACATCGATTTCACCCAGCGGCATCTTCCTCACGATGCCGGAGGCGAGATCATGGATGTTGAACCACGCCGGCTTCGCATGGTCCCCGCCCAACTCGTACTCCCGTGTGAATGCCAGCTGCTCTTCTATTGCCGCAGACGCGGAACTGATGCGGTTGATGAACGGGGTCACCGGTGAGTCGGAAGGCAGTGAATCGCGGGAGAGGTCTGCAAAACCCCTGATCACTGTAATCTGGTTCAAAATATCGTGGCGCGTGATCTTCGACAGCAGGACCAGCTTCTCGTTTGCTATCCTCGCACTCTCCCTCGCGGCACGCTCCGCGGTAATATGTTCTTCAAGCGCATCAAGGGTACGGTCAATCATCGAAGAGAGGCTGGAGAGTTCATCGTCACCTGAAAGACGGGTTCGGGCTGAAAAATCCTGCGTGTCAGCGATCCCCTTCATCTTCTGCTCAAGGTGGGAGAGCCTTGAGAGGAATCTCTGGTCAATTATATAAATGACTGCAAGGACGCTGGTGCACCCTATTGCGGCGATGAGGTACATGAAGAGGAGCAGGTTCTCCATCGCAATCCGGTGTGTTGCCCTCGGACTTTCAACCCGGAATACGGCTGCGGGCATCCCGTAAATATCCTCAACCACCATAATGGCGGTGATGGTGTTCCCATTTGGCGAAATACTCACACGGGGGGATTTCTCCTGTCTCCCCATGCGTTCCTGGATAATATCATGTGCAGTCTCTCTATCCGATGCACTGAGGATCGAGAGGTTTGTGGAAGTCAGGTATGCGATCCTTGCGACCTCTGTATCACCAAGGTACCGTCCGATACAGAGATAGCCTGCCACAGGCCCCTTGGAATCGCTCCTCATTATTGGATCTACAGAGAGGAGAAGCAGCCCTTCAGGAAGGCTGATGATCCCGCTGATTCTGGCATCTTCATCTCCTCCGTTCCTGTGAATTTCATCAAGAATCCCTTTTCCAGGGTTGACTGTGAGCGCCTGCGGAATTCCAATCTCCCGGGATTCGCGAAAATCGTATCCTTTTCCATAAAAAAGCGTCCCGTTGAGGTCATAATACAGCATGAGGTTGAGTTGCAGGCTCGTGAAAGTAGTGTCAATAAGGTTATTTTCGATATATTTTCCATCGCGGTCCTGTGCAAAAAAGTAGGTATCATCCCATTTGCTCCAATCCAGTGCTGTTCCTTCAAGTGAGACCAGATCGTTCTCCACAACCCGGACCGTCCGAAGCACGCTCTCTGATGCCTCCCTTGACTCGATCTGCGCAATGGCAGGGATCATCACGAACTGCATGCCGGCAAAGATTGCCGCACCAATGGCAAATACCAGGATGAGAATAGCGTATATAACAGTTCTGCGTATTTTCATTCGTCTGTTCAACCTGCCCTGCCTGACCGGCGCTCAATGTACGCAGTAAAGATCGGCCCTTGAGTCCGACACGCCAAAGAGGTGAAAGCAGGCTCTCGATATGACACCTGCATAATTTCGCTTCTCATATCCCATCAAAATTACTATGAATGCCCCTGTGCAAGAGAGTACGTCATGCGAATTCATATCCGACCCCAGATAGTCCTTCTCACCTTCGCTGTCCTGATTGTGGCCGCAGCAGGATGCATGGTCCCCTCCGCCTCTACTCCTCCTCCAGCGGGCCCCACTGCTGCGATGGGGGCACACAAGACAGGCGATGCGGTGTTCCTCTCCCTGTACGATACCGCTCAATCGGATATCGCGGCCGCGCTTGAACGGATGAACCGTCATTTCCCGGTTGGCGCCGCGACCAGGAACGCCCCATACCTGGCAAGTGAGCTACGATCCTCTGCGCTTGATCTGAAGGCTACTGCCGACGCTTACCACACTTCCATGATCAAGATCACACCTTTCCAGGAGAGAGAGAAGGAGTATGCGAGAAATGAATACCTTAAGTATCTCTCCTCGATACGCAAGGTCGCGGGAAACACGGCCGATGCCGCGGGAGCGGAAATGGACCTTCAGTTTGGCCTTGCACAGAATTATGCCGAGGCTGCCCGGAATGCCTTGAAAGATGCCGAATCGACGGGAGGGGCCGGTCACAGGGACCTCCTGAGGGCGACCGGAATATCGCTTGATGACTACATCCAGAAGATGCGGGAGAAGAGGGCGTGAAGAGTGGTCCGCCGGTGCAGTTGTCATGGCACAAGATAAGCGAGCACCGATGATCCCTGCACCACGGATCCGGGCAGGTAAGCGATCCCAAGAAGTTTGCGGGAACGGGGTTTCGAGACTGGGTACAGGGACCACCTTCGCCATGGTCCTTGTCCTCACAGGTGTCCTCTCCGGGTGCCTCACGCTGTCTCCCGGCCCGGGGATGGATGAACACGGAAGGAACTCCTCCCCCGTCAACCCCGCACTCTGGCGAGAGGGTACGCTTCCCATCTCGGGGATCACATGGGAACTCGTTGCCTATGACAGCGGGAGGCTCGCACAGGAGAGCATTATCCCTGGCAGCATCGTTACTGCCCGCTTCGAGCGCGAAGGCATTGTACATGGGATCTCCGGTTGCAACCAGTACTGGGCGCGATACGAGGCTTCATCCACCCGGGTCTCGATTGACTTCCCGCAACGGACGAATGCCGTCTGCAATACTCCTTCCGGAGTGCTTTCCCAGGAATCGATGTACCTTGTCGATCTCGGGAAGGCGAACACGTACAGAGTCGAGGGGGACTTTTTATCCCTCTCCGACGGCAAAGGGAGGACGGTCCTGCTCTTCAGGAAGGAGGCCATCCCTGAAGATGTATCATATATCTTCCGGGAGACCTGGTACCTGACTGCTTTGAGGGATGATCGGGGGTCGATCATCATGCTCCCCCATGGGGTTCTTGTGACCGCAAGGTTTGGAGAAGGGAGAGTCTCTGGTTTTCAGGTTGCAACTCCTATGTTGCGCCGGCTCATGTCAGCGGCGCTGCCACCCGGATAGAAAGCCCCCTCGTGACCGATACGTGGTGCAGGAACGAGACCATGAGGGAACAGGAACGCCTCTTCTTTAAGCGAATGAAAGAGGTGGACGCGTATGTGCCGGGCGATGATTTGCTCATCCTGGTGAACGATCAGGGTGAGACCCTCCTGGAGTTTGAAACCCGGTGCTGACAAAAAAATGGCTCTTCGCTATCTGGTGTGCGTAGGATATGATGAATCGGATACACTTTGTGCGGGCTGTTCAATCTCACACCCCCATATGCGATGGGCACCGCCGCCCCAAAAGGACGCCCCGGCGGCGATTCAGTGACTGAATTGGTATGCAGATAACAACCTCGATTCAGTCTCCACGCACAAAACAGCGAGGAGGAAAAAAACTCTCCATTCTGCTGGCCATGAGAAGGATCCTTGTCCCGATACTCGCATAAAAGAGATGAAGGACAGGCGGAAGACCCCGTGTTCGGGTGCACAATAGATTCCTGCCGGCAGTCCACGCAAGTGAGACAATGAGCTGTCCCCCTTTCATGTCGTGTACATTCCATGGGACATGCTGAAATGCTCCTCTTTTCACTGACGAGCACGGGAAAAATTCCTGCAATGAGATTCCATCTGGGAGGATCCAGCCTCTCACTGATGCCTGTTGAGAACACGAGAAGACTTGAATGATACAGAGACTGCAGAAGAAGATGCGCCGACCGGGACTCGAACCCGGGTTTAGGCGTTGGCAACGCCTAGTGATAACCACTACACTATCGGCGCAATTTTTGCTCTACACAATATGAGGTAATCTCTAATAAGGGTATCGAATTCCCGGTAAAACTGGCGTATGATGCCTCTCCTCATGTATGAACGGCATATCCCTGTGGAATCTCTCCTGCGATGGATATCTTCCGGCGGGGCCAGAGATGGTCTCTGTTCCATCTCATGGGACTTGAACTTTCCTTCTAGGTACCTGCGAAAGGAAAATCAGCCGACCTCCCGAAGTACAATTTTCATCCCGATTCCAACATCTTAATTAAAAAAGACAGGGTAGATCTATAACAATGATCCCCCTCCTGGTGGAATTTTCCAAAAAGACTGTGGTGATCTTCGGAGGTGGTGATGTGGGAGCCCGGAAAGCTGCATACTTTGCTCCCGAAGCGAAGGTGCATGTCTACAGCAGATCGTTCTCCCCTGCATTTTCAGGGCTGGATGTCGAGAAGGAGCTCATTGACCTTCATGGCGCCGGAGACGAGCGCCTCCCCTCCCTCCTTAAGGGAGCGTTTCTCGCGGTTGCGGCAACCCCGGATCGGGAACTGAATAACCGCATCGGTGAGTTGTGCCAGGAAAGGGGAATCCTCTTCAATAATGCCGAAGGAATTTCCGGTGACCTCCTGATCCCCTCTGTGGTGAAGGGGGAGCGGTTCCTGCTGGCCGTAAGCACCGGGGGATCGAGCCCGGCGATCTCCCGTTTCCTCCGCGAGTTCCTTGAGAAGTCTCTCCCTGACCTCGACCGGATGATCGCCCTTCAGGAGCGGCTTCGGGCATACTTAAAAGAGTGCCAGCCTGACACGGAAGCAAGAAAGGATGTGCTGTGGAAAGTGCTTATGGACAGAGAGGTCTGGAGGGCCCTTCACGCGGGCGAGACAGCCGCCTGGTCCCTTATTGCCCGGAGGTACCTGCAATGAACATGGCCCCGTCCTGCCTCCTCACTCCACTTGCCATCGCGGGTGTCAGCCACCACACTGCAACGGTGGACGTACTCGAGCAGGCGAGGTACCCTGATGAGGAGGCATTCCTGGGAAAAGCCCGTGAGCGGTTCCGCGGGGTGATGCTCCTCCAGACCTGCAACCGCGTGGAGATATTTGTCCATGGAGAAGCCGAGACATTGGCAGCCTTCCTCCAGGAAGAAGGGCGGGGGGATTTTTCGATCTGCAGTGGGGTGGAGGCCATGCGCCACCTCCTCGAGCTTGCCTGCGGGATCGATTCGATGATCGTGGGGGAGGACCAGATCCTCGGCCAGCTCAAGAAGGCCCTCCAGCAGTCGAAGGACGCAGGTTGCGCAAGCCCAGTGCTCGAGCTCTGCATCAACAAGGCGGTCCACGCAGGGATAGAGGCGAGGAGGAGGACGCAGATCAACAGGGGTGCCGTATCGATCGGTTCTGCTGCAGTGCTGCTTGCGGAAGAGCAGCTCGGCTCGCTCCAGGGAAAGCACATCCTCGTGATCGGGTCAGGAGAGATGGGAATGCTGGTTGCACAGGCACTTGCCGCAAAGGACCTCACTGCCATCTATGTCGCAAACAGGACCTATTCCCGGGCCGAGATACTTGCAAAGAAGATAGGGGGCAGGGCGGTGAGGCTCGACGACCTGCCCCGCTACATGGTCCAGTCAGACGTGGTCATATCATGCACCTCTGCACCGCACCCGGTCATCCACTGCAATACCCTCCGGGACGTGATGAAGGCCCGCTGCTGGCCTCACGACAACACACCCCGGCCCCTCATCCTGATCGACATCGCCCAACCAAGAGACGTCGAGGAGGGTGCGGATGCAATCGCGGGGATCTCCCTCTTCTCCATTGACAACCTCCGGAGGATCAACGAGATGACCATGCATGCCAGGAGGACGGAAGCCGAGAGAGCGAGGGAATTTCTGGATGGTGAGCTGCTCCATTTCATAAGGCTCCTCAACAGCAGGGCTGCTGACGATACCCTGGCCACACTGCATACCTGGGCGGAGGCAATACGTCTCAGGGAGCGCGACAGGGCACTTGCCAGGCTGGGGGGAGGAGACCCCAGGGCAAGGGAGGTCATCGACGACCTCTCCAGGGTGCTCGTAAAGAAGATCCTCTCGGATGTGACTGTCTCCATCCGCCACTGCGCAGAGATGGGCGAACTCGAGTCAGCTGAATCGCTGGTATCTGCCATCACCAGAGGTGAGAATCTGTGTTTCCGCAAAGAAGAATGAGAAGACTCAGGAAAAGAATTATTCAGCCCCTCCTCAGGGAACAGGTGCTGCAGAAGACAGACCTCGTTGCCCCCCTGTTCATCGACGAGACCGCGTCATCGAGGAGGGCGATTCCTTCCATGCCGGGACAGTTCCGTTACCCTCCACGCGAAGTAGAGTCAGTCGCGAGGGATCTCTGGGACACAGGGATCAGGGCCGTTTTGCTCTTTGGAATACCGAAGGAGAAGGATGCACAGGCATCCAGTGCGTACGATCCGGATGGGGTGGTTCAGCGTGGTATAAGGTCGATAAAGAATTCGGTCCCGGGGATGGTGGTGATCACGGATGTGTGTGCCTGCGAATATACTGACCACGGACACTGCGGCATCGTGGGCGACACCCATTCAGGAATCGATCTCCTGAATGACCCCTCGCTCGACGTTATGGATCGCATCGCTTTGAGCCATGCAGCGAGCGGGGCGGATGTGGTCGCACCCTCCTGCATGCTTGACGGGGTGGTCCGGTCGATTCGCCACGCCCTTGACAGGGAGGGGTTCGAAGACGTCCTGATCATGTCATATTCGACCAAGTTCGCGAGCGCACTCTACGGGCCATTCAGGGAAGCGGCGGACTCGGGCTTCCAGTTCGGGGATCGGACCACCTACCAGGTCCATCCCGGAAACACCCGTGAAGCAGTCATGGAGTCGATGCTTGACCTGGACGAGGGGGCAGATATCCTTATGGTAAAACCTGCAGGGTTCTACCTTGACATCCTGGCAGAGATACGCACACTCGGCATTCCGGTCGCGGCATACCAGGTGAGCGGTGAGTATGCCATGATAAAAGCCGCCGCCGAAAAGGGATTGATAAAAGAGAAAGAGGTAGTGATAGAGAGTCTCACCTGCATCAAGCGTGCCGGGGCGGACCTCATCATCACTTACTTTGCACGCGACATCGCGGGATGGCTCGATGGAGAGCATTGAGTTTTTCCAGGAGGCGCGGAAACTGATGCCGGGAGGAGTGAGCAGTCCTGTCCGCGCGATCAGGCCGTACCCTTTCTACACACGCGAGGCTTCCGGATCGAGGATCAGGACCGTTGACGGGGAGGAGCTGATTGACTGCTGCATGGCATACGGCCCGCTGCTTCTCGGCCATTCTCACCCGGCAATCCGGGCCGCTATAGAGGCACAGCTGGAAAAAGGGTGGCTTTACGGGACTCCCACCCCCCTTGAGCCCGAGTATGCCTCCCTCCTTGTCAGGGACCACCCTGGCCTCGAAATGATACGGTTCGTCTCGAGTGGCTCCGAGGCCACGATGGCCGCGATCCGGCTGGCCAGAGGATTCTCCGGGAAGAATGAGATCGTAAAGGTAGAGGGGGGGTTCCATGGCGCCCATGATGGCGTGCTGGTTCAGGCCGGGTCCGGGGCCACGACCCTTGGCATTCCGGACTCGGCTGGTGTGCTCCCCGAAGTCGCCGCACGCACCCGGCAGGTCCCCTACAACGACCTTGACGCGCTCGAAGACCTCCTCTCCCGGAACAGTGATATCGCCGCCTTCATCCTCGAGCCGGTGATGGGAAATATTGGACCCATCCTTCCGGAAAAGGGATACCTTACCGGAGTCCGCGAGATCACGAGGGCCCACGATGTTCTCCTCATCTTTGATGAGGTGATTACCGGGTACAGGGTGGGGATCGGGGGCGCACAGGTCCGTTTCGGGGTCATTCCTGACATCACGACGCTCGGGAAGGTCATCGGCGGGGGTCTTCCCATCGGTGCATTCGGGGGAAGGAGAGAGATCATGGAGATGGTCGCGCCTGCCGGACCTGTCTACAACGCAGGGACCTTCTCTGGCAACCCGCTCTCGCTTGCTGCGGGCAAGGCGATGGTCGAATGGCTCCATGTAAACCGTGGGATTTACCGGATGCTTGAAGAGAAGACAGAAGTAATCGCCGAGGCCGCAGCCGGAGCACGCTGCGGCGCCATGGTCACCCTTGGGTCGATGTTCAAGTTCTTCTTCCGAAGAACCCCCCCGAGAGACTACGTCGAGGCAAAGGAGTGTGATACCGCCGCCTTCCGTGATTTCTGGGAGAAGATGCTCAGGCAGGGGATATTCCTGCCACCTTCACAGTTCGAGACCAACTTCCTCTCTGCGGCGCACAGCGACCAGGACATCGATGCTATCTGCACGGCGTACAGGGCATGCCTCTCAAAATAGGGACCAGGGGGAGTGCGCTCGCACTTGCCCAGGCAGACAGGGTTATCTCTCTCCTGGAAGATGCGGGGGTAGAATCAAAGAGAGTGATCATCACCACGCACGGCGACACCGCGACGGGAGTCCCGCTGCACGAGATCGGGGGGCAGGGGGTCTTTGTCCGTGCACTTGATGACGCGATCCTCGAGGGGAGGATCGATGCAGCGGTGCACAGCATGAAGGATATCCCCGCAAAGAGACCTCAAGGGCTCGTGACGTGCGCGATACTCCCGAGAGACTCACCCGCCGATTTCCTTGTGCACGTACCACAGTTCCAGAAGATCAGGAGTATCGGGACATCGAGTACAAGGAGGAAGGCCCAGCTGCTCATGCACCATCCTGAATGGAGGATCGAGCCGCTCCGCGGGAACGTGGATACCCGCCTCAGGAAACTCCGGGAAGGAACATACGACGCTGTCGTGCTGGCAGAGGCGGGGCTCCAGAGGCTCGGGCTCTGCGTCCGGGGAACGCGGCTTGCTCCAGAGATGTACATACCATCCCCGAACCAGGGGACAATTGCCGTCGTCAGCCGGGAGGGAGATGAGGCAGCTCTACTCGCGCACTCGCTGGATCATCCGGAAACCCGGAGGGACGTTACGTTCGAGCGCGTGGTGATGGAAGAGGTGGGAGGCGGGTGTTTCACCCCACAGGGTATATATTGCAGGGCAAGGCATATCAGGGCAGAGATCCTCTCGCTCGACGGGTGCAGGAGAGTGAGGAGGGAAGGGTACCTCTCGTCAGAGGACGATGCCCGCAAGTTCGGGCAACTGCTCAGAAGAGATGCGTTTCACCTGATACAGGAGGCATACATGAGACTGGGGCTGAAAGAATGACGGGAAAGGTATATCTTGTGGGTTCCGGCCCGGGGGGACTCGGGCTCCTCACCCTGCGGGCACGCGAAGTCATAGACCAGGCAGACGTAATCCTCTACGACCAGCTCCCCGGCGAAGATGTCCTGGCAACCCTCCCGGAAAGAGCCGAGAAGATCGACTGCGGGAAGTTCGGCGGAAAGCACACTCTCGAACAGGACGACATCGAAGCCCTGATGGTCACAAAGGCAAGAGAAGGGAAGAAGGTCGTGCGTTTGAAAGGCGGCGATCCCTTCCTCTTCGGAAGGGGCGGCGAGGAGCTCGAGGTGATGAGGGAGCATGGGATCCCGGTCGAGCTCGTCTCAGGAGTCACGAGCGCGCTTGCGGTCCCAGGCGCGGTGGGAATCCCGCTCACCCACCGGAAATATGCTTCGCAGGTGACTATCCTTACCGGCCACGAGGAGCCCGGGAAGGCAGAGTCCGGCCTCGACTGGGAGAACCTCGCGGGGAATCCCGGCACGCTTGTCATCCTTATGGGGGTGAAGAACATCCCCGATATCACACGAAGCCTTGTCGATCATGGCAAGGACCCCGATACTCCTGTTGCCATCATTGAACGGGGCCTTCGCCCAGACCAGCGGGTTACTGTCGGGACGCTTCGGACAATTGCAGACCTTTCGAAGTCGCGGAATGTACGGCCCCCGGCAATCATCGTCATCGGTGACGTGGTCAGGCTCTACCGGGAGGACGAACCAGGGCTTGTTCCCATGTGAGAGCCCGCTCTCGATGGGATGAAGGTCACTTTCCCCGCAACTCTTGTATTAACGGGCCTCGTACCTGCTGCTGCATTCCAATCCGGCCTTCAATACCCTTCATTTTTCAAAAAATACAAGCATTAATACTCCTCGAGGACGCATCAGGTAGGTGATTACGAAATGAGCCTTCCCGGCGGACCTACGAAGGACGAGGTGATGGCAGTCTCGCTCTTCAAGCTTGGCCTACGTCCCGGAGACCGGTTCATGGACATCGGTTGCGGCACGGGAAAGGTCTCGATCCACGCCGCACGGCAGGCAGGGAGCGTGTGCGCCATCGACATCAGAAGAGAAGCCATAGAGTATGCCCGAAACGAGGCAAAGCGTGCGGGCGTGGAAAACATCGTGTTTATCGAGGGGAACGCGGTCGACCTCATCCCCACGCTCCCCCGCCCGGACGCCGTATTCCTGGGAGGTTCCCGCGACATGGGCCGAATCCTGCACCTGCTGGTTGGGATGGATGTGCGATCGATTGTCATAAATGCGGTGAAGATCGACACCATCAATACTGCCATTACCGTCTTGCGGGACCTAGGGGTGTTCCGCGAGGCGGTCCTGGTGCAGATCTCGCACGCGAGCCCCCTTGGGGCCGGCCACATGTGGAAACCGGCCCACCCTGTCGCCGTCATCGTTGGGGGTGCTGCCGGGTGCTCGTAGGGCTCGGGCTCGGTCCGGGAGACCCGGAGCTCCTCACGCTGCGGGCCGTCCGCCTTCTCAGGGAAGCTGACGTTGTCTTTGTCCCCGGGAGGCTGGCAAAGACCCTCGTCGCTCCCTACCGGGACGCGGAGGTGCTCGACTTTCCGATGACCGGGGACGAGGACAGGATCCGTTCCTGCATGGAGAAGAATGCGGACAGGATCGCAAAGGTGGCTGCAACGCGGACCGCCGTCCTTGCGCTCATCGGGGACCCAAATTTCTTCTCGACGTTCACCCGCCTCTCTGAGGTGATGGCGCAGCGCTACCCCGAAATCCCATGCCGAACAGAACCAGGGATCAGTGCGATCACCGCCTTTGCAGCTGCCGCCGGGATTGCACTCTCCGAAGGGTTTATCGTCACAGACCGGGGCGAGCCACGCTGCCGGATACTCCTCAAGGTCAAAAGACCGAAGGAGATGGCCGAAAGACTCCGGAAAGAGGGTTTTAGCAGGTTCGTCCTCGTCGAACGGATGTACCTCCCGGACATGCGCATCTGCCGGGACGCCGAACTGCCAGAGACCTGCGATTACCTGAGCATCATGTACGCGGGGCGGTGAGATGCCAAAGGTCTTCTTCGTCGGCGCAGGACCGGGCGACCCCGATCTTATCACCGTCAGGGGCCTCCGGCTCCTCGAAGAGGCCGATGTCCTCGTATATACTGGATCTCTCGTGAACCCGGAACTGGTGGCGCGATCTCATGCAGGGATCAAACTTGACAGTTACGGGATGAAACTTGAGGAGATCGTGGACGCCATGGTCCTGCACGCCCGAGGCGGCGCCAGCGTGGTGAGACTCCACTCCGGCGACCCGGCGCTCTATGGGGCCATTGTGGAGCAGATGCAGGGCCTCTCGCGGGAAGGGATCGATTACGAGGTGGTCCCCGGCGTCTCGTCCCTCTTTGCTGCCGCCGCCGCTCTCCGTGTACAGCTCACTCTCGGAGGTGTCGCGGAGAGCGTGATCGTCACCCGCCCGGCAGGTGCCACTCTCGAACAGGATGAGATCCCCACTCTGTCCACCCACAAAGCCACCATGGTCTTCTTCCTTGGAAGTGCCCACCTGGAGGAGATCACTTCGCGGGTCGCGTGCCCGCGGGAAACGCCTGCCGCGGTCGTGTACCACGCCAGCTGGCCAGACCAGAAGGTGGTGAGGGGGACCGTGTCAGACATCGCAGCGAAGGCAAGAGCAGCAGGTATCGAGAAGACGGCACTTCTTCTCATCGGTGGGGTACTTGACCCCGTCCACTCCGGTCACCACAGGTCTCAACTCTACTCATGAACAGGACAGTCATCGCCCTGGAACGGTTCGAAGACGCAGGGAGGAAGGTTGCCGAGTTCCTGCACGCAGACCTGATCCGCTACTCGGAAGATGCTTTTTCCCTTGCATTCTCCCGCTCGGACGCCATTGTCGCGGTGATGGCATCAGGGATTGCAGTCCGGGCAATCGCCCCACTCCTCAAAGATAAGTGGATTGACCCCGCGGTCGTTGTAGTTGACCCTGGTCTCTCTTTCGCAGTTCCCCTGGCTGGTGGGCACCACGGTGCCAACGACATTGCAAGGGAACTCGCCGGCCTGGGGCTTACTGCGGTAATCACGACCGCCACGGAACGTGAAGGAAAGGCTGCCGTGGAAGTGGTCGCCGCCAGGGAAGGGTGCCGTGTCCTGAACCATGCTTCCACCGTTTCAGTCAATTCGGCACTCCTTGATGGGGAAGTCCCGGTGCATGTCGTGTCCGGCCCGGCCATTGTCATCGCGGGGCCCGGCGTTGCGCTCCTTTCAAGGGACGGCGAGTTTGCAGTCGGGCTTGGCTGCCGCAGGGGCACTTCCGCAAAAGAGGTCGAGGATGCGGTCAGGAAGGCCCTCGAGTTATCCGGAATATCGGCCGATGAAGTGAGCGTCTATGCCACTACCGCGAAAAAAGCCTGCGAGCCGGGAATAGTCGAGGGGGTGAGGGCCCTTCGCGGGACCCTCATCTACCTTGACGACGAAGTACTCGCAAGGTACCCCCCGCAGTCCCCCTCCCGTGCCGGGAAAGTGGGCCTCGCGGGAGTGGCGGAACCTGCGGCCCTGGCGGCTTCAAAGAGAAAGGAGCTCGTGATGAGAAAGACTGTATACGGAGAGGTGACCATTGCCATCGCACGGTGATGGGCGGGGCGTCCTTTACATCGTGGGTTCGGGTCCCGGTTCACCGGAACAGATGACCGGAAGAGCGCTCCAGGCTATACGCGATGCGGAGTACGTTCTCGGGAACGACTCGTACCTGACGCCCCTGTCAGCCCTTCTCGAAGGAAAGAATGTGATCCGGAGCAGCATGGGAAAAGAGGTGGAGCGGGCGAGGGAGGCAGTCGCCCTGGCACAGGATCACGTGGTGGCCATGGTCAGCGGAGGAGATCCCGGTGTCTATGGGATGGCCAGCATTGTCCTCGAAGTCGCAGAACGTTCTGGCTCGGTTGCAAGGATCGAAGTGATACCTGGCGTCACCGCCGCGACAGCTGCAGCATCAAGGCTCGGGTCTCCGCTCTCCGGTGACTTTGTCGTCGTCAGCCTCTCGGACCTCCTGACGCCCATCGAGGTGATCGAGGAGCGACTCGAGCATGCATTTGCCATGGGGGTACCTGTCGTGCTTTACAATCCCAGGAGCAGGGGCCGCCCTTACAACTTTGCCCGTGCAATGGAGATTGCCGCCTCCCACAGGGATCCCTCGACTCCCCTCGGACTGGTAAAGAATGCCTACCGGGATGGCGAGGAGATAGTCATTACAACGCTTGGGCAGGTAGCCACGATCGAAAAACGGGTGGATATGCACAGCTCTGTGATTGTGGGAGGAAGAGAAAGCAGGATTTGGAAGGAGGGATCGCATGCCAGAGGGATCATCACCCCGCGGGGATACCACAGGAAATACCTATACTGACCTTGGGGCCACCACAAAAGAGGCCCACCAGATTTCGGAGACGAGCAGGAAACTTGCGAGAAAGACCATCGGGGACCACGATTACGAGGACAGGGTGCGACAGCGCTGCTCCATTGCAGTCGGAGACTTTTCAATGGCTTCGCTCATCAGGTTCGTGGGGGATCCTATTCCTGCCGGGCTCCGTGCCCTGGAACATCAGGCTCCCATCATCACCGATATCCGCATGGTGCAGGTCGGGATCCAGAAGAAGGGGCATAAAAGCGAGATCATATGCGCCCTCGACCATGCAGGTCTCGCTGCTGAAAAAGGGATCACCCGATCGAGGGCAGGTATCCTTGCCCTCGGGGAGAAGATCGACGGCGCAGTGGTGGTGATAGGAAACGCTCCGTCAGCCCTCCTCTCGCTCTGCGACCTCATAAGGGAAGGGAAAAAGCCCTCCCTTGTGGTGGGCACACCTGTCGGGTTCGTGAATGCCGCCGAATCAAAGGAACTGCTGAGAACACTGCCTGTACCCTCGATCTCAAACGTCGGGACCAGGGGAGGTACCCCCGTTGCCGTCGCGGCCATCAACGAGATCATCACCATCCATGCCGAAGAGCACCCGACCTGACCCTGAGGGAACGACCATCACCGACCCCGTGACCGGATTCACCTATCCTGTGGAGTGGGTGAGTGCCTGCGAGGACCCTGAATTGAGACAGCTCGCTTCGTCCGGCCTTGGGGTGCTCACGTCCGGCGGGCGCGTATTGAGGAGGGGATTTACCACAGGCACGACTGCAGCGGCGGCGTGCAGCGCGGCCATTCTCTCCCTTCGCGGGCCCGTGCAAGAGGTGCAGATCCACATCCCCTGCGGCCTCCTTGTCGCTGTCCCCGCCTGCGGTGTGCGAGGACATGCCGAAGCTGAGAAATTTGCCGGAGACTACCCTGGAGATGCCACTGCAGGAGTGACGTTCTCTGCGGATGCAAGACCTATTGACCAGGGTATCGTCCTCCTTGCAGGGACCGGGATCGGCCGGTTTGCCCGGGACACTTCCCGGAACAGGGCAGGGGAGCCTGCAATCAGCAGGGCTGCCCTCCAGTGCATTATGGATGCGATTGACAGCGCGGCCAGGGAGATCGGCCTCTCTGCTGTTGAGGTCTCTCTCTCTGTCCCAAAAGGGGAGATCGTTGCGGCAAAGACACTGAACCCAAGGCTTGGCATCCTTTCGGGAATATCGGTGCTCGGGACCACAGGGCTTGTCGAGCCGTGGGACGATCACCTCACAGAATCGATGCTTGAGAGAGTGGAGAGTGCAGACCGCCTGGTGATCACTACCGGGAGACTTGGCCTTCGTTATTCCCGGCTCCTGTTCCCCGAACACGACGTGGTGCTCGCCGGGGCAAAAATTCGGGAAGCCGTGGAGCGTGCCAGGGGGGAGGTGATCCTCTGCGGCCTCCCGGGACTGCTCCTGAAATTCCTTGACCCAGAGATCCTCGAAGGGACAGGGTGCGCGACGGTAGAGGAACTCTCTGGCAGGCCCGGCTTCGACCGCCTCCTTGAAGGTGTTTTCATGAGATCCAGGATTCAATATCCCGGCCTCCGGGTAATTGTGCTCTCCCGCCAGGGAGATGTGCTGGGGGATAGTGGATGAAGATCGTCGGAGTGGGCTGCGGGCCCGGGATGCTCACGGAAGAAGCGATCGCAACAATATCCCGCGCGTCCCTCGTATACGGTTCCCACAGGGCCATCGATCTCGCGAGAATGTACATCTCCAAAGAATGCACCGTCAGGGAGATCGAGGACTATCGGGCTCTCCGGACACTTCCGGAAGGCGCAGTCGTCCTCTCTACCGGTGACCCCATGCTCGCAGGTCTTGGGTACCTTGAAGGAGAGGTGATTCCCGGCATCTCATCCCTTCAGGTCACTCTTGCCCGCCTCCATATACCGATGGTCCAAATCTCTGTCGTGGCGGCCCATGGGCGGGACCATGATGCGGCAATCCGGGATACCGTAGCGGAGGTTTCCAGGGGAAAGACAGTCTTCCTCCTGGCTGACCCCGGGTTTGAAGTTACGCGCCTCGCCCGGCACTTTCTGCCACCCCCGCCCGGACTGACCATCACCCTCTGCGAGCAGCTTGGATACCCCGAAGAGCGGGTGATAACCGGGACACCCGATGACCCCCCTTTGCCCTGCAGTGAACTCTTTGTCCTCCTGGTCAACCCAGGTGCAGTGAGAAGGAGCCGCTGAATAAACCCTTTTCCACCAAAGTGCGAAGGCGTCGAAAAAAGTTCCCCTTCCTTGGACAATTCCCGGGGTCTGGCAGGATTTTCCACAAGAGGAATATATCCAACTACCTCATATCTCAATACAGGACACTGTCCATACAGGAGATTTTCTATGGAGAAGAACGTCAAAAAGCAGATCAGCCTGATATGTTTCGCAGCCGGCTTTATCCTGCTCCTTATCCAGGATCTCAAGGGGTTCTCGACTATCGACCTCGGTTTCTCGTGGCCCTGGGCGATCATGTTCTATTGCGGCCTGCTGCTGATGGTAATCGGATATTACCTCCGGGGTTAGCAGGGCAGAGGGGGCGCGAGGGGAGGAGAGGGTTCAAAGGAGGACTGCTCTTTCGCCTTCTCTTTTAAGAAAGCCCTCCTTTTCAAGAGTCGCAAGGATTGCCTCCGCCCTCTGTGGGTCGATTCCGAGTTTCAGCGGGAGGTCCGATTCCCTGACCTCCCCGTCCCTGACCAGGATGCCGAGGATCCTCCCCCTTACCATCCTGTCCGAGCCTTCAAAGGGGGCCTGTTTCCGGTAATGAGCACTTCGGCGGTTGGGGTTCGGGATCTGTTTTTTGAGCGCGCTTCCAAGGTCCATCAGCGCATAGTACCATTCCCGCGGACTCTCACGATCACAGGTTACGGCAACGAAGGGCCGGATCTCGGTGTCCTTGACCCCGCTTTGCCCCTCGAAGAAGTGATGGAGAAAAACCCTCCTTACATTGGTCTCTATCACGATCGACGGCCTGTTGAAGACGAATGCCACGAGGGATGCCGCCGTGGCTTCTCCGATCCCAGGGAATGACATGAGGGTTGTCTCATCATCCGGGAGGCGGCCCTCGTATTCATCAATCACAAGACGGGCGATTCGGTGCAGGAAAATTGCCCTCCTGTTATACCCAAGCCCCTTCCACTCCCCGAGCACTTCGGGGAACGGGGCCTCTGCGAGCGTTGAAAAGTCAGGGAAACGGACAATGAAACGGGAATAACGCTCAAGAACACGCTCAACCTGGGTCTGCTGAAGCATCATCTCCGAGACAAAGATGGAATATGCATCATGCGTGTTTCTCCAGGGGAGATCCCTCCTGAATACCCGGTAAAACCGGTATACCTTCTCTTGGAACTCCGCGACCTCCCTTTGAGAGAGCACCTCTGCCTGTTCACCTGGGGACGCCCCGGCCATGCTCCTCCGCGAGCACCGCGACCCGTTCCACGTACTTCTCCATCCTGAATTTTCTCTCGAGTCCTGCTGCATTCATGTAGCGGACCTTTCCAAAGACAGGGCGTTCTCCCCAGGCACGGTCGTGCTTGCCGAAGCACCAGGCGATTCCGGCATAGCCGTTTGGGTCCCTCCCATCAAGTTCGTACCGGTTATTCAGGGCAAGGGTGATGGCGTACGCCTGGGTGGGGCTCTCAGTCCATTCCAGGACTTTCTTTCCCCAGTACATCCGCATGTACCCATGCATCTTCCCAGTGACCAGGAGTTCCTGCTGCGCAGCGTTCCAGAAGGGGTCATGTGTCCGGGCATTCTCTAACTCGGCCTCCGTGTATATATACTCCCGGGGATCAGCTGCATGCTCCGAGAGTGTCTTTCTGGCCCACCCGGGCAACCCCTCGTACCTGTCGTAATGGGGGTTGAAGTGCACGAAGTTCAATGAGAGCTCGCGCCTTACGATCAACTGTTCCAAAAATGCATCCGCACCCGGCTGACGGGATTCAAGCACCCTCTGCGCGATATACAAAGGAGATATCTGCCCGAAATGGATGTACGGGCTCAACCCAGAGGTGACGGGGTGGGCAGGGTCGTTCTGCCCCGAGGAATACCGGGCAAGGTCCCCTGCGATGAACTTTTCAAGTCGCAGGAGTGCTTCGTGCTCTCCTCCCCTGTATATTGGCGATGGGCCCGGATTCTTCTCTTTCACATGTCTGATCAGTGTTTCTGCCTCAGTAAAGGGGATTCCCCCATGTTCAAGAGAAGGGGATGGGTATTGGACAGGATTGCTCCTGACTGGCTCGAGAAAACGTATTAAATGGCGGTGGATCTTCTTCCGGATGGTGCCTGCCGACCACTCCTCCTTCCCGGAAGCAGTTTCGACGGGGACGACCGCGTTGTCCTCCACCATCACAAGGGAGCAGTCCACCACCCCTGCCAGATCGTTTCTCCAGGTCCGGTGCAGGGCGAGATATCCCCGGTCGGTCACGATAATCGACGCATCTTCGGCTGCACCAGGGATACTCTCTCCTGGCGCTCCCCAGAAGATCGCGAGAGGGATGTGCTTCTTTTCGAGGGATCTTCCTGCTGATACCAGTCCTTCCGCCATGAACGTATAGTGGCGGAGATTTGCCTCAGGATAGAGGGGATCGATGCAGAAACAGGCAACGACTGGTATTTTGAGATTGTTTGCCTTCCAGATAGCATACTCCAGGGCAAGGTTTCCCACTGTCCGCGGCGAAGACTGCATCCAGTAGAGGACATATCCTCCAGAACGCACAGGGAGCGCGTTGAGAGAGTGTATACGCTCGCCGGGAATCATACCATCAGGACAAAATGGTATTCTCACCTACATGGAACCTTCTCTTTCGGCATCCGGCGGGTGCCTTTCAATGGCCAAAAATCAGGGGGAATGCACCGTGACAGTAACAGGGTTGACCGGGGTGAAAAAGATTATACCCTGAGGTATACAGGGGAGAAAAGCCCCAACCTCGAGTACTGGAACGTCATCGTGTTCTCTGTCGGCCTGAAGATGAGATCCGATCTCCAGGTATTCCCCTGGACAGGGGAGAAGGTGTTCTCAAACTTCCATTCCTGCTTTACAGGGAGACTTCCTGTATATGTGACCATCTTGAGGCTTGCAGATTCGTTCACGACTGCATTGCCCGAGACACTGGTGCTGCTCGAGATCCATGGACCGACAAGTCCCTCTGCAGAGACTGCTGCCGGGACTGCTATCCCAATAAAAATGAGGCAGAGAACCAGGAATACGGGCGTATTTTTTCTGTCTGGCATGATTGTCCTCCGTGTGGCGTGGCGGCGCACAGCGGAACATGTTCGCACTAGTATCAGACCCCTTCACCTATATGCTTTCCTCTCAACCAATGAAAATTTCGTGAATTTTTATTCAGGTTCTGTAAAAAAGGCCGTCAAGATCTCTTTTTTTGAAGGTGACCATCGTCGGCCTGCCATGAGGACAGCTGAAGGGATGTTCAGTCCGGCGTAACTGCCATATCAGTGACCTGCACTGCTCCAGAGTCAGGGGAGTCCCTCCCTTGATTGCACCCCTGCATGCGATTACTTTGAGGATCCGGTCCTTCTCGGATGACTCCTGGCGCACGTCCCCGGAGAGGAGGGCTGCTACAACTTCCCTGACCCCTTCCTGCCCGACCTGCTTTCCCAGAACAACAGGTATCGCACGGACGGCATACGTTCCTCTTCCAAAGTCCTCAATTGAGAACCCGATCTCTTCAAGGGTTGGGAAGAGCGCCGGCAGGATCGCAGCCTCGCGAGGGGAAAGGTGCAATGGGACGGGGACGATCAGCTCCTGGCACTCGGGCTCTCTTTCCCCTGCTTTCAGGACCTGTTCATACAGGATCCGCTCGTGCGCTGCGTGCTGATCGATCAGGATGAGGTCTTCGCCACCCCTTGGACAGGCGAGGATATAGGTATTGTCAAGCGTCCCGAGGACTTCGAGATCAGGGACAGGTGTCTCTCCTGCTTTCCCCGCAGAGAGACCAAGCTCGGTCTGGCGGAGGCGTCGATCGGTATCTGCATGGATTGATCTCCCCGGTTCTGCAACCGTGGCCTGGGCAGGTTCATCGATATGATAGGCCGATGAACAAACGGCGGGGGAGATAGTTGCCTGTGTTGAGGCTTTTCCGGGTTCCAGGGCATCGAACGTGAGATCCATGTCATGGAGCGCTGCCTCCACGGCCAGGGATATCTCCCTCTTCACCTCTCCTTCCCTGCTCAGGCGGACCTCCCTCTTGGTTGGATGGACGTTCACATCGACAAGGTGCGGGTCGATCGTGATGTCGAGGATTGCCACAGGGAACCTGTCTCCCGGGAGAAGGGTGCCGTACCCCTCTTTCACCGCAAGTGAGAGCGCCCTTGACTGTACCGGCCGCCTGTTGATGCTGAGAAAGACCTGGTAGGGGTTCTGCCTTGAGAGCGAGGGTTGCGAGATCACTCCCTCCACCCTGATGAATGCCCCCTCGTAGCCAAGTGGGATCAGGGCGCTTCCTACCCCGGCACCGAAGAGGTGGAGGGCTGCGTCCTGGACAGATCCACCAGGCCCGGACATCAGCAGCTTCCGGTTATGGAAGACGCGGAACGCGACGTCCGGTCGGGAGAGGATAATCCGCTCCAATATGCCTGTGATATATGCCATCTCTGCCGGGAGAGAGCGCAGGAATTTTCTCCGTGCAGGGGTATTGAAGAAGATCTCCTCCACTTCGACCGTCGTCCCTTCAGGAGACCCGCATTCAGCCCGCTCGATCACCTCTCCTCCCTCGTTTACAATCCGGATACCCGAGAGGGAGCTGCCCGCTTTTCTGGTGGTAAGGGAGAGCCTCGAGACCGCAGCAATGCTTGCGAGTGCCTCACCGCGGAACCCAAGCGATTGTACCCGCGAGAGGTCAGAAAGAGTTCGGATCTTACTCGTGGCATGCCTGACACAGGCGAGATCTGCGTCTTCCGGGGTCATTCCCGAACCATTATCAGTGACCCTGATCCCGGTGATGGTCCCTTTTCGCGAGGTGATCTCCACTTCCACGCGTGTCGCTCCCGCATCGAGTGCGTTCTCCACCAGCTCCTTTACTACCGACGCAGGTCGTTCGACCACCTCTCCCGCGGCGATCCGGGCCACGGTCTGCTGGTCGAGCAACTGGATCTCTCCTGCTTCTCTCCTGGTCTCCATCCTTCACCGCTCCCCATCCCGTGCCCTCTTCTGGAGGTCATATAGGAGTGAGAGGCCCGAGAGCGGGGTCATATCATCAAGGTTCAAGTTCTTCAGCATCTCGATGACGGGGTGAGACGGCGCGTCCACCGCGGGGATATCCGGCAGGAGCATCTGGGTATACCGCTTCACTCTCTCACCTGTCGATGGGTTTTTGGCATCGGAAATCTCTTCAAGGATCTCCCGAGCCCGGTCAGTAACCCTGCGTGGAACCCCGGCAAGCGTCGCGACGTGAATCCCGTAACTCTTGTCGGTCGCGCCGGGGATGATCTTCCGGAGGAAGACGACCTCTTTTCCGGTGTCCTTTGCCGCGAAGTGGAAGTTCTTCACGCGTGAAAACTCCCCTTCGAAGGTGACGAGTTCATGGAAATGCGTGGCAAAGAGGGTCCGTGGTCCCCGGGACTTTTTACCGTGCAGGAACTCCAAAACCGCTCTTGCGATGGAGAGTCCGTCAAGCGTGCTTGTCCCCCTCCCAATCTCATCGAGGATCACCAGGCTTCTCACAGTCACGTTGTTGAGGATGTTTGCAAGCTCGATCATCTCGACGAGGAATGTGCTCTGCCCGCTCGCGAGGTCGTCGAATGCCCCCACCCGCGTAAAGACTCGGTCCACCACGCCGACTCGGGCGTATGCAGCAGGGACGAAGCTTCCGGCCTGTGCCATGATTGCAACGAGGGCCGCTGCCCTCATGTAGGTCGACTTGCCTGCCATGTTTGCTCCCGTAACGATGAGGATCTGGTCTCTCTCGCTCGAGAGTTCCAGATCGTTTGGGACAAACTTCCCGGGCATCCCCACTTCGACCACGGGGTGGCGGCCTTCCCGCACCAGGAGATGCGTGGACTCGTCTATTACCGGCCTGCAGTAATGTCCCGACTCTGCCGCCTCCGCAAGCGAGACCGCCACATCAAGGAGCGCAATTCCCCGGGAGATCTCCTTTATCAGGGGAACCGCCTCGTTCAGTCGTTCCAGGAGACCTGAATAGACCTCCTGTTCAAGTGACAGCTGGCGCTCTTCCGCAGACGAGATGACCGCCTCCTTCTCCTTCAACTCCGGGATGGTGAAGCGCTCACCGGTGGAGGTGGTCTGCTTGCGCTGGTACTCGGGCGGGACAAGGGAAAGATTGGGACGGGTCACTTCGATGTAGTAGCCAAAGACCGAGTTATAGGCAACCTTGAGCGATTTGATCCCCGTTCTCTCCCGCTCCCGCTGCTGGAGTTCCAGGATCCACTCTCTCCCTGATGTCGAGATCCGCCTGAGCGAATCCAGTTCCGGCGAAAAACCGTCGCGGATCACGCCGCCATTCCGCACCGCCGCAGGGGGATCGTCCACAATCGCGGCTCCGATGGTCTCCCCAACCCAGGAGAGATCGGAGAGCATGCCACAGGCATCACGAATAAATGCGGGGACATCCGATCCCTGTCCACATCCCAGGATCGTTTTCAGTTGCGGGATAGCGGCAAGTGACCGCTCGAGGCTTTTCAAGTCTCTTGGGGTCGCGTTTCCAAAGGCTATCCTCCCTGCAATCCGGCCGAGATCTGCGCAGCGGCGGAGTGCACGGGAAGCTTCCATCCTGGTCGCCGTATTCCTGACGAAGTATTCGACGCCGTCAAGGCGGGCGTTGATGGCAGTGACATTCACCAGGGGCTCGCAGAGCCATTGCCGGAGGAGCCGGCCACCCATCGGTGTGGCGGTCCGGTCGAGGACAGAGAGGAGTGTTCCCTCCTTCCCCCTTCCCCTGATCCCCTGCACGATCTCAAGGTTCCGCAGGGTTACCGCGTCCAGGAGGCAGGACTCGCCCGAATTCCGCACCGAGAGGGTGCTGATCTGCGCGAGTTCCGACCGCTGTGTCTCCTGTGCATAGAGGAGTGCCGCCCCAGCCGCCTGCTCTTCGGGAGAATTCCGTGCAATTCCGAATCCTTCGAGGCTCGCGACACCAAAATGCCTGCAGAGTGCGTCTCTTCCCTTCTCCGGCAAGAACGTACCTGCTGCTGCGCGGCTCACCACAAGGCCGTTCCTCGAGAGAAACTCTGCAAGCTCAGGGGGAGCATCGTCTGGCAGCAGGCACTCTGCAGGGGCATTCCTCGCGATCTCCCCAAGGAGCGCGGAATACCCGTGTTCAAGCGCGACATTCACCACCGAGAACTCGCCGGTGGTGATGTCGAGGAACGCAAGTCCCGCCTGTCCTTTCTTTGCATCGGGAGAGATGGCGAGGAGGTAGTGGGCATCCGGAGAGGGGATGAGTGTCTCGTCCATCACCATGCCAGGAGTCACAACACGGACCACCTCCCTCTTTACAACCCCCTTTGCGGCCCGTGCATCTTCCACCTGGTCGCAGACCGCGACTTTGTAGCCTTTTGCGATCAGCCTTGCAATGTATCCTTCAACCGCATGGCATGGCACTCCCGCGAGAGGAATCCGGTTTCCGCTGCGGTCCCTGGAACGGGAAGTGAGGACTATGTCAAGCTCCCTGGAGACGGTCTCTGCATCCTCGTTGAATGTCTCGTAAAAATCTCCGATATGAAAAAGAAGAATCGCATCAGGATATTTAGACTTGATCTCCTGGTACTGGGCCATGGCAGGGGGAAGACGGATCTCCGCCCCTGGCTCCCTGGGCCGCGAACCCTTTTCCATCACACATATTCTCGTGCATGGTGAGAGTTATGTGTAACGATCGCGGGGCTTTAGCGAATGTGACTGTCTCATCCCCCTTGATACCCCGGTGCGAATATTCAAATGTCCACTTTTCCATATTCTCCCGTGTGGATCGTGTATTTCCCTGCCACACATTCTCCCTCTTTCGTGCATTCCATACAATTTCGAGGGATCCATCGGGTGAAGAGCGAATTTATGGAGTCCTTGAGTCCAGGGAGCGGTGCCAGTGACTGATCCAGGCCCCGGAGAGAAGGGATCACCGAATCCGACAAACCGGCTGATTCACGAGGTGTCACCTTACCTGCAACAGCACGCGCATAACCCTGTTGACTGGTATCCATGGGGCGAGGAGGCGTTTTTTAAAGCGCGGGCCGAAGGAAAGCCGATCTTTCTGTCTATCGGGTACTCTACCTGCCACTGGTGCCATGTCATGGAGAAAGAGTCTTTCTCCGACCGCGACGTCGCCAAAATCCTTAATGCCCATTTTATCTGCATCAAGGTGGACCGCGAAGAGCGCCCGGATATCGACCAGCTCTACATGGATGCCGCGATCGCCCTTACGGGCTCGGGCGGCTGGCCCCTCAATCTCATTCTCACCCCGGATCTCCACCCGTTTTTTGCGGTCACCTATCTCCCGAAAGAGAACAGGATGGGGATGCCTGGACTATTGGAGGTCCTCCCAAGGCTCGCAGAGTTCTGGAAAGAGAATCAGGAAAAGGCGCTTGAGTCTGCCGGACACCTCGCACGCGCGATCGCTGACAATCGCAAGACGAGACCCGGGGGAAGGGTGAGAAAGGACGCAGCTGACCGGCTGTTCCAGGACCTTCTCCTCAAGTACGACAGCCTGAACGGCGGATTCGGTCCTGCGCCGAAGTTCCCGATGCCTCACCTCCACCTCTTCCTCCTCCGTTACTGGAAGTGGACCGGCAACGGCAAAGCCCTCGGCATGACCGAAAAGACCCTCCTATCCATGGCAAGGGGAGGCATTTACGACCACCTCGGAGGCGGATTTCACCGGTACTCGACCGATGCGAGGTGGCTGGTCCCGCACTTCGAGAAGATGCTCTATGACCAGGCCCTGGCTGCGATCGCCTTCACCGAGGCATGGCTCGCGACTGGGAACCAGGAGTATTGGGAGGTCGCATCCGGTTGCCTGGACTATGTCTGCTCCAGGCTTATGTCCCCGGGTGGAGGGTTCTTATCGGCAGAGGACGCCGACAGCGAGGGCGTGGAAGGGAAATATTACCTCTGGAAACGTGACGAGATTGCGTCCCTCCTTGACGCTGAAGACGCGCGGGTCGCATTTCTGGTCTTCCCTGTCAGCCGGACCGGAAATTATCCCGACCCGCACACCGGCCTGCATACAGGGGAGAACGTCCTCCACCGCACCCATTCCGAAAATGAGGTGGCAAGGATCCTCTCTCTTTCTCCCCGTGAAGTCAGAGCGCGTATTGAGAGGGTGAAGGCCACTCTGCTCGGGGCCCGTGAGATGCGAACACGGCCTTTTTGCGACGATAAGATCCTCGCCGACTGGAACGGGCTCGCGATTGCTGCGCTTGCCATGGCCGGGAGAGCATCTGGCAGGAGGGTATACCTCGATGCAGCCGAAAAGGCTGCTTCTTTTATCCTTTCGCGGATGCGCATGGACGATGGAGGCCTCTACCACCGGTTCAGGGATGGCTCTGCAGGAATACCTGGTCTCTCGGCCGACTACGCGGCAATGGTCTGGGGACTGCTCGAACTGTCTGTGGCGACCAGGGATCCACGGCACCTTGAATCGGCCCTTCTGCTTGAGGACTACCAAGATTCCCATTTCTGGGATAAAAGGTCAGGCGGATACTTCACTTCCCAGGTGAGCGCGACAGACCTCTTCGCAAGAAGGAAGGAGTTCTCCGACGGGGCGATCCCTTCCCCGAACTCTGTCTCGTTCTACAACCTCGTGCGACTGGGGCTCCTTACCGGAGAAGAGAAGTACAGCCGGCGTGCCGACGCCCTCTCACGTCTCTACTCACCCCTGGTTGAGAATGGTCCTGCATCATGCGGATTATTCATGGCTGGGTTCACCCTCTCTCTGGGCCCTGCAACTCGGGTGGTGGTGACAGGAAAGGGCACTGATCCCACCTTCCTCGCGATGAATGAGTTTCTTGACCGCAATTACCTGCCCTTCACAATCCCCGTTTCACTGGAGCACGGGAAGCATGAAGAGCTCTTCTTCCGACTCGCCCCTTTACTCGCCCTGCATCGCTTTGCAGGAGAAGCAGCAGTCGCCCATGTCTGCACGAGGAATTCGTGCGCACCACCTGTGTCCTCTGTGGAGGACCTCTCGGCGCGGGTCGCATGAAAAGTCTTGGGATATCAGAGGTGCATCCTTTCCGGAAAAATTGAGTGATCAGAGGTTCTTCAGGGCCACCATGTCCATTACCCCTGTCAGTTTCCAGACGAGGGATCTCTCCTCCCTGGCAATTGCCTCGGGGGGATCCTGGGGAGAGTGCCCGAGGGCTGCGAGGATGTTCGGGGAGAGGTGCCTTTCCTTGATCAGATCAACGAACTCCTGGCGGATCAGCTTCTTCTCGATCGAGTCGGTCACCTCCTCGAGGTACCCCTGCATACTGACGAAAGTATAACTGGAGAGGTCCCGGGTGTATTTCTCCACTTCCACCGCGACGTACGGGCTTTTCCTGAAGTACTCGAGCTTCTTTCCATACTTTGTGGAGAGGAAATAGAGGAATTTTCCGTCAAAGACGTAGAGGAAAGGTGCAATATAAGGATACTTCTCCCCCTGGAAGGCAATCCGGCAGATATAGCCCTTTTCAATCAGGGAGTCATACTCCTTCTTATCCATCCGGGGGATCTTCACTATCTCCATAACTACCGCATTCAGCATTACGATCCCTCTCTCTTATATTTTGTGTATCCTTGCGCCTAGGGAAAAGGACACAAGGAGAAACCTGGGTCCCAAAAGAACGCATGGGATGGGGTGGATGGCATGCTGAACGCCTGCTGTGGGGGGGGCCGGGTTGATGACAGGCTGGTCGCTTAGAAAGAAGATTTCCACGGAATTTTCTGGCATTCATGAAAGGACTGCTCCCAGGTCCAGGTGATTTTCCTATCGGCTTGTTTCGCATGATGCCAAACAATACTTCCATAAGGCACAAAAGAGACCTCTTTAATCAGTGAAAGGAATGCATACACCCCGTCCTGTCAGGGCAATGCTCATAGATATGGACAACACCCTCTTTGATCTTGTCGGCGCAAAACGTGCGGCGTGCCGTGCGATCGTTGAGAAGACAGGAGTGGGAGATGCCGATCTGCTCTTCTCGTATTTCTTACGGCGGACAAGGGGATTCGAGGACCCTGGGAATATCCTGGACTTCCTTGTCGATGAAGGAGTATACTCGGATTCCCTCTTTGGGGTATGCGACACCATGTACCGCGAGGTGAAGCTCTCGAATATCGAGCCCTACCCGGGAGTCCGTGAGACACTGGAGCGCCTCGTCGAAAGGGATTACCCCCTTGCTCTTGTCACCGATGCCCACAGGAACGACGCGATCCCCAGACTTGAAAGGGCCGGCGTGCGTGGGTTTTTTGACCATATCATCACTTACGACATGACATGGCAGAAGAAGCCTGACCCCGTGCCATTCCTTTATGCCCTCCAGATGATAAATACCACGCCGGGTGATGCCATGATCGTCGGAGACAGCCCGAGAAGGGATATCGCGCCGGGAAAGAAACTTGGAATGACAACCGTATATGCCCGTTACGGCGACCGTTTCTCGTTGCCAGGGACGGATGGGGGTGCAGATTTCACCATAGACGGTTTCGCCCAGCTGCTTCCTCTCTTATCTGGCCTCGAAGTTGAAGGGAAAGTCAGGAGATCACCATGTGCGGCAGGTTCACCATCACGCTGACTGTAGGGTTCGGCGAGCGGTTCGGGGTCGACGAGTCATCCCTTGACCTTGCCCCGCGCTACAATATCGCCCCTTCGCAGCAGGTACCAGTCATCTTCACCACGCCAACAGGAAAGCGGGTCGCGCAGCCAATGACATGGGGGCTGGTGCCATCCTGGACCCGTGACCTGACAGGTGCCCGCCCGCTGATCAATGCGCGGGCCGATTCGCTCTCCGAACGCCCGTCCTTTCGGGGGCCCCTTGCACGGCACCGCTGCATCGTCCCTGCAACCGGCTTTTACGAGTGGCAGAAGTCCGGGCCCCAGAAAACACCCTACTATATCTGCAGGAAGGACCAGGGTTTCCTTGCGTTTGCAGGGCTCTACGATGTGCTGAGAGGGCGAAATCCCCCCCTTTGGACGTTTGCGATCATCACCACGGAACCAAACTCCCTCGTGGCGCGATTCCACGACCGGATGCCTGCCATCCTCATGCGCGAGAACGAGGAACGCTGGCTGACACCCGGCCCCCTCGCAGAACGGGACCGTGCATCCATTCTCGCACCCTGCCCTGATGACATCCTCGACTCCTACCCTGTCTCAAGGGCGGTCAACGATCCCTCCCGGGAGGGGCCTGAACTCATACGGAGGTCAGGGGATCGGACGCTCGATCTCTGATCCACCCCTCCCGGTATTTTCTCAAAGGTTATCCCTTATCACGGACATAACACGATCTTTTAGGCCTTCCACCCTTGTCACATCATGTATCACGTCTGTTGCATCAACGAGAACGGGTTGGAGGGGGGTCATCCCAAGAAGCGAAAAGAAAGCCCTGATCACTTCCTTCACGCATTTGAAATTTTCATGGCCCTTGCGCCCGGCAACGGCCATCAGCAGACCCTTGCGCGGAGGTAGGTTACCTCCAAGGGTCATTTCTGCATGCAGAGCCATAAAACGGTCAAGAAGGGCTTTCAGGCCTGCAGGGACCGAGTTGGTATAGACGGGAGAGCAGATGACGAGCAGGCTGCAGACTGCGACTGCATCAATAATCCCATTCATATCGTCCTGAAAGACACACGTCCCGGTGTTGTAACACTGGTAGCATCCAATGCAGGGATGGATGTCCATGTCGTGGGGGTATATGACTTCCACTTTCCTCCCTTCACGGCGTGCAGACTCGGCAGCCCACGATGCAAGGATGGCGCTGTTTCCTCCCGCGCGGGGGCTTCCCTGTATGATAACGACGTCACGCCCCTGGACGCGCCCGGCAGGCAGTGAAGGTGCGGGATGTGATTCGCGGAATGCACCGGGATCTGCACGCAACTCCGCTTCCCATGAAGCGGCCCTCTCCTCTGCCAACTGCCTGGCACTGAACGGCATGTCGGGTGAATATTCATAGGAGTTTGTCCTGGAGAGCGCGAGAACCTCCTGCCCGGCCCTGGCCTCGATGACATACCGCACCATCCCGGGATAAAAACGGGAAAGATCCTCCTCACGGACGACGACATGATACACAGTCCCGCGCGCCTCCACATAGGGGTCCCGGACACTCTTTTCGGACTGCTCCATGAAAGAGAAGTAGGAGTAGTGGGGGATATACGTTCCAGTCGGAAGTGATACTATTATGGTGCCGCACCGGAAGAATTCTCGTCTGGGAATATGTAATGCCGGAGATGCGTGAACAGGAGATACAGAAACTTACCCGCCTCGCTGCTGAGAGGGGGGCCGAGGCCCGCGTCATATCCTCGCGGGACGTCATCGTCTCAGACTGGGTCCGCTTCAAGTGCCGTTTTGGGTGCAAGGGGTACGGGAAGCACATGAGCTGCCCGCCCTACGCACCGGGACCGGAGGAGACCAGGCGGATGGTCAGGGAGTACGAGACGGGGCTTCTCCTCAAATTCGACGGAATTCCAGGGCACAGGGATCTCTCCCCTGACCAGATTCCAGAAGATTTCCACCCATTCTTCCGCGATCTTATCCTATGGGTGAACGGGACCGTCCATTTCCTTGAGAAGACCGCATTCTATGACGACTTTTACAAGGCGTTCGGGTTCGGTGCATACCCATGCATCTACTGCGAGCACGAGCACTGCGTCGCAGAGGAACAAGAGGGGATTGTTGACGAGAGCATCAGGAGGAGATGCAGGCACATGGACCTTGTCCGGCCCAGCATGGAGGCTGCCGGTATGGATGTCTTCGCCACTGCCAGGAATGCGGGCTGGGTACTGCATACTGTACCGTGCAGGAATCTCGAATATGGCATGGTTGAGCACGGGAACATCACCTCGATCGGCCTGGTACTGCTAGAATAGCTATAGTTCTCCGGTTGCGGCTATTGTCCATGTGACAGGGCGGACGAGAATGGTGATCCCTCCCTGTATTTTTAAAGATACTGCGAAGATGCATGAGGGATGCAGAACCCGCATGAGCTGCTCACACTCATTTCCCTTTCCTGAAAAAACCCAGGGGGTCCCGCCAGTTGAGAAGTGAGGAGCCGTGTTTCCTTGGAAAAACGCCTTCATTCACCGATTTTATCTCTTCCACGGTGAAAAAGGCATTTGGCTGGAACTGGTGGATGAGGTCGAAGACCAGGTGAAGATCCTCTCTCCTGCTGATCGTGAGGATCACTGTGACCGGCCCACTTGCCCCCTCCGCATCGATGGTCGTTACGCCGAAGTTTTGATCTCTCAAGGCTTCCACAAGACCCCGCGAATCGCGGTTCGTGATGATCCTGATGACGACGTTCCCAAGGGAGAGACGCTCCTCGACGGCCATTCCGATGAAGGTTCCTGCCGCAAACCCTCCCCCATACGCGATATACGACGCAGCATTCCCTACATTCTGCATCACCTGGCCGATGGCCAGAAGCCAGATAATTACCTCGAAGAAGCCGATCGCCGGGGCAATGTACTTAAACCCACGGGCAATGAATATCACCCGGAGCGTGCCGAGGCTCACATCGCATATCCTCGCCAGGAAGATGAGGAGGGGGAGTATTATCCATGCATACACATCCGTTGAGATTGTGAATTCCAGCACTGGACAATCACCTCCGGAAGATGCGCGTTCCCCCCGATCCCTGACCCTTTCAAACATGGGGGCGGATGCCAACCCGTGCCACAAGGCCATTCCATGCCGATGTATCGTTGAATGTTATTCCTGATAATTCCCGCGCGGCAATGGCTGGGAAAAGATCGATGTCCAGGAGATTATACCCAGCCCCTCTCTCTCATGGCCTCCACCACCCTTGCTACGGCAATGGAGTACGCCGCCTTTCGAAGAGGTACATTATTCTGGACCGCAAGGTCATGGACTTCGCGGTAGGCATCTGTCATCTTCTTCTCAAGTTTCCTGTGCACCTTCTCCTCATCCCACTGGTCCATGTTGAAGTTCTGGACCATCTCGAAGTATGAGACGATCACGCCGCCGCCGTTCGTGAGAAAATCAGGGAGCACGGTGATACCCTTCTCAAAGAGTACCTGATCGGCATCGTTGTCCACCGGGCCGTTCGCAAACTCCGCCACGATCCCTGCACGGACCTGGGAAACGTTCCTGATGCCAATCACATTCTCGAGCGCCGCCGGAACGAGGATATCCACGGGAAGTTTGATCAGTTCTTCGTTCGTGATGTGCGTGGCACCCGGGAAATGCTGCAGCGACCCGGTCGCAGCTTTGTGTGCGACGAGTTCGCGCACGGAAAACCCCTCTGGATTGTAAATCCCGCCATGGCTGTCGCTCACTGCCACCACCCTGGCGCCGAAGACCTCCTGCCCTATGAGTGCGGCATGTGAGCCCACGTTGCCAAATCCCTGCACTGCAACACCTGCCCCTGCGATATTCATGCCGATGTCCCTGGCAGCCTCGCGAACCACATACCACCCGCCCCTGGCCGTGGCATCAAGCCGCCCTTCGGAGCCACCAAGACCAAGTGGTTTTCCTGTGAAGGAACCAAAAGTTGTCTTCCCCGCGATCTTTGAGTACTCGTCCATCATCCATGCCATCACCGTGGGATTCGTGTAGACATCGGGTGCAGGGATATCCCTGTCCGGTCCAAGGTACGGGAACATCACCTGCACGTAAGCGCGGCTCAGTCGTTCGAGTTCATGGACAGAGAGCTCCTTTGGGTTGCAGACGACCCCACCCTTGGCCCCGCCGAGAGGGAGTTTGTGAAGGGAGCACTTCCAGGTCATCAGGGATGCAAGCCCCCGGATAGTATCGATTGTCTCCTCGGGGTGGAACCTGATCCCGCCCTTCGTGGGGCCGAGCGCATCATTGTACTGGACCCTGAATCCCAGGAAAGCCCGAATCTTTCCGTCATCCATCCTGACCGGGATGGAGGCGTGGATCTCCCTCCGAGGCATCTTCAGCACTGCCTCTACGTTCTTGTCCATCACAAGGTCCGTCGCGCAGGAACAGAGGTGCTTCTTCACCATCTCAAAGAGGTTCTGTTCGGTCATTCTTCTTCTCCAACGAATGGTTTCAGGACCATAGGGTACTCAGGTTCGCAGGGATACCGCACTGTGCCACCAGGTGTGGCTTGACCGTGTGAATCCTGATCCTCATATTTCACGTTCTCTTCTCCAGCACATTCCTGATGGTGGTATCCCTGTCTGTTTCTGTGCCCCTGATGGCAGAGAGCCGCTCTTCGAGGGTGGGTCTCTTTGCCCGGTAGATTGTCCCAAGGCCAATAGGGGCATCAGCGTTGTAATCCCATTCTCTTGCCTTCCGGCAGGCAGCCTCGAAGTCCCTCTCGTCGTGGTCGCTGATCTCATACACTCTTGAATCATAATAGTCCGAGAGATTGTAGTAGGAAGCGCAGACCTGTAAGACATCGATGAAGGCAAAGCCCGGATGACGTATGCCTTCCATGATCGTGCGCTGGAGGAGATCCATTCTCCGCGTGCACCCTCTCGCCACGAACGTGGCGCCGGATGCAAGCATGATCGCGAGAGGATTGAAAGGCTCCTCTACAGTCCCCGATGGCGTTGAACGGCCCCTGAACCCGAGCGGGGATGTAGGAGTGTATTGCCCCGTGGTCAGCCCGTATACGCGGTTGTTGTGGACAAGCAGGGTAATATCTGAGTTTCGTTTTGCGGCAAAGACAAGGTGGTCAAGACCCTCGGCATAACAGTCTCCGTCACCTGCGCACACGATGACCACGAGCTCGGGATTGGCCATCTTGATCGCGGTTGCAACCGGCAGTGTGCGCCCATGGATGGAGTAGAAACTGTTGACGTTGAGATAGTCCGCCATCTTTGCATGGCAACCAATACCGGATACGAGCACTATCCTGTCACTGTCAACTCCCTCATTGCCGAGGGCTGTTATGGTGTTTTTCAGGGCGAACTGGATGACGAAATTGCCGCATCCCGGGCACCAGGTGTTCTGGGCCCCGGTGATCAGGTTCCTCGCAGTCATGCGAGCGCCTCCCTGATGCGCGCTTCCAGTTCCTCGACTGCAAAAGGCCTTCCATCGTAGCGTCGGATGTGGGAATGCGGCCTGATGCCATGCCGCGCGAGCAGCATCGCAAGCTGCCCCTCGGCATTCTCCTCTACCACAATCTGCCTTTCCGTCCCCTGTAATGCATCCTGCAGAACCAGTTTTGGGAAAGGAGAGAGAACGACGGGCTGCACCACCCTGAGTCCCATGGAACCTGCAACCTCCCGGCACACGCCGATGGGAGAGCCCCAGCAGATCAGTGCCATGTCCGAGCCCGTATCGCCACCGACCACAACAGGATTGAGCGAGGATACCTCACTCGCAAGCGCGGCTCCTTTCTTCTGCCTCTTTTCACTCATCAGGGCAGCGATCTCTGAATTCTCTGTGGTAATCCCAGCCTGGTCGTGGGTGTACCCATTGACCTTGATCACTGTACCCGGAGAGGGGGGAAAGAGCAATGGAGACACCCCGTTTTCGCTGAAGAGGTACCTGGAATACCCAGGGCCGGGGCTTGCCTTTGTCGGCAGATCAATCCGGGGAATCACCGCATCCAGCCGGCTGAAGCTGTAGAACCCCTCGCAGAGCGTCTTGTCACAGAGGATCACGCCCGGGACCTGATATTTCCAGGAGAGGCGAAGTGCAAGGTCTGACCAGGTATAGGCCTGCTCAGCATCTCCAGGGGCCACCACAAGACGGGGAAATTCCCCCTGGCCTGCATGCAGCGCGAAGTGAAGGTCGGATTGTGCGGTGTAGGTCGGCATCCCAGTACTCGGGCCCGCCCTCTGCCCTAGCACTACGACGACCGGAACCTCGCTCATACCTGAGAGAGAGAATCCTTCTGTCATCAGGCAGAAGCCGCCGCCCGATGTCCCTACCGCAGCTTTCTTCCCAGCGTACCCGAGGCCGAGCGCCATCATGATCACCGCGATCTCATTCTCGGGATGAAAGACCAGGAGATCGTGCGTCTCCGCAACCTCGGCCATGAAATGGAGGATGTTCGAGGTAGGGGTCATCGGGTAGGCAACATAGGCATCGAGGCCACCATGGATGAGGCCAAGGCCGATTGCCTCGTTCCCGGAGATAACCGGTACCGGGGATGAGCCGAGCGTCCCAATCCTGCAGCACTCACTGGCCGTCTCATATCCCCGGCGCGCTACCTTGAGGTTCAATGACAGCGCCTTTGGTACCTGGCGGGCAAATACCTCCTCAAGTACTTTCCACTCTATTCCAGCCGCCTTTGCAAACGCCCCAATGATGCACGAGTTTCCCATGACCGGCGGGGCCTCCTCCTCCTTTAAGATTTGCGGGAGATCGATCCCGATCCCCTCTGCCCTGACCTTCGAGCGGTCGTAAAGGACCACTGTGCTGCTATGAACCATGCCTCCATGGAAGTCAACGGTGTCCTGGTTCAGTGCGAGGATGAAGTCAACCTGTGACCGGTGAGCCCCGATCTCCTCCCTGGCAGCCCGTACAATGGCAAAATTGTGCCCGCCCTTGATGAGGGACGGGTAGTCAAAATACATGTAGACGCGGTATCCCATCCTGTTGAAGAGGTGGGCAACCACCATGCCGGCACTGTTGATCCCGTCACCGGCCTTCCCCCCGATAAGAATAGATGATTCCTCCATGAACGTCAAGCGCACCCCGAACAACACTCTCTTTTCAGGGAGAGATATAGGTTCTTCCCAAAAGAATCACATGATTCCCCATCAGGATACAGGGATACCACGCGAAAACAGGCAGTGCGCTTTTTTCCTGAGAAAAGTCAGGAGGAGCAGTTTATTTCTTCCCAAGGGACCGTATCCGGGCCGCCTCCGGGGGATTCTCTGTCTGGAGGAGGAATGTCCCATAGCATGGTTTCGTATACGGGAAAGTGATCAAGTCCCCGTCAAGCCCGATCAGGATCGGAGGGATACCAATGATGGGCTTCTCGAAGATCTTGAACCCGGGATCGACGGTCACCTGTTCCCTGCAGTGTGCCATTACGTAACTTCGGCATTCCGCAAAGGACGCCCCTTGAAGTACAATCTCATACTTCAGAGATTCGATACAACCCAATGGATCACCTCGTCTATCTTCTTTTTGAGCGGCATGGGGTTATGTACCGCTTTGGCTGCAATCTTCTCGCAGGGGAAGTCGATAGTCTCGCTCATCTCCCTGAAGTGCTCCCCGTAAAGGATGGCGATTACCTTCTTCCCGGTGATCGACTGGACTGTGGCAGCATACGAGATACCTGCATCGTTGTGGACGAAGATCATGTAATACGAATAACTCCGCTTTCCCTCTGCCAGGTCCGCGATGCAGGTATCGAGGTCCACCATCTGGCCCGCGTAATGGTGAAGTGGGTCCGAGACCTCGATCTGCATCCGCGCGGCCTGGTTGCCTGCAACTACAGGAGTAACGCCGAGCATTCGAAGCCTGTACATGAGGTACAGGGCAATGGCGGTCTGGACCGGGACCTGCGGGCATCCCAGGACCAGGAGCGCGTCCTTACTCTCTTTTCCTGTAGCGATGATGAGTTCCCTCCCTCACGTACCAGATAATGCTTACCTTGCCTATTTCACTTCCTCTTCTCCACTCCAATCCTTCGCGGAAAAGTGCTCAAGCCCTTTCACCCTCTCAGGGTGCGTGTAGACTGTGAACCGGTCGCCGCGGGAGAAACATATGAGGGTGATTCCTGCCTTCCTTGCAGTTTCTATGCCCTGCTCTGTCGATGCCGCACGGGATATGACCACCGGAATCCCCGCATGCGCGGCCTTCGTCACCATGTCACGTGGCTGCCGGCCAGTGCAACCCAGGATGCACCTTGACCTGTCGATTCCCCTTAGCACGGCATGTCCCACCACCTTGTCGACCGTGCTGTGCCTGCCAAGGTCGCTGGCCTTCACCAGAAGCTCAAGCTCGTGGAAGAGGACGGAACAGTGGACACCACCGGTCCGCCGCCATGTCTCTGTCTCTATCTCGCCCGTAATTCGGTACACGTCATCGGGGGTGAGGGTAAGAGACGAGGTGACAGGAAGAAAAGGTTTCCTGACCCCGACCGCGCCGGTCGAGATTATCTCCTGGAGCAGATCTCCCGTGATGGGGGCATTGATATGGATCTCATCTCCCGTCACGGTCACCTTGTCAACCCTGCCGGAGATTCCCTGGCACGTCACAAACCCTGCGCCGAGTTCCTCGAGCTGGTCGTTACTTGCCACCATCCCGGTAAAATATGTCCCGTTCAGATAAAGGGAGAAACGGCTCTCGCGGATCACAGTGTCATGGATCGCACAGGTTTGTCCATTCCTGACCTGGATGCCGTGTATGGTGACCGTGTTCATGAAAGTGTCTCCTCTTTCACCCAGGCAAGATAGGGGGGGTAGCCTGAGATGACGGGGAGCACTATCATTTCCGGGAGTTCATAGGAGTGCACGTCCCTGATAGCCGCCAAAGTCTCCCGGACTTTCTCATCCGTCGTCTTGATCACAAGGAGGGCTTCAGGTTCTTCACAGTACCTGCCCTCCCAGCGGTAACATGAACTGATCTCGGTGATGTTCACGCAGGCAGCGAGCCTCTTCTCCACGAGGTGGCGGGCAATCCCGGGCCCTTCCCGTCGACTTGCAGTGACGAGGATGACCCGCACCTGAGACACCTCCTCTCCATCCATTTGAAGACTCCTCATTTTTCTTCTCTGCACATCCCCCCTCAGCTGCAGAGGGGTGCGCATGCACTTAGTTACCCGGGCGCGGGATATAAGTGCATTGTTCCAATACACCCAATCCAGGGTATTTTTTCGGATCTGGCAGCATCGGTGGCTCTTTTGGTGCAGGCCCCGGGGTGATCCTTAATGAATGAGCAGCCCCTATACTCCTCTCACATGTACGCGGAACGAATGGGGATGCTCCCCCCCTACCTGTTCGCCAGGATCGACGAGATGAAGGCAGCGAAGATCCGGGCCGGAGTCGATGTCATCGACCTGGGGGTGGGCGACCCGGATCTCCCCACCCCCTCCTTCGTGGTGGAGGAACTCTGCCGGGCGGCAAGAGATCCCGCCCACCACCATTACCCTTCCTACGCAGGGATGGTTGATTACCGGAAGGCTGTCGCGGCGTGGTACCGCCGTCGTTTCGGTGTGGACCTTGACCCTGCCACAGAGGTGCTGGCACTGATGGGCTCAAAGGACGGGATAGCCCATGCACCCGAGGCCTTCGTGAATCCCGGGGACTATGTCCTTGTACCGAGCCCGGGGTATCCCGTATACCGGACTTCCACACTCTTTGCCGAGGGAAAGGTCTACGAGATGCCGCTCCTCGCCGAGAACCACTTCATCCCAGTACTCGAAGATATCCCGAAGAAGGTTGCCGACGCTGCAACCCTGATGTTCCTCAACTACCCAAACAACCCCACATCTGCGGTGACCCTCCCCGGATTCTTTGAGAGTGCAGTAGAATTCGCCCGCGAACACGGGGTCATCATTATCCACGACAACGCCTATTCGGAGATCTCTTACGATGGCTACCGTGCGCCCTCGTTCCTCGAGACGGAAGGCGCCAGGGAGGTTGCCATCGAGATGCACTCCCTCTCGAAGACCTACAACATGACGGGGTGGAGGATCGGCATGGCGGTCGGGAACAGAGAGATCCTGGCAGGGCTCGGAAGGGTGAAGACAAACGTGGACTCAGGAGTCTTCGATGCGGTCCAGAGGGCGGCGATCGCCGCCCTTTCAGGCCCGGACGACTGTGTCAGGGATGCCTGCCGCATCTACAAGGAGAGGCGCGATCTGCTGGTCGGCGGGCTTCGGGAACTTGGATTCGCCGTGGAGGCTCCCCGTGCAACCTTCTATGTCTGGATGGCTGTTGATGACTGTATGGCTTTTGCCACCCGGATGCTGGATGAGGCCGGGATCGTGGTCACCCCGGGCATCGGTTTTGGGTCAGGTGGCGATGGATATGTCCGGTTCGCCCTCACCCGGTCCACCGAACGCATCGGGCAGGCCCTCGAAAGGATGGAGGCGATGGGCCTGTGAGACTCCCCCCACACCTGGGAATCAGGGACGGCCTCCTCACCATCGGCAGTCTCGACTGCGTCTCACTCGCGGAGAGGTTCGGAACCCCACTCTATGTCACGGACCAGGATCGAATCGTCGACCAGTTCCACCGCTATCAGTCAGCGCTCACCTCGCACTATCCCCGTGTCCAGGTGCTCTATGCCGCGAAGGCAAACGGGAACCTTGCAATCCTCACTGCGCTCAGCCGCGAAGGTGCGGGGGCCGATGTCTTCTCATCCGGCGAACTCACCCTCGCATTCGCTGCCGGGATGTCCCCTGACCGGCTCCTCTTCAATGGGAGTTCAAAGAGCAGGGCTGACCTCGCGCTTGCCGTGGAGAAGGATGTCCCGGTCTCAGTGGACTCCCTCGATGAACTCTACCAGCTTGACGAGGTTGCCGGAAACCTTGGGAAGACCGCGAGGATTGCGTTCCGCATCAATCCAGCCCTCGATGTTCCTACCCACCCGAAGATCGCCACGGGGCTTGCCACCAGCAAGTTTGGAATTGCCCACCACCTCATCCCCGCGGCCTACAGGGAAGCGCTTGGGTGTACACACATCCGGCCCTGCGGCCTCCACTGTCACATCGGGTCCCAGATACTTGACCTTGAACCTTTCAGAAAGGCCACCGAGGTGATGATGCGCATCGCCGCAGACCTTGTGGCGATGGGGATCGATCTGGAATTCATCGACCTTGGCGGGGGGCTTGGAATCCCCTACCGTCACGGGACCGAAACTGCGCCCTCCCCTGAAGAATACGCTGCGTCAGTAGTACCGGTGTTCACACAGGCAGTAGAGGCGCTCGGCATCACTCCCGAGCTCTGGATCGAACCCGGGCGATCGCTGGTTGCAGACTCAACTGTGCTCCTTACAAGGGTGAACTCGGTCAAAAAAGCTCATAAAAATTTCGTGAACGTGGACGCCGGCTTTAACCTCCTCGTCCGCCCGGCGATGTATGACTCCTACCATGAAGTCGTCGCAGCCCAGGGCGCAGACCGCGTCCCTGAAGAGACCTATACCATCACCGGGCCCATATGCGAGTCAGGTGATATCCTTGCATCGGACCGGCGTCTCCCCGTGATCAGGGCAGGAGATATCATCGCTGTCCTTGACACGGGGGCATATGGGTTCGCCATGTCCTCCCAGTACAACTGCAGACCCCGGTGCGCGGAGGTCATCATCCACCATGGGACACCTGCGCTGATGCGCCGCGCCGAGACTATCGACGACATCACTGGTACCATGCGGTCGCCCCCATGGCAGTCCTGAAGGAGAGGATGCCGGGTGCAGTTCCACTACGCCCTCGTTGATGACCTCTTCTCGAAGGAAGAGTTCGAGCGGCGGGTGGAGGAGAAGATGGATTCCTGCGGGGACCTTGTTGACGAAGTGACGGCGGCAATGATGGTGGTACAGGACTGCGGGCGGCACCATGTGAAGATCAAGGACCTCTCGGGCCGGTCAAGCCTCTTCTCTTTTTTCGGTAAAGTCATCGCGAAGAACCCGCCCCGCGAATTTGAGCGCCCTGGCGGAGAGAGGGGCCTTGTGACGAGCCTTATCCTCGGCGACGAGACCGGCCAGGTGAGGGCAATTCTCTGGGATGAGAAGGCCATGGCAGCGCAGGAGATAGAAGTCGGAGATGTTCTCGAGGTGATAGGGCGCCATCCCAACCGGACCCCTACTGAGATCACTGTCATGGCCATGCGGCAGGCAATGGTGGAGATTGTCGGACCTACCCAGGTCGAACCGTCCCTTACGCCCCCAAAGAGAAGGGATTTGACGGTCAGGGTGATGGCGATAGGAGAGTTACGGATGGTGCCCAGGCGGGACGGGACAGAGGCTGAGGTGCAGGACCTCATCGTCGGGAGCCACGAAGGTATCGTGCGCATCTCATGCTGGGTGCCGGATCTCATCGAGGGAATCAGAGAGGGAGCAACCCTGCAGATTCAGGGAGCGCTCGAGAAGGTGCGAAAATATGGCAAAGAGTTCAGCATCGATGAACGCAGCACCATCGAGGAAGCACCAGGGGATATTCCCGCAAAGATACATTCGATCCAGGAGGTGGAGGAGGGCGGTTCATTCTCGGTCTGCGGTTCAGTACTATCCTGCAGGCCGTCCCGGACGTTTTCGACGAAGGAGGGCAGGGTCTCATGCGTCCGAAACCTGCTCCTCACAGACGGAACGCATCAGATAGGGGTCGTACTCTGGGGGGAGGACCATGCCAGGACCGAGCTTCTCCCTGGAGACCGGGTGACCCTTTATCTCTGCTCTGCCCGGAAAGGGAGATCAGGCAATCTTGAACTTCATGCGGGGAGAGGCAGCATGGTAAAGGTGCACCATGTGGAGGAGGCAGTGGAAGAAGAGGTCTCCGGGACCGTGATTGCCACGTCGGACGGCACTTTTTTGGACACAGGAGAGGAGCAGTTCCTGGTACGCGGCAACCTTCCCCACGGACATGAGGTCAGGGCCAGGGTGACAAGGAGAGGAAAACGGATCTCCCTCCACTCGTTCGAAGAGATCCTTCCTGACATGGCAGAACTGAATGCCAGGATAGACGCATTCCTCGCGATGACTGACAGCGGGAATACTTTCACCCCGCACGGCCGCCAAGATATAAGCAAGTGAGTATACTCTCTCTCCACGACAGGTGAACAACAGATGAGTAACGGACCCATTGAACTTGAAGACCTTCCCGGCGTGGGACCCACCACGGCCGAGAAGCTCCGCGAGGCAGGGTTCCTGAGCGTGGAGAGCATTGCAACCGCCTCGTCCCAGGAACTGGCAGAGACTGCCGAGATCGCCGAGTCAACGGCGAAAAAGATGATCAAGGCCGCCCGCGAGATGGTGGACCTCGCAGGGTTCCGCACGGGCAGGGATGTCTTCGAGCAGAGAAAGGAGGTGCGGAAGTTGAGGACTCTCGTGCCCGAGCTCGATGCCCTCCTGGGTGGGGGACTCGAGACTCAGGCCATCACCGAGCTCTACGGCGAGTTCGGGTCTGGGAAGAGCCAGGTTGCCCACCAGGCCGCCGTCAACGTGCAGCTCCCCGAGGAGGAGGGCGGGCTGAATGGATCCGCCATCTTCATCGACACCGAGAACACCTTCCGCCCCGAACGTATTGAGCAGATGGTGATCGGCCTCGGGATCGATGCAGACCCCCAGGAATTCCTCGAGCACATCCACGTGGCGAGGGCGCTCACTTCTGATCACCAGATGCTCATGGTCGAGAGCGCGAAGGAGAAAGCCCAGGAGCTGAAGAACTCTGACCGGCCGCTGCGCCTGATCATCGTGGACTCGCTGACTTCGCACTTCAGGGCCGAGTACGCAGGCCGGGGCACCCTTGCCGCCCGCCAGCAGAAGCTGAACCGCCACCTGCACGACATCTTCAGGCTGGTTGATGAACACAACGCCGTGGGGCTGGTCACCAACCAGGTCCTCTCAAACCCAGCCGTCTTCTTCGGAGACCCCACCAAGCCCATCGGCGGCAATATCGTGGGCCACACCGCGACCTTCCGCATCTACCTGCGGAAGAGCAAAGGCGGAAAACGCATCGCCCGCCTTGTCGACAGCCCCAACCTCCCCGAAGGAGAGGCCGCATTCATGGTGGAAGAGGCCGGGCTCAAGCCCGTATAATTTCTCCGTCCACACTCTTTTTCCCCTGACCACTGCCTTCACTGGCCATAATGCGAGAATGATTTTTTTCCTATACTGAGAATACGTCACTCATTCCATAATTCCACACATAGCACCGAAACCCTGCATGAGTGCGTATTTCCATCAGGGCAATATGGCCAGTGCTGCAGTAGAGGTCCATGTTCACCCTGTACCGGCCCCCCCTGTCCGCGGGCTATTTCTTACCGGATGAGAGGACACGTGTGGATGATCCGCCCTCTTATTCTTGAATCCAAAGGCATAAGGATCCCTGGACGAGATTGAATATCCGGAACAGACAGATGGACCGATCTTTGCGCCTCAAAGGTCTTATCACCGATATCGACGGCACCATCACCGACCCGAAACGGCGGATTCATACTGGTGCCATCGATCTCATTCGCGAGCTGATGGAGGAGGGGGTCTTCGTCGTCCTCGCGAGCGGGAACACCTCATGTTTCATGGACGCCATCTCAAAAATGGTCGGCACACCCGGGACTTATATCGGCGAGAACGGCGGGATTATCAGGAACGGTTACACCCATGACATAGTCCTTCTCGGCGATGGTGTCGCGCCAAGGAACGCCCTCCAAACTCTCGTCGAGGCTTACCGGGCGCGGGGCATCGAGATCGAGCATTACAGCCTCCCTTACCGTTTCGTTGACGTGGCTTTCGCCCGGACAGTGCCCCCCGATGAAGTGCGGGAGATTGTGCAGAACCATCCAGTCGAGGTTCTTGATACGGGGTTTGCAATCCATATCCACCCGCCAGGAGTCAACAAAGGGATTGCGTTTTCGAAACTCGCAGGATTGATGGGCCTCAAGACCAGTGATTTTATGGCTGTAGGCGATGCGGAGAACGATATCGAACTGCTTCGAAGGGCTGGTGTAGGGGTGGCAGTTGCAAATGCACACCCACACCTGGCCCGGACTGCTGACTTGATCACAACGAGAGAATATGGCGAGGGATTCGTGGAAGGCGTGAAAAAATATTTGTCTTATTTCCTGGAGAGGTAGCGATCGACCACGATATAATCCTTGATATCTTTTACTGCCTCGAATGGGATATACAGGCGGTCTCCTTCGGTTCGGTATCCGGATGTGTCAAAAGAGGGATCAGGATAGATGACAAGGTCCACCACCTGGCCGGTCTCAAAATCAACCACCAGGTTCTTTAAGGTTCCAATTACCTTCCCCTCGTTTGTGACGATCTTCTTCTTTGAGAGACTTCGGGCCAGGACTCGTGACATGAAAAATGGTGTAACCCTATTCATATATAAATATGTTTAAAATCGCCGGATTGGTCCCTATTTCGAAGCAGGTTATGTGCACCATTGGATTTATTCCCATCACCCGGTTCGGGAGACCTGCAACTGCACTCTAAAGTGAAGGGAAGACCTTGATGATGTCCGACTGCGTAAGGATTCCGGCCGGACGCCCCTCCTCCATGACGATGAGCCTGCCAATATCCCGCTCCTTGAAACTCCTGATCACCTCGAAGAGCTGGACAGAAGACGGAGCAATGACCACATCGGAGGTCATGATGGTAGAGACATAAGAATCCATGGAAAGGTTCTTCTCGATCGCATTTGCCACGTCGCTCATCGTGACAATCCCTAGCAGCCTGTCCCCCTCAATGACCGGCGCACCCCTGATACGGTGAAAATTGAAGAGATGGAGCGCGTTTTTCAGGGTGTCGGTTCCCCGAAGCGAGATCAGAGGGCTGCTCATGTAGTATCGAATCGGCTTTTTCGGAAGTGATATCATCTCGAATATGGAGATGAGCAGGGTCTGGGATACCTCATCCCTCCCGTACACCTCACCACGGATCAGCAGTTTATTCACCGGCGTTGGCCCGATGGTGATCTGGTCCCCAATCTCAAATACCTTCACCGAGCCTATCAGCTTCGCATTCGCCTGGCAGATGTCAGGGTGGCAGAGAGTGGTGAACGCGATCTCCACAACCTTTACTCCCTGGACCATCTCGCCATTCCTGGCAATCCTGACATCGTATTCTTTTCCTGATATGTCCAGGTTCAGCGCCCGGTATGCCTGGGCAGTTGGATTGTATCCCCCTTTTGGCCCGGGTATCCCGTCCACGAGGCCTATGGCTTTCAACGCCTGCATCTGGTTCCGGACCGTTCCAGGGTTCCTCTTTATCACCTCCGCAATCTCTTCCCCCTTTATCGGATGCGAATGCTGGTGATACAGCGTAATTAGGGTAATAAGGATGTCTTTCTGGATTAGGGACAAATCCATAATGGTTTATCATCTGCATGGGCATATATAAGTTAGGTTGAACCAGAGTGGAATTTGAGACTATTCCCACAGTGCCCACCGCCGATGAGATCCTCGATCGCAGCTTCCGCCGGGCTGCATCAAAGATGAAACTCAAGAGGAACAAGGACCGGGCAAACGAGGAGTTTGTCCGGGCTGTGAGCCAGGCAATCCATGACAGGCTGGTAAGGGTTATCCAATCTTTCCCCGATTTTGATGCCCTCCCTGCATTCTACAGGGATATCGTTGATATTCTGTGGGGCCTGGACAGGGTCAGGAAGGCCCTCGGGGGAGTGGGATGGGCTGCCAGGTGGGCACGTACCCACGGCCCGGGGCTTGCCTACCAGACAAGGAAGTCTGAAAACCCTTCCCAGATACGAAAGAGAACGGTGGCTAGGCTCTCCTCGGTCGTGCACCAGGTGGGAGATGACCTGCTCTTTTTAAACGAAGTCCGGAATGTGATCCGCAAACTCCCCCATGTGAGCGATGAGTTCACCGTGGTCGTCGCAGGATATCCAAACGTCGGCAAATCCTCTTTTATCCGGCTGGTATCAACTGCGACCCCCGAGGTTGCTGCCTACCCTTTCACTACCAAGGGTATCATCGTCGGTCACCGGGCAGTCGGCAAGGAGAGGATGCAGTTCATTGACACACCCGGAGTACTCGACCGGCCAACTGAAGAACGAAGCGGGATAGAGCGCCAGGCCCTGACGGCGATGGTGAACCTCGCCTCGGTGATCCTTGTCATCATCGATGCAAGCGAGCACTGCGGGTATCCCCTTGAGGACCAGTTCAGGCTTCTCCATGAGATCGAGGCGATGGTCCCCGTGCCGGTCCAGGCAGTGGTGAACAAGTCGGATATTGCTTACTTTGACGGCTACATCAACATGTCCACGGAGACAGGCGAAGGCGTCGGCGAGGTGCTGGAGACGCTATTGGCCTACCGTAAGAGATCAGAGGAGCAGGGTCAGGCCAAACCCTGCTAAAAAGCCAAGTATTGCTCCGCCATTAATCGGGGGAAGGCCTGCCTGGGGCTTTCCGCGGTTCACATACACAAGCAGCAGTGAGAGGCCCGCGACAGAGCCTGCCATCGCGCCAAGCGCCGGGATTGCCAGGGGGCCAATCCTCATGCCCCCGGAGAAGATGTTTGCCGAGACGACGAGTATGGCCGGCATGATCATATCTCCCATCCCAATGATGAACGCCCCCCGTTCACCCTCCTCAAGGGGCCCCAGTCCCTCCTTCCGGTAACTGTACCCTCTCCTCTTCGGGACTACGAAGAGGATGGGACTTTTCGTCTCCACCACCCCTTCTGCAAGCGCGATCATATGCTTTGTCTTGTAGACTGAGATGGCATCGTATACTGCAAGAATGATCAGCAGGATTATCACCGGGAGAACCTCGAGTGATATCCCGAAGATTGAGGCAGCTCCTGCAGCGATGAGGAGGCCAAGAGTGTCGATCACGTACCACTCCGGGTAGAGGTAGAGCAGAAGCGTGGCAAGGACTGCAGGTACAAAACTGCCCGCAAGTCCCGCGATTGGGTCGGTGGTCAGGGCATAGGATATCGACCCGAAGATATAGACGAAGGTGAAGAATATGGATACCGCAATGATGAATGAGATGAAGCGGCGCAATTTGAACCTGATTAACAGGAGAAGGAATGCTGTAAAAACGAGGAGGATCGCGACAAATATGAGCGGATTTGCAACAGATGACGGATCCTCAAACGCCGCAAAACCTGCCTCCTGCATGGGCAGGGAGAGCAATATAGCCCCGATCTCCACGATGACGAGCATGGCAGGCATTGCAAGCAGGGGAATATGGCGGAAGAGTTTCATCCAGTGATCACCATAGCCGGGGGTAGTTTTATGCATTGGTGTTCATCATGTAAAATCATGGATATTCGTGAATACCTGGGGGATCTTCTCCTTCTTCTCATCCTGGTGATCTCCACCCTGGTCCTGGTATTTAATCTGAACTTTGACCTTATCAAATCGTTTGCCGCTGCCCTCATGATGCTCTCTCTAGGAGGACTCATCTTCCTCGTGCACTGGAAGGTGAGGCTCATCGAAAAGAGCCTCGCAAAAAGGGAGCGGATGATCAGGATGAACATGGAGGAGATCGCTGCAAAGATGTCACAGAAATACGACACCCACATATCGCATATCGACAGCGTGGTGGAAGAGTTTGCGAAAAGGGTTTACCGTTGACCTCTGATCCCGCACGGAGACCGTCTTCATGGGCGTAGCACTCCGGGATATCCTCACCGAGTTCAGGGATACGGTGGGGTGGGAAGCTCTTGCGGGAGTTGCCGCCGTAGACGCCCACAACGCCCTGTACCAGTTCCTGAGCATCATCAGGCAGCCCGACGGGACGCCCTTGATGGACCAGGAGGGGCGAGTCACTTCCCACCTCTCGGGCATCCTCTTCCGGACCGCCAATTTCCTCGAGAAAGGCATCAGGCCTGTCTGGGTCTTTGATGGGACACCTCCCGACTTTAAGCAGGAGACGATCGAGGTCCGCCGCGCCATAAGGGACCGGGCAGGGGAGAGATGGCAGGACGCACTGGAGAGGGGAGACATTGCGGAAGCATACAAACAGGCAAGATCGTCATCAAGGATTGACGAGAACGTGATTGGGACCAGCCGTGAACTCCTCTCTCTCCTCGGGATTCCCTGCGTCCAGGCACCGAGCGAGGGCGAGGCCCAGGCAGCCCACATGGTTGAGAAGGGCGATGCAGGGTACGTGATCTCCCAGGACTACGACACGCTCCTCTTCGGGGCACCGGTTCTCGTGAGGAACCTTGCAGTCAGCGGGAAACGGAAAGTGAGGGGGCGGACAATCTCTGTGTACCCCGAGAGAATCCTGTTGTCGGATGTGCTTAGAGGTCTCTCACTGACCCGCAGCGATCTAGTCCGAATTGCACTCCTGGTCGGCACGGATTTCAATTCAGGGATCAAAGGTGTCGGTGCGAAGACCGCGCTCAGGGTGGTTCAGAGGGGGGAGTTTGAGCAGACCATGAGAGAGCGACTCCCGGATACGGAATGGGAGGCAATCATGGAGTTCTTCCTGGCCCCTCCTGCAACGGACAGTTATTCAATCCATTGGAATCCCCCTGACAGAGAAGGGATCATCCGCATGCTCTGTGAAAGGTTCGACTTCTCGCAGGAGCGCATCCAGAAAGCCCTTGACAGCATGGGTGCAAAGGCGGGGCAAAAGACCCTTGATTCCTGGTTCTCCTGATATTTTCCCCCTAAGATGACATTTTTTATCCTGGGACCACGTTCACTACACCAATGCCTGTGTTCAGGACTGCCTGATGGGAGTCGTTTCGGACCGGCTCCCTTCAGGGCATCTGTCTCCAGACATAAATGAATCTCTGGGCGGCAGTGATGTGCCCCATCACCCCGAATACCAGGAGAAGCCAGCCCAGGATAGAGAGGCCATAGAATGGGAAGGGGAAGGCGAGGGTGAGGAGCCCTGCACCGAGGATGAGCACAAGGCGGTCTGCCCGTCCAAGCACACCACCGTAATACCTTCCTACACCTACTGCCTGAGCCTGTGTACCGAGGTAGGATGACATCAGCACTCCCGTGAGTGCGAGCACTCCCACGGGCCAGCTCGCAAAACCTCCGGCAAATATCCCTGTGATTATGAAGATATCCGCATATCTGTCAATTACGTGGTCGAGGAGATCCCCCTTGATGCTCTGGATGTTCTCGGAGCGGGCGAGGGCGCCATCAAGTCCATCAAGGAGGGCATTCAGTGCCACGAAGAGAGTCCCTGCGACCACATTGCCGAGGAAGAAGAAGACCCCTGCAACGGCGGCGGTTACCAGAGCTCCTACAGAGAGGTTGTTCGGTGAGAGACCAATCTTTTTGGCAAGGGAAATGAACGGGGCCATGATCTCATTCATGTAGGGGCGGAGGACTTCGAGCGTCATACCTCCTCCCCAAGATACCCTGACCAGTCAATATTCCCAAACGATGGTGGTATCTTCCCCTGTGAGAACTCTTCTATCAAACTGGCACACTCCCCAAAGTCCCGCTCGGTAGTGTCGATCTCGAGCACCTGGTCACCCCGGAACTCCTCCAGGGTTTCTATGAGAGCAACATCAAGTGCCTCGGCTTCCACATTCTCGCGCACTTTTGCTTCAGGATACCCTCGTGCACGGAGGCGCCCGGCCAGCACGTCGGGCCTGCACCTCAGCACCACGATGAGGTCGCAGGGAAGGAGGTGGGCAAGATGCCCCTCGACGAACCCCTCGACTCTTGGGAATTCCCGGGCCCAGGACTCCTCGTCGATAACGAGCGTGTCCCTTACCTCGTCCCTCTCAATGATGTAGGGCGTGATGGTGGTGGACAGCGCAGTGACCATGTGGCCCCGTGCACAAAGTTCGTGTGCGACCGTCGTTTTCCCTGTTCCCGGAGTGCCGGTGATCCCGATCATCATAAGGCGTTGATCACGTCCAGAAAGAGGGCATTCTCCCATTCTTCCCCGATACTTACCCTTATGTAGTTTGGTCCAAGCCCGGGGAAACTCTCGCACGACCTGACCATGACCCCATGCTCTGAGAGACGGTCTGCCATCTCCCTCCCCGTCAATGGCGAAACATCCACCATCACGAAATTCGCACCTGAGGGGAATACAGGGTACCGGCATTCCTCGATGACCTTTTTTCGGAGCTTCCTGACATGCGCCACGGTCTCCGGGACGTGCTCCCGGTCACCAAGAGCCCCGATTGCGGCGGCGGCAGACACGGAATTGAGAGTAAACGGCGTCGCTGCGCGCATGTAGCAGGAAACCAGCCACTCAGGCACGAACGCATACCCTACCCGAAGTCCTGCGAGCGAGAAGGCCTTCGAGAAGGTCCGCCCCAGGATCAGGTTCCCATGCTTCTTCATCAGGGGGCGGTAATCTGTCTCGCAGAACTCTACATATGCATTGTCGAGGAAGAGCATGCCGGAGATCGAGGTGAGGATCTCCTCGACATCTTCGAGGCTGGTCACGTTCCCCGTGGGGTTATTCGGCGTGCAGAGAAAGGAGAGCTTCGCATCCTTCGCCCCGCTGATAAAGGAGGATGTGTCGACCGAAAAATCAGAATTCCTTGGGATATTCACTGCTTCGGCACCCTGCGCCATCGCGGCAAGGCCATAGAAGGAGAACGTGGGCGTCGAGACCGCAACACGTTCTCCGGGACATACCAGGGTCCGTATCACTGTCTCGATGACCCCGTCCATGCCAACACCGGTCACGAAATGATACGGGCCGTGGTAATCCCGCAGGGCTTTGACAAGATCGCTCATCCTTTCATCGGGATAGCGGTTTCCCTCTCGCAGGGCCTGGCAACCCATCTCCACTGCACGGGGGGATGGCGGCCGGGGGTTTTCGTTGCTTGCGAGCCGGGCAATCCTGCAGGTCTCCTGACCGTCTCCTGCACTCCCCGGACGCCTGGCAAATACGTAGCCACCAGTGCGGTAACAATCCCGCACAAGTGAGGTGTAGCCAAAACCACTCTCTTTTGCCATTCTGCCCCTTCCTGTAAGTGCTTCCAGTATAAGCTCTTTACTCTTAATAATGGCGTTGCAAAAACCGGACAGAGCGCGATCCATTGAGGGGTAAAAAATGTCCCTGGGCCTTGCACTCATACCCCTGATAGAATTGGGGGGCCATGAACCGAACTCTTTTATAGGGCAATCAGATACAAGTGGATCAGGGGTTGCTGAACATGGAACCACACAGGCTCTATACATTGCCGGCACTGCCCTATGACTACAAGGCGCTCTCTCCCCATATCTCGGAAGAGCAGCTTCGCATCCATCATTCCAAACACCATCAGGGCTACGTGAACGGCGCAAACGCCATATACGAAAAACTCGACAACGCGAGAAGAGAGGGGACTGACTTCGATGTGAAGGCAGTCCTGCGGGAACTCTCCTTCCATATCGGAGGATTTCTCCTTCATTCGCTCTACTGGGAGAACATGGCACCCGCAGGGACCGGTGGGGGCGCCCCGAAAGGGACCCTCGCTGCCCTGATCGAGAAGGAGTTCGGCTCATTCGACCGGATGAAGAAGGAATTTACTACGGCAGCCAATAGCGTCGAGGGCTCGGGGTGGGCTGCACTCACGTATTGCCAGAAGACCGGGAGGCTGCTCGTGATGCAGATCGAGAAGCACAATGTCAATGTGTACCCCTCTTTTCCCATCCTGATGGCAGTCGACGTATGGGAGCATGCGTATTATATTGACTACAAGAACGATCGCGCGAGGTATCTCGATAACTTCTGGAGCATTGCACACTGGGACGTGGTGAACGCGAGGCTGGAGAAAGTTCTTAAAAAATAACGAAATCCCTTTTTCAGCTCATTGCATCACGGATGACTGCACAGGCCCTTTCAATCTCGGAGGGGGTGATGACGAGAGGGGGGACGAGGCGGAGATTGCCGTCTGCGGCGCAGTTTACGAGCACACCGCCTTCGGCGCACCGCTTCTGGACGTCCGCGCAGCGGTCTCCGACTGTCATCCCGACCATCAGCCCCCTTACCCGTGGCGAATACGGCGAGAGGGCGGTGCGGAACCGGTCGCCTTTTTTAGGAACGGAGGGCAAGACCTCCTCAATCACCTTGAACGTGGCAAGTCCGGCGGCACATGCGAGGGGACCTCCCGCAAACGTGCTCCCATGCTCTCCTTTTCGGAACTCAAGGCCTTCACGTGCAAGGATGGCCCCCATCGGAAACCCGCTTGCGATCCCCTTTGCGAGCATGATAATGTCAGCCTTCACACTCGTGTGCTGGATGGCAAGCCACCTCCCTGTCCGACCCATTCCGGTCTGGACCTCGTCAACGATCATGAGCGCCCCGGTCTTGTCGCATATCTCGCGGATGCCCTCCAGGAAGCTGTTGGGTGGGATGATGACACCGGCCTCTCCCTGGATGGGCTCGACGACGACCCCTGCAGTATCGGCGTCCACGGCTCTTTTAAGCCCGTCAAGATCGCCATACTCGACAAATTTTGCCGGGATTCCGAGCGGTTCGAAGGGTTCGCGTATTGCGGGCTTGTGAGTCACGGCAAGGGAGCCGATAGTCCTCCCGTGGAACCCGTGCGTGAAGGCAACGAATTTCTTCCTGCCCGTCCTGACCCGGGCAAGCTTGAGCGCTCCATCGGTTGCTTCCGCACCAGAGTTCGAGAAGAACGCTTTTGCCATTCCGGTCTTCTCCACCAGTTTCTGTGCCAGTTCGGCCTGGCCGGGGACATAGTAGAGGTTTGAACAGTGTATGAGCCGTTTTGCCTGTTCGCATATGGCATGGGTCACAGCGGGATGGCAATGCCCGGTGCTGCAGACCGCTATCCCTGCCACGCAGTCGATGTATTCCTTCCCATCCGCGTCCCAGACCCTTGAGCCCTCACCACGGACGAGCATCAGGTCCCGGCTGAACGCGGGCATATAGTACCGGGCTTCGAGTGCCCGGTAATCTTCCTTGTTCTGCATGATATCTCACTGATGGATTGCTCTTTTCTATTCGTATTCGATGGTTGCGGGGGGTTTTGGAGTGATATCGTACACCACCCTTGCAACGCTTGGGATCTCCGACGTGATCCTTGAGGCGATCCTGTCAAGTACATCCCATGGAATATGGAGAGGATCCGCAGTCATTCCGTCACGCGAGTTGACTGCCCTCACTGCTACCACCCATCCATGCACCCGGTTGTCGCCCTTCACCCCTGTCCCAAGGCCAAGAAGGGCGGCGAAGCACTGCCAGGGATTGAACTGCTCCACGATCTCGTCCTCCACTATCCAGTTAGCCTCCCTGACCACCTCGATATTCTCCCTGGATACCTCGCCTATGACGCGCACCGCGAGGCCTGGGCCCGGAAACGGCATCCGGTGCTGGATCTCAGGGGGAAGACCAAGCGCCCCGGCCAGCGCACGGACTTCATCCTTGTACAGGTCCCGAAGCGGCTCGATGACCTTCTCGAACTCCATGTGAAGAGGCATGCCCCCGACGTTGTGGTGGCTCTTGATGCCCCCCTCGCTCTCGATCCTGTCGGGGTAGATGGTCCCCTGGAGGAGGGCACGAGCACCGGTCCTTCTCGCTTCCCGCTCGAAGACCCGGATGAATCTCTCCCCGATCACCTTCCGCTTTGCCTCGGGATCCCTGACTCCCTTCAGGGCGTCAAGGAACTCATCGCCCGCGGAAACGACGTGCAGGTGGAGATTTCCAAAGACCTGGGAGATCCTCTCTGTCTCTCCCTTCCTCATCAGGCCTGTATCCACATAGATCGGTTCGAGCCTGTCCCCGATAGCCCGGGCAGCAAGCGCCGCGCAGACCGAGCTGTCGACTCCTCCCGAGAGTGCCATTACCACTCTCCGATCCCCGGCCTCGCGCCGGATCTCCTCGACTGCATCAGATATAAACTGCTCTTCTTTCACCATGTTGAATCGCACCTCAGCGTGATCTTCTCCCGTTTCGCGTGCAGCAGGCTTTCACGAACCCGACGAACGGGGGGGACGGCCTGGTCGGTCTCGACCTGAACTCGGGGTGGAACTGCGTTGCCATGAAGAATGGATGGTCTGAAATCTCGCAGATCTCCATCCGGTTCTCGAATGATCCCGAGAAGACCAGTCCTGCCTTCTCGAGATCCGGAATATATCGGGGGTTGACCTCGTAGCGGTGCCTGTGACGTTCGGTGATCTCGCGCTCTCCATATACGCGCATCGCGAGGGTTCCCTCTTTGATGGTGATGGGGGAATTGCCAAGGCGCATCGTCCCGCCGAGCTCCGTCACATCGTATTGTTCGGGCAGGATCGCGATCACGTGCCTGCCCTCCCCGATCTCGGCACTGGTGGCATCTTCCCAGCCCAGTACGTGGCGGGAATATTCCACCACTGCCATCTGGAACCCGAGGCAGAGGCCGAGGAAAGGAGTCCTGTTGGTCCTGGCCCAGTGAATGGCATCGATCTTCCCCTCGATCCCCCGTTTTCCGAACCCACCCGGCACGAGGACCCCATCGAACTCGGCAAGCTGTTTCTGATCGTACCGTTCCGCATCGAGCCACGTGATCCTCACCTCGGTCGAGAGTGCCCTCCCTGCGTGTTTCAGGGCCTCCTTGATGCTCAGGTACACGTCCTCTATGCCATACTTGCTCACGATGCCTACACTGACCCGTTCGGTATATTCCCTGCTGACCAGGTGATACCACGAGGGGTCGGCTTTCCGCTTTTCGAGACCAAGATGCTCCGAAAGGACGTCCCCCAGGCCTTCCTTCTCGAGTTCGAGCGGCACCTGGTAAATGTCGGGTGCCGTCGCAGCACTTATGACGGCATTCTGGGGGAGGTCGCAGAATGCCGAGATTTTACGCTTGGTATGGGACCCGATGGTCCGTTCGCTCCTGCCAACGATGATATCAGCGTGGAGACCGAGTTCCCGCAGCGCCTTGACTGAGTGCTGGGTAGGTTTTGTCTTCAGATCGCCCATCGTGTCCTCGGGGATCAGAGTGACGTGGATGATAACCGTGTCATGCTGTGAGAGCTCTCCCCTCATCTGCCGGACTGCCTCAAGAAACGGCATGCTCTCGATATCGCCAACAGTTCCCCCGATCTCAACAAGGCATATATCGGCCTTTTTCTGCCCGGGTATCTCCATCTCTGCCGCCGCACGGATACATGATTTTATCTCATCGGTGATATGGGGGATGATCTGGACCGTCTCCCCGAGGAAGTCCCCGCGCCGCTCCTTCTCTATCACGGTCCGATATACCTTCCCGGTGGTGATGTTATGGGCTGATGAGAGGTCGATATCAAGGAACCGCTCGTAATTGCCGAGGTCGAGGTCGACCTCGCTCCCGTCGGAGAGGACGAACACCTCCCCGTGCTGGCCGGGGTTCATGGTCCCGGCATCGATATTCAGGTAAGGATCTATCTTGACCGCGGTAATTCCATACCCCCTGTTTTTCAGTATTCGCCCCACGGATGCCGCGGTGATGCCCTTCCCAAGCCCGCTCATAACCCCGCCGGTAATGAAGATATATTTCACGAGAATTTCCCCTCTGCCCCTCTCTCTACTTTCCCGAGTGATCGCGTAGCGATTGCCGTTCTGCGGCGACCCATGCGTTCCCAGGCAACCATATTCTCCTTCTCTTTTTTTTGCCGCCAACAGAGATAGTTGTATGCGTCACGGGGAAAGCATGCATATGCGCGTCACTGGATCTCCCCCCCCACTTCGGTGCTGACGCACTCTCACGGATGGTTGCCTGACCTCACCGCAAACGCGGCGCTGCTCCGGGATAACAGACGGCCATCAGAAGTGCCATTTCTGACCTCGGCCTCGGCAAATACCACTCTTTTACCTTTCCTGACCACCCGGCCTGTCGCGTACAGGGTCCCCTCGCGTGCTCCGCCAAGAAAGGTGGTTGTCTCAGTGATTGTCGCAATCTGTTCCGCGGGACCTGTAAGCGAGTAGATGCCAAGCACCATTGCCTCATCCGCAAGCGCAGTGAACATTCCTCCCTGGAGCCACCCCTCTCCATTCAGCATGTCAGGCCGGACTTTCATTGAGATGACCCCCTGTCCATCCCCTGCCTGCTCCACCTCAATTCCCATGAGTCTGAAGAATGGGTTCGCATCCCTTCCCATGCTCCGGATTCGTTCAAGGTAGTTCATACAAAAGGAGGTATGTTGCATACCATGAAGAACCTGGGGCCCTGCAGATACGACCCGCCATGGTTATTCTTTTGCGCGTCCAAACACTCTCCCATGTATCCGGAAGAGAAGGCCATGCTCGCCGACCTTATATGGCTGAACGCGGTGATCGCAACAGAGCTCATCCAGATCACCGAGAATACGTCGGCTATCCTGCGGAAGGAGCCCCCGCCCCAGTCATGTCTCGAAGAACACTGCGCGCTCAGAAATGTCGCGCTCGCCATCGCAGACCGGTACCGTCCCGGGACAGGACTGAAGGAGCACCTCGTTGGCCACCAGTGAGACGGGTGCCAGGCCAGCACCTGCTGCCGGAGACCGTGACGAGATAAAAAAGACCTCCCGTTCTGCGGGCCCATGCAGCGGGATTCCTCCTTACACCCTGATCATACCCGCATACAACGAGGAGGCACGGATACCAAGGTTACTCTCAGATCTTACAGGGGCAAAGGGTGAGGTCATCTGCATCTGCGAGGGTGATGACCGCACATCCTTGCTCATCTCAGAATTCGCGCGGGCCAACCCTGATGTCTGTATCCGTTGTGACCGCAGGGAGGGTCGGCTTGGAAAGGGTGGCGCAATTCTCGAGGGGATGCGGCAGGCCCGCGCTCCTCTTGTAGGCTACATGGACGCGGATGCCTCAACCTCGTTTTCCCAGATGCTCACCCTCTTCGAAATCCTCAGTGGGGCGGACGTGGTGATTGGATCACGCTGGCTAGAGGGCTCGATCATCGTACGTGAGCAGGGGATAGGCAGAAGATTCGAGAGCAGGGTGTTCAACATGATCATCAGGGTAATGTTTGGTCTTCCGTTCAAAGATACGCAGTGCGGGGCAAAAGTATTTAAAAAAGCAGCCATTGACGCAGTAATTGGACAGATGGTCTCCACTGGCTTTGAATTCGATGTTGAGCTCCTCTGGCGGATACGCAACCTTGGTTTTACCATCAGGGAGCACCCCATCACCTGGCATGACAGGGGCGACTCCCGGGTAAGAGGGGGGGACGTGCTCCGAATGCTCTCCGGCCTCTTTCGGCTCCGTTTTGCACGGTGATCTCCGATGGACGCTGAATCTGCAGAAGAGAAAAAGAGACTTGCGTTCCAGCTCTTCGAACAGGGAGACTTCACAGGCTCGTATTCACTCTGTCGCGACCTTATCCCCGGATCAGCAGACCCCTCCGTGGCTATCCTCTGCGCAACAAATCTCTTCCAGATGGGGCGTCTTGACGAGGCTGAGGCGTATTTTCGGGATCTTGCCAACTCTCTGCCGGGTTCGTCACACGTGCACAGCTACCTTGGGAGAATACTTGAGAGGAAGGGCGATGATGGTGCGCTCTCCGAATTTGCGAGGGCCGTTGCCCTCGATCCAGAGAACCTCGAGGCATTGAGGAGCTATGCGTCCTATCTCCTTGGAACAGGCGACGCCGGGAAAGCAGTGCCTGTCCTGCGGCACCTTGTGGCACGATCAGGCCGTGCAGACGATTCCCTGCTCCTCGCAAAGGCATTGCAACTGAACGGGTTGCCCCGGGAAGCGCTTGAGGTGAGAAAGGGGCCGGAATGCCGTGGCCTGCCCGTGGACATTGAATATATCGAGGCGCTGGCCGCAGCCGGAGAGTATGACGAGATGGCGGCCGCTGCCCAAGCGGCATACGAGCGGACAGGCGATATGGCATATGCCCGGAGTTACCTCTCGGCTCTTTCACGCTCCAACCCAGGTGCTGCAGCAGTGGAATACCAAAAAGTGCTTGCAGAGAGGGATGACCCGGAAATCAGGTTCGATTACGTCCGGATGATGAGGGATCGGGGAGAAATGGCTTCCGCTCTTCTCGAACTTGGTCCCCTCCTCTCGCGAAGCGAAGTCGACCCCCGGTATCTCCTGGAAGAGTGCGAGATCCTTGCAGAGCTGAAGAATAAGGAGGATGCCCGCCTGCATTTCACGCGGTTGATCGACCGCGAGCTGGAGAGCCTGAGTGATCCCACGTTCCTTGCACAGGTGCTTGCCCGCTACCAGGCGTTCCTCAGGACCCATTACCCCGTCAGGGAAGCGGAGTCCCTGCTCCTTCTCAAGCTGGCATCGCAGCCGCATGTGGTCTGCCTCCTTTCCATGGCATCGTTTTACGAGGATATTGGTGATCATACAGAGGCGAGGTCATGGTATTACCGGGCATACCGAAGCGATTTCCTGGCCGGTGGACCTGAATATGCACGGTTCTGCGAGAAAGACGGTGATGTGAGAGAATGCGAGAAGGTGATGCTCTACGTCATCAACAGCATCAGGAAGACAGATGATCTCGTCCGCGTCGCAGGCATGGTAATGGAGGATACCCGCGCCCTCTACCGGATGCCCCGCCTCATGGAGCGGCTCAGGGAACGCCTCGAAGAGAAGGCACTGGGGCTCTCTTCACGCGGCCTCGAACTGCTCGCACTCACCCTGCTTGTCTCTGCCTCCCACTGCCTGGAGGCCGGAGATACCTCGCAGTGCAAGCGTTCCTGCCTTGAAGGCCTCGACTATATCCCCCCGGCATCCCGGAGCATCAGGGCAGAAGATTTCCTGATCCTCATTGAAGAATGCAAGCGCCGGTCGCTCTGCGACCTTCCAGTCCTCGCATATGCTCCGGCGCTGCAGGATGAGAAGGTATCCTCTGCAGGACAGGCAGAACTCTCTCTTGACCTGGATGAGAACGAGAAGAAGATCCTCGAGTTCCTGCGGGCGCACCACCAGGCCAGCGAAATGGATCTCCGGACCCTCCTTGGGACCCGCAGGGCAGGAGGAATGGTGAACCGGATCATTCAGAAGGCGACCAGTGCCGGTATCGTCGTGATCGAGAAGAGGGGGGTTGGGAAGGATGGTGAGATCTATGCATACAAGAGGTCCTGAACGAAAACCTGGCGAGCGGCAGGAGAGCCAGAACATCATCAATTCCCTGCGAAGGGGGACGGTCCCCGCGAGTGGTCTCGAGAGGATCGCAGTCGGCCTCGATGTCGAGGAGGGAGTCATCGGTGCACAACTCGATTTCGTCGCACGAGGCGGCGGAGACATCAAGTTCATCAGGGGAGATTACGGAAGCGGTAAGACCTTCCTCGTCGCAAGGGCTCTCGAAATGGCGCGTGAGAAAGGGTTTGTGACCTCCCACGTGGTCATATCCTCATCCTCGCCACTGCACAAGACAAAAGGTATCTACCAGCAGATCTGTGCAAGCCTGCGCACACGGGAAGAGGAGCATGCCCAGAAGTCCATCATCGATTCATGGCTCTTTGGGATCGAGGAGCGGATCCTCAACGTGAGCGACCAGTCTCTCTCCGACGAGGTCCTCGAGAAGGCGACCCTCGCAGAGATTGAAACTGCGCTCGCCGGTATATCCGAGCTGAACACCTCGCTTGCGGCGGCACTCCGGACCTACTATCGGGCCAACAACGCGGGGGACTTCCAGACATCGCAGGCCGCAATTGGGTGGGTATGCGCAGAACCAAACGTCGGAAGAGAGTTCAAGCAGAAAGCCGGGATACGGGGGGACGTGGATGAAGCCACGGCATTCACGTTCCTTCGGGGGCTGCTGCGGATCATCGTCAGTGCCGGTTACAGCGGGCTCGCGGTTGCAGTAGACGAGGTGGAGACGACCCAGTCTCTTCCCCGCAACCAGCGCGAGAAGGGATACCGCACGCTGCAGATGATGGTCGACTCTCTCGACAGGGGCGACCTCCCACATTCCTATTTTATCTTCACAGGGACACCCGCCTTCTTCGACGGCCCGAGGGGAATTCGCACACTGCCCCCCCTCTATGACCGCATAAGCGTGGTCCAGACAGGTGAAAGTTTCAGGAACCCCCGTCAGCCCCAGATCACTCTTGCAAAGTTTGATGCAAAGAAGCTTGAACAGGTCGCCCTCAAGGTGATCGACATCTACTCTGCCGCGTATACCGAGGTTGACAGGTCAAGGGTCTCCCACAGGTTCATAAGGGCGATGATAAAAAAGGTGACCAGCAAGTTTGGGGGCAGGGTTGACGTGATCCCGCGAATTTTCCTCAAAGAGTTCGTGGATGTCCTGGACAAGTGCGAGCTCTACGATGAATACGATCCATGGGAGCAGTACCACTTCGAGACGGACCACCTCAAGGGTGAGCTCAAAGAGGAGGAGGAAGCAGTGATGGTGATGGAGTTCTGACTCCCCATATCCCTATAAAACGATGCATTACCAGAACTGCCGCGGTGCCTATGATCCCCTTCCACAATCTTGATGCGTTTTTTTGACATTTAATAAAGAGATATGATCATGCACCTCGCAAGGGCCCTAATCGCTCTTTTATGCCTGATGCTCTTTCTGGGCCCTGCCACGGGGGCAATCTCCATCGATGCCCAGCCTGGGACATCGTACATCGGAGAGCGGGTGCACATCAGCGGAACTTCAGATATCCCCAATATCATTGCAGTTTACCTCTTCGTGACCGGCCCTGGACTGAACCGCGCCGGTGCCACCCTCGAGAACCTGCATCTTCCCGCAGGTTCAGGCTATTTCACGTCTGCATATGTCCATCCCGACGGAAGGTTCGAGTACGAGTGGAACACGGGCTTTATCGTGGGCCATCTCATCCCCGGAACCTACAGGATATATGCGGTGAGCGTCCCGCTGAACTTGGACAGGCTCACCGATACCGATGAGATCTCCGTGTCCTACACTGATGTTACATTCTCCCGGCCACCTTCTCCTGAAATTGGGATCCCATGGGAGGTATCAGGTGCCTCACTTGCACTCGCCGCCGCACTTCTCGCTGCGAAGAGGAGGCGGCACAGCTGATCGCCAGGCAGCCTGTATGCCGGAAAACACGGGCTGTTTCTCGTCCTCCTGCATAACCCTTTGAGTTCTACTGAGTATTCAGGCGCTATACACGTGTCCGGCAGATTTTTTTCATAGCTGCTCGATAAGCGAGCACTCCGAACACATCAGCCCCGTTCAGGACGACTGCCTGCGGATCCTGACAGAACGGGCATGGGCGTCAAGGCCTTCTGCTTCTGCGATGGCTTCGATAGTATCCCCCATTCTCTCGAGACCGTCCCTGGTGATCAGCTGAACGGTGGTTCGCTTACAGAAGTGCTGCACATCGAGGCCTGAATAGACCTGTGCATACCCCGCAGTAGGGAGGACGTGGTTTGTCCCGGATGCATAATCTCCGCAGGCCACTGCCGAATAGCTCCCGAGGAAGACGGCTCCTGCATTCCTGATGCCGTGCAGGACACCCATGGGATCGGCAACCTGGAGGGAGAGGTGCTCGGCGGCAGCGCGGTTCACGGTTTCTACTGCATGCTCCATGGATGCCGCCACGAGGTATCCTGTGTTCTCCATGGCTTTCTCGAGGATCTCTCCCCTCTCCGAGTCCCTGATCCCTGTTTCCAGGTGCAGGCCTACCTGGCCTGGGAGACCTGGGTCCGTGGTCACGAGAAGACTTGCCGCCCTCGGGTCGTGCTCTGCCTGGGCAAGGATATCGGCGGCGATGAACTCCGGCCGTGCGGAATCGTCTGCGAGCACGACGATCTCGCTCGGGCCCGCCGGGAAGTCGATTTCAGCGCGGTCGCGCAGAAGCATCTTAGCCATCGTCACGTAGATGTTTCCGGGGCCGACGATCTTCTGGACCGGGCGGATACTCTCTGTCCCAAGCGCCATGGCAGCGATCGCCTGTGCGCCGCCGACGGCATAAACCTCGTCCACGCCCGCGATATCCATCGCAACGAGCGTCATCGGGGATATGGGAGGCGGGCTGCAGCAGCAGATAGATCGTACGCCTGCGACCCTCGCAGGAATCGTGCACATCAGAGCGGTTGAGGCGTATGCAGCTCTCCCACCCGGGATATACGCCCCGATACGGTCAAGGGGAGTGTTCCTGACCCCGAGAACTACGCCGGGCTCAACCTCCTCAAGCCATAACTCCTTTGGTTTTTGCAGTTCGTGGAAGCGGGAGATCCTCGCGTCAGCCTCGATGAGGTTTGCGATGACCTTATCACTGACTGCATGGTAGGCCGCCTCGACCTCTTCTTCTCCTACGAGGATAGATTCGGCATCAACTCCATCGTATCTCCTGGTGAGCTCGAGCAGGGCCCGGTCACCCCCGCTCCCGACCCTCGCGATGATCTCCTCCACGACTGGCCTTACCGATGAGAGCTCCGAGACCCGGTTTTCCATCCAATCCTCGAGCGATACGGCCTTCCACATGGAAAAAGACTTCGACCGGCGGAATGTTAAAGGTTCTTTTAATCGAATCACCTGGTAGGTTCAATTAAAAATAAAAGTGATTAATTCCAATCAATAATTAAAAAGAAATATTCATCAATCATGCGGTTAAAACTCCCTGTGAGACCTATGACCCTTAAACCCAGGAAAGTGTGTGTTTCAATTACTCTCAGTGCTCTTATCGTCGTCGGAGCCTTATTCTGCGGTTGCACAACGACCGCTCCCTCACAGGGAACCCCTGCACCTACCCAGTCGATAGGGAAATCGAAGGTGCTCCTGGCCACCACCACAAGCCTGTACGATACCGGCCTCCTCGATTACCTTGAGCCCATGTTCGAAGAGAAACATCACGTCGATCTGCTGATTACCTCCCAGGGGACAGGCAAAGCGATCGAGATCGCGAAGCGCGGTGACTGCGACATCCTGGCCGTGCATTCTCCAAGCCAGGAGGAAGGTTTCATGGCTGGAGGCCATGGCATCAACCGCCGCTGCTTCGCCTACAACTATTTTATCATTGTGGGCCCGGCAGACGATCCGGCGAGTATCAAGGATATGAAGCCCGAGGATGCATTCACAAAGCTGATGACGATGGGAAAGGCGGGTACACCTGGGATCGCCTTTGTCTCGAGGGGCGACAATTCCGGGACACATTACGCGGAAAAATCAATCTGGAATTCTGCAGGATATAATTACACCAGAGATGTCCAGAAATCAGGGAACTGGTACATCGAGGCGGGAAGAGGGATGGGAGAGACGCTGCAGCTCGCATCGGAGAAGCAGGCCTATACCCTGACAGACGAGGGGACTTACCTGGCGTATAAGGGGAACCTTGGACTCTTCCCGATAATCGAACAGGGGGATATCCTCCTGAACGTCTACAGTGTGATTACTGTTTACACTCCAACACAACCCTCCGACAGGATCACAATTGCCAATAACTTCGTGAACTTCCTCACCTCTCCCGAGGTACAGGCTTCGATCGGTGAGTTCGGAAAGGAGAAATATGGCAAGAACCTCTTCATCCCGATGACGGGAGAATGCAGCCGGTTCAAGTGTGACTGTGGGAAGGCCGCTGACGCGCAGGTCCCCGCCCTCCTCACCTGATACCAGGAAATTCCAGACTCGGAACAGGGGTGAAAAGATAGAATGTGAATTATTGCTCTGGAACGATGACCGCCAGAGTTCTATCCCTAAAAAAAACAACCATAAAGGGAGATCGGATCGAACATACGCTGCAGCGGCATGCCATCGCATTGTGAACGATACCCCTATAGCCGGATCAGGCAAAGGGAGGGTGAATGAGCGAGATCATTGAAGGCTTCATCCAGGCGGTCGAACTCATTATATCCCTCAATCCGGAGGTCCTCGAGATTACTGCACGTTCACTCCTGATCTCCCTTGCCGCAACCCTTTGCGCATCGTTGATCTCCATCCCTATCGGTGGTTTTATCCATTTTCGGAAATTTGGTGGAAAACGCGGCCTTATCACCATCATCCAGACTCTTTATGCCCTCCCCACCGTGATTGCCGGCCTCTTCGTCTTCCTGCTCCTCTCCAGGGTGGGGCCATTCGGCTTCCTGGGCCTCCTCTTTACCCCGTCCGGGATGATCGTTGGCCAGACGGTGCTCATCATCCCGCTGATGGTGGGAATGACGCTCATAGCCCTTTCCGGTGTGAAACAGTCCATCCAGGACGAGGTGGTATCGCTTGGGGCTACCACCACGCAGACAGTGATGACGATCATCAGGGAAGCCCGGTTCGCAATCCTGGGCGGGGTGATCCTCGGGTTCGGGCGGGCAATTTCTGAAGTGGGTGCCGCCATGATCATCGGTGGAAACATCCGGGGATACACGCGGGTTCTCACCACGGCGATCGCACTCGAGACATCAATGGGCAACATTGCATTCTCCATCGCGCTTGGCATCATTCTCCTCGGAATCGCAATGGTGGTTACTGTGGCCCTTTTCCTAGTCCAGGAGCGATGAGATGATCGAACTTGTTCATGTTGACAAGAGATTCGGCGAGAATGATGTCCTCAAAGACCTCTCGTTCAGGGTGGAGAAGGGCGAGATCTTTACCCTGATTGGACCGAGCGGAGCAGGGAAGACCACCATCCTCAGGTTGATCAACCTTCTGGACGACCCCACAACAGGAATGATCCTAATAGACGGTAAAGACACCAGGGTTTCAGAAGGGGAACGGGTCGCTTTGAGGAGGATGATGAGCTTCGTCTTCCAGAAGCCTGCCGCCCTTCGCGGGAACGTTTTTCAGAATGTGTCGCTCGGGCTTAAGTTCCGGGGAATCCCTCCTGGAGAGATCCGCCAGAGGGTCACCGAAGCGCTTGGCCTCGTGGGCCTCGATGGCTACGAAGAGAGAGAGGCAACCACACTTTCCGGAGGTGAACTCCAGCGGGTGGCGATCGCCCGGGCCCTGGTCAGCAGGCCTGAGATCCTCCTGCTGGACGAGCCGACCGCAAACCTTGACCCTGGCTCAATTGAACGAATCGAGAACCTGATCTCTTCCCTGAATACGCGGTTTAGGACCACGATAATCCTCTCGACCCATGACATGGTCCAGGGCCAGCGCCTCGCAACCCGGATTGCCGTGATCCTGGACAGGAAGATCAGGCAGGTAGGAGATTCCAGACAGATCTTCTACCAGCCAGGGAGCAGGGAGGTCGCCCGGATGGTAGGGGTTGAGAACATCTTTGATGGAACTGTCACTGCAAACGAGGACGGGCTGGCATCGATCACTATCGGGAGCACCACAATTTTTGCCACCTGCCATTACCCTGCAGGGACGGCAGTGACAGCGTTTATTCGCCCCGAGGAACTCCTCTTGCTGGGGGGGGATGGAATGAAGAGCAGTGCCAGAAACACCCTCAGGGGGATAATATCCCGCGTCACACCAGTAGGTCCCAACATCAGGATCCAGGTAGATGCGGGAATTTCACTTGTTGCCATCATTACCCGCCGTTCGTACGATGACCTTGCCCTTTCGCCGGGAGCCCCCGTACATACCTCTTTCAAGGCGAATGCCATCCATGTCATGACAAGGGCGCCATGACACCTTCCGATCCCAGTCAAAATTATTGTGAACATTTATCCAAACGACCGGAACAGGTCTGAACCGTGAACTGGACTCCCAGATTCCGGCCTTGGCATAGAGCCAATACCGTTCCCTTTCTCAACCGGCACCCATTTCTTGGATGCACAACAATAGAATGATACAATGCGGTGTATTGCCCTTGCAAGCGGCAGCAAAGGCAACTGCCTTTACATCGAGGGGAGTTCCCAATCCATTCTCGTCGATGCAGGACTATCCAGGCGCGAGATCCTCTCCCGTCTCCACGCCGCCGGCGGGTCCACCGAGCATCTCTCCGCAATCCTTGTCACCCATGAGCATATCGATCACATCGCATCGGTTGAGGCCCTTGCCCGCCACCTCTCCATCCCGGTCTATGCGACAGGCGGGACGCTCCTCGACCTTCTCGACTCCCGGCCGGTTCGGAGAGATCCAATCCGGGCAGTGAGGGTGGATTACGGCGAGCAGTTCCCTGTTGGAGACTTCTCGGTCGAGGCATTCGAGGTCTCCCACGATGCGCGGGAACCCTGCGGGTTTCTCGTCCGTGAAGGAGATCTCACCATCGGCTGCTGCACCGACACCGGGATGGTAACCAGCAGGATGATGGACTGCTTCTGCCGGTGCGATGCACTTGTCCTTGAGAGCAATCACTGCCCCGACATGCTGAAGAACGGTCCATACCCTGAAGTACTCAAACGGCGTATCCGGTCGCGCAGAGGACATCTCTCCAATCCCGATGCCGCCCGGTGCGTGAACGAGCTCTGCACAAGGGTGCATACGATCATGCTCGCACACTTGAGCGAGATGAACAACACTCCCGACAAGGCGCTGGCGACGGCAAGGCAGAGTGCCGGCCTCTTCTCGTCAGAACTCGAGATCACCGTTGCCACGAATCCCGACACAGGAGCAGCCTGGCCCCGCAGTATCAGGCTCTGACGCGGCTTCAGATGGGTGGAAGAAAGCGGGTTAGCCCTCTTTCTGTGTATCTGTGCACCAGGATACATAGTTTAGGAGCAATGGAGCGTTCTCTCTTACCCGTGACTGCCGTTCTCCCCCTTGGGACCAATGTTTTACCTTCAAAACATGTGAGAGGCAGCCTGTCGTGGCAGGAGGGGCGGGTCACAAGGTGATTTTTTTTGTACCTGCCGAAAGGAGGAAGAGGCGTACCTGTGAATTGATTTCACGGTGGACTCATCACGAAGGCTTTATCCTTCCTTCATCTTCAGCAACTTGAGGCTGTACATGTCGATCGAATCAAGAAAGAGCTTCTTTGCAAACCTGGAACGCTTCTCGTCTTCTGAGAAGATATCACCCATCAGGTACTCGAGCACTCCGAGGTAATACCCGAGTGCCGGCAGTTTCTTTTTTGTATCCTCAAGCATGACCTCCGCTTCAGCCTTTTTTCCGGATATGATCATGAACGAGAGATCGAGCATCAGGACGATGTGGGCTGGCATCTTCTTTGTGAGGGCAGTACTCCGGAACTTCTGGTAGGCGGACTCCTGGGACGAGATGATGGAGAGCTGCAGGCCGTAATATACGGGCTCGAGCTCGTCTGGATGCTGCTGCATCATCTGCCGCACTACGGCAGTCGCCCCTCCTGCATCCCTCCCTTCCAGCTTGAAGTGGTAGAGGTCCCGCAGGAAGAACATGTCATTGTAGTAGCGCTCGGAAGCGATCTTGAGGAGTTCTCCCCTCATCTCCCTGTTCCCGTCCTTCTTTGCCTTCTCAAGGCCGATCTTCAGGTATTCGGGCTCGTTCGGGAACCAGTCGATGGCAAGCCTGATCATGAACCAGAAGATCTTGTTCACCCGGAGTTCCTGAACTACCTGCGGGAACCGCAACCGGTTGACCGGGGGACGAAGGCGGGCAAGCTCGATCATCTGCTCTCTTGCGCTGAGCGCCATCGCACTCGTGGTGGACTTGTCAGGTTTCTTGTCTGGGGGCAGCTCAAGCGAGGAGAGTTCATAATAGCAGAAGGCGATCGCGGTGCAGACCATCGCATCAACCGTCCTGTACTTCTTGAGAACCTCGATCGCATCCGTATACTTGCCGTTGTCGATCAACTTGATCCCAAGCACGATATCGAATATGGCCCTTCCGGTGTACTTCCGTTTTACCCGGGTCGCATGCCGGAAGAGCTTCTCGATGTACTCGATATCAGTAGATCGCCTGCTCTCTTCGAGGACTTTTACTGTTACGTCGTCAATGAACCGGTCGTATGCCTGGTCAGGGATATCGGGATAGCTCTTCTCCAGGATTGAAACGACGTGGCCGAAGAAGATAGGGAGGTTTGAGTCTATCTTCTCTGAATTCTTTTCGATGTACTCCATCATCTCCCGCTTGGTCTGCCCCATCTTCTGCTCGATGAGGGCATCCGGGATCCACTCCTCCGGCATTATGTACAGGAATAATCCTTGAGAATATAAGAACGTTGATCCAACGTGAGAGAGGTCCGCGGCACACACCTCTCTGAGTGAACGTGCATCCCCCCAGGGAGGAACCCTTATCCTCGCCGAAAGTGACTATTCTCCACATCTATGCTATCATGAAATTTGCAGAATTTGCCAGGATCTGCGAGGAGATCGAGGGAATATCGGGACGCCTGGAGATGACCGAAGCAATCTCCCGCGTGATTTCGGGGCTCGACGAGATTGATCTCCCTATCTTCGTCCAGTTTGTGACTGGAAAGATCTTCCCTGACTGGAGCCCCCTCAAGATGGGGATTGGCCCAAACCTCCTCTATGATGCGATCACGCTCATTGTCGACGGTTCCAGGAGCGACGTGATTGGGGAGATCAATCGGCGCGGGGACGCAGGACTCGCAGTCCAGGCAATACTCGAGCAGAAGAAGATGTCGCGCAGGTCATCAAGGGCGGCAACCATCCAGACTCCGCTCTTTTCCCAGGAACTCGACCTCGCGGGGGTCTACAGGAAGCTTGAGAAGATTGCCCGCCAGGGTGGACGTGCCTCCCAGCAGGAGAAGTTATCCCTCATCCAGAGCCTCTTTCAGAACGCATCGCCCCTGGAAGGCCGTTACCTCGCACGTCTCCTCATGGAAGACCTGAGGATCGGGGTTGGGGAAGGCATTATTCGGGATGCCATCGCCAAGGCCTTCTCTGTCGACCCGCGCGACGTAGAGCATGCATACCAGGCAAGAAACGACCTTGGCGAAGTGGCGATGCTTGCACGGGCAGGAGAAAAAGCCCTCCGTGAAGTGCGCATCATGCCGTTTCACCCGGTGAAGATGATGCTTGCACAGCAGGGGACCATCTCCGGCGCGATTGAGGAGAACGGGGCAGTTGCCGCCGAATTCAAGTATGACGGCAGCAGGTTCCAGTTCCACAAGGCAGGTGAAGAGCGCAGGATTTACTCGAGAAAACTCGAGGATGTCACCGATGCCCTCCCTGATGTGCTCAGGGTTCTTGGCGGGGCGACGACCCACGACGTGATCCTTGACGGGGAGGTGATCGCGGTCAGGGATGGAAAACCCCTCCCGTTCCAGACCGTGCTCAGACGGTTCCGAAGGAAACATGGGATCGAGGAGATGCAGAAGGAGGTAAAGGTCCAGCCATTCGTCTTCGATATCCTCTACCTTGACGGTGAGACACTGATCGACCTCCCCCTCATCGAAAGGAGGGCTCGCCTCCTTTCCGTACTCTCTGGCCATATCGCACCCCAGGTGGTGAGCAGCGATCCAGGCGAGATTGAGAGGGTATACCAGGAAAGCCTGACCGCGGGCCACGAGGGACTGATGATCAAAGTGCTCTCATCCCCTTACACCCCTGGCATCCGCGGCAAGAACTGGCTGAAGATCAAGCCGTCAGTTGACACCCTGGATCTTGCGGTCATCGGGGCCGAGTGGGGCGAAGGGAAGAGGGCTCATGTATTCGGCTCTTTCCTGCTCGCATGCCAGGACCAGGGGGAGCTCACTGCCGTAAGCAAGGTCGCGACCGGCTTCTCGGATGAGCAGCTCGCAGAGCTCTATGAGCTTCTCTCAGACCACGTCGTCTCGGAATCAGGCAAGGAAGTCCAGTTGGAGCCGTTCTTAGTATTCGAAGTTGGATACTCGGAGATTCAGGAGAGCCCGAATTACGAGTGCGGATATGCCCTCCGGTTCCCTCGGTTCATCCGCGCCCGAGACGACAAGGGGATCGCAGACATTGAGACCCTTGAGGGGATACGGGAACGCTATCTCCGTCAGAAGAAGTGAGCAAGGCAGGGGATGTTTTCCCGTGTATGGCTCTTTTCATCTGAACTGGAGAGGGCATACTTTCCCCTGGGTGTTGACTGTTCATATGCTTTGGATCAGGAAAAATCCCCGAGCATCCTTCAGGCCCCAAGGTTCAAATGCGTTGGTAAGCCCATCACCCCCGCAACAGGACTCGAATGGGACAGGTCACTTCATAGGGGGTTTTCGGATCTCTGCCCTGTTGCCAATGGCTGCGAGGATGTGACTGACGCATACGTCCCAGGAAGTACTTCCCCCTGGGATAAGATGCGAGATCTCTTTTCCAAGGTCATCGTCTGAGACCCCTTTTGCGATCGCCAGGAGCGACCCTTCCGCGTACCTTTCCGGAACAATGTTGTCGCTGTCTCCATCAACGATGCCAAGAACGGGGATGCCAAGATGCGCCCCGATATGCCCGCAGACTGCGGTAGTGTCGTCTCCAACTGTCACCATCCCGCAGACATCCTTCTCGCCGATCTCCTTGTAGAGGTGGTGGCCGCAATGGTCAATGAAGATCACCCTTCCCGTACAAACCCGGCGTTGAGCGGAAATGGGTGACCTCGACCTGAGGTTTCCCGTCTTGCACCAGGCACGGCTCACATCCACCGGCCCCGCCCTCCTCAGTTTCTCAAGGCCATGCGGCTTGATCCTGATCCCCGACACCGCGATGACCTCACCCCCGTCAGAACGGATGATGACCTCGGGGCCTGTTGCGGTCCCTATTACGATCCCGTTGACAAACACCGCTTCCCCGGATACGCAGCCACGAATGATTCGGAATCCCTGGTCAAAGGAACGAACAGGAGCAATTCTCTCGAGGATTGGATACCCCGTCCTCTCTGAGATGTCGACTGCAGTCGCGTCGGCATTCCTGTTCCAACAGATGACCTCCCTGGATGCGCATTCCACCTGAATAAGCCCCTCCCCCCCTACGCGGGAGGCGACCATCTCGCCGAATATTCGCCCCGAATCAGGGTTCTTTCCCTGGTTTGCGAGGAATCCTGGCTCCCCGAGTGCCCGTATCGCCACGCTCGGGGGAACGCACATGAATTCGCTCGGAAGGCCGGATTCTTCCGCCGCGGCCCTTGCCATGACACCGGCGACCAGGATCCGCTTCGGAGAGAGCACTTTCGCAAGCCACGCGGCATTTCCCGAATCAAAGATCTCGGGTCCATGCAGGACCATCACAATCTGGCGGACCCCTGCAGAACCATCTCTTATGCTGGATGTATCATTCCTTTCCATGCGCAGTTTCACCCGGGTGTCGCCTCGTGTGTTGATTGAACCATCATACCTCGAGCTCCAACATCTCCGGCCACGGGGGAGCGGCACTGCCATCTGCGAGACCTGCCACGAGACGTGCGCTCCGGCTGCCGGGAACCTGCATCATGGACCAACAAAATATTCCCTTACGTCCGGTGATAGTCATCGGAGAACCGGGTGATGTCGTCCTCTTCAAGGTACTCGCCGATCTGGACCTCGATGACCTCGAGGGGTATCTTCCCGGTATTGGCCAGCCTGTGTTTCGTGCCGGCAGGGACGAACGTGCTTTCTCCCTGCCGCAGGTGAATGGTGCGGTCGCCCAGGATCACGTCCGCCATGCCACTCACGACAATCCAGTGCTCGCTCCGGTGATGGTGCATCTGCAGTGAGAGTTTCTTGCCGGGCTTGACCGTCACTCTCTTTATCCGGAAGAACCTGGACCGTTCAAGATCGGTATAGAAGCCCCAGGGCCGATGCACCTGGAGGTGGTAATCGGCGATGGTGTCGCCGCGTTCCTGGAACCGCTTCACAAGTTCGCTTACCTTCTCTGTCGAGTCCATGTGGCAGGCAAGGAGGGCGTCGCCGGTATCGACAAGTACAAGATCCTGCACCCCGATCAGCGCCGTATGTTTTCCCGGTGCATAGACAAAATTGCGCGCCGAGTCAATCATCTCTGCATGACCCGCATTGCCGGAACCATCGTGCGGCCTGTGATCATACCAGGCACGGAACGTCCCCAGATCGGTCCACTTGGCTTTCAGGGGGACCACCGCCACCTTCTCCGATTTCTCGAGGAGCCCATAGTCGATGGAGAGGGGGGGGAGGCTTCCGTACTCCCTTATCCCCTCCCTGAACCGGGAATAGAGGTCTGGCTGGTGCTTCGCAAGTTCGTCGAAGAAGACGCCCGTCGAGAAGAGAAATATCCCGCTGTTCCACAGGAACCCTGCGTCCATGTATATCTTTGCCGTGTTGTAATCCGGTTTCTCCCGGAACCTGCGTACACGTGCCCCGAGAGGTAAGGGTTCGCCTGGGTCAATGTACCCATATCCTGTGTAGGGGTGCGTGGGAACGACACCGAAGGTGACGAGGTACTGGGTGGATATACTCCTCGCCGCCGAAATCTCGTCCATGGCCCCAACGTCGAGGTAATGATCACTTGGGAAGACCACCACGTCACTGGTCCCAAACTCTTCCTCGACATGCTGCAGCGCCCACGTGATGGCTGGCAGCGTATTTCTCCCCACCGGCTCCTTTAAGATCCTCTCATCGGGCACATGGATTCCAATCTCCTCGAGTTGGTTCCTGACAAGGTACTGGTGTGCATGGTTTGTCACCACAAATATCTCATCGGGCCCGGATATCCGAAGCGCCCTCTGCCAGGTATCCTGGAAGAGGGAGGTCCCGTTGATTTTCAGGAACTGTTTCGGGTTGTGAGTGCGCGAGAGCGGCCACAGTCGGGTACCTATACCGCCTGCGAGGATTACGGACTTGACGGATTCCATACGCTCAATACTCTCTTTGGCCCTGTTTCCACTTATGGCTTCCCCAATTTAGGGTCTCACCACAAAGAGACTCATGATCCCCTGCCCGTGATACAGAGCGCCCCCCTTACTCTCATCGTAACGTCTCCTGCCACCTGTTCCTGGTTCCGGCGGTCCAGGGAATAGATCTCGACATCTCTCCGTGACTTGAGCGCCTCAATGAACGGTGTGCCCCTGAGAGCGATGCTGGCCACCAGCACGCAAGGGCTGTCCAGGACTTCCGTCACACGCGTGCGAAAGAGAGGAGAGAGGCATTCCATCTTTCCTATCTCGTCGATGATCACGAGTCGTGCGTCTGAAAGGTGCAATTCTTGGAGGAAGGCCTCAAAACCAGGGACGTCAACTCCGTACTTCCCCACACGCCACTGGGATTTTATACTGACGTGGGCAAGGATGCCGTTCCTGCCGCAGAATGAGACCAGTGCAAACCCTCTCCTCTCTCCCGCGTCTCTGATCTCCCTCGTAATAAAACCTGCAGGGTGAGCACCTGCAAGCTCCCTCGCGACATTTTCGATAAGGGTGGTCTTTCCGCATCCAGGTGCGCCGGTGATGAGAATGTTCATCCCCGCTTCTGCATGGTGTATTGCCCTATTCATGGAAAGGAGTGTCTTTTAACTACCTCTTTCCTGCAATGGCGACCGCAATTGAGAGCACAAGCGAGATCACGCCTATCCACCCATGCAGGAGGGGTGCAGAGCGCGCTGTCGTAGGTGTGGTGATGGGTCCTGGCGGCAGAGGCGTGCTTGCTCCAGGGGTTATCTGTTCCATAGTGACAAAAAGTTCCGCGATCGGTGTCCCTGTTGGCACGCGCTCTTCGAGATACGACCGGGCAACCCTGAGGTTCTCGGCCGCGGGAATGTTCGCGGGTCGGATACCAAGCGATCGCTCGTACGCGTCTGCCGCGGCCTGGTACTCCTTCATGACAAGGTAGGTATTGCCGAGGCAGAAATATGCGCCATCGTGGCGTGGATCGATCTCCACCACTCTCCGGTACACCCCGGCAGCTTCAGGGTAGCGCTGCAGGAGGAAGAGGACTTCCGCTTTTCCCATCAATGTCTGGGCATTGTTGGGATCGAGGCTGAGGGAATCGTTGAATGCGTCGAGTGCCTCCTGATAGCGCCCACTCATGGTAAGATCCCTTCCGGCTGCCGCAAAGGCTGCGGGGTCACTTGAGGAGCCATAACCCGCAGCGCTGCCTCCATCCGGTGAATCGCCGGAACCAGGATCACTTCCGCATCCGCAGTCGTCCGCAATAACTGGGGCTCCATGGACCAGCAGGATCACGAGGACTGTCGCAAGAAGATGAAGGGAGCGCAACCACATGTACTATCTCCCTCTGCAGACCCTCATTTAAAGGTAATGAAAAAAGTAAGAAAGACGTGATCTTGTGACACTGGTATCAAACAAGGGCTTTGATTATTGAGGATACAAGGGTAGCCCCCCACTATCATCATGCACCCGGTACCTGCTTGAGTGCGACCTCGATTGCCACCTTCAGCTCCTCGTCCTTGAAGGGCTTGAGCAAAAATCCGCTCGGGCCGGTATCGATTGCACGGGAGAGGGTATCGTCGTCTGAATGTGCAGTCAGGTAAATGAAGGGGATACCATATTCTCGCCTGATCTGCGAGCCAAGTGCGGTCCCGTCATCTCCTCCCGCAAGGATGATGTCGATCAGGACAAGGTCCGGGGTCCCTGATCTGATCTGGGAAATTGCCTCTTTTACGGTCTGTGCAGTACCTTTCACCTCGTACCCAAGTTTCTTCAGGCGCCATGATATCAGCTGGCTGATGACGGGATCGTCTTCAACAATCAGGATTGATTTCGTCACCTTCTCATACCCCCTCCTGTCCCTTTCAGCATCAGGGTATCTGCAACACCTGCTTTATTAACCTGATGATCTGCAAAAATATGGTCATTAGTCATTATCATTCCGTTTCATCACCCTGAACGTTCCCTTCGGCAGGAATATTTCAAACTTCGCTCCCATACCAGGCTCCCCGGTCTCGATAATAGAGATACCGGTGATATCAAGGATCTCTCGCGCGAGGAACAGGCCAAAACCACTGCTCTTTCCATATCCCTTCTCAAAGATCTTCTCCTTCTCATCATACGGGATCCCGATGCCATCATCTTCAAACGAGAGGATGATCCCATAGGAACTCATAGTAATGCCGATTGCAAGCGCAGAGATGCCTCCACCGTGTTTCAATGCATTGTCCACGAGATTATAAAACACTCGTTCGAGGAGTGGGTCGGCATACACCTCAAGGTCCCTCACATCGCACTCGATGCGGACAAGAGAGAGATCGAATGCATGAATGGCGTCGTGCAGGACCTTCTTTATGTCCTGCCAAACAGGGGCGTGCACACCAATATCCTCATATTCTTTTGTGAACGCAACCTGTCGTTCGATATTGTGCCCAACGCGCTCCATCTTCCCGAGGAGGTCGGCCATCAACGGGCTGTCAGCATTCTCTTTTGCCATGTCCAGGTAGAGCAGGAGTGCAGTGACCTGGTTGAGAATATCATGCCTTGTGATACGGGAAAGGAGGCTTAACTTTCTGTTTGCCATCTGCAGGGACTCTTCAGCCTGGACCATGTCTGTGATGTCCCTTCCCACCGACTGGTATTCCCGGATTTCCCCTTTCTCGTCGAAGATCGCCTGGTCAGTCCAGCTCTGCCACCTCACCTCGCCTCCCGGCAGTATTACACGGTGCTGGATGTAGCCAGTCGGGTTTTCACGGGTGAGAGAGTTAAAATGTTTTCGCACAAGAGGGAGCTCATCCGGAGGGATGCGGGCGCGAAACCGGCTCCCGACGATCTCATCGTACGATCTTTCGTAGTAGCGGCAGAATGCAGGATTCGCGAAAATATATGTTCCGTCCGGGAGGAAACGGGCGATGAGGTCTTCCTGGCTCTCCACAATCCCCTTGTACCTTGCTTCGCTCTCCCGGAGCGCCTCCTCCATCCGGCGGCGCTCTGTCACGTCGCGGATTGATTCGATTGCACCGATGATGTTGCCGTCGTGGTCATAGAGAGGGGAGGCTTTTCCCCAGAGGATCACTTTCTGGCCAGCGAGCCTGGGGAGGTCTGTCTCACCGATGAGAAGATCGCCTTTCTTGTGGACTACCCCGTAATACCTCTTGGCTATCTCGTCGGAAGATTCGAAGATGAGGTCAATGAGGATTGGACGCCTCTCACCGTAAAAGGGGATCGAGTACTCGTAGTTTCCCTTCCCGAGAATGTCGCGCGCGGGGACGCCCGTCATCTCCTCGATGGAGTAGTTCCAGGCAATGACCCTGCCTTCCCTGTCGATCGCAAAAGTCGCATCCGGGAGGAAATTGATGATATCAGAGAGCCTCTGCTCTGACCTCCGGAGTGCAAGTTCAGCACGTTTCCGGCTCACCGCCTGCTCGATCATGTTCCGCAGCTCTGCAAACTGAGACCGGGGGTGACCGCCCTTCTGGAGGTAAAAAGCTGCACCAAGGTTGAGGGCCTCGATTGCGACATGCTCCCTTCCTCGCCCGGTAAAGATAATGAAGGGGATATGGGGGTAGGCAGCCTTCGTGGCCCGGAGGAGGTCAATCCCATTCATCTGCGGCATTTCATAATCCGATACGATGACATCGAATTCACGTGCCTTCAGGATCTCGAGGGCTTCACTGGCGCTCAATGCAGTCGAGATCGCCATATCACCCCCCTTCTCGAGGAAGATCTTTGTCACGTCAAGGAGGGATACTTCGTCATCGACGAGCAGAACCTCAATCAGAATAAATCACTCCAACGACCACGCGTTTTATCACTTCTTGACCTCCTGAAAGATAAAAATAACAGTTGTCCGGCACATTCCGTCACTACCCCATCATGATTTGAACGGCGCTCGGATACTTGCGCAGAAGTGCAAAGACGAGTGCCCTCCCCACCCACGCCTTTCCGTTCTCCATCCGCCTCTCTATCGAGAGATCGCCAAGTTCCTGCAACGCGGCAAGCGCAACCTCATCTGCGAGCATGCAGCTGTCCGAGACCTCCATGTCAAAGTAAAAGACAATGGGGAGCTTGAGCGCGGAGCGCAGGTGCAATGGGAGGGTAGCCCCAATCTTCCTGATCACACCCCTGTCAAAGACGTGCTCCTTTCCTCCCCTTGTGGTGGCAACCGGTCTTTCCATCTCAAGGAGGAGAGAGAGGGGAACCCTCGCTGACACGACTCCATCGTTGATCTTTCCCATCTCGAGGCTCATCCACCTGCGGAGCACGGACTCGTCAAACCTCATGAGGAACTCCTTCCAGTATTTCCTCTCCGCTCAGCGGTCTTGGGTTTTTGATCCGAACACGCTGCATTGACGGCCCTCCAGTTGCAGGCATCGCTGCCTTGCGGCGATTGTTCACCCTGGAATTCACTCCCTTCCCCCACCCTGTCCAGCCCCCGATACCCATTTGGTCATGTACCCCCTCTCCCTGGCAGCCCTCATCCCTTTTTCCACAGGTCTCTTCCGCGTATCTCGGATTTACAGTGGGGGCAAAGATAAACCTCCTCTTCAGGGTCGCCAGGTGTCCTTGTTTTCACCAGAATCCGCCTCTGCAGCTCCTGCGTAAACCCTGATGCGAGTATACCTGCCGGAAGGGCAAAGATGCCGATCCCAAGCAGAGTGATGCAGCCGCCGAGGACCTTCCCTGCGGCGGTCATGGGCACCATGTCGCCGTATCCCACTGTCGTGAGTGTGACAATGCCCCACCACATTGTCGCAGGGATGCTCGTGAAGACCTCCGGCTGGCCGGGCTGTTCTATCTGGAACATAAGGGTCGATGCAGAGATCAGGGCGATGAAGAGGACAAGATATGCGGTGATCAGCATATCCCTCTGGGCCTTCACTACGCGTATAATCATGTTGATGGAGTCAGAATACCGTATGAGCTTGAATATTCGGAATACTCTCAACACTACGAGCCCCGTGAGGTTGATTCCCACAAATAACTCCAGGTAGAATGGTAACACCACGATAAAGTCGATCAGGGCAAAAGGAGTGGCCATCCATGCCAGTCTCCCTCTGACGGGGGATGCATACCTCGGATCGGCCGTGCAGGACCATAACCTGAGAGGATATTCAACAGAGAAGACGATTGTCGTGAAAAAGAAGATAATATCAAATGCCATGCCAAATCGCGCATCAAGGGTTTTTACCGAAGAGAGGACCATTATGGCAATCGAGACGAGGATTACCAGGGTGATGAAGATATCAAAGAATCTCTGGAAGAATACACCGCCGCTCGTCTGATCATAGCCAGGTTCAAGCACGTCATATATACGTTTTTTAAGAGAGGGAGCTTCCATATTAGCCATGGATTGAGCGTTCAATTTAAAGATTCTCTTCCCCTTCCTGAATAAAAATAAGAGATGCCTGGGGCATAACATCCCCGGGTAAGTATTCGGGAAGAGAATCCATTTCTGTCAAAAGGGCCATATAGGGGGAGGACACACACCGTTACCGGGGATTCCATGGATCTGATCTCGCTCGCCGGGTTCCTGGCTCTCGTGATCGTGGGGATTGCAGTCGTTCTCTTCCTCATCAGGATTGTATGGTCGCTTGTACCTGCTGCCATCGTAGCACTGGGAGTGTACCTGGTCACCTCCAGCCTCTGGTGGACGGGAGTCGCATTTCTCACGGTCGTAGTCCTTACCTTTCTTTATAAACTCCTTGCAAAATAGGCGGTAATCCCGGGGATTGGAATTTTCTATTGGTCAGAGATTCTGGTGGCGATATGGATGACCTTCACGATGTTGCCGTTCGCGTCGAGTTCGGGGGTGCAGGAAACGAGGTAGCTCCCATTCATCGCCTCGACAGGCATCTTCGTCGCTTCATATCGTTTCGTGGTCGTCATCGTCACCAGCGGGCAATGTGGAAGTGGGTTTTCTCGATGATGAAACAGTTCAAAACACCTCGTTCCAAGGACTTCGGCCATTGTGCACCCCATGGCCTCGAGCGTTGCCCGGTTCGCGGCGATGATGCGGTGATCGGGTGCAAGGATAGTAATGGGGTTCTCCACCGCATTGAAGAGATGCTCCCACTCCCAATGCATCCGTCGTACCTGCTCCTCAGCTCTCCTCTTCTCTACCGCCTGGCGAATCTTGTGGGAAAGTTCCGCAAACTGGACCAGTGGGTCCCCTCCTTTCTGGAGATAGAAACTGGCACCGCTGGTGAAGGCATCGATCACCACCTCCTCCCTTCCACGTCCCGTGAACATGATGAACGGGACACTGTTTCCATCCCCGCGGATCGCTTTTAACAGCGTGAGCCCGTCCATCCCCGGCATCAAGTAATCCGAGACTATCGCATCATAGTGCTGCTCGCGGATGCGGTCGAGCGCCTGCACAGCATGGTCGAGCGTTTCGACGGAAAAACCCTCTTCGCGCTGCAAAAACCTCTTCCCGAGTTCGAGGAGATCAGGGTCATCGTCAATGTAAAGAACGGAGATCACGTGTCCTTTTCCCCCAGAAGTAATCTTCACATGAGGATAAAAAATGCATGATTCTCTTCATATCTCGCCTCCCTGGGAGGGATTTGACATGGAGAAGCCCCTTAATAGACTGCCGTGATTCCGCTCAACACAAGAGAGGGATTACAAGGAGGGGAGTCAGGACCCGGTATACTGTGGGAAAAGCATGGAGAATGAGAATGGGCTCGAGGAGATTCGAACTCCTGACCTCCGCCATGTCAAGGCGACGTCATAACCAGCTAGACCACGAGCCCGCAATTCTTCTGCGAAATGCGCGGAGAAATGTGGGTGAACACAGTATAAAATTATTCTCTTTTCTTGCGTTTGGAGAGCAATATTGATGCATTCGCAATACAACCAGGTGAAGAGCCGGAAGTTGCGCACCATGGCGGATACGAACCTTCAGCAGCTGTTTGTGTATGACGATGATGCGGGGAGGATCGAACTCCTCGTCCGGATTGTGTACTGGGTTGCCATCGGGATTGTCGCCTGGGTGTACGGGCTCATCGCCTTCGTTTGCCTCGTTATCCAGTGGTTTCACATCCTCATTATTGGACGGAGGTCTCATGGCCTCTCGGACTTTGCGAAGGGTTACCTTGAATACATAGTCCACCGGATGCCCTACATGTACCTGATGACAGACCGGCGACCGGCTATTCTCCCTGACACCGTGAAGATCTTCGAGGAGACCGGTTGAATAACCGGGGGAACGGTGCAGGGGCCATTCATGCCCCGCATTCCCCTGCAGGAGAGAGAAAAGGGCCTCCTCGCTGTTTGTGTGGGGAGACTGAATCGAGGTTGTTATCTGTATACCAATTCAGTCACTGAACTGCCGCCGGGGCGTCCTTCGGGGGAGGCGGTGTGCATTGCATGTGGGGATGTGAGAGTGAACAGCCCGCACAAAATGGATCTGATTCATCGATCCTACCCATACCAGATAGTGAAGAGCTAAAAAAAAAGAGAGGTTTGTCGTATCAGATGAGTGTATCCGAGATCTTTGCGAATACCGCAGTAAATATGCCAGGCATCGACCTGATCTCGTCCATCATGTCTGACGAGACCTCGCTGTCCACGTTCAGGACCATGATAGCCTCCTCGCCTGGCTTGATTCGCCCGACCTGCATGCCGGCGATGTTCACGTTCCCCTTCCCGAGGATAGTGGACGCTCTGCCGATGACGCCGGGCTTGTCGAGGTGGCGAGATACGATGACGTACCCCTCGGGAATCATGTCCATGGTATAACCCCCGATGGCGACGATCCTCGATTTTCCCTTGTAGAAAACCGTTCCGCTCATGGTCTCCTCCATGGTATCGGTCTTCACCCGGATTGTGACGAGGCTCTTCCAGCCGCCGGAGTCAGGGGTTGTCGTCTCCGAAACGCTGATACCCCGCTCCTTGGCGATGAACTCGGCATTCACGATATTGATGGGTACCTGGAGTATGGGGTCGAGGAGGCCCTTGAGGGCCATGAGAGTGATGAACCGGGTATTGTTTCCAAGCGTCGCAAGTTCCCCGCTGTAGGTCAGTTCTACCTTCTCCATCCTCCCTCCCACCATCTGGGTGAGGAACCTGCCCATCTTGTGGGCAAGGATGGCGAACGGCTCGATGACGTCTGCGTGCTCTGCAGGAACGATCGGCGCATTCACAATATTACGCGCTGAACCTCCCTTCAGGACCGAGAGGCACTGCCTGGCGATGGAGATGGCTACATTCTGCTGTGCTTCGACAGTGCTTGCACCCAGGTGCGGGGTTGTGATCACCTGGTCGAGGCCAAGGAGGGGCGAGTTGAGGGGAGGTTCCTCTTCAAAGACGTCGAGTGCGGCTCCTGCGACTTTTCCGGACCTTATCCCCTCGTAGAGGGCTTTTTCGTCGATGATCCCTCCCCTGGCGCAGTTGATGATACGGACCCCGTCTTTCATAGTGGCGATGGTCCGGGCGTTGATGATGTGCCTGGTCTCCTTGATCAGGGGAGTGTGCACCGTGATGAAATCCGAGACTTTGAAGAGATCCTCGAGGGAGAGCGCCTCCACACCCATCTGGGCGGCACGGTCCTTGCTGATGAACGGGTCGTAGCCGACGATATGCATTCCCATCGCCTGGGCGCGTTTTGCGACCTCCCTGCCGATCCTCCCGAGCCCGACGATCCCAAGGGTCTTCTCATTCAATTCAACCCCCATGAAGCGGGAGCGCTTCCACTCCTTCTGCTTGAGCGAGGCGTTCGCCTGCGGGATGCTGCGTGCGAGAGAGAGCATCATGGCCATGGTGTGTTCGGTGGCTGCAAGGGTATTTCCTTCAGGCGCATTTGCAACGATAATTCCTTTCCTGGTAGCAGCATCCATATCGATGTTGTCAACACCGGCACCAGCCCTCCCGATAAATCGAAGATTTTTGCCGGCCTCGATCACCCGTGAGGTCACCTCGGTCCCGCTCCGCACCAGCAGGGCATCATAATCGCCGATGATGGAGACGAGTTCATCCTCCTTCAGGCCTGTCTTTACATCGACGGTGCACTCCCGCCGCAGGATCTCCAGCCCTTCATCGGCCAGTGGATCGCTGACCAGCACTCTGAACGTCACTTTAAAACCCACATTATATGTGCACCACGAGTAATTGAGGGTTTTTGTCTGCCAGGATATGCTCCCGCCGGCGCTGCATGCCCTCCCCCCTTCCAGGGTGATGAGAATGTATTAAACCGGGAGGGGTGCAGATCATAGTGGTGCGTGAATGAAAGAGATGCCCGATATTCTCTGGCTTGAAGAGATACGGAAAGAGGATATTGCTGCTGTGGGGGGAAAGGGTGCATCCCTCGGGGAGATGTCGGCCATCGGCCTCCCTGTCCCGCGGGCCTTCGTGGTCACCAGCCATGCCTTCCGGCGGTTCCTGATCGAGAGCGGCATTGAAAAGACCCTCTTTGCGGGCCTCGCAAACCTCGACGTGGAAGATTCAGGGGAGCTCGAGAAGGCGGCGAACAGGGCCAAGGAATTGGTGATGAAAGCCCGCGTCCCTGCATCGCTGAAGCAGAAAGTGAAGGAGGCCTATCAGCAGATGGATGGTGGCCGGATGGTAGTCGCCGTCCGGTCAAGTGCCACCGCGGAAGACCTGCCCGACGCAAGTTTTGCCGGCCAGCAGGAGACTTACCTGAACGTGAAGGGCGAGAAGAACCTCCTTCTCGCGATGCAGAAGTGCTGGGCCTCGCTTTACGGGGCGAGGGCTATTTATTACCGGGCCAAGCAGGGCTTTGACCACCAGAGCGTAAATATCGCGGTAGTAGTCCAGCAGCTGGTAAACTCAGAAAAGGCAGGTGTGATGTTTACCTCCCACCCAGTGACCGGTGAACCTTTGAGCATCATCGAGGGGTCCTGGGGGCTCGGTGAAGCGGTCGTATCAGGCTCAGTCTCACCTGACAAGTATGTATACGACCAGCGCAGCGGGAAGGTGATCGACCGGCTCATCGCAAACAAGCGGTACAAGATCGTCTCTGACGGTGACCACGGCACGAAAACTGTCGAGATCCGGCGCGACCAGCAGGATGCCCCGCTCCTCTCTGACGACGAGGTGCGAAAGCTTGCCACCTTTGGAAAGATCGCAGAGACCCATTATGGGGTCCCACAGGACGTGGAGTGGGCAGTGGTGGGCAACGAGATATACATCCTCCAGTCGCGCCCCATCACGACAATCAAGACTATCGCAGCTGCTTCACCTACCCACGACGCAGGATCCAGCAAGATCCTCCTCCAGGGTCAGGGGGCATCGCCTGGGATCGCAAGCGGTGAAGTGGTGATCATCAGGGATGTCAAGGACTCCGGCAGGGTCAAGGAGGGCGATATCCTTGTCACCCAGATGACCAACCCTGACATGGTACCTGCAATGAGGAAGGTTGCGGCCATCATCACTGATGAAGGAGGGATGACCTGCCACGCTGCGATCGTCAGCAGGGAACTCGGGACCCCCGCAATCGTCGGCACCAAGACTGCCACCCAGGTACTGAAGACCGGGCAGACGGTCACGGTCGATGGCGAGAAGGGATTCGTCTATGAAGGACGTCTTGAGGTCCCAAGGGAGAAGACAAAGGCAACGGTTGCGGCTGCCGCCCCCCTGATTACCGCCACCAGCGTAAAGGTCAACGTCTCCATGCCTGAGGCTGCAGCCAGGGCTGCCGCTACCGGCGCCGATGGAGTGGGGCTGCTCCGGATCGAGCACCTGATACTTGGCTTGAATAAGACCCCCGGGTGGTTCATTGCCAACAACAGGGAGGAGGAGTTTATCCAGGAGCTCTACAATGGGATCAAGACCGTTCTCGACGCGTTCTATGGCAAACCCGTCTGGGTGAGGACACTGGATGCCCCCACTGACGAGTTCCGGAACATGGCCGGCGGCGAGAACGAGCCGGTCGAGCATAACCCGATGCTCGGATGGAGGGGTATCAGGAGGGACCTCCAGTCCCCTGACCAGTTCCGTCTCCAGGTGGAGACATTCAAGCGGTTGTGGGATCAGGGGTATGATAACCTTGGCATCATGTTCCCCATGGTCTCCCACCCGTCTGAGTTCACGAGGGCGCGCGAGATGATGCGGGGGTGGGGAGTCGACGTCGAGGCTGCCACTCTTGGTGTGATGATCGAGATCCCGAGCAGCGCCATCCTTGTCGAGGACTTCATCCGTGCCGGGATCAGGTTTGCATCCTTTGGCACAAACGACCTTGTCCAGTACACACTCGCGATAGACCGGAATAACGAGCACGTCGCGGGGATGTACCAGCCGAAGCACCCGGCAGTGCTCGCCCTGATCGATTCTGCCATCCGGTGCTGCAGGGAGCATGGAGTCGAGATATCCATCTGCGGCCAGGCCGGCTCCGAGCCCCCGATGGTGAAGTGGCTTGTTGAACACGGTATCACGAGCGTCTCTGCAAATATCGATGCCATCGCCAAGATCCGCGAGACCGTGGCAAGGACCGAGCAGCAGATACTCCTGGAGAGTGCGAGATCCCGGAATGCGTGAGTGCGGGCTCTCAGAGGAATCACTCTTTTCATTCCTCCTGTCGAAGAGGCAGGAGGATGTCGATCATGCCCATATTCTGAGCTCGATGTGCACGGTCCCCCACCCGGTCGCGGTGAGAGCGCATCTTGAGTTCATGGAGACAAACCTTGGGGACCCGGGCCTCTTCCCCGGAACGGCGTCGCTCGAGCGCCTCCTCGTGGAACGGCTAGGAACCCTCTACCACCTGCCCGGAGCCTGCGGGTACGCCACATCCGGTGGGACAGAGTCTAACATCCAAGCCCTCCGGATGGCCCGGCAGCTTGCCGGGAGAGAGAGGCCGAACGTCGTCATTCCCGAGTCCGCGCATTTCTCTTTCCAGAAGGCCTGCGATATCCTCTGCCTCGAGATGCGGACCGTTCCCCTCTGCAGTGACCTCCGCATGGACCCTGAGGCAGCGGCGGAGATGATTGACCGCAACACCTGCTGTATGGTGGGAATCGCCGGCACGACAGAATACGGGATGACGGATCCTATACGCGATCTCTCGAAGATTGCAGGAGACCTCGGGGTCTTCTTCCATGTGGACGCGGCATTCGGGGGGATGGTCCTCCCCTTCCTTGACGGCGCGCCGGTCTTTGACTTCTCACTGCCAGGCGTCAGCAGCATTGCGGTAGATCCCCACAAGATGGGAATGAGTACCATCCCGGCGGGCGTGCTCCTCGTGCGCGACTCCGAATCTCTTTGTTCGCTGTCAGTCGACACCCCTTACCTCACGGTAAAACAAGAGTTTACGCTCTCCGGCACCCGGCCCGGGGCATCAGTGGTGGGGGCGCTTGCGGTCCTCGAATATCTGGGAGCGGAGGGGATGAGGGATATCGTTGCAGGCTGCATGAAGAATACCTGGAGGCTGATTGACGGCATGGAAACATATGGCATCCCGAGGGCCGCCACCCCGGACGTGAACGTGGCCACGTTTGCCCCCGCCCGTATCCCGCCCCCCTGGAAAGTCTCATGGACAAGAAAAGGGCACCTTCGCCTCGTGTGCATGCCGCACGTTCACGCCGGGGTGGTGGAATCATTCCTGAAGGATATTGGTGAACAGAATGCTTGAACGATTAATTGCATCACTCGAGACCTGCCCCCTCGTAAAGCGGGGGGAGTACAACTACTTCATTCATCCTATCACCGACGGCGTCCCCGAAGTGGATCCCCACCTCCTGCGCGAGGTCTGCATGGCGATGATCAAGGTTCTGGACCTTGATGGTGTGGACCGGATCCTTGCTGCCGAGGCGATGGGGATTCCCATCGGGGCGGTCCTCGCGCTCGCAACAGACCTGCCGATGAATATCGTCAGGAAGAGGGAGTACCGGATCCCCGGCGAGGTTGCCGTCCACCAGGCGACCGGGTACTCGAAAGGGCAACTCTTCCTGAACGGCGTGAAGCGCGGTGACAGGGTTGTGATTGTCGATGACGTGATCAGCACCGGCGGGACCACGAGGGCACTTCTCTGGGCTCTCGACAAGGCAGGCGCCGAGGTGCAGGACATCTGCTTCGTCATAAAGAGGGGGTCGGCCGACATTGGAAGGCCCTATAAGACCCTGGTGAGCGTCGAGGTGACTGACAGGGTGCGTGTCGTTGACCGGATATTCTGACCTTGCAGAACGACTCCGTGACCGCGGGGCAAGGATCGTCGCCCTCCAGTTCCCGGCGGGTCTGAAGAGGAAGGCAGGGGAGATCGCGCAGTCACTGAAGGAACGGGGTTTTGAGGTCATCGTGAGCGGCGATCCCTGTTACGGGGCCTGCGACCTTGCCATCGAGGCACTCATGTACGCAGATATCCTTGTCCACTTCGGGCATACCCCCCTTAAAAACCCCGATCCGCGGATCATCTTTGAGCCTTACAGGATAGATTTTGACCCCGGAATCCTCAAAAAGGCACTTCCCTGCCTGAAAGCCGCAAGGGTAGGTCTTGTCACCACCGCGCAGCACGTCCACCTCCTCGATGCAATGAAAGCGGAGATCGCGGCAGGAGGTGTGGAGGCAGTGACCACGGGAGGGACGAGGGGCTGCGCGGAAGGGCAGGTACTTGGATGCTCATTCGGGGCGGCCCGGGTCCAAGGGGCAGAGGAGATCCTCTTTATCGGGACGGGTATGTTCCACCCCCTTGGCGTACAGCTGGCAACCGGCCTTCGCGTGGTGGCGCTCGACCCGTTCACAGGCCAGGTGCAGGAGGTGAGTGCAGAAAAGTTCCTGCGCCGCCGGCACGCATTGATCGAGAAGGCCAGGTCCGCAGAGAGGATTGGGCTCCTCGTCAGCACGAAGACAGGCCAGGGAAGGTACGAAATGGCCCGCGATATGGCTGCAAGGTGCGAAAGGGCGATCCTCGTCCTCACGCGGGAGATATCCCCGGAAGAACTCACCAACCTCGGGTTTCCCGCCTACGTGAACTTCGCGTGCCCGAGGCTCGCCTATGACGACCAGGTCAGGTTCCCGGCACCGGTCATCACACCGCAGGAGTTCTCTATCCTGCTCGGCGAGCGTTCATTTTCGGACTATGTAGTAGACGAACTTCCATGACAGGCATGCGTCTGAAACGGCTCGAGATGCTTCTTTCAAAGGTGAAAGGGTTTCCATCGCCTTCTGCGCGGCACGAGCAGTACCTCACTCCTCCCGGCCTTGCTGCCCGCTTCCTCTTCCATGCCTATATGCGGGGGGACATCGGTGGACAGCGTGTGTGCGACCTCGGGTGCGGGACCGGCATCCTTGCCATCGGGGCTGCGCTCCTCGGTGCAGCGGAGGTGATGGGCGTGGACCTTGACCCCGGTGCACTTCGAATTGCGTACGAGAACGGAAAAGGACTCGGTGTCTCCCCGCGTTTTATCGAGGCACGCCTCCCATACCCTGACCTCCCTTCACTGGTCGGGCCTTGCGATACCGTCGTTATGAACCCTCCATTCGGAGCCCAGGACCCTCATGCGGACCGGCCTTTTATCGATGCTGCTATAGCCATTGCCCCGGCAGTCTACGGGATATTCAATGCGGGGAGCAGGGACTTTGTGAAGGCATATGCAGGAGAGAGGGCAGACGTCGAGGAAGTGGTGGGCGGCACTCTCTCCATGAAGAGGACGTTTGCATTCCACACAAAGGAGATACGGGAGACGCCTGTCGAGATCATCGTGTTGAGGAGGCGCGTGATCTGAAATATCCTTCGGGTCCAATATACAGGCTTTTTCTGGCACACCTCGTTACCGACCTCTACATGCCGGTGATCGCAGCCATTCTCCCGTTGCTCATCTCTACGAGGGGGTATTCATACCTCCTCGCTGGCCTCCTTGTCACTTCCTACAACCTCACCTCCTCGGTGTCCCAGCCGATCTTCGGATGGCTTTCGGACAAAAAAGGCTGGCAAATCCACATCTCTGTCTCGGTCCTCATCTCTGCAGTCTTCATCGGGCTGATGGGCGTGGTGGAGCCTTACCCACTGCTGCTTGCCTGTGCGGCGCTTGCGGCACTCGGCCACGCCTGTTTCCATCCCCATGCCCTCACCATGGTAAGCCGCCTTGCGACAAGCCTGAACAGGGGGAAAGTCACCGCACTCTTTGTCGTCGGGGGAAATGTCGGCTATGCGCTCGGTCCGATCCTTGCGGGGGCGATCATTGTCACATTCGGCCTTCGAGGCCTCCCCCTCCTCGTTATCCCTGCACTCGTGATGGCACTGGTGCTGCGAAAATCCTCCCTTTATCCTCCAGGGCGCCCCGCGTCCTCAAGGGTCTCTCCGGCGGGGCCGGTAACGTTCTCCTCATTTGCTCCCGTCCTTACCCTCTTTTCGGCCTCAACGCTCCGTGCATGGGCGGTCTTCGCCGCGATTGCGTTCCTCCCGCCCTTTCTCTTGCTGAAGGGCCTTGATATCTTCACGGCAAACCTCGTCGTCACCCTCATGCTTCTTGCCGGAGTCGCCGGCCAGGTGTCCGGGGGGATCCTGTCAGACATGTATGGGAAGAAGGAATTCGTCATCCTGGGACTCGTCCTCTCCATCCCCGCATTTGGGGCCTTCCTCGCAACAGACGGACTCCTCTCTCTTGCCGCGCTGCTTGTCTTTGGATTCGCACTCTGGTCGAGTTTTGCGCTCACTGTCGCGATGGCGCATGAGCTCATGCCGGACCATGTCGGGCTGACCTCCGGACTGATGCTCGGGGTCGCTGTCGGGGCAGGAGGGCTCGGCGTTGCTGCAACCGGGCTGATCGCAGACCGTCTCTCCCTGGATGCAGCCCTCTCCACCATCCCGCTGCTGGTAATCGGGTCTCTCCTCCTGATGCTGCTCGTGCGGTATCCCTGGAAGTCACTCTCACATACGGGGGCATGAAGTGAAGGATGCCGCGCGTTCTTACTCTCTGAAGAATGAATGGGCAAGCGAGTTCCTGATATGTCGTTCGGCGAGCACCCAGAGGAGCGGGACAAGCACCAGCACAAGGACTGCAAAACCAATTGCAGAAAAGAGGAGGTAGTTGAATAGGGCATGGGCTGCAATGGCGAGCACGAGACCTTGCCGCACAAGAACCCCGCCCTCGCGCCCGGGCATGAATTTGGCCATGCCGAGTGCCGTCCCCCAGGTCACCGAGAAGAGCACATGGCCGGGCACAGAGAGTAGTCCCCGGACCAGGCCGGTCTGAATTGCAAGCATGAGAGATTCATCAAACGCTGAGAAGAGATACAGGATGTTCTCAACTGTCGCGAACCCGAGGCCCGCCGCCGCGGCATATACTATTCCGTCCACTGGCTCATCGAAGACCGGGCTGAGGTAGACAGTCTTTTTGACCACGAGATACTTTGCTGTCTCCTCGCATACCGGGGCCACCAGGACTGCTGCAAGGACCCCGCCCGCAACGGTCCCGAGCAGGCCTTCAAGCATTGCAACAGGTACGGTGACAGCAGCACCGAGTAAAAAGATCCACAGGACCCATGCAACTGGTTCCGGGTCGTACTTGTCCTTTGAGTAGAAGTAATAGAGCCAGAGGAGCCCCGGGGCCATTGCCAGCAGGAGGATCAGCCATTGTTCCATCTGTTTTTCCCTCCATTACCCCCGGTTACCATCAACGGTATCAGATCCAGTGCTTCTTCCTGAAGTAGAGGAGCATTACCACCACCATTACAATCATGATTCCCCAGATGGTCACATAGCCATATTCCCATTCAAGTTCAGGCATATAATGGAAGTTCATTCCGTACACACCGGCAACGAACGTGAGCGGGATGAAGATGGTTGCAATGAGGGTGAGCACTTTCATGATCTCGTTCATCCTGTATGAGAGACTGGAGAGGTAGATGTCGATCATCCCCGAGACCATGTCGCGCATGGTCTCGAGGGTATCGATTATCTGGATGACGTGGTCATAGACGTCTCGGAGGTAGATGACCGTGGTGTCCCTGATGATTGGCGATTCGGACCTCTCCATGGCAGTGATGACCTCCCGGAGCGGCCAGACTGACTTCCGGAGAAAGATCATCTCCTTCTTCAGGTTGTTGATCTTCTGCAGCGACGCGGGCGTAGCGTTTTGCACGAGTTCCTCTTCGAGGTCCTCTACCTTCTCCTCGATGTGTTCCATGACGAGGAAATAGTTGTCCACGATATCGTCAATCAGGGCATATGCCAGGTAGTCGGGCCCGAACCTTCGGATCCTTCCATCCTTCCTGATCCGCTCCCTGACCGGGTCAAAGACATCGCCGACATCCTCTTGGAACGAGATGAGGTAGTTTGACCCAATGATCATGCTGACATGCTCGCCTTTGATCGTCTTCTCCGGACCTGCGATCTGGAGCATCTTGAGGTTCACGTAGAGGTAGGCTTCGAGGTCTTCCATCTTGGGTCGCTGACCCGTGTTCAGGATGTCCTCAAGGATCAGGGGGTGGACCTGGTAGTGCCCCCCAAGCTTCTCAATGACTGCAGTGTTCCCGAGGCCGTCGATGTTGATCCAGGTCACCGTCTTCGTATCCCGAAAAGAGTAACAATCCTCCACATTGGAGACCTGTCGCTCGGTAAAATGAACGGCATCGTAGTCAATTACCGTGATCCTGACAGGGCCCTCGGTGTGCTTTCCATCGATAGCGAGCGTTCCCGGCGAGAGTCCGGGTTTCCTCGTCATTACACGGCGGCGGGGCATGGGAGATTTCCTGTCATTGAGCGGGTGATGAACGGGAATATTTCTCCTGCATTGGTTATAGATATCGCTTTTTTAAAGGGGTGAACAGGTTCGTATTCAATCCGGACACAGGAGATATACTCGTTTTGCCAACTCGAGAATGGCAGAGAGTAACCTCCTTTATTAATTGCAATCAGAGAGAGGATATAGTGATGAGGAGAATAACAACAGGGACGATCCTTCATTCCCACCCGTTGGGTTTTGTCCACCCCTTCCCCGACCAGGTCAGATATTCCTCCAGGAAATTGCCTTTATGAGAATCCTGCATATCTCCAAAAAGTATCCTGACGCCATCGGAGGGGATGCCCACGTTGTCCGCAGCCTCGAACTCCACCAGGAGAGCGCAGGCCATGATGTCATTATCCTCACTGCCGACACGAGGGAGGTGAGGAGAAAGAGGAATGTCCGTGTATTCGGCATCCACGATACCGCCGCGCACCTCGACAGGATTACCCCAAAAAGGATGATATCACTTGCGTGCTTTCTCTTCACCTCCATTCGTGTCATGGCGGCCGAAAAACCGGCCATCATCCATACTCATTCGGCCGAGCTGGGTTTCTTCGCCTCGTTCCCCGCCCGTCTTTTGGGTATCCCGGTGATACAGACATGCCACGGCATTTGCTTCAATGACAAGAGTTTCTCCCCGCTGAAGCGCGGTGTCGAAGCCTTCCTTTTGAAATACGGAATATTTGAATGTATCACCACGGTTGACGGGAGCAGCGTCCCGGCTTTTTCGAAACTCGGCATATCCCGTGTACGGTATGTTCCCAATGGGGTGGACAGTGCACTCTTCAAGGTCCACCGGAACGAGTCCCCAAGGCCCCAAATGCAGTTCCTCTGCGTGGGGAGGCTTGAACACCAGAAGGGACTGGACATACTCATCGCGGCTGCATCGGTTCTTAAGAAGGAGAGGGACGATTTTCTCATCAATATTGTCGGCGATGGATCGCTCAGGGAAGACCTTGCACGGCAGATTTCTGCAGGATCGCTTGACAGGTGCGTGCAACTTCTCGGAAGCGTGCCAAGAGACGAATTGGTGCGACAGTACGCATCTTCCAATGCATTCGTACTCCCCTCGCGCTGGGAAGGGATGCCGTTGACACTCCTTGAAGCCTGGTCGGCGGGACTGCCGGTCATTGTGACAAAAGTGGGGGGGATCCCCGAAATCTGCAGGGACAGGGAGAATGCCCTCGTCATCCCCCCAGGAGATCCCTCGCAACTCTGCCGGGCGATGCGGCTCCTCATGGACCATCCCGATCTCGGCAAAAGAATTGGATCAGAGGGAAACCGCATCGCAAGAGAGCAGTATTCCTGGGACCGTATCGCTGATAGTTACCATCTTCTCTATCTGGAGGCGATCCAGCGCAACCGCCAAAAAAAATGAATCTTTCCTCAACGATCCGTATTCAATGCTACGCTCCCCTCCAGGCGCTTCCTGCAGAGACAAATGCCAGGGGGATCACTCTCGGGGTCTTTGCGGTCCGTCGCGAAAGCTATTGTACCTTGTGACTCCCATAATGAGATGCGAACACAGGTATAATGGGTGAGGGGGGAATACACATCCGGTGATCAGCATTGTCATTCCCAACTATAACGGGAAGCATTTCCTCGAGGGTTGCCTCTCCTCAATCTCCGCGCAGACGTACCAGGACTTCGAGACGATACTTGTCGACAATGCATCGCGTGACGGAAGCGTAGCTTTTGTGAAAGAGCGGTTCCCCTGGGTTTTGGTTATCGAAAACCCTGTGAATCTCGGGTTCGCGGGGGGAACAAACTCTGGGATACGGCAGGCGAAAGGCCATTATATTCTCACTCTCAACAACGATACCCGGCTTGAGCCGGGTTTTCTTGAAGAAGTGAAGACCGCGATCGAAACCGGTCCTGCGGTTGGGCTCGTCGCGCCCAAGATGCTCCTCATGGACGGACGCATCAACTCGGCCGGCATGTGCATCTCGCGGAGTGGTGCGGCCTGGAACCGCGGGATGTTCGAAGATGACCGCGGCCAGTACGATGCTCCCGGACAAGTGATAGGCGCATGCGCAGGCGCGGCACTGTACCGAAGAGAATTATTCGACGATATCGGGCTCTTTGACGAGGACTTCTTTTTATACCACGAGGACGTCGACCTCTCCTTCCGGGCCTTTCTTGCCGGGTGGGAATGCCTGTACTGGCCAAAAGCCGTGGTATGGCATGAAAACAGCGGGACTCTCGATTACGGCTCAGACCTGTGCATCTATTATGTCAACCGGAATGTCCTCTGGTTTGTGGCAAAGTCATATCCGGCGTGGCTGCTCTTCTCCTCCCTGCCCTGGATTCTCGGGAGGAATATTGCATCGGTTTCGTTTTACGCGCTGAACGGTCATATCCGGGTTATTTTGAAGTCAAAGATGGACGCACTGCGTGGACTGCCCGCTGCGGCAGGAAAGAGATCTTCGATCAGGATATGCGTTTCCAGGGACAAGATCATGAAATATGTCCGGACCTGGTGGCAGAAGGAGAGCATGAGACAAAACGGGGATGTGAAATGAGGGACGCGAGAATTGTCGATCCCTGTCCCTGTCATCCCTCTCCTGGATTATATGAAAGATCGTTTTTCACCAAGACCTGGATTTCCCCCCTATCCTGGAGGAAATGTACGAGAGGAGTGAACTTTCATCCGGTACTCGCCTTCCACATCAGAGAGGAACAATGGCATTTCCCGGAACACCCGAACAGAGTTCGAAACGATCTCTTTGAAGGCTTCTCACACCATTTCGCCCACAGGGGCAAATACGGTTCTCTATTTGCCAGGAGGTTCCTGGAATGCCTGGAGGGAGAATGATTACACGATTGAGGACAATCCGATTTTTGCGAGATAAGGAGAATACCCGGGATTTTCCATGACAGGCGCGGGTCCAGAAGTCAGCGTGATTATTGTCAACTATAATGGTGAGCGTTTTCTCAAGACCTGCCTGGACTCTCTCCGTGCGCAATCCTTTACCGATTTCGAGGTCTATCTTGTCGACAACCACTCCTCTGACAGGAGCATCGAGATCGTCGAGAAGCTATATCCCGAGGTGGCCCTGATCCGGGAGAGCACAAACCTTGGGTTTGCACACGGCACAAACGAAGGGATCAGGGCTTCACGCGGTCAATTCATCCTGACCCTGAACAACGACACCCGGCTCGATCCGGGCTTTCTGGAAAAGATCGTCCTTGCGATGAAACGTGAGGAGAAAGCTGGCATCTGCGCGTCAAAGATGCTCTATCCTGACGGCCGGATCAACTCAGTGGGAATCTGCATCTCGCGGAGCGGTGCTGCATGGGACCGGGGGATACACGAGCCTGATCATGGCCAGTATGACCACCCCGAAGAGGTCTTTGGGGCCTGCGCGGGTGCAGCACTCTACCGGCGGGCAATGCTTGACGAGATTGGGCTCTTTGACGAAGACTTCTTCATGTACATGGAGGACGTTGACCTCGCATTCCGTGCACTTCTTGCCGGGTGGAAATGCATGTATGTACCGGGAGCGGTCGCCTACCATCACCATGGAGGAACCGCAGGGGTTGGGTCTGACACTGCCGTGTATTTCGGCAACAGGAACATCATCTGGATAGCGGTCAAGAACTTCCCGGCCTCAATCCTCCTCTCGTCCCTGCCATGGATTATTGGGAGGAATATCGGAGTGATAGCGTACTATGCCCTGAAGGGCCAACTGCGGGTGATTCTCCGGTCAAAAATTGATGCGTTTTCTGGGCTCAATTTATCACTCCAAAAAAGAAAAACTATTGTTCACAAAGTACCAGATCATGAGGTCTCTTCGTGGGTCCATACCTGGTATTCCCCGGGACGAGGATAACATGTGGCTGATGCAGTATCGTGACCTCATCTGGAACCTGACTATCACCGATCTCAAGATAAAGTACCAGAGCTCGGTCCTCGGGTTTGCATGGTCACTCTTAAACCCCCTCCTGATGATGCTCGTCCTTTACTTCGTATTCGCCAATGTCTTTCGCTTTAACCAGGAACACTTCGCCCTTTACATCCTTGTCGGAATTATCGCGTGGCGGTTCCTGGCAAATGGGACTTCTACTGCGATGTTGTCGATCGTCGCAAAGCCAAGCCTTGTCACCAAGATATACATACCCCGTCATATCCTGGTGCTTTCATCCACACTTTCTTCCTTCATCAGCTCAATCCTCGAATTCTGCGTCCTCATCCCGCTCCTCTTCGTCTTCGGTGCAAATATCACCCCTTACATCCTCTTTTTCCCAATCGCCCACGCAATTTTCTTCTTCATTGTCTACGGCCTCTCCCTTGTACTCGCGGCATTGTATGTATATTACAGGGACCTGAACCAGATCTGGGAGGTAGTGATCCAGCTCGGGTTCTTCCTCGCGCCGATCTGTTATCCAATTACGATTGTCCCCCCGAAGTTCCTTCCCTATTATGTCCTGAACCCCGTCACCATCCTGATAGAGACCTATCGCAATTTCCTCATCTACGGCGTTCCGCCAGGGTTGCGGAGCATGGTCTACCTTGTGGTCTCGGCGGCTATGCTGATGATAATAGGAAAATTGGTGTTCAAACGTTTCGAACGGCGGTTTGCAGAGGTTATCTGAATGACCGGAAATCAGTATTCGGGGAAGAATAAGAATCCTGATAATAACGATGCCATTGTGGTGAAAAACCTCTCGAAGCAGTTCCGTATCCCTCATGAGAGAAAGATCACGGTATACCAGCACCTCGCAGGACTGATCGCAGGGAGCTATTCATACGAGATTTTCGATGCGCTGAAAGACGTGAGTTTTACCGTAAAACACGGGGAGACATTTGGCGTGATTGGCCCGAATGGGAGCGGCAAGAGCACTCTGCTCAAGATCCTCGCAGGAGTCCTGTATCCGGACAAAGGCACTGTTCAGATGAACGGAAAGATCGCTCCTTTCCTCGAACTCGGCGTCGGGTTCCATCCCGATCTCACCGCGGAAGAGAACATCTATCTTTATGGCGCCATAATGGGTCTGACGAAAAAGGCGATCGCATCGAAATATGAGGAGATCCTCGATTTTGCAGAATTGAAACGCTTTGAGAATATGAAACTGAAGAATTTTTCTTCCGGGATGGCGGTCCGCCTTGCGTTTTCTACCGCAATCCAGACCAACCCGGACATTCTCCTCGTCGATGAAGTGCTTGCAGTCGGTGATGAGTCATTCCAGAGGAAGTGCAGCCAGAAGATTGATGAGATCCGGCGTGGAGGAAAAACAATTCTTCTCGTTTCGCATGATCTTGGAATGGTGCAGAGATTGTGCGAGCGGTGTGTTTTAATAAAGGATGGATTAGTTAAGTCTTCAGGCAGTGCAGAAAGAGTAGTAAAGGATTATAAAAATATTTTATCACCCGGAAATATGATGCCATAATGCTGACAAGAATGTGCAATGCTTATCATCTCCTTCTGTCAGGCTTGCGGACAGTAAGAGACGAAGGATGGAGGTCTGCATGGCTGAAGGGAAGAAGGTACGTGCATTCCTTGCAATGGAGAGAGAGTATATACCCGGAATGGATTACAGAAAATGAACCTTCTTATGAAGAACTTCTTCAACAGAGAGAGCTATCAAAAAATTTTTTCTATTCTCCTTGCATCAGCATTATCACCCCGGTGTTCAATCCCGATCCCAGTATCCTTACCAGCACAATTCAATCGGTTCTGGATCAGACCTATGAGAATTGGGAATTCTGTATTGTTGATGGGAATTCAGATAATCCCGAATTAAAATGTATTTTACATCGGTTTTCAGGAAGCGACCCGAGATTTAAGGTGAGATACCTCCACAATAATCAGGGTATTTCTGGAAATTCAAATATCGCGATCTCAATGGCAACCGGCGATTTTATCCTCTTTTTAGATCACGATGATACCCTTGCCCCTTTTGCATTGTATGAAATTGTAAAAGCATTGAATAAAAATGATACCCTGGATTTACTCTATTCAGATAGAGATCTCCTCTCGGAAGATGGCACGTACCGATTTGACCCACTATTCAAACCGGACTGGTCTCCCGAAATGCTTCTTTCTGTGAATTATCTTTCACATTTATGTGTAATTCGAAGGTCGATACTCAATACAATAGGATTTTTCGATTCAGAAATGGATGGTGCACAGGATTGGGATCTCTTTTTTAGA